>JAEEGL012713731.1_pt1 | contig 183561 bp, 164 predicted proteins | sample 9134231 | NCBI WGS metagenome assembly JAEEGL01 (sample SAMN16246548, study PRJNA631951) | gut metagenome | biome: gut microbiome; feature: rumen; material: fiber-attached | host: Bos | place: Iran: Karaj | collected 2018-10 | reverse complement strand
TTCCTTGTGTTCCTGCAGTATTTTTACAATCTGCTCTTCTGAAAATCTCTTTTTCATTTTCTACCTTCCTTGTCATTATACTGTAGAAAACTAATTTATAAAATGGTATTATTTTAGGGGGGTAGACCAATAGTGTTTGATTTCGTAAATTAAATACATTTTATCAAATTAAATAGATTTAAACTTGACATTTTTTAGTAAAATTATAAAATATAATTATCGGGCTGGTCGAAAGACCCAGGTCCATCTACCGGCGAGGAAGTTCCTCGCCATTTTTTTTGGAGGATAGACTTGAGGGAACTAAGCATTTTTATAGATGAATCAGGTGATTTTGGTGAATATAGTTTTCATTCGCCATATTACATCATTACAATGATTTTTCATAATCAGACAGTAGATATACAAGATCAGATAAAACATCTTGACGAAGAACTTTCTTATTTAGGACTGGACAACATTTGCATACATACCGGTCCTATAATACGCAGAGAAGAGATATATAAAGACATGAACATCATTGAAAGACGACAAGTATTTAATAAAATGATGGCATTTATAAGGAATGCGGACATTCGGTTTAAAACTTTTAATATCAAGAAAAAACACATAAAAGATACTGTTGAAGCCACAGGCAGACTTTCAAGACAAATATCACAATTCATAAGAGAGCATTATACTGACTTCCTGACCTTTGATGCCGTTAAGATTTATTATGATAACGGACAGGTTGAAGTCAGTAAATTATTATCCTCTGTTTTTAATGCACTTCTTCCAAATCCCATATTTCGTAAAGTAATGCCATCGGATTACAAGCTTTTTCAAGCTGCTGATTTTATTTGCTCAATGGAGCTTGTAAGATTGAAGCTGGAGTCAAATCAGTTTTCAAAATCAGAAATGACTTTTTTTGGTAGTCAAAGATATCTTAAACAGAATTATTTGAATATACTCAAAAAAAAAGAGTGGAAATGAAAGTTATATTACAGTAAATAATTCTTGCCTTTTTATGCCAGCGACTGTATATTATAAGTTAATGATATATAAAACTAAAGGAATTGGAACTATTATAGGAGGGGCTCCTGGAGGTATCGGTTCTGGTTTATTTGTAAATATTAAATTAAATGAGTTTTTTGATGAATATAGGTGGTAACATGAAAAAGAGAAACTTTTTTCCATGGAATAGATTGCTTTCTATTTTACTATTAATTCTTGCTTTAGTTCCAATATCAAAAGGTAGTTTTACTTCAAAGATAAACTTTTTTTCAATATGTCTTGGAGTTTCTTTAAGCATCATATTTGCAGGTCTTGGTCAATACTACGATGATACGGGTATTACTAATTATTACTACTTCAAAAAACAGCATTGCAATTTCTCTGATGCCATTGTTATCAATAAAACGAAAAGTAGATTTAATTGTGTTTGGTTGACTTTTAAATATGAAAGGATTTCCAAAAACATAAATTACTCTACACCAGTTAAAATTTGTTATTTTTTACAGAAGAAAAAAATGTTAGAAATTATTAACTTAATTGCTCATGAAAATCCTAATTGCTTATATGCAATTGATGATGTTTTTGTTTCTTATGAACTTTTATTAGCGGCACTGTAATAAGAAATTAAACTTTAATCGGAAACGTTGATGTTACCCCGCTACCTGCTGATATAAATAGTGATGGCTCAAAAATATGACGTTCATTCAAATTCAACGATAACCTTGCCCTTTGTGATGTCCTGAATCTGGGTGGAAAAGTCTGATGCCTGGACTGCGTGGATTTTGCCGCTTGCGCTTATGGAGTCGCTGTAATTTTCCTCAAGGCCGTCTATGCTGTAGTTTTCAAAAAGCCGCTTGATTGTCTGGTAGTCATGGTAGTCTGCTGTAAATTTGAATGCCTTTTTTTCAACTAGTTCCTCAGTCTGGCATGTAGAAAGGACTTCCTTTACGGAATCAGAATATGCATGTACAAGTCCGCCAGTTCCAAGGAGGGTTCCACCGAAATAGCGGGTCACAGTAATCAGTATGTTTGTAATTCCGCTGCCTTTAAGAACGTCAAGCATGGGGCGTCCTGCAGTTCCCGATGGTTCTCCGTCGTCGCTCATGCCGTTGGTTTGACCGTCTTTTCCGCAGACAAAACAGTGGCATACGTGGGTTGCGTCAGGATACCGTTTTTTCTGTTCGTGGAGTTTGTCCCGTGCCTGTGCCTGAGTTTCGACTATAAAGGCCTCTGCGATGAAGCGTGAGTTCTTTACGTTTATTTCCGCGGTGTTTTCCCGAACCAGGACTTTCATGACTCTGAGGAGGTCTCCCCGTTGTCCGTCTGGCTTTCCTCGGGTGCCTTTTGAGGTTCAGTTGTGGCCTGAGGTGTATTCTGTTCTGTTTCTGTCGGCTCTGCTGTTGTCGGCTGGCTTGGGGGTGTGTATTCGGAAAGGTGAATCTGAAGTACCCCCGTCATGGAAAAGAGGTAGATCGGAACCGCAAGGAATACCCTCATCATGGCATTGAACATGGCAACGATTTTTGATACGGAAATAATGATGGAAAAAAGGCTTGCTCCCATTCCAATTTTTGAAATGCCCGTTCCCTGAATGAAGAACTCCAGGGGAACAAGTATTGCCAGTGCAATGAGCTGTTTCCATGAGCTGTAGATTAAAAATCCCAGTATCCGGAAAAACTGGCTGAATACAAGACCGGCACTCATTCCGAAACATTTAAGAACCGAAGCTTCCGGCATCCTGTATAGCAATATCCATGTAAAGATGAATGGAAACGATGCAAGCAGCGCGACGATTGTATATACTATATTGAAAACCGTCAGTATACGCTGTATTACATCCATGTCAATGTTGTTGCCCTTTAAGAAAGCGGATGCAAAAAAGGGAATTGCCACAATGAGGCAGATGATTCCAATGCCCATGAATATGAGCATGAAAAGCAGTGATGCCTTGATGATGCGCCTTGTCTTGTCCCTGAAACCGTTAAAGAGGTAGCCGATGGTGATGTGTTTTTTTTCCACCATGCGGGCCACAATCACATCCTTGCCGTAAGACAGGTACTGAGTGATGATGATTCCCGCAAACAAAAGAAGGATGGCAATAAGCAGCAGTCCGAAGGAAACCGAATTCCCTAGAATCATGTTGGAAATCATGGCGGGAAGGGTACTTGCCATAGTGGACAGCAGGATGTAGATGAGAACCGTAAAGAGAAGGCTGTTTTGATTCCTCCTGAGGCACTGGTTCAGTATCATCCTCATGATCTTATAGTCCGGCTTGATTGTCTTTTTCCCTTCCATTGTTTCCCTCGTGTTTTTCCAATTCTTACAGGAGGCTAAGCTGAGTGTCGGAAGACTCTACTTCTACGGATGCCGTCTCGTGCAGGCTTAACCTTACGCCCTGAGCCTTGTGTCCCTTTTCCTCATAATCTGCAGAATTGAACGTCTCTTCCTTGACCTTGATTCTTGGTTTCTTTACGTAGTGCAGCGTGAAGCTGAATTTTTCCCTGGTGTCTATGTGCAGTACTTCCATGCCGTCCGGAACAATCAGGTAGTCGCGGTTCATGATCCAGCTGGGGATGCGGCATTTCTTGATGAAGCAGCATTTTGTCTTTGGATCGCGGTAGATTACCGTAAAGAGCACGTTGTTGATGATTTCCTTTTCGGCGTAGTTGCAGTACCACATTCCGGTGTCCACAAAAAGCTTGTCGGGAACGTCGCATACAGTATAGATTCCGCTGTGGCGCATGATGAAGATGCGGTCGAACGGTGTGACCCTGATTATTTCCGTACCACCGTTGACGGCGATTCCAAGATAACCCTTGTCGTCGTAGCGCAGTGGTGTGTCGCGTCTTGCAACTTCCTTTACGTCAACAGCAGAGAATGAAGCAATCTGTGTGTGCCTTTCAAATTCTTCCGGGCGGAATTTCGTGAGCATGGTTCCAAGATAATCGATGGCGCACTGGGTCAGGTTCTTGAGCTTTTTCTTTATGTCCTTGAGCTGCTTGTTGATTGCCTCCACCTGGTCCTTGTTCTTGTTTATGTCAAAGAGTGAGATGCGGCGGATCGGAATCTTCAAGAGGCGTTCTACATCCTCATCACTTACGGGGCGTATGAGCTCTGACTTGAACGGAACGAATCCCTTCTTTACTGCCTGGTTTACGGCTTCTGCGGTTTTCATCTGCTCGATTTTCTTATAGATTTTTTCCTCAATAAAAATACGCTCCAGTGTGCGGGCATGGAGTTCTTCGGTAAGTTTTCCCTGTTCGAATGTAAGCTCGTCCTTGATGATTGCCGTAAGCTTTTTTGAATAGTAGCTGATTATTTCCGTGGCGGTCATCACTGTAGGCATGTTGTCCTTGATAACAAGCATCTGACAGTTGATTGACTTTTCACAGTCGGTGTATGCGTAGAGGGCTTTTTCAACATCCTTGGCATACACACCGCGCGGGAGCTTTATTTCGATATGGCATTTGTTTGTGGTAAGGTCCTGGACGGAACTTATCTTTAACCTTCCTGCCTTGAATGCATCGTCAATTGATTTCTTGAGTTCCTGTGCGTTTGTGTCCACAGGAAGTTCGGTTATGACAATGCGCTTATCGTCGGACAGATCAAGCTTTGCCCTTGATACGATTTTTCCGTTGCCGTCGTTGTATCCGCTTACGTCAATGAGGCCGCCTGTCTGAACGTCGGGATAAATCTTGAATTTTTCTCCCTTGAGGGCCTTGATTTCCGCTTCCAGAACTTCCTTGAGGTTGTACGGCAGAATCTTTGTGCTCATGCCGACCGCGATTCCTTCCGCACCAACAAGAAGGACTACCGGAATCTTTGCCCTGTAGACTTCCGGCTCCGTGCTTCTTCCGTCGTAGTTGGGAATGTAGTGGGTTACCTCAGGATTTGTCACGAAGATGTCCTTTGCAATAGGACGCACGCGGCATTCAATGTAACGTGATGCAGATGCCTCGTCTCCAGTAAACACATTGCCGAAGTTTCCCTGCTTTTCTATAAAGAGGCCAACCTTGTCGTTTGGAATGAAGCCCTTGTTTGCAAGGACTACCAGCGCACCGCCGATTGAAGCGTCTCCGTGGGGGTGGTACATCATGCAGCGTCCCACAACGTTTGCGGCCTTCTGGAACCTTCCGTCGTCCATGTTGAACAGGGTGTGCATGATGCGCCTTTGTACGGGTTTGAGTCCGTCCTCCAGATCAGGGATTGCCCTGTCGCGGATTACGTAGCTTGCATATTCAATAAAGTTTTTGTCAAACAGATTTTTAACGTATGCCATATTTCAATTCTCCGTCGTTTTCTATGCGTCGATGTCCGCATTTGAAAGCAGGTGCTGCTCGATGAACTGCCTTCGCTCGGGGGTGTTTTTGCCCATGTAGAATGCGAGCAGTTTTGGAACCGCCTTGAGCTGGCTGATTTCTACCGGTGTAAGGTGCATGGTTTCGGGAGAGATGAATTCCTTGAACTCATCACCGTTGATTTCTCCAAGACCCTTGAATCGTGAGGTTTCTGCAGATGAACCGAGCCTTTCTATGGCCGCATCACGCTCTTCCTCACTGTAGCAGTAGATGTTTTCCTTTTTGTTGCGCACACGGAAAAGGGGTGTTTCCAGTATGAACACGCGTCCGCTGGTGACAAGCTCTTCGAAATATCCCAGGAAGAATGTGAGCACAAGGTTCCTGATGTGGAATCCGTCGTTATCGGCATCGGTTGCGATTACGATTTTCGCATACTTGAGGTTTTCAACGTCGTTTTCAATTCCCAAAGCCATCATCAGCTGGTAAAGCTCGTCGTTCTTGTAGATTTCGGTCTGCTTTTTGCCGTACATGTTTTCCGGTTTACCACGCAGGGAGAATATTGCCTGATAGTCAGAGTTCCTTGAATGTGTCATGGTTCCGGATGCAGACTGACCCTCGGTTATGAATATCATTGAGTTTTCGCCCTTTGGACCGTCCTGTACGTGATAGCGGCAGTCCTTGAGCTTTGGAATCTGAATGCTGATTTTCTTTGCGGCTTCCTTTGCCTTTGACTTTACGGCACTTAGTTCTGTACGAAGCTTCTGGTTTGTCTCGATTTTTTCCTGAATCTTTTTTGCGGCCTCAGAGTTTCTGTGGAGCCAGTCGCTGAGTCCTGACTGAACTTCTCCAACTATCCATGCCCTGATGTCCGTGTTGCCGAGCTTGTTCTTTGTCTGGCTTTCAAAAACAGGGTCCTTTATCTTTACCAGAAGTGCGGCGGTTAGTCCCTCTCGTACATCCTCTGCCTTGTAGCTTGTTCCGTAGAATTCGTTCAGGCTTTTGACAAGACCTTCCTTGAATGCGTTGAGGTGGGTTCCACCGTCTGCCGTGTACTGGCCGTTTACAAAAGAAAAATATGTCTCGCCGTATGCGTTTGTATGCGTGAATGCGAATTTCAAGTGGTCGCCCTGATAGCTTCCGATGGGGTAGAGGCTGGTGTCTTCGATTTCCTTGTTCAGGAGGTCAAAGAGTCCGTTTTCGCTCTTGTAGTCCTGCCCGTTGAGCCTGAGTGTAAGCCCCGTGTTCAGGTAGGCGTAGTTCCACATCCTCTTTTCAACAAATTCCATGTTGAATTTATATTTTCCGAAAACTGAAGTGTCCGGTTCAAATTCAAAATATGTTCCGTCGGGCTGCTTTGCCTTGAGCTTTCCGGTCCTCTGTGACTGGAGCTTGCCGCGTTCAAATATGGCTTCCGTACATTCACCCTTGCGGACTGAGACGACACGGAAATATGAAGAGAGCGCGTTTACAGCCTTGGTACCGACACCGTTCATTCCAACTGAAAACTGGAATACGTCATCGTTGTATTTTGCACCGGTGTTGATTTCGCTTACACATTCAACTACCTTGCCCAGAGGAATTCCACGTCCGTAATCGCGTACCTTTACACGGTTGTCCTTGACCTCAACGTCTATGCGCTTGCCGTAGCCCATGATGAATTCGTCTACAGCATTGTCCACGACTTCCTTTAAGAGGACATAGATACCGTCATTCTGGTTTGAGCCGTCACCCAGACGACCGATGTACATTCCGGAACGAAGCCTGATGTGCTCAAGTGCGTCAAGATGCTTGATCTGTGACTCGTCGTAAACCTTTGCAGCCTTTTTTGGTGCGGCCGTAGTTTTTTTCGCTTGAGTTTTTGCAGGAGCTGATTTTGCAACAGTTTTTTTTGCCGCCGTCTTTGCAGCGGTCTTGGTTTTAGAACCTTTTACGGTCTTTTTTTCAATTTTTCCACCCATGTCAACATTATATAATAAGTAAAGAATTCTGTCCAGTATACAGGAGCGTGGAAGCGATAGAGAAGATTTTTGAATGTTTTTTTAAGCCGGCATGATGAAAAGGGCAATTAAGAAGTTGATTTATTTTTTAGGCTCCTAAATGTTTCCGGGAAAGACGAATTCAAGTTTTTCTTTCGCTACTTCAACCAGACTGAATATTTTTGAGCTGGGGGTTGGCTCCCTGTCCGTCATCTTAAAGTGGGGAAAGAACCTGGTAATGTGTAGGGGAATATTTTTTCCGCATTTTTCCTCAAGGCTTGAAATCCAGAGGCTTATATCCCTCATCTCATCCTCTCCGTCGTTTTCATCCGGTATGATGAGTGTGGTCAGCTCCACGTGGCATTTTTCAACAGATTTTTCTATAAAGGATTTTACCATCCCTAAATCGCCGCCCGCCAGTTTTTTGTAAAAGCGGTTGGTGAATGCCTTCAGGTCTATGTTCATGGCGTCAATGAATCCGATGATTTCATTTAAAACATTCAAGCCGGCGCATCCGTTTGTGACCAGGACGTTCTCAAGGCCCGCTTCCTTTGAAAGCCTTGCGGTATCCCTTACAAACTCATAACCCACAAGAGGTTCGTTGTAGGTAAAGGCAATACCGATGTTCCCCCTGTCCTTTAATTCCAGAGCCCTTTCAACAATTTCTTCCGGCCTAAATGCCTTTCCATTCTTTTCAAAATCAAGGACTGAATCCGACCATGAGATCTCGCTGTTCTGGCAGAAGGGGCACCTTAGGTTGCAGCCGTAGGAACCGATTGAAAGTATTCTGCTTCCCGGCCTGAATTTTTTAAGGGGCTTTTTTTCTATAGGATCAAGTGCGGCGGAAGTAACTATGCCGTAATTGGAGGCTGTGATCTTTCCATTCCTGCATGTCCTTGCAAGGCAAAATCCCCTTTCACCTTCTTCTATTCTGCAGTGTCTGAAACATAGGTCACAAAGCGGCATCATTTTCTCCATCTATTTGTAGAACTTATAGCAGATGAAGGAGATTTCGTCGCCGATGAATTTGATGTATACCGTCTCATCGTAGCTAGGGTCGTCGTAATCATATATGTAGAGGATGTCGTCCTCGCCTTCCTTTTTCCATTCCGGGTTTTCTTCCATGAAATCCTCAAGGTCTTCGTACTGCCATCTATTGTCCTTTTTCTGCAGAACTCCATCAGGCTTTCCGAGCACTTCAATCAGATCCTTTTTTTTCATTCCGATTTTTACACCGTAATCCAAAATGCTTCCTTCTGGCACAGGGTGAAAATCATAATCGTCAACATTAAGCAGTTTTGCGGCGTTGGTGCAAAAGTGATTTTTCCTCAAAGAAATGTTGTCCTGAACCTTAAGCTCGTTAACCTTAAAGTTGTCCAGCGGGGCACCCATCTTCCATTTTCCGGGACCGACTTTGACCGCATTTTCAGGGAGGCTTTCGCTGATTATGTGCTTGTTATTGTTAAGGTCTATTGCATAATAGAATTCACCGTCGAATGAAAAGGTCCTTTCTTCCGCAGTTTTAATGGCAGCGTCATAATCCTTGGGAAGGAAATCTTTAAGCACTGGGGAAACCTTGACCTTGTGACCCCTTATGTATTTTGTATCAAAGGCGACGAAGGCGTAGAAGGAAAGGGAAAAATATTTTTCGCCGTTTTCTTCAATAATGTCGTCAATCCAAATGTATTCCGGGATCTTTTTTGCAAAGGGAGCTAAATATCCATTATATTCCGAAATCTCATCTTGATATTCGTATTCGATTTTTGCAGGGAATGAAGTGAGGTAGAGGCAGTTGACCCATTTTTCCTCACCGTCTTTGGAAATCAAAGCCCACTTGTCAAGGGTTCCCTTCTTGTATTCGCCGCTTCCTTTTGTATCGTAAACATAAACCACGTCACCGAACTTAAGGCTGCCGTTTTTTTTGCCGCTCAAACTGGGCTGCTTCCTTACATTAAGAACGTCAGTATTTACAAAACATTTAGTCTGGCTGAATGCAGAAATCGAAATTACAGCGAAAAGCAAAATTGAAAATATTTTCTTCATATCTTATACCTCTTTTAGTAAAACAAAGTAGCTTCAGGAAGTATACAAAAAATCTTTTACTAAATCAACTTGTTGAAAGTTCTGCCCTATGTGAATATAATAAAATGTAATTATGATTGCTTTTGAAAAGACGCCATTTGAGGATGTAAAACTTTTTCGCTTTGACGGCCTTGAGGATAACCGTGGCTCAAAAATCCGCCTTTATTCCGCCGGGGAATATGCGGCCATGGGAATTGATTTTATTCCCTGCGAGGAAATGCTTTATGAGATTCCAAAAAAGGGGATCTTGTTCGGCATTCATTTTCAGGGGGAGCCTAAAGCCCAGCAGAAAATGATACGGCTTGTTTTAGGGGCTGGAATTGATTATGCCGTTGATTTGCGTCCGGAATCTCCCACATACAAAAAATGGTTTTCAACAGAACTTTCCGCCGAAAACAAAATGCAGATTCTGATTCCCAGAGGTTTCGGCCATCTTTTTTATTCAAGCACAGACAATGCTTTAATGATTTTCCAGATTGACCAGAGCTTTGACAAAAATCTTTCACGGCAGATTTCCTACAGGGATCCAGAAATCAACCTTGACATAAAGGACAGGAAATTCATTCTTGCACCCAAGGATGAGTCCGCACCATTTTTGACTTGACATGATTCGAATTATTTTGTATGTTCAAATCATGAAGTTCAATTTTACGACCGGAACAAATAAGACCCTCACAAATACCACAACAAACACATGTGGCAGGACTTGCTTGTGCCCGGGATGCAAAGTGTGAAAGATTGAACGGTTAAACTTGTTGAATCAAGCGCTTATCCTCAGGGTAGGCGCTTTTTTTTTATGCTGGAGTCTGACGGGGCGTTACGGGGGCTTGCCCACGTTAGAAGGGGTAACGGAAGACCGCAATGCGGGCTGGAGTGAGGGGAAGGCTTTCCCCTTTTATAGGAGGTGCTTTATGGACTTGCATGATTTTAAGGATGTGGCGGAAAACTACGACAGTTATCTTGAGGCAATGTACAGGGACTTTGACGCTCACGAGGGCTTTCAGGAATTTTATCTGGAGCTGGCAAAAAAGTATGGTGGCGGAGGTGTGATTGACGTTGCGTGCGGAACGGGTGCAGTGCTGCTTTATCTTGCCGAACACGGGGTGATTGCCGATGGAACTGATCTGTCAGACGAGATGTGCCGTGTGTGCAGGGAAAAGGCGGAAGAGAAAAAGCTTAAGCTGAACATCTTTCAGGGAAACATGACTTCCTTTGATGCGGGAAGAAAATATTCCCTTGCCATAATTGCAAGGAGCGGATTCATGCACCTTCCTGACCAGAAGTCACAGAGGGCCGCCCTGGAAAATTTGAATCGTCATCTTTTGCCGGGCGGAATACTGACGCTAAATACCTTTGATCCATGGCCGCCTGTTCAAGCCCAGCAGATTGAGACCAAGCTTGACGACTACACCTTCCGACTTGAATATGTGAACAGGGATGGCCTGCGTGAAAAAATCTACAACGCAATTTCCTACAATCCCTATACCCAGATTATGAGCGGCAACTGGAAGTTTGTAACCTACGACGACAGCGGAAAGATAATCGGGGAAAGGGTGCGTCCATTAACGATGAGGCAAACCTACCGTTGGGAAATCTTTTTGCTTTCCGAACTTTGCGGTTTTGAGGTAGTGGACATTTATCGTGGCTACAAGGGCGATAAGGAAGATTTGAATGACCCCAATTCCGCTTCAAAATACAAAAGCAATCTTGTGTGGATTTTACGGAAGAAATAGACTGTCATTATCAGGCATGACTTGTGTGTCATTATCGGGCATGACCTGTGTGTCATTATCGGACTTGGCTTGTGTGTCATTATCGGACTTGGCTTGTGTGTCATTATCGGACTTGGCTTGTGTGTCATTATCGCGTTCGGTTTGTGTGTCATTATCGGGCTTGACCCGATAATCTATATTGTTGCATTACAGAATATTGCAGATTGCTTGATCTAGTCAGGCAATGACAAATGCCAATCTGTAAAGATGAAAGAGTTTATCTTAAAAGGAGGAATGAAAAATAATGATCAGGGAAATTAAAAAGGAAGAACTTTCGGACTGTTTGGATTTGATTCACAAGGCTTTTAAAACCGTCGCGGATCAGTTTGGATTTACAAAGGAAAACTGCCCCGGTCACAACAGCTTCATGCCCATGGAAAAGCTTGAGAACTTTTGGAACTGGGGCTTTAAGATGTACGGACTTTTTGAGGAAGACTCAGATAGGATTTGCGGATACCTTTCCTTGAGCAAGATTCCAGAGCGTGAAAATGTAATCGGCCTTCACAACCTTTGCGTGCTTCCTGAAAAACGCGGGAAGGGATATGGGAATCTTCTTCTGGATTTTGCAAAAGAGGCGGCCCGTAAAATGGACGGTAAAATACTCTTCCTTGATTTTATTGACGAACATACAAAGCTTAAAGACTGGTATCTGAAAAATGGATTCAAGTTTTTGGGAACTGAAAAATATGAACACCTGCCTTTTACTGTGGGTAGGGCGGAGTGCGTTTTATAATATGGAGGAAAAATGCTTTATCTTAAAGAGGCGAACTTTGATGACATTGAAAAGGAATATCTATTTGTCACTTCTGAGCCGGCCGATGAAAACGGATTTTTAAACGACTTTGCCGGAATCTCATTTGATGATTTTAAAACCAAGGCTCTTCCTCAGATGATTGACTGGTCGCATGGAAAAAATCTTCCCCAGGGATTTGTGCCCGAGACATTTTATTTTCTCTGGAGCGATGAGCATTGTGGCGATGAAGATGAAAAAGAGATGCAGATTGTGGGGGAGTTCCGCTTAAGGCATCACCTGATACCCACACTGGAAAATGGAAGCGGTCATGTGGGGCAGTTCATTCACAAGGATTTCCGCGGCAGGGGATATTGTACCCGGGGACTTGCATTATTAATAGAAGAAGCCCGCAAAATCGTTCCCGAGGATGAGCTATATCTTCACTGCAATCTTGACAACCAGGCCAGCCTAAAAGTCATGCTCAAAAACGGCGGAGTAATCCACCACAAAAATGAGGACGGCTATTTTGTTCGGATTGGGTTGAGGTAAAAACGGATTTAAAATAGCATTTACAAATTGTAAATTTAAGTATTGACAAAATGTAAACTTATGATATAATTAAATCTAGAAATGCATTATCCAAAAGCTTTTACCAAAAGATATGATGGGGGAGGTCGTGTATGAAGGATGTGTTGAAATATCTCAGGCAGACAAGCGGTTATACCCAGGCGGATGCGGCCAGTAAGCTGGGGGTCTCCCGGCAGTCCTACAGTAAGTATGAAAATGGGACTGTTGTTCCGTCGGATGCGATCGTGGCAAAGGCGGCTGCGGTTTATGGGGTTGACGAATCATTTATAAGGGCAAACAAGGTTCCGTCGATATCCGGTTCCAATGTGGAATATAAGATAGACAGTGAAGATAATGTTCTTGAAGTTGCCTCTCCGGAATATGATTTTACAGCTGGCTCCCAGAAAAAATCCTACGACGCCTACTTTGACGGAAATACCGTGCGTGTTATGGGAGAAGCAAATTTTTACGAGGGTCAGAAATTCAAGTTGTTTCCTGTGGATGACAGGGAGGAACGGAAAAAAGCATTTGAGATATTGAGGTCATATTGCGGCAGATTGAAACCTGGTCCAGAAGATGATCCGTATTATGAAAAAGAATATCATGACTATCTGGAGGAAAAATATGGAACTGCTGATTGATACGAATGTGATAATCGATTACTTTATGAACCGGGATCAAAAAAACTCGGGAACTGACGAATTGTTTGAATATATTCATGAAGGGAAAATTTCGGCATATATTGCGGCTCATACTGTTCCAACGATTTGGTATATACTAAGAAAATCTCTTGCACCTGCGGAACGGCGTAATTTACTTCGAGCATTGTTTTCATGTTTTAGTATATCATCGGTTGGAGAAAAAGAACTTTTATCCGCCCTTGACCGTGATGACTTCTCCGATTTCGAGGATTGCGTGCAGGATGAGTGCGCCACAAGCATTCATGCCCGATACATAATCACACGGAACAAAAAGGATTTTTCACATAGCAGGATTCCCGCTCTTCTGCCGGAGGAATTCATAAGCTTGATGGGATAGCTACATCTGTAATTTACCTCTTTTCCCCTATCCACTATAGATTATTATTCAATAATGGTATATAATAGATGAATATTCATTATTGTGTTTCAAAGTGGAGGAATTTATGCCTGTTGTTGGAAAAGCTAAGTTTGAGCCGAAAATCTTCTTGTTACTGATTCTTAGCTACAGTATTGGCCCACTGCTCTATGGTCCGCTGGCCCTTTTCATTAATGCGGTCAACACCCAGGAGTACTTTAGGACCATTTCAAATCCTTTTGTCATTCTGGGCTATCTTGTTTTGTGTATAGTTATGCCTCTGTGCATTTATCTTGCCTGGGTTAAAAAGATGGAAAGATATGACGGAAGTGATAAGAGCGTCGCTTCATGCCTCTATGCGACAAAATGGTTTTTCATAGGGGCCTTCCTTGGAACCCTCGTGTCAACTTTTCTGTTCGCAATGGTTGTAAATGTAACCACAAAGGCCAGGGGCTGGGTTTTCGTAAACTTTTTTGGTGAAGGCTCCTACCTCTGCTGGGTCTGCATTCTGGCGGGAATAACCTATACGGTCGCCGTATATTTCTTCCTGCAGGTTATGATTATCATTGAAAAATCAATCAGCTGGCTGCCCTGTGTAAAGGGGCTTCAGGTCATGCGGATAATGCTCCGCACTTCACTTGTCATCATCTGTGTTATCGCAGGCCTCCTCTGCATGGTCGTGTCGGTGCTCTGCGTTCCGATCAACTGGCAGCTGGGCCGTGCGGTTGTATTCTCAAGGCTTCTTCCCCTTCTTATAGTGGGAGGAGTCTTCTCCATCTTTGACATTGTTACCGTCGTCAGAACCCTTAGGATTGGAATCAAGGCTGTAAACGACTTTACCTCAAAACTGGTTGACAGAAACTACAACATGCCTCCCATGACGATGAACCAAAGAGACGAGCTTGGAGACCTTGTAAACAACGTCAACATCTTCCAGAAGGTCATGGGCGAGCTTTTGGCCGACATGAAGATTTCCGCCATAACTTCCATAAAGACGGCGGGTGCCCTTTCCTCAAACATGAACAGGGCGGGTGACAGCGTTTCTGCCATTACAACGAACATCCAGAACGTAAATACCGAAATCACGAACCAGAGTGCGGCCGTTACAGAATCACAGGCATCGGTTACCCAGATTCTTGGACGCATCCGTGAATTGAACGCAAGCATAGAAAGCCAGTCTGCAAGCGTGAACCAGTCTTCAGCAGCCGTTGACGAGATGGTTGCAAACATTGATTCCGTAACCCAGATCCTCAAGAAAAACGCTGATTCAGTTACCCAGCTTGGTCTTGCATCTGATGAAGGCCAGAAAGCGGTTCAGAATGCAGTTACAATCTCTGAGTCCGTCATAAAGCAGTCATCAGGCCTTATGGAAGCGTCTAACATCATCCAGACCATAGCAAGCCAGACTAACCTTCTTGCCATGAACGCCGCAATCGAGTCTGCTCATGCAGGTGAAGCCGGTAAGGGATTTGCCGTTGTTGCCGATGAAATCAGGAAGCTGGCAGAGCAGTCAAACAGGCAGGGTAAGGTCATCAAGGGCAGCCTTAAGGAACTATCTGCCTCTCTTACCGCAATTGCACAGAGTATCGGTGAGGTTCGCGCCAAGTTCGAGTCAATCTACGATGTAGCCAAGGTTGTCAAGGAACAGGAAATTGTCGTGATGAATGCCATGACGGAGCAGAATGAAGGTAACCGTCAGGTTCTGGATGCGATGAAGGCAATCAACGATTCTACGGTACACGTCAAGGATTCTTCCGTGGAGATGCTTTCCGGGGCAGAACAGGTTGCCGAGGAAATGACCCATCTTGCGGCTGTTACCAAGAAGATAAATGACAGCATGGAGTCAATCTCTAATGGGGTAGGCGAGATTTCAACTGCAATGGATCTTGTTACCCAGTCATCTTCCAAGAACCAGCAGGACATCAATACTCTTGCTGCGGAAATCGGTACGTTTAAGCTCAAGGATGCCTGAAAAGGGGCATGGTATGGCGGGGTGGCCTCAAATATTTCGCCCTAAAACCCGCTATACTATTGAATTTTTTGAGAAAAAACGCTAAATTAAGTTAATACTTTTTTAATATAGGAGTTACAATATTATGGCTAATGTAAGAGTTGCTATTAATGGTTTTGGTCGTATCGGTCGCCTGGCTTTCCGCCAGATGTTCGACGCAGAGGGTTATGAAGTAGTTGCAATCAACGACCTCACAAGCCCAAAAATGCTTGCTCACCTCTTGAAGTATGACACCGCTCAGGGTGGTTTCATGGGTCGCATCGGTGAAGGAAAGCACACAGTTTCTTCAACAGATGACTCAATCATCGTAGACGGAAAGGAAATCAAGATTTATGCAGAAAAGGACGCCGTAAACTGTCCATGGGCAGCAAACAAGGTAGACGTAGTTCTTGAATGCACAGGTTTCTACACATCAAAGGAAAAGTCAGAAGCCCACATCAAGGCTGGTGCCCGCAAGGTAGTTATCTCTGCTCCTGCAGGAAATGACCTCCCAACAATCGTTTACAATGTAAACCACAAGTCTCTTAAGCCAACAGATACAGTTATCTCTGCCGCTTCTTGTACAACAAACTGTCTTGCTCCTATGGCAAAGGCACTCAACGACTATGCTCCAATCCAGAGCGGTATCATGAGCACAATCCACGCTTACACTGGTGACCAGATGATTCTTGACGGTCCACAGAGAAAGGGTGACCTCCGCCGCTCACGTGCAGGTGCACAGAACATCGTTCCTAACTCAACAGGTGCTGCAAAGGCCATCGGTCTTGTAATTCCTGAATTGAACGGAAAGCTCATCGGTTCAGCACAGCGTGTTCCAACACCAACTGGATCAACAACTCTTCTCTTTGCAGTAGTAAAGGGCAAGGACATCACAAAGGAAGGAATCAACGCCGCAATGAAGGCAGCTGCAACAGAGTCTTTCGGATACAACGAGGACGAAATCGTTTCTTCTGATGTTATCGGTATGAGGTACGGTTCACTCTTTGATGCAACTCAGACAATGGTATCAAAGATTGACGACGACACATATCAGGTAGAAGTTGTATCTTGGTACGACAACGAAAACAGCTATACTTCACAGATGGTTCGCACAATTAAGTATTTCTCAGAATTGAAATAGGATATACTTAATTTAGATAAAAAAAACTCCGCTCCGGCGGAGTTTTTTTTTGCTGTTCTCATTATCCTGCTATTAAATCTGAATTTTTCTTACGAAAAATTCAGAGAAAACGCTCCCACCTGGTCGCGTTTGGGTACGACGATGAAAACAGCTATACTGAACAGACATTTTCGGGAAGAAGGTTGCGAGTGACGCAGCAACCGCCGAAAATGACGAGCGCCCCTGCACGAAGGGGTAGCACAATCAAATACTTCTCTGAATTGAAATAGGATGTACTTAATTTAGATAAAAAACTCCGCTCCGGCGGAGTTTTTTTTTCGCTGTTTTCATTGTCGTGCTATTAAGTTCGAATTTTTTTCAAAAAATTCGAAGCAAAAGCTCCCACCTGGTCGCGTTTGGGTATGATAATGATAATGTACAATAAAGTTCGCAATATGGGGTAAAAAAGTCATCTTGAATAATTGCCTTGTTTTTTTTTAGTTGTATGCTAAACTATTTTTAGGATTTGTGCCATCCATAGCGCACAGCTAACGCAAAGTTATTATAGTGTCACAATTAGGTAAGGCTTGTCTTTTTCTTTTTAATTCTTAATGTCTTATTTCATAAACTAAATAAATAATCGCTCCGATAAATGCTATTAATGCTATCCAATGAAATACAGTAAAATCTTTTAGAGTTTTTCTTCCATATCGCAAATCGGAAAAAAAAGAAATTAATGGGAAAATCGCCGCTATTGCAAAAAGTGTTATAAGATCTTCTTTGTTGCGTATTTTCAAGTTCATCGCTATCTCCTTTTTTTATAATCTTTCAAAGCTTTACTCTTTTCTTGGCTTCATATTTTTAGGATAAAGTTCTTTTGCCTGAGAATCAGTAAGTTCTGGAATATCAGAAAAATCTATTGTTCGCTTCTTGAGTGCGGCAATTTCTTTATCCGTTAATGTTTTTGGAGTATTCATAGTAAATCTCCTTTCCATGTTATAAAAAATCAAAATAATTCGTCATTCATTACCATTTATTTCTTTTTGGGAATAATTCTTTTAGATTTTAATACAAGCCTGTCTCTTTCTTGTGACATGTCAATCATTTTATTTCCTATTTCATACATAAAGCCAGATTTTGGTGACCAGCGACAAACAACCTTGTATTCATTGTCTATCTTTGTTTCGATTATCCAATAAGCACCATCACGTCCATTGTTTTTATCTGTTGGAGGTTGGTCGTAAAAATTGCAAGCGGACAAAACTTCTAGCAATGATTCTATATCTTTTTTTGTGATAATGATGGCCTTTTGAAAAGATATCTTATGTTCCTCTTCCAATGGGAAACTTTCTGTAAAAACTTCTAATATGCCGTTGTCATCTGTCCATGTCAATTTGATGACATAACTTCTTGTCATTGATTCTATACAGGAAAATCTGATTGCATTACATTCAATATCCTGAATATTTACTGGATCCAATAAATCCAATATTTTCGAATACCATTCATTTTCGAATTGGCTAAAAACATTTTCTGGAAAATACTTAATATCACCGGAATATAATTCAAGAGAAATCAATAAGGTCAAAAGAAGACAAATCTTTTTTTTCATTCAATACTCCATTATTCATAATTAATTAATATGCAGAATAGTCTTCATCCAAAACTTTAAACTCGCCATTCTCGTAAAGAGTATTAACGGTTAAATATCCTCCGAACCAATCAATGGTAATTTCATATTCTGTATTCTCCTGTAAGTTGCATTTGACTTAACAATTCAAGATCATAAAATCAAACTTATTCTGTGTAAAGCACACCTATCAAGGAAACCCATTGATTTGGACTTGAGACATTGTTTTTTTCATTTGTAGTTAAATTAAATGCTTTCCATTTTTTTCCTACAGCTCCATTAACCAAATATACTATTTTACTAATCCAAGAGTCATTATCCTCGGAATAATAAAGAATATCATCACAAAGCAGATATAAATCTTCGGGGCGATAATATGCCGTATCATCAATGTTGCTTCGTTTTATGTTTGTTTCTAAAACCTTTGTACTTTTTGTGGAATCATATATACAGATATTTTTTTTACCACTAATTCCTACTAAATATTCACCATTGACAGATATTCTAGGCAGTGATGGACCAATAAATAAAATCTCTTTTCCTTCTTTTATTTGAACCGTCTTTAGTTCAGTAAATAATTTACCACGATAATAATTTGGAATATCAGTATAAAACGGTAATATATTATTGTTAAAGGTTCCATCCACTAGGTTTATTATAAAATAGTTTCTCAAGTCTTTTTTTCATCTATGAGTTTGCATAAAACATCCTTATTACATACTAGAGCCTCATCATTAGATATACCTAGTAACTCGCCCTTATTTTTAACCTTTATACTTATCAAATTTCTTTCAAAGGAATCTTTAGTCAATTCTTGAAAATTCCAAGCAATAGATTTTGAGTCATAGAAACAAACCCATAATTTGTTTGTAATACTATCAATACAAATTTGAATATAAGGTTCATCATAACTGTATTTCTTTTTCAATTCTTTTTTTATATTGATAACTTTATCACCTATCCAAACTTTATTTGTATAAGGGGTATTCGCGAATACTAATTCATATTTATTAAAATCGCTTTTTTCTCCGAATAATGATGACAAAGTAATCATTAAAAGCATTAAGCAAATATTCTTTTTCATCATATCTCCTCCATAAAAGGTATTTAAACATTACTGTTTGTAAATATTGCATGAAAGAACTATTTTCTCTTATAGACAAACCATCCGCCTTCTCTATGAAATGCAAGCGTATCATCATCTATTATTTCAACAACATAAAAATCATTAATGACAATTACATCCTTATATTTCCTGTTTTCTGTTAATAAATCTATAAAATAAGAACATGTATATGATCTATTATTCTTCGATCTATTATTCAGATTGACAACCGCATCTTGATTTGGTAAAACTAACCTGAAAGATGGTCTGTCATGTTTGCATATCCCAGTAGTAAATTCTTCCTGCGAAAGAATCAATTTGTCAAATCCTTTTTCAACTAAAAAATTAATTCTATCTTTGTTAAAACTATGTGACGCAACAAAATAACTGTATTCATACTCGCCATAAAACTTTTCGATACTGAGATCTTCACAATAAAGAAAATTAGAACTAAAAATAACTATAAATATTGATAAAAACTTACCACGAAAAATCTTCACTATAATCTCCTTTTTTTATAAACTTTTACCTTAAACATAATACCATTTTATAAATTTGTTTTCTACAGTATAATGACAATAGATGAGTATTGTATTATTATCTATATTAAAACACTCTTTTCATTCCTGCCATCCTTTCCATGAGAGGGTCAAGAAAAGGGTTGTTTTTTTTAATGCATGTTTTTTTTTGTGTGTTGTAACGTTATCGTTAAGCAAGAATGGATGGTGAAGGGCTAAAAAGAATTTATAATGTTCCTTCAAAAATTCTTTTATCAAAACGACTGATAGTTTCTTCTCCATTTGCATTATATTGAACTTTCCATAATTTTTCATTACCAGTAAAAAAAAGATTTAACGAGTTTTGATCGGAAAGTTTATATGTGATAATATAATTATCATCTTTGTTAATGATATCGGGCTTTCCAAATGTTTTAAAGACTTCAGAAAGATTTTGATTAAATGGTGCATAAAATAATTTTTTATCTCTTGTATCGTTATCAGAAGGTTTGTATTGTTCGTCAAAAAATAAAATTTCTCTTTCGTTCCCCTGTATTATTGTAAATTGAAAAAGTTTCCCTTTTGGAGAAAATGATAAAACGTATGATTTTGTTTTATCTATTTCATATGTAAGATATCTATAATTTGATCCATAATCGTCTGACTTGTCAGGATTCCCAAAAGTCTTAACAACATCCGTTATTAAACTCCCTATTGGAAGTGTTAATAATTCTGTCGTGGTTTTTCTTGTTTGTCCTACTATAATTTGTATACCCAAAAAAAGTATTGAAAAAATTGTTAAAATGAAAATCAGTCTTCGTTTGAACATCTGCTTACTGCTCCTGCTTTTTTACAGCCTTAAAAATCCATCCTCTCCAATCTATAAGTATTGTGTTGTTATCTATAACAAAAAGACAGCGTCCAAAATCAGCGGATCTACCTGCTTGAAAAATGATGCCTCGTATTTCTTTTACATCTCTGGACAAATGTAAATCTTCAAAACCATATCCATGCGTAACGCTTCCATCTGTTGCTTCTCTTAATGAGGAAGAAGTATAATATTCTGAATTAACTTGAAATATCGGATAAACTTTACCCTGATAAACAAATTCATTTTTTCTATATGCAATTATTTCGCCTTCCAATAAGCTTGCTTCTCTGGAATCAAATATGTCCTCTATCCAAAAAGGATTCAGTTGAAAAGTTTCTGTAATAACCCACGTCCCCAAATAGTCATGTCCACTATCCCTTGGATCTTCAGCATAAACAAATGCAACTTTTAATAATATCAACAATAAAAACATTCTTTTCATTCTTGCCGTCCTTTGTTACATCCATGAAAAATGGGCATCTTCGAAACCTGTGGGAACATCTTTTCAAAATTGCTGCCGACAAATAGTGGCTCCATGTTTTGGGAAAAAAATTTCTTTGCGGCCCTGCTGTAGTGTTTGCCTTTTAATATCATCATTAGGATAGTGGTGATTTTTTCTTTATCAACTTTTTCTTCGCTTGTTTTCAAATTCCATGCCAGCATACGGCCAACCTTTTTAAATTCTGCATAAATTCTTTCGTCATCTTTATGAGATTCTTCAAAGAATATGGCAATTGAAACTTTTTTCCTGTTGTCGTTAATTACAATAAAACTTTCACGAGTAGAACGGGAACATTGTGTTGTCAAATTTTTTTCAATATAATCTGTGTCGTAGAGGCTTAAAAATTCTTTGTAAAACTCCTCACACCTCATTCATCCGCCTTGTGTCCGTGGTATTTGAATACGGATTCTTTTTTCGTTTTGTTGATGTTCAGTATGTCATGCAGATAAAAGTTGTTGGGAGAGATGGCTTCTGCTATGGCTATGTATTTGTCGTAGTTTGCGTTGTCTTTTTCGTCGAATGCCAGCTGTGACATAAGGACGGCGGATTCAAAACGGTCGTGGTCAGTCTTTGCCACCTCAAATGACTTTTTAAACAGTTCCTTGGCCTTTTTCTTGCTTCCTCCAAGGATGCCCGGACAGTAGTAGTACCATTGTGCAAGGTTCAGCTGTGCATGTGAAAATCCAGGGTCGCGTTCAACAACCTCTGCAAAAAGGTCTCGTACCCAGTAGCCGTAGGTAAATGCGGTTTTAAGGGGTTCAAGCGCCATGTAGCAGGATGTTACGGCACCGGCAGAAAGAAGGAGCCATGTATCAAGTTTTTCGTTCTTGTGGGCCTCTATGTATTTTTTGTTCAGCTTGCATTGGGCCGAAAGCAGCTTGTCCAGAGATTTTTTTGTGTCAGGCAGGCGGATCTGGTAGGTATAGAGCTCACAGTCAATCATGTTCGTTACTACCATCTGCTCTGTTTCTGTAAGGGAATCAAAATCTTTTTTTGTACTGGCAATCCAGTTGTCCAAAATTGAAAGGGATGTCCTGGCGTTCTCCTCGGCCTTAAGCTTGATTTTAAGGGTCATAAGGTCTTCAAGCATATCCTTTGTCTTTGTGGAAAGGTTTACATCTGCAAAAGCTCCTGCAGCAGAAATAAAAAATATGGACAATAATAAAAGCATCTTTTTCTTAAGTTTCATGTTCAATTCCCCTGTAAAAAATCTCTCGACCGTTAATTATAAAATAATCTGACGGTAAAAAGGTTTCATTTTCCGTTTACTGCCTTTATGATGTCGCCTGCATTCCTAAGGATGTCGCGGGCAACCTGCGGCCTGTTCATCGTATAGATGTGGATTCCCCTTACGCCGTTGGAGATAAGGTCAACAATCTGGCTTACGGCATAGTTGATTCCCGCCTGATACATCGCTTCCGGCTTGTCCGAAAACTTGTCGCACAGTGAAAGCAGTTTTGACGGAATGTATGCTCCAGAAAGCTTTACCATGCGGTTTACCTGTGAGGCTGTGGTTATCGGCATGATTCCAGCAAGTACCGGAATATGGATTCCAATTGACTGGAGGCGGTATAGGTAGCTGTAGAGCATGTCGTTGTCAAAGAACATCTGGGTTGTAAGGAAGTCTGCTCCGGCATCAACCTTGTACCTCATGTTTTCAAGATCGTCCTGACGGTTGTGGGATTCCGGGTGTCCCTCGGGATAACATGCCCCTCCCACGCAAAAACCGGCTTCCTTGAGTAAGGGAATCAGATTGCTTGCATGATAGAGCCTTTCGTCCATGGAAACTTCAACTCCGTTTGGAATGTCACCGCGAAGTGCAAGTACGTTTTCTATTCCGGCAGACTTCATTTCTTTTATCACGTTTTGGATTGAATCCATCGTATTACCGACGCATGTAAGGTGGGCAAGGGCCGGAACCTTTGAATTCATGACGACCTTTGCTATGTCAACCGTACTGTGGCCACCGTTTCCGCCTGCTCCATAAGTGATGGACATGAAATCTGGTGTCAGCTTGCTCAATTCAGAAGCCGCATTTGCTACAGTTTCAAAACCGTCCTGCTTTTTCGGGGGGAAAATTTCAAATGAAAGGCTGACTTTTTTTTCGCTTAAAATGTTCTTTATCGTCATTGTGGTATCCTTGATTCTCTATATAAAAACAGATTAATAATAGATTGAAAGGCCGTTTTTGTAAAGGGGGGGGGAGATAATTAAGAATTAAGAATTGTAAATTGTGAATTATGAATTATCATATTCTCTTGAATAAAGTAGGATGTTTCTATAATATAATAGAAAAATATGGCAGGAGCGGTATTATGGCGACTAAATTGTATGTTGGAAACTTGAGCTATTCAACTGATAAAGAGGGGCTTGAAAGGGTTTTTTCGGAATATGGGACTCTTGTCTCGGCTACAGTGATTGTTGACAGGCAGACTGGCACCTCAAAGGGCTTCGGTTTTGTTGAATTTGAGGACGATGCATGCGCTCAAAAGGCTGTTTCAGTATTAAATGGAAGGGAAGTTGACGGACGTCGCATCCGTGTCAGTGAGGCAAGGGAAAAAGACCGGTAAATCCCAGATTTTAGGCTTTTTTGTCCTTTCTCCATGACCATATCCTCTTAAAAAAAATTGATAAATTTCCAAAAGTGCAGTATAATACTATGCATGAAATCATCAAGAAAAACCTTATTTGTTTCGATATTTGTCTTTTTTCACGTGATGTTTGCATATTCTCAATCTGGCTACTTTGATAATTATGTCAGGCAGATGTGGAACAGTTTTGACGGTCTTAAGGGTACTACAGCTACGGACATAATCCAGACTACAGATGGTTACATCAACATTGGAACTTATGCCGGTTTGGTCCGCTTTGACGGTGTTGAATTTACTACATTAAGAAAAGATGCCAGCAATGACCTTGAATTTTCTTCCGTACGTGTCATACTCGAAGATTCCCACAAGAATCTATGGCTGGGATCCAACGATGAGGGACTTCAGAAGATTGGTGCCGACGGTATCAATAAAGCTTATACCACGCATAACGGCCTCCCAAATAATTCAATCCGTGCCCTGGTAGAAGATAAGGTCGGAAACATATGGATAGGAACAGCCTCGGGTGTATGCTACATTACTCCTGAAGGAAGGCTTATCTCTGCACATTTTGAGCCTGGGGCAGTCCCAAAGGGTGTCATTGCCGTATCCCTGTTCTGTGATTCAGCGGGAAGAATATGGCTTATAACAAGCAATGAAAAGGGGCTTTTTCTCTTTAGCGACGGTTTGTTCAGGAAAAGACCGGAGATGGAGCAGTTCGGCATTTATTTTGCTTCATCAATTTGTCAGGATTACTATGGTGATTTCTGGGTCGGACTCAGCGAGCAGGGACTTGTAAAGATATCGGGCAACAGGGTGTTCAGCATAAAAACCGATACAATGCTTGATTCTGTTCCATGCTGGTCATCTCATGTTACAAGGGATGGAACAATCTGGTTCGGCTGCGAAAAAGGCATGGTTGTCTATAACAATGGCAAATTCTATGAGTACAGCGATTCAGAGTCAATTCAAAAAATAAATAAGATAATCTCTGACCGGGAAGGCAACATTTGGATTGCAACGGACAGGAACGGAGTCGGAAAGCTTACGCACGGTAAATTCCGCATGACAAAACTAAAGACTTCTGTAAATGCCATTGCCCAGGACTTTGAGAACCGGATGTGGATAGGAACAGACGAAGGCCTTCTTTGTTATGACGAGGATGATTATAAAGTTGAAAATGAACTTACCAAAATGACGGAGGGAATTCGTATCCGCCATGTTGGAATTGCCCTTAATGGTGATGTTCTTGTAAGCTGCTATACTGAACCGGGACAGCTCCGCTACAGTAAGGATGGAATACAAAGCTGGACAATAAGCGAGGGATTAAGCGGAAACAAGGTTCGCGTTGCCATAGAGACAAAGCCAGGTGAACTTTATGTCGGTACTACAACCGGTTTGAGCATAATTCACAGTGATGGCAGCATCCGTTCATTCAGACATCCGGAAGGCCTTGAAAATGAATACGTGATGTGCATCTACAAGGATTCAAATGACGTAGTGTGGGTCGGAACGGACGGTGGCGGAATCTATATGTTCAAGGATGAGAAAATCATCGCCCACATTGATTCTGAAAACGGACTTGCCGGCAATATCGTATTCAAGATAATGCAGGACAAGGATCATTCTTACTGGATTTCCACCGGCTCTGGAATTACATGCATTCCTTCCTATGACAGCACGACAGGTGTTCCGGATATAACCTTTAAGATTGACTCAGAAACAGGCATAAACTCTGATTCCGTGTTCCAGTTGATTCCAGACAATGAGGATAACATGTGGCTCATCACTAATTATGGTGTTGCCTCAATTCCTTTCTCCGAGATGACCGATTACATCAACGGGAAGACAAAACACCTTAATGTAAAATATTACAGCCAGAATGACGGTCTTGATTCTGACGGACCTACTTCAACCGCAGTGAGCATGTGTGACAATCAGGGACGGATATGGTTTACGATGGTGGACGGAATTGCAGTTTACGATTCCCTCAAGCAGACACAGGAAACGGCAATGCCTCTTGTATGTATCGAAAGCATAAAGGTAGACAACAAGGAATATAAGAATCCGAATCAGGATATAATTCTTCCGCCGGGAACAAAGCGCCTTGAGATTAAATATACAGGTTTAAGTTTTGTCGCACCGGAACGCATTCAGTTCATACACAGGCTCAGTAATTTTGAGGATGAGTTTTCTGAACCGTCTACCGTTCGTAATGTCTCATATACAAACTTAAAGCCGGGAAAACATATCTTTACAGTATATGCCATAAACGGAGAGGGCGTGATGTCCGAGGAATCCGAAAGCTCACTCTTTGTCCAAAAGCCATATATCTATCAGGTTCCGGCATTCTGGATAGCTATTGCAGTTCTGTTTGTAAGCGCTGTTCTTTTGTTCTTCTATATGAAGCAGCGTGCAATGGCAAGGGAAAACTTAAGACTGGAGAAAATGGTAACAAAGCGTACTGCGGAACTTGCTCACGAGAAAGAAAAGTCAGATCAGCTCCTCCGTGCAATTCTTCCCGAAAAAATCGCCAAGGAACTTAAGGATAATGTTCATTCACTTGGTGAAAACTTTGAGGATGTAACGCTCCTGTTCTCCGACATCGTAAGCTTTACAAAAACTTCCAGCGGTCATACTGCCGAGGAAATTGTTTTCTCACTTAACAATCTTTTCAGCCGTTTTGATGAAAGGGCAAAGAGGATGGGTGTAGAAAAAATCAAGACAATCGGAGATGCATACATGGCGGCTTGCGGACTTCCAACACCAAATCCAGACCATGCCAGAATCATGGTTGAATTTGCCAGGGGAATGTTCCAGGACCTTAAGGAATACAACGAGACGGCAAATATTCCGTTCAATATGCGCATTGGATTAAACTGTGGTCCTGTAAATGCAGGAGTTATCGGTAAGACAAAATTCCAGTATGACGTGTGGGGCAACACAGTAAACGTTGCCAGCCGTATGGAAAGCAATGCCAATCCCGGAAAGATAAGGGTTTCGCAGTCTGTCTACGAGCATCTTAAGGGCAGTGACGTAAAATTCTCTAAGGGAATTGAATGTGACGTCAAGGGCAAGGGCCATATGGTTACTTATGAGATTGAAGATTAAGGGATGGAAATGGAGCTTAAAATGAAAAATATACACGATACATTATATACAAACAGAAAACTGAACAAGATGGTTTTTGCCTGTATTGTTACGCTTGTTTTGAGCACATTTGTTTTCCCTTCTTGTAAAAAAATACATCATGAAGAAACAGTAAGAGTAGGATTGCTTCATTCATTGACTGGAACCATGGCCATAAGCGAGATTCCCCTGATGGAAGCAGAAATACTTGCAATAGAGGAGACTAATGAACGCGGCGGTGTTCTGGGAAGAAAAATTGAATATATAGTGGAAGACGGAGAAAGCTCCCCGCAGGTGTTTGCCGCAAAGATGCAAAAGCTTTTAAATGAGGATAAGGTTGCCACAGTATTCGGCTGCTGGACATCTGCTTCACGCATTGCAGTCAAACCGATTCTTGAAAAACAATATGGCCTTTTGTGGTATCCTTTGCAGTATGAAGGCATGGAGGCAAGTCCAAACATCATGTACATTGGTGCGTCTCCAAACCAGCAGATAGTTCCGGCTGTTGAATATTGTCTGGAAAACATCGGAAAAAGACTGTTTTTTATAGGAAGCGATTATATTTTCCCGCGAACCGCAAAAAAGATTATAGATGCCCAGCTGGTACCCTATGAACTTGAGACTGTGGGGGAAGTATTTGTTCCCATGGGACATACCGATTTCACCGAAATAATAGACCAGATAAAGAAAGCCAAACCTGACGTCGTATTGAATACATTGAATGGAGATTCCAACCTGGCATTCTTCCATCAGCTCAAGGAAATGGGGGTCACTGCAGAAGACATTCCTGTAATGAGTTTTTCAATTTCCGAGCAGGAAGTAACTGAAATAGGTCCTGAAGTTCTGGCAGGTCATCTTACTGCCTGGAACTATTATCAAACCATAGAGAACAATAAGAATTCTGAATTTGTTGAAGGCTTAAAAAAGATGTTCGGAAATGACAGCGTCTCAGGAGACCCAATTGCATCCGCACATACTGCCGTTCATCTATGGACACAGGCATGTGAGAAGGCCGGTTCCTTTGATGTTGAAGATGTCCGCATTGCCGCAAAGGGAATGAGCTATGACAGTCCCCTTGGACTTGTTACTATTGACGGAACCAATCAGCATCTGTATAAGCCTGTTAGGATAGGACAGATTCATGATGACGGACTTATTTATGAAATATGGGAAACCCCAGAGCCTGTAAAGCCTGATCCATATTTAAGCTCATATTACTGGGCATGGGGATTAAAGTAAAAAACTCAATTAAGTTTAAATGGTAAAAAAATCCGGAATCCTGTCTTGTTACAGGCAGGAAATCCGGAATCTTTAAGAATCATAACTAGAACCTTGTTACATTCCAGCTTACTGTACGCAAAATGTCTCCGAATACACCGGCGGCTGTAACACCTGCACCGGCTCCATATCCGCGGACTGTCAGTGGAATTGGTGTATAGCGTGCTGTGGTGAATACGAATGCGTTCTCACCGCCACGTACTCCATAAAGTGGATCCTCAGGACCAACTTCAAGCATTCCGACGCTTACTTTTCCGTCCTTTATGCTGGCACCCATGCGCAAAACCTTTCCTTCTTTTTTGAGCGATGCCATCTTGTCGCTAAAGTATTTGTCCAGCTCTGGAAGTTTTGCAAGGAATTCTTCTGTTGTGCCTTCAAGACTGAATCCTTCCGGGAAAATCGAATTCATCTGTATGTCTTCAAGTTCAATTTCCATTCCGGCTTCACGTGCAATGATCAGGGCCTTTCTTGCAACGTCGGTTCCCTTAAGGTCATCGCGTGGATCTGGCTCAGTGTAACGCAGTTCCTTTGCCTCAAGGACTGCCTCGCTGAATTTCTTGCCTTCATCAAGTTTTCCGAAAATATAGCTCAATGAACCGGACATGATGCCGTTGAATCCTGTCAGGCGGTCGCCGCTCTTAAAGAGGTTCTGCAGTGTGTCGATGATTGGAAGTCCTGCTCCAACGTTTGTCTCATACAGGAAACGTACGTGCATCTGGTTTGCCGTTTCACGAAGCTTGTGGTAAAAATCCATGCTCATTGAATTGGCGCGCTTGTTCGGTGTGGCAATGTTCATGCCTGCCTTGAGTATGTCTATGTATCTTTCTGGCAAATCATAGCTTGCCGTGCAGTCAACGAAAATCGGGTTGAGCGGTTTTGTCTCGCGTACAAAATCAAGGATCTTGTCCAGGTTTGTCTTTTCGCCGCGGTCCTTAACCTGATCCCTCCAGCCTTCCAGCTTGATTCCTTCTGCATCAAAAATCATGCCGTCGATGTTTGCTATGGCCATTACCTTGATGTCGATGCCCTGTTCAAGAAGTGCCTTCTGCTGCTCGCAAATCTGGTCTATCATAGTACCGCCGATAGTTCCGGCTCCAAATGCATAAACCTGTATTGACTGGACTGTGTTGAAGAAGAAGTGGTGTGCAATCCTTACAGCCATGTCACCGTCGCTTCCGTTGATTACTGCGGAAATTGAACGTTCTGCAGCTCCCTGTGCAATTGCAAGGATGTTTATGTCACGGCTTGCAAGTGCGTCAAAGAAAGTTCCTGCCACACCGCGTTTTTCCTTCATTGCGTCACCGACGATGGAGACAATGGCACAGTCCTTTGTAATCTGAATCGGGTTTATCAGCTTGCTGTTGATTTCAAGTGCAAATTCATTTTTAAGTACGTCATGGACTGCATCCGCTGAATTGTTCCTTACGCAGAAGGAAATAGTATATTCAGAGGAAGACTGTGTAATCAACAGTACGGAAATTCCTGCATTGCTTACGGCGGCAAAAATGCGGGCTGCCATACCCTTGCGTCCTTTCATTCCTGAACCGCTTACGGAAATCATTGAGCAGTCCTTGAGGCATGATATTCCGCGTACAGGACCTGCTGTTTTTTCGCTTTCAAACGGACCACGGCCAATGCATGTTCCTCGGGCTTTTGGATTATGTGAGTTAAGGCTCCATGCCTCGATATTCTTTGATGCAAGAGGTGCGAGTGTCTTGGGATGAAGGATTTTGCTTCCAAAGAAGGAAAGTTCCATCGCTTCCTCATAGCTCATGTCCTTTACCAGAACGGCATCCTTTACAACCCTCGGGTCTGCGGTGTAGATTCCGTCAACGTCAGTCCAGAATTCAACCTTCTTTGAGCCAAGTGAATATCCTACGACGGCGGCAGAAAAATCACTTCCGTTGCGTCCCATGAGGCCCATTGACATCTCCGGACCGGAACCTTTTATCCATGAGCAGATGAAACCCGGGAAAAGAAGGATGCGTGGCTGCTGTGAACCGCCTGCGTTATCCCTGTAAGGTGCCAGTGCCTCTGCACAACGGGCATAGTCTACGTCACCTTCCTTTTGGTTTCCTGTGGTAAAAATAAATTTGCGTGAATCAAGAGTAGTTACGCTCTGACCTTTTGCAAGAAGAACGGCCTCAACGATAGGGGCGCAGATCATCTCTCCGGTACCCATAATGCGGCAGTGAACTGAATCTGGACATTCACCAAAAGTGGTAAGGCCTGTCAAAAGCTTGTCCAGGCGGCGCATGTGATGTTCCAGCTTTTCCTTTACCGGAGCGTAGTCAAATTCGGGCAGGCTAGATTTTATCTCAGAACAGATTTCCTCGTGAATTGTCCTCATCTGGCTTACATAAGTCTCGGCATTCCCTCCGGCAACACAACCGTCAATGGCTTCCTGAAGCTTGTTGGAAACCCCGGCAACAGCACTTACCACAACAGAAATGCGATCCTGTTTGGCACGGTCCACCATTATATCAACGCTGTCCAAAATGCGACGTGCAGAACCCATGGAAGTTCCGCCGAATTTAAGTGTAAGCATATTACTCCTCTTGTAAAAGTCAGTTAAACCCCATCATATCATAAATGCGAGTTTGTTTCAATATAAAGAAAAAAGTTGAAAAATGCGCAAAGTGGGCTTATACTGGAACTATGGACTTTAATTCAAAAGAATTCGCAGCATATCTTGAGCCGGAAGCACCCCGGGCCGACATAATTCAGAATTTCCTCAAGGATCATGGAGTTGATTCTGTCAAAACCGTTATCGACGGGAAAAACCACATTCTTGTTCAATTTCCGTCAAAAATGTACAATCCGCAGTTCAAGATAAAGACTGTGTGCGCCCATTATGACCGCGTGGAAGGAAGTCCCGGTGCAAATGACAATTCTGCCGCCAACTGGATGCTCATGGATTGGGCCATATCTCTTGCCTCAATGGAAAGATTCCACAATGTCCGCATTTTCTTTACGGATGGAGAGGAACTGGGATGGAATACCGGTGTAAACGAACAGGGTGCTTTTGGAATCGCTTCAATTTTCAAACGTCTGGGATTTACAAACGATGATGTCTATGTTTTTGATTCGTGTGGCCGCGGTGAGATTCCGATTTTGGCACGTCAGACATTCCCGGATAATTCATCCCAAACATTTTTGCGGAATTACAATGATTTATATGAAAGGACCCAGAATATCCTGCGGCGTTCATGTCCTGGCCGATGGATGAGTCTTCCTGTTCCATACAGTGACAACGCTTCTTTTCTGGCTTGTGGAATTCCTGCAATGGCAATAACCATGCTTCCCGCACAGGAGGCGGCGCTTTATTCAAGGGAATTGTTGAGCGACAAAAATCTTGAAAATGCTGTAATGAATCGTGCTGTGTCCAAGAAAGAAAGGGAGTTCAGTGAAACTCCGGAATACTCATACAAGGAAAGAATGCCCGCCACATGGAGGATGTTCCACACTCAGGCGGACAACTTATCTTCCCTTACACCGGGCAGCATAAGGGTCATGGGAAATTTGCTCAGGACACTTGCAGAAACCGTTACACCGATTATCTGACTTTAATCTTTTAAAGCGTCTCTGTCTGCAATGAGGACAGCTTGGTCGTGATGGACTGCATCTGGTTGGCCGTTGCGCTTATGTTCTTTGTAAGGTCCGTAAAGCTTTCGATTCCGGAGCTGATTTGCCTTAAAGTTATTACTATCTGATTGAATGAAGTGTTCTGCTGCTCAATGATGTCCTTTATTTCATTTGTCTTTACGGATGTTATGTCTGTCATCTCGCGGATTACATCAAAATGGTTTTCAAGCTGATGTGCGAGTTTTGTCTCGTCATTAATGTTGTCTGTTCCTTCCTGAGAGGAATTGATGAGTTTTTGGAATGCATCCTGAATGTTTGTTATGTAAGATTTGATTTCATTGATGCTGTTCATCGTGTTGTTGGCAAGACGCCTGATTTCCGTTGCAACGATATGGAAATTGTGTCCTTCGTTTCCTGCACTTACGGCTTCAAGCTCTGCATTAAAAGCGATGATCCTTGTCTGGTCGGCAATGTCGTTGATGATTGCGATAACGTCTCCGATGTTATCTATTTCTTTTCCAAGATCGGTTACGCCTTCGATTATAGAAGCATTTGCCGAGCTGATTTCTTCCATCTGGGTAAGGATTTTCTGAAGCACGTCAACCGAGGTGTTGAACTCGTGGTAGGTGCGTTCTGCACTTGAAGAGACATTTGCTGTAGTAGTGGAAATGTTCTGGGAAAGGGCAGAGGAGTCTTCCATTGTGGTAAGGACTTCCTTAATCGAGGCATTTTGCTCAAGGGATGTTGATGCAAGCTGCTGTGCGATGACGGAAAGGTTGTCCGATGTTTCCTGAACGCTTTTGCCAATGGAATCTGCCTTGTTAAAAAGATTTCCAAAACGCTTTACGATTTTATCCAGCCTGTAAATATTGCACTGGAGCAGGTCACCAAGAGATGAGCGTATGGCTTTTTTCGTGCTGCCGGTGGTTATTATTTCGGACATGGATTTTTCAAAAACAGAATAGCTGTGCCTTAGGTTGTTAAAATAATAGTAGAAGCAGTTTGAAAGGAAGAAAATATTCAATCCTGTTATGATGCCTGTCTTTAAAATCTGCTGCCTGCTGTCGGAATAAAGGTTTTCTGATCCGCCGAATTTTCCTGACAAAATCAAAAAGAGTATTCCGTTGCAAAATAGTACGGGTATGATCAGATACATGAAAGTTCTGGCAGAAAGAGAAAGCCCAAAGTGCCGTTTTGTGCTGATAATTGATTCATCAAGGCCTTTTTCCTGAATGTTCTTTGCAAGATGATTCGTAATTTTCTCGCAATGATAGTAGGTTACAACTACGGAAAGATAAGTGATGAACTGTGCGCTTATTGCGGTCATCAGACATCTTTCCCAAGGAAGTGCAATAGTTGGAATTATATGGTAAAGGATTGAAACCAAAATGGAACCGATAAAGAAGAATAAACCTGTCTGAAAAGCCTTTGTACCAGGAAGATTCATCAGGGATTGAAACAAAAGTGTGCTGTCATGCAGGGATTTTGTCTTGCCGTTTTCCCAGTCCGTCATCTTGTGCGAGATTTCCGCCGTGATTGATTTGTTTGAGACTGGAATTATCAGGGTTTCTGCAAAAACAATCACGCCTATTGTGACTATTGAAGCCCAGATCCACTGCCTTGCGGTAAAGGAAATATAAATGCCTGGATATATCAGCATGAATATACCTGCGATTATTTCCGGCAGTAAACCTGCTTTGTATACTTGTCTTTCTAAAGTTAGATTTATCGATTTCATATATCACCTGTTCCGTATGCTGGATTCTTCCGCTTCTTTTAAGTTGCTCAGTTCGCTGGAATTTGTCTGCAAGCTTTCTGCCGTGACAGTTATTGTCTTTGTAGAAACAGAAAGGCTTTCAATATTCTTGCTTACCTGCTGAAGTGTCGTTACAATCTGTTCAAATGCCTCTGTCTCCTGCTTTATTCGTCCTTCGATTTCTTCAGATGATTCGGCGGTTTCGGAGGCAGATTTGCTGATTATGGTAAAGCTGTTCTCCAGGGATTCAATAAGCTCCATTCCCTGGTTTATTTTTTCCGTGCAGTTCTGTGATGACTGTAAAAGCTTGTCGGATGCAAGCTGTACCTCGTTGATGCGTTCCTTGATTTCTTTTGTGCGGTCCATTGTACCGTTGGCAAGTCTTCGGATTTCGTTTGATACGTTACGGAAGTTTCGGCCGCTTTCGTTTACGGTGGTTGATTCAAGTTCTGCATTGAATGCGATGATTTTTGTCTGGTCCGCAATTGAATTGATGATGCTGACAATTTCCCAGATGCTGTTGATCTTTTCGTTAACTTCGCGTATCCCGTTTGTAGTGCTTGTGTTTGCCCTGTAGATTGCGAACATCTTTACCATGTTGTCTGCCAGGAATTGTGTTCCGTTCTGAACGCTTTCTGCGGTTTTTGATGCAATGGTGGAAACTTCGGTTGTCTTTGTCTCTATCTCGTGCGAAAGTTTGTCCGCTTCATTCATGATGGAAAGTATCTCTGATGTTCCGGTTGACTGTTCTACGGCGGTTGCCTGAGTTTGAGTGGATATTGCAACAAGCTCCTTGGAATATTCGTCAATCTTTGAGCCCATTTCCTTTGCCTTGGAAATAACTTTCTTCATGAACATGATGATTTGATTTGCAAGATAATAATTGTAGGAAATCTCGTCAAACAAATCTGTCCTTAGTGATTCGGTTTTAGATATGTCGGAAGTTTCAATTTTATTCAAGGTTGTCTCAATCTTCTTGTTGTTGGATTCCATAGAATTCTTGAACAAAATGGAAAGGATTACAACAGAGACAAAATTGATTGAAACTGTCAAAACTGCCCTTAGGATTTTGGATTGCATGTCACACCACGGAAGTGGCATGTCTAATGGGAAATAAAACAAACTAATGGAATAGCCCGCAGTAATGCAGCATACGATTACAGGTATTATGACGTAGATTGCAAACTGCTTGCTTAAACTTAGTCCGAAAAACTGATATTTTTTTATTGCATCCTGGTTAGTAGAATATTCAACAAGATTGGCCATGTCTTCACGGCAAATGTTCCTTACATTGTTAAAAGAGAAAACCGCAGCAAGATATGAGGCATAAATACATTCAATAAAAGAAAGAATATTTATGGTCTTGGGTATATGGAAATAATACTCGTAAGTAACGGTCAGGGCAATAGTTCCTATTATAAAAAATGCCAGGGTAGTTAACGCTATCTTTACTGGAGCCTTTGCAATTTCCTTTAGCAAAGAAACAGTATCTTTTATCGATTCCCTGTCAGAATAAAAATCATTTAGCTGGTCGGAGCTTTTTTTTGTAACAAGAAAGTCAATGTAAAGGCCAAGGGAAAACTGAAATACAAGGACAAATGCCAGGACAAACCTAAGTACAGTGAATATGTCTAGCTCGGAAAGTTGAGTTACTATAATCGAATATATGAACATAGGCAGGACAGAGCATAAGTTGGGTATGATGCTTTTTAATGAAATTCTCCATGCCAATCCTAATTTAGATTTGTTCATTTTCAGAGACCTCCATTTCAAAATTGTTCAGGGTTTTCAGGTATTCGCTGTCTTTGCGTAGCTTTTGAACTGTTGAAGCAATCAAATGAGTTGCAACGTTGAACTGTTCTACACCGGAACTTATATTTTGAAGTTTTTCCAGAATAACATTAAATGCCTGTGTCTGGTCTTTTACAACCTTTTGTATTTCTTCCGTTGAGGTTAATGTCTGTGATGCTGAATTCGTTATAGTCTTGAATTTTTCTTCCAGCTCAAGAGTAAGGCTGTTTCCCTGATTGATCTTTGTGGTACAATCAACGCCTGTTTCAATAAGCTGGCTGCTTGCATTTTGAATCTGCTGTATCTGACTCCTTATTTCTTTTGTAAGTATCATAACGTTGTCTGCAAGCGTACGGATGTCCTGTGCAACATTCTTGAATTTTTCTTTTCCTTCCTGAATGTTTTCTGCCTCAAGCTCGGCGTTAAAGGCAATGATCTTTGTCTGGTCTGCAACACCATCAATCAGGTTTACGATATCCCATATGCTCTTGATTTTATTGGAAAGACTCTGGATACCCATGATTGAAGACTGGTTTGCAAGAATGATTTCCTGCATTTTATCAAGATTAAGTTTGATTGCCTTGGAGTCATGCTCTATGTCCTGCATGTTTTTGTCAGCAAGATGATTTACCTCAAGTATCTTCCGTTCTATTGATTGTGAAAGCTCCTCGGTCATCTCCATGGTTGAAACGATTTCCTTTACCGCAGTTGACTGTTCAATGGAAGTACTTGCCGTTTCCTCTGATATAGAAGAAAGGTTTTGTGATGCGATGTTTATTTCCTCGTTGGTCTGGGATGTCTGTTCAATGATCGTAGTAAAGAGTTTTATGGTTTGATTTACCATATAAATTGTGTAGGACAACTCTGTAGAAAGATCAACTGGAATTATGTTGCTGTTCTTTATGTTCTTGTCAGAAAGTGAATGAAGTGCATCCTGTACTGTGTCTGTGTATTTTTTTATTTTCCTAAAGTAGATGAGCGCAAAAGATGTCGTAAACAAAAGGTTAAGCAGGGCAATTATTATAGAGTTAAGCAGATTGAAAGAAAGGCTTGAGATATAAGTAGTTACACCGCTTATGACAAAAGGTATGATTACATAAAATATGAAAAGTGTTATCAAGGAGAAACCAAGGTATTTTTTGGAGTTGACGTAATTGTCAGAGACACCCATGGAGACGATTGATATGGCTTTTCTGGAACAGATTGTCTGGACCCTGTCAAAAACAACAAGGATTACAAGGTAGCTTACCATCATGCAGATAAAAAAGTAGCGGATGTTGCTTCTGATGGTAAAATCGGCCTTATATTTTAAGAAGACGCAAATTGCAATTATCTGTAAAAGAGCAAAAAATATAGTTAGGAATGCCTTCTTTAACGGAAAATGAAGCACTTCAGACAAGAGTTCGTTTCTATTTTCTTCATCGAGTTTGCCCTGGTCGAATTTGTGTAATCTGGAAGAAATGTAATGGGCACTAAAATAATTTGCAAGAGGTACAATGAAGAATTCCAATGCGAAAAAAGTAAGGCCTAGTACAATATAGCATTCTCCAATTATATTGGATGGCAGGTTCAAAAAGAGAAGTGAATATGAAAACGGCAGGAATGTAAGGATCAAATGAGTTGTAAGTGAAGTCCTGTACATGAATGTCGTAAAAGATTCGTCTGGTTTTTGAGAGAAAAACTTTCGTACAAAAGAAAAATTCATTTTAGATGTTTCCTCCTCTGTTTTGGATTTCGTTCAGACAGTCTGCAATTCCTTTTATGTTTTGCGATGAATCATTTATTGTTTTTGCTGACTGGCTAAAGTCGTCAAAGCCCTCGCTAAGTTGTTTTAAAGTTGCCATTATCTGCATGAAAGATGAATCCTGGGAATTTGTGATTTGAAGGATGTCGGCTGCACTTTCTGATGTAATCTCTGAGGAAGTCTTTAGCTTGTTAAAGTCTTCTTCCAGTGTCGAAAGCATCTCATTTTCCTCGCGGATTTTTTCCGTTCCACCTTCTGATGTGATGATGAGGTTGTCTGATGAGTGTTGTATGCCTGTTATCCTGTCCCTGATTTCTTTTGTTGAATCTGTAATTGTTGTGGCAAGACGGCGGATTTCATTTGCAACGATATGGAAGTTTTCTCCACTTTCACCGGCAGATGTCGCTTCAATTTCTGCGTTAAAGGCAATGATTCTTGTTTTTTCCGCTATGGAGTCAATCGTGCTGATGATGTTCCAAACTGTATCGATTTTTTCACTGAGGTTTTTTATACCCATGATTGTGTCAAGGTTTGCCTGTGCAATCTCGCTCATTTTTCCTATGTCCATGTTCAAAAGCTCAGAACCTTCGTGTACATCATAGAGAGAAGCGTCTGCAGCCTGAGATACATTGTTGATGCTTGTGGAAATGTCCTTGAGCATAAGCTTGATTTCTGCCATGGTATTTACGCAGTCTTTTACATTGCTTGCCTGGATGACTGAGTTGTCGGCTGTTGTCTTTGACGATTCCGTAAGCTCAAGTGTTGCCTTAAAAAGATTGTCGCTCGTCTTCTTTATGTCCACCATAATGTCCTGAAGCTGGGCGATGATGTCGTTGATTACATAAACAGAATAAGAAAGCTCTGTTCCAAGGTCAGTTGGAAGATACATGTCTTCGTTTACGTTAGCAGAGGTTATCCTTTTTAGAATCTGGTTCACATCAAGGATGGAATGATATATGTGCCGGAAAAATAAAGATGCCGTCATTACACAAAGTGAAAGGTTGAATATCAAAAGCAGGATAAAATACGTTGTGTATGATGCCTTTTCAATAGGGAAAAAATTTTGCATGGTCATGTAAATGAGGAAGATCGTCATGGAGAAAAATACCGGGATGATTACATGATAGAAAACCCTTGTGTACATTTTCATTCCAAGAACTTTCCTGTCGTGGACAATATCGCTGTCTATGCCCTTTTGAATCAAATCGTTGTTGATTTCCGTGCACCATGACTCAACATCACAGAATGCCATGACACCCGTGTTGAATGCAGAATAAACTGCTGGAATTATAGAAAGAATTGTACAGGAAAGCGGAATTGACAGTCCAAAAAAGAAAATTGCAATAATAGTAAAGCTCGCGATAAGGAACATGATGGCGACGTGCAAACACACCTTAAAAGGCAACTTCATGAGTTTAATGGCCATGCTGGTTCTTTGGGACTGGTTAAAATTGTTTATGTCAGATAATTCAACCGAAAGCTTGTATGAAAGAAAATGATTCGTGAACTTAAGCAAAACCAACTGAAAAAACAGCGTTACCAAAATAAAAATCAAGACACACAAAATGATTGTTGAAGGCTTCATGGTGGAATAGGGGAGCCTTGCAAAATAGAACATGTATATGGTGTTTATTAAAAGTCCAAAGAGGCTTGGTCTTATAGATGTCTTGTATATTATCTTTTCATATTCCTCGTTCATCTTATTCTCCTATTTTGTGGTAAGTGCAAAAGCTCCATCCCAGTTTTCAGGACGGTCATGTATATATACCTTGCATCGTTCAAGTAAAACTCTGGTAGCCTTATCCTCAGGGCACCTTGTGATTGCCCTGGAAAAATATTCGCTTGCAATCTCAAAGTTTCCCATTGAATATTGGTTCATTCCTTTTTCGTAATAATTCAGGAACTCTTGGTCAGCTTTTGTATCCGGTGAATTCAATTCATATATGGCAACGGAATTTGATTTTCCCTTGACTTTAACGGTGTCCAGATGCCGTACATATTGCCCGTCGTGCAGGTCTTTTTTTACAGATTCAGAGATGATGATCGGAACACCATACAATTTGGTCAATCCCTCGATTCTGGAAGCGATGTTGACGTTGTCGCCGATAACCGTGTATTCCTTTTTTTCTTCACTTCCGATTGATCCAACGATTGTAACACCATAATGTATTCCTGTACCAATTTCAAAAACATAATCATCAGGAAGATTTAGTGATATCTCCATATTGTTAAGGGCCTGCCTCATTTCAAGGGCTGCATTTGCCGCTCTGTTTCCATTGTCCTCGTAGCTTTCCGGAGCACCAAACAGGGCCATGATGGCGTCTCCCATGAATTTGTCAATGGTGCCGCCGTGTTTTTTAATGATGCTTCCCATTGTGGCAAAATATGAGTTCAAGAAATCAACTACTTCCTCAGCTTCGTTAATTTCACTGATTGTCGTAAAGTTTCGGATGTCACATATTAAAACTGCAACATCGCGTTTTTCACCAATTGTTGAATTCATTTCGTCATCTGAATTCAGCATCTGGTTTATGATTGACGGCGGAATAAAGTGGCTGAATGCCTTGCGCATCTTATTTTCGTTGCTTTTTGCGTTGTTGTAATCGATGGCACGGATAAAAAGCTTTGCATAAATGTTTATAAGAAAATTAAGGCGTTCTCTTGTACGCGGGTTGATGGAAACGTTTTTAAAACTTCCGACATGTACAGTTAATGGAATCGTTTCTGCATTTTCCGTAGGCAGGGTTTCAAAAGTCTTTATTTTCTTAAAGCCTGTGTTTTTGCTCTCTGCCTGCATCGGGTCCAAAAGAATTGGCTTGTTTCTTTTGAGTGCGGCCTTTTTTGTGCTTTTGTGTATTGCAAGGTAGTCATTGTGGCATACGTCTATAAAGTCGTCGAATTCCTCCTGCGACATTGCCTGATTCTTTATGTAATATTCAAGAGGCTCAGAGGATTCGATTATGATTCCAAGAGTGTCATAGTTATAGATGCCGGAAATGCTCTTTGTCATCTCCTTTACAAGTTCCGTAATGTTGAACTCAGATATGCCTTTGTTGTATGCGCTTTGGATTGTATAAAGGTCAAAAAGTTCCCTGTCAAATGCGCTTACAGTAAGTTCCATAAGTTTTGTCTGGTCAGGAGGCTCTAATTTCTTTTTTCTTCCGGGTTTTGATTTTTTTTCTACAAGCTGCAGTTTTGTGTCAATCAAGTTAACAAGGTCGGCTGAGTTTTTTTCATCAGGAACGAAAAGTGCGTCGCTCAAAGAGTTTTCAGCCCAGAAATTATATACGGAGTTTTCTTCAAGAGCACAGATGATTACAACCATGTCCCTGAATTCATTTGAATTCTTTACGATGCGGGAAATGTTGTATCCGCTTATAACCGGAAGCTCTATGTAAACCACCAGGACATCAGGACGCTCGGAATAAAGCGTGGAAAGGGTTTCAATTCCGTTCTTTGCCTCACAGACATTAAAGTCATGTTCCTTGAGTGCCTTAGATATGAGTTTGCGCATGGTGGCTGAATCGAATGCCACAAGAACTTTTTTGTTACTCACCTAAAAGCTCCTTGACAGCCTGCAGAAGGTTGCCTCTCTGGAATTCTGATTTTACAATAAAGGATTGTGCTCCTGCATTCATGAACTTTTCCTTTGTTTCTGGATCATAGACGCCGGATACGATAATGACAGGTGTGTTGTCAAATTCCGGTGTACGCCTTAAATTGCTGAGGAAAGTAATTCCATCCATGCGGGGCATCTTTATGTCTGTGATTATTGCATCAACATGTTTTGTCTTTAGGATGTCCAGGGCATCAATACCGTCCACTGCCGTCTCTACAATATAGCCGTCGGTCTCGAAGATGGCCTTTTCAATCTGACGTGTTGTGGCTGAGTCATCGATTACAAGAACCGTAAACGTGTGCTTTTTGTTCTTTATCTCGTATTTCCTCATGTCATATGCAAGAAGGCGCCTTAGCCTCCTCATTATGTCAGGTATGTTGAGGATGGGGATAATCGCATAGTTTTCATCATAGACGACACCCTGCACGGCCTCAAGCTTTTGCATGACAGGCGGAAGGGGATTGACCACAACAGTTTCGTACTGGTCAATGCTGTCTGCTACTATCGCAATCTGAGTCTCAAGATATTCAACAACTATGACGGAAGATGTATTTTCGTTCTGTTCCCCACCAATAATCGAAGAAAGAAAGTATAGGGGAATTAACATGTTGTGAAGGCTGATGTATGACTGTCCCTGTATGATTGTAATATCCCGTTCCTCCACGTTTGCAATCTCTGCAATATAGTTTGAGGGGATCATCAGTTTCATGTTTCCTGTGTGAACAAAAAGTCCCTGCTGTGTTGCAAGGGAAAGGGGAATCTTAAGCTCAAAGGTTGTGCCCTCATTTTCCTTGGACTTGATTTTGATGCGCCCCTTGATTTTCTCCATGTCGGTACGTACTACATCAAGGCCTACACCGCGTCCTGACAGTTCTGTAGTCTGTTCCTTTGTGGAAAGTCCTGAGATATAAAGATATTGTTCAAGTTCCTTGTGGGACATGTTCTCTATTTCTTTTTGATCATTTGGGAAAAGTTCAATTGCTTTTTTCCGAACTTGCTCATATTGAATGCCCCGTCCGTCATCAATGACATAAATGATGATGTGGTTTGAATTCTGCTGTGCAAAAACACTTATGTGGCCACGGTCTGTTTTTCCAATTGCCTTTCTTTCCTCTGGCGTTTCGATTCCGTGATCCATGCTGTTTCTGATAAGATGAAGGAGAATGCCCTTTAAGTTTTCAAGAATGGCTTTGTCCAAAAGGAATTCTGTTTTTGGAATGTCCAGTTCAATGTTCTTTTTAAGCTTGAGTGAATCACTTTCGACTTCTTTTTTAAGCGGTGTCAAAACCATGTCGAGAGGAAGCATGCGGAGGTTCAAAAGCTGGTGCTGCGTGTCAAAGATTGCGGTTTCAGTCTGCAGCAAATCTTCCTTTAATTGCTTTGGAAGCTCATGCATGACATTTCCTTCGGTGGCATTAAGGCGTGCCTCAAATTCTTCCAACTGATGCTTAAAGCGGAACTGCCTGATTATAAGGTTGTCAAAAGATCTGATTATCTCATTGATGCGGTTTATGTCGATTCGGATGGAGGTGATGTTTTCAAGTGTATCATCTTTTTCCTCAAGCTCAAAAACCTCATCATCGTCGCTGTCATTTAAATCAATGTTCAGGTTGTCGGTTGTAAAGAAAAGGCCGGAGCTTGCTTTCTTGAAAGTCTCCATGTATTCAGAAATGTTTAACTCGTCATTTCCTTCTTCTACAATTTTCCTTAAGACTCTTTGAATGCAGTCAGATGTATGGAATGTAAGCTGAACGATATGATCATTCAACTCATATTTTTCTTCCCTTATGCCTTTAAAAACATCCTCAAGACCATGGGAAAGGCTTTCGATCACAGGATATCCCATCATGCGGCCGGTGCCCTTTATGGTATGAAGTTCGCGGAGAATTGCAGAAAGAAGTTCCTTGTTGCCTGGAGTTGATTTATATTGGATTATGCCGTTGTTTATGGCATCGATGTGCTCTTGTGTCTCAGAAACAAATCCTTCTATAAACTCTTCTTTTGAAAATGCCATTTCCTTTACCTGCCACCCTCTAACTGTAATTCACAAAGTTCAAGGAAATAATCCGGACTGAATGAATCAACTATATCATTATAACAGATTTCATGATTTTGAATATAGGTTTTAAGAGCATTTGAACAAGATATGAATGCTTTTTTCATGTTTTTTGAGTCTCCTATGTTTTTGTAAAGCATTCCCATGCTGTAAGAAGCAGGCCAGAATTTGGGATTAAGGATTTCTGCCCTTTGAAAGCAGTCCAAGGCTTTATGTATGTCTCCTTCTGCCTCACAAACAAGGCCTTTCATATAAAGCTCGTGTTCCATCTCAAGTGGCTTGAATTTATGTGATGATATGAGTTCCCTTGCATGTTCCGTCTGGTTCAAGGTGATTGCCTTTTTGAGTTCCTGATAAAGCTCAAGGATTGTGCATTGTTTTTCGCTTTCTGTATGGCTGCGGGAAAGGGTGCTGTCCGGAATGTGCCTTGCTTTTATATCGTGAGCATTTTTCTGACATGCACTTAGATCAATGTCATAATCTTTTTTTTGTAAAGGAATTTCCCTGCAGAGTTTCCGTTTGGGAGAATTCAGCTTTTCCTCCAGGCTTACTTTCCTGAGATAATAGACTGAGCCGCAGTTTTCTTTTACAAATGGCATGTCGGCGTCACATTCAATGGATGCAATCTCGTTGATTGACAAAAATAAAAGGGCGTTGACTTTCATTGCCTTGGCCATTTTGATCAAGACAGCTTTTCTGGTTTCCTTTGTAAAGTATATGAAAACATTCCTCAAGAATAAAAGGTCTACAGTTTCCGGTAGCATCGGGAAAGTTTCGTCTGTTGCAAGGTTAAAGCGTGATATGGAAAGGTTTGCAAGGGTTTCTTTGGACATGGTAAAAGATTTTGGATAGTATGTTCCCAATGGCTCAAGAAGGTTAAGGTATGGGCTCCCCTCGTTGCGGAAAGAGTGGGGTGTGTAGCATCTGGTTTTAATCTGAGAGAGGGCCTTTTCGTCAATGTCGCTGGCATAGACCCTGGCGTTTACGTTGCATGCCTTTGCAAGGGCATAAAGGGAAATAGCTTCTTCTCCTGTTGAGCATGCCGCACTCCAGATGACTGCATCTTTGTGTTTTGGAAAATATGTGTCCCTTAAAAAATCAAACTGACATTCTTCCCTAAAAAAATATGTCTCATTTATTGCCGCTTCGTCGATTACAAGAGTCCGTTCAAAAATGTCTTCCTCAAGCTTCTTGCAGTATTCATCGTCCGATAATGATAATTCCTTTTTCCTTGTCTTGATGAAGTTCAGGAGGAAATCCCTGTGCGATGCGGATACGGTTAGGCCACTGTACCGGAGGATTATCTCCAGAAACCGGGTCCCATCTTCTTCTTCAATTTTGTCTTTCTCCGACATACTCATTTGCTCAAAACTCTCTCTGATTAAATTATTGACTTGATGAAGGAAGCCATCTCCTCAAGTGGAAGTATATGGCTTGCCGCATTCAGTTCTATTGCAGCACGTGGCATTCCGAAAATGACACATGTATCCTGATTTTGACAGATTGTTTTTCCGCCTGAATCAATAATCCTCTTGCAGCCGTCAGCACCATCCCTTCCCATTCCAGTAAGAAGTACTCCCAAAAGCTTTTCCTTTAAAATCGGTGCCGCAGAACAGAACAGTTTGTCTACAGCCGGCCTTAAATAATGCAGGGGAGGATCATGGTTTATGGAAATTGAACAGCTGCATGGTGAATCATTGTTTTCGACTGCAATCATGTGCGTTTCTGCCGGGGCAACATATGCATGCCCTGGTTCAGGAATTATGCCTTCCTGTCCAAGTTCCACAGTAAAATCTGTCGTGGAATCAAGCCATGATGCAAACTGCTGGTCAAACATCAGGTCTATGTGCTGCGTGATCAATACCGGAATGGGGAAATTCTTGCCCAAACCCTGAAGTAAAGTCTGCACTGCAATGGGACCTCCTGTTGAAGCCCCGACAACAAGAAGGCTGTATTTTGATTTGATTGCATTGTTTTTCTTTGCGGCCAGAGAAAACGGAGAAACTGCATTAGATTTGTGTGCATGCCTGTTTATCTTGATTTTAGTCGGATTGCTTTTTGATATCTGCTTAAGGCGTTCACAGAATTGCTTAAGATCAGCTACGGTCATGGAAGCAAGATTTGGCTTTTTGATTATCTCCACTGCACCTGCCTCAAGACATTTGTATCCTACTTTGGCTTCGTCCTCTGTGGTAAAGGCAACAACAACTGGAACCTTGCCGCTGTCCTGCATTATGATTTTTGTTGCCTCTATTCCGTCCATCACTGGCATGTTGATGTCCATGACTATAAGGTCCGGGGAAAGTGCCCTTTTTTGCTCAATGGCATTTTCTCCGTTTACCGCACTGCCAACGACCTCAAAATTTCCGTCGCTTTCCATTACCTGCTTGAGCATTGCACGAACTATGGCGGAATCATCGACAATAAGGGTTTTTATCATTTTGAGCCACCAAATTCCAGCAGTTTGGATATGTTCACAAGATATTGTATCCTGTCATCGTTAAAGCGTGTTGCGAGTATGCCGTATTTTTGTAGATGACTTTTATACAGCTCAGAAAAAAACTTAATGCTTGAAAGAGGAATCTGAAGTACTGTGGGGACAATGGAAGTCCTTAATATTACAGGTGGCTGGGATTTAAGGGCAATCTCGGTTACCGGAGGAAGGTCTTTTTCAATTTTAAAAATTGAAGCTATGTTTTGATCCAGATTGATTTCCATGCAGTTCAGTTTTGAAGCGAGCTGGCTTTGGACCGGAGTCAGGGAATATGTGCTTTCCATTAAGAATGACTGAGGAATAAGTATGTCAAATCGCCCATAATTAAGGCATGCGAACCATTTAGCTGTTTGCAAGGTCACTCCTTATCCTTTCCAAGATGCCATTGATGTTCAGTACGGGAGCGGTAACGTCGTCAAAACTGATTGCACCTGTAAAAAACGGAGAGTCCTCTGCATTTGTAAGGCTTTTGACGGTGACCTCTGATTCATTGTGGAATTCCTGTATCTCTGAAACCTGAATTGAAATATTGTTGGGATTCTTGAGCAGCATGAAAAGGCGGCTTTCCTGCGGCATGTCGGCGTTGAAATAGGAAAAATCAACCACAGCATATGGAACACCGTAGCTGTTTAACACTCCTTTGATATATGGAGGCACAAACGGCATGGGATAAACTTCGTTGTTCCTGAGAATTTCCCGTACTTCTGTTGAATTGACTGCGTAGTTTTTGTCCCCGGCCTTGAAGACAAGATAGGAAGTCGTATTTATTTTTTCTTCTTCACCAAAGGTTAAAACCTGGTTTTCTTGAATTTCTTCCAGCAGTTCTTCTGTTTCTTCATCACTCATTTTTCAATTATAAACCCAAAATTCACATAATTCAAGTGAATTATTACAATGTTTTGCAATATTATAGAAAAAAAACATTTGAGTTTTTAACGGATTAGGTGTATAATTAGTTTATTATGGAAGAGCAGACAATTATTAATGAAAGCCCTATCGGCAAACATCTGGACCGCCTGGCTGATACAAAACAGGTTTCGTATCTTGTTTTTAACAACAAGAAGATTCAGCTTGTTAAGAAGATCACCATAGGCCGCGATTATGACAACGAAGTGGTAATTGACAATAAACTTGCCAGCCGCCACCATTGTTCGATTCAGAAAATCCGTGATGAGTATTTCTTAAAGGATGAAAACAGCACAAACGGTACATTCCTGAACGATCACCGCATTCCTTCTGATAAATACGTCAAACTTGCGACTGGAGATAAGATTACAGTTGGATCTGCAAGCCTCGTGATGGGATAAGATGGGGTCTTTGGATTTAAAGGAATTCCGTTCATCTCTTGATAAATTTAAAGACATGGCGGAATTGCCTTCTGAAAATGAAATCATAAAGATTGCAGACGGTGCCATAAATGCTCTGGAAAATGAGTTGCCCGATTACCGCCCGAAAGCCTATAAAAAAACTCCGGGTGGACTTTTGGATTTCTCGTCTCTGGAGCAGGATGTGATTCTGGTGCCTGATTTGCATGCAAGACCTGATTTTTTATTAAAGCTCCTTGATTCTGATATAGTTGAGCCCAATGTCCTTACGGCAATGTCAGAAGACCGTTGTACGGTTTTATGTGTGGGAGACTGTTTTCATGCTGAGACTCCGGGTAAATGTGCAGAACGATGGAAAAAAGCCTATCGCTCCTGGCAGGCGGGTGAGATTGACTGTCCGGAGATGAGGGAGGAAATCCATGACTGTTTTGCAACAGAGCTTCCCCTCATGATGCTGAAAAAAGAGTTTCCAAAGAATTTCCATTTTTTAAAGGGCAACCACGAGAATATCCTTAATGAGAATGACCACGGAAACTATGCGTTTTATAAATATGCAAACGAAGGCCAGATGGTCTATGATTTTCTTGAAAAAGTATACTCACAGGCAACGATTCATGTTTTAAATTCTTTTGAGAAATCACTTCCAATTGTCGGATTATTCAAGACTTTTGCCGTAAGTCATGCAGAACCATGCATGCCATACGAACGAAAGGAAATAATTGATTATAGAAAAAACAATTCCGTTATCCTGAATTTTACATGGACGGATAACGGAGAGGCACAGGATGGTTCAATAAGTGCCCAGGTAAAAAAACTTAATGGAAATGCTGATGCAGAGCATTTTATATGGTTTGGTGGACACAGGCCTGTAAAAGGCAGGTATGCACTAAGGCAGCGCGGACAGTACATTCAGTTTCATAATCCAATGCAGATGAATGTTGTTCATGTTCATGCCGACGGTTCATTTAATGTGGAAGCAGATATAGTTTCTGTTTTGGGGGATTAATTTATGGAAAGAGAATGTCCAAGTCATATCGGTAAGTACAGGAACATCCGTTTTCTTGATGAAGGTGGAATGGGTGCCGTTTATCTTGCAAAGGATCCTGTCCTGGATCGTATGGTTGTCATAAAGCAGTTGAAATTCGGCCGTTCAGCCACCAATGCAAAAGACAGGTTCAAGAGGGAACTATCAATAATGAACAAGCTCACAAGCGAACATATAGTCCGTTCGTTTGAGTTCATGGAAGAAGCCGATGAAAGAACCGGAAGGAAAAAAGATTATTTCGTCCTTGAATATGTTGACGGCATGTCATTGAACAAGCTCCTGTCCAAGGATAAGCACATCCCGCTGAATGTCCTTATGATTATTTTCCGCGATACATGTCTTGGTCTTTCTGTCGCTCATTTTCACAATATAATTCACAGGGACATTAAACCTGCAAATATCCTGATTTCCAGAAAAACAGTAGTCAAGCTTGCAGATTTTGGAATTGCAGGCCTGGAACTGGAGGAAAGTGAAGAAGACAAAAAAGATGCTTACAAAGATGATCCGTCCATTTATGGTGGAGTCGGCATGACGCTTTCCGGATCTACTGTGGGTACTTTGTCCTATATGGCACCAGAGCAGATGGATCCTTCTGAGAAAGTGACAAAAAGGGCGGACATATATGCAATGGGCATTACACTGTATGAAATGATTTACGGAAGAAAGCCATATGTGTTTCAGGGAACACTAAAGGCACAGCTGGCCCTGCTCAAGAAAATGAAATGCGTAAAACCTCCCAAATCAAACGGAAGGGAAAAAATACCGTTAAAGATCCGCCACATGATCAGGAAAATGACGATGGTGAATCCTAAAAGACGTTATTCGAGCATCTCAAAGATTACAAAAATATCTAACAGCTACATAAAGGCATTTGACAATCATGACGTAAGGGTTCAGCTGGCAATATCCCTGGTGCATCATCCAAAAGATGAATATGGATACGAGGTAATTCCTCCAAAGAACCGTATTCCAAAAATTGCAGCACTGTCAGCATTGGCAATAGCAGCACTTGTAGGCTTGTTTTCGTTTGCATGGAAACAGGGAATTTTCCACAAGACAATACTGCGTCACTGGTATACTCCTGTTACAATCAATTTGAGCATGCCGGAGACAAAAAGCGTAAAGGCAGATTTACCGGCCAGGGTATTCTTCTATTACAATGACAATGATTCAATTCCTGATGTCCCTGGTTCACAAAGGGATTTTATTCCAAGCAAAAACCAAAAGGATAAGTCAGGCTCAACAATTGTTTCCATAAAACCTGTTTACCTTAAGCACGGTGATTACAGAATCAAGATAGCTGCCGGACCTTCTGTATGGTGGAAGGATCTTAGGATTGATCATGATGCTGTTTCCCTTGATCTGGATTATTTAAAGGCAGAGAAGCGCAAGATAAAGATTTCTCTTTCTGCCGTGGATGACGAGACAGGGGAGGACATCTCCAACATATGCTCATGCAAGATTCAGACTGATGAAGGGTTAAAGGACCTATGGACAATCAACCCGAATACGCTTAAAACCGGTGATGTCTATAAACTTTACATAAAGTCAGAGGAATACCAGGATGAATATTTCAGCCTCTTGATAGACTGGTATCAGGATGAACTTTACATAAACGCAAGGATGAAAAAAATTGAGGCAAAAATCGGGGACGAAAAATAATGGTGATTCTTGTTCTGTCAGAGTCCATGGATAAATCAGCTAAGATATGTTCAAAACTTGAGGAACAGCATCATGTTTGTGCGGCGGTACAGGATATCCCTGAGTTAATCGAAGTCCTTGATGATAACAAAAAGTCAAGGATTGATTTGCTGATATGCTCCTATTATGCTTTTTCTACCGTAACATATAATCCTTACGAATCCATGGCGGGCTTGCTAAAGGACAAAAAAATACCGTTCATTTTTTACAATGATCCTTTGCTTCCCCCAATAAACAGAAGCGCATATTGGGAAAATTCAATTTTAAAGTATCATCCGTTTTCCACTTCAATTGAATTGTCAGAAATCTACAGACAATTGTTCATGTGGCTTAACATAAATCCTTCCATGCAGGCTTTGTTGTTTGGAGGTGCGGATAAAAAAGAAGAGGATGATGTTGAGTCAGAGGAGAAACTGATAAGTCTTGCAAAAGAAATCGGAATACAGGATTCACGCCTTGAGCTTTTGATCTTCTTCTGGAAAAACAGGAACAAAAGCATGTCTGTCTCTGATATATGCATTTCTCTGTGGAATAGGAATGACGATGCCTGCGTACAAAAACTATATACCTATGTTTCAAACTTGAGGCAGTCATTCTACAACTGCTTCCAATATAGGATGCAGATAATACGTACAGGAAAAAACAAATACATGTTCAGTGCGGCAAAAAGAAAACTAATTGACAAGGATTTCAGTGTAAGGGATTTTCTGAAGCTGCCTGTCCAATATAAAGTTGATTTTAAATAGATATATCATTAGGAGATGATTATGAGAAAGGTTTCGTTCAAGATAATGTTTGCCATGTTGGCTGGAGCGCTTGCTGTGACAGTGTTTTCATGCAAGTCCATCCAGTTTGATTTGAATGCATGTTCTCCGATTGCAGTCCTCACTGTTTACAGTAATCCGTCGTTACCGTGGTATGACCCTCAGGCTGTAAGCTCAAATGCAGTTGATGATTCATTGCCCGGAACCCTGTTAAAAAAAGCAAATCAGGAAAACCCGGAACTTTATACTGTTCAGGACAGAATCGACTCTGCATACAAGACAATTATGGATGCTCTTGATGAGGCCGGAATTGAAACTGTTGATGCTGAAAAAATATCAAGCAATGATGAATATCAGAAATTGTCAAAGATGTTTTTGTCCAGTCTGGAAACGGATGTTCCTGCAAGTGGGTTGAAGATACAGGATTACATGAGCGGAAAAAAATACAGGTCTCTGGCGCAGGAACTTGGAGCAGGCGGAATGATGTTTGTGGATTTCAGCTTTTATAAGCAGAAGGTGCCGAGCGGACTTCATGATAATTATATTCATGCACGAAGCACGATGAATGTCTATATCTATGACTCAGAAGGACAGAAGATATTCCACAAAAAGTATACGGGTCTTTCCGAAACAGGAACAATCGATGACAACGGTTCGTACGATAAGCATGAACTGGTGGGTCTTTATCCTGAAACAGTTGAATATGCGGTTGAATGCCTTGTGCAGGATCTGTTGAAATGATTGGATTCAAACGGGGTAATGTGTTATTGCTCTATTGCCCCGGGAATGATTTTCATCAGCGTTAAGTTGCCTTCTGCCAGAAAAGACTCACCATCCCTGAATGCAAAGACATCCTCTTTTTGAGCTTTCTCTCCGTTGATTGTTCCTTCTCCATCAAGGACAAACAAAAGTGCCACAGAAGATGGTCCGCTTGTCTCACGGCATTTTACAGTTTCTTTTCTGCTTGGTTCTGTTTTGAATTTTTCCAGGGTGAAATATGGACATTCAAAGGTTTTGTCAAATTGAATTATTTCCTGTGCATCCAGATTCTTTATGCATGAAACGGCTTTTTCCAAATGGCATTCCCTTCCGCGACCCCAGTCATACAGCCTGTAAGTAATGTCGCTTGACTGCTGGACTTCCAAAAGACGAAGCCCGGGGCCTATGGCGTGTACAGTTCCTGCGGGAATATATGCAAAGTCTCCTGCCTTAACTGGAACTGACCTTACAAATGATTCAAGGGTATTGTTTTTGACTGCTTCTTTGATTTCTTCCGGAGTGTATTCCTTGTTCATGCCATAGATGAGTCTGGCATCTTCCTTGGCCTCAAGGACATACCAGCATTCAGTTTTGCCACGGCAATCTTCAAGTTCCTTTGCCTTTTTGTCATCTGGATGAACCTGAATGCTAAGCACGTCATCGGCTTGTATCACTTTTACAAGAAGAGGATAATCACCCTGAGCAAAATCCATGAACTCCTTCTGGCAGCCGTTTTCATGCGTTGATGCCTTCCAGAGTTCGTAGCCCCAGATTTTTGTAGAAACAATTGGATCGAGCTTTAACATTCTATTACAGTTTCCACAGCTTCTCGGGATAATATTTCTGCTCGATCTTCTTGGCGATTTCCTGCTTTACGATTTCCTTGTCCTGAGGATATGTCATGCCGAACCAGCGTTCTGTTGAAGAGAAGAATTTGATTTTTCCCTCTCCCTTATGTACGATGTCTGATGCGGCAACAGGAAGAAGGGCTTCAGCCTTGCTTTGATCAAGGGAAGTCTTCTTAAAGTTTTCCCAGTATTCATGGAAGCCCTCAAATGCCTTTAAGCTGAATGCAAAGAGGTTCATGCTGACCCATTCTTTTCCTGTCATGGAAATTTTCTGGCCGTTCAAGTCGCTTATGATCCTGTCTCCCTCGTAGGCGATTTTTGTGTTTTCCACGATAGATTCAAGATATCCGTCCTTTACCGTACATACACCACGGCTTACGCTTCCGGACTTGCTCATTGTGTTTCCAAGAACATAGCCTACCATTGCATGCTCAGTTGAAAAAACATCTATGTCAGAAAGATAGCGTCCCAAGGTTTTGAATGCATCGCGTCCATAATAGTCATCGCTGTTGATTACTGCAAATGGCGTCTGAACTGCACTTTCCGCACAAAGAACGGCATGGATTGTTCCCCAGGGTTTTTCTCTTGCTGCAACCCTTGAAACCTCTTCCTGTGTCAAAAGGCTTGTCGGTGTCTGGAAAACGTATTCAGCGTTGAAATTCTTTGCAACACGGTCAAAGTGACGTTCGCGGAAATCCTTTTCTATATCCTGTCTGATTATATAAACAATTTTACCGAATCCACATTTTTGTGCATCATAGGCAGAGAAATCCAAAAGACATTCTCCGTTCTGACCTACAGAATCAATTTGCTTGACTCCACCATAGCGGCTGCCCATTCCGGCCGCAAGTACAACTAATGTTGGTTTCATATTCTTACTCCAATATCATAGGGACAGTATCTTATTAAAATACCTTGTGTTGTCCCGGTATTTTTTAAAGTCTACAACTTTATCGTTTATTTTTCAAGGGTTAAGGACATGTCAGGTTGCAAGCTTCGTGTTCCTTTCCCAGAAAACACCATCATGATACCCCTGGATTTCCTTGTCCGTTTCCGCAATTTCCAGGCGCTTTTCCGCCCAAAGGCAATACTCCTCGTTAAGTTCAATTCCGCAATAATTCCGTCCGAGTTTTTTTGCCGTTACACTGGAGGTTCCGCTTCCAAGAAAAGGATCGAATACTGTGCCGCCCTTGGGGCACGATGCAAGTATGAGTTTTGCATAGAGCTTTTCCGGTTTTTGAGTCGGATGGTCGGTATTTTCCGGCATGGACCAGAATGGAACGCTTATGTCATCCCAGAAATTAGAAGGGCAGGTCATGCGGAAATTTCCCTTTTCCTCTTCCTTCCAGTCTTTGGGTGCTCCGTTTACTTTGTACGGTGCGAGAACCCTGCGTTTTTGCTTTACGGCTTCAACATCAAAATAATATGAGTCTGGATTCTTTACCGCAAACCAAATGTCTTCCATGGAATTTTTCCAGTTTGATTTTGCACCACGTCCTTTTTCCCTTTGCCATGTTATGCGGTTCAATACATGAAGCTCCTTTTCAACTGCACGCTGAATGCTTGAAGTACATTTCCAGTCGCAGCATATGTAAAGGCTTCCATCTGGCTTAAGCTTCCTGCAAACGCTGGGAAACCATGAGTCAAGATATTCCTCGTATGAGCTTTCGTTCCTTGAGTTGAATTTGAGTCCGTTAAAATCCTTTGAAAGATTATATGGCGGGTCGATTATGATTAAATCCGCAAAACTGTCCGGCACATATTCAATCATCTGAAGCATGTCGCCGTTCAGGGTTTTGTTCAAGACGGATGTATCATGTGATATGCTGTTGATTGTCAAAAGACGCTCCCTTAAAGACGGTATTTCACTTTCTTCAAGCATGAGCGTCCTGTTGTTTTTTGCTTTGTGTTCCGGCATGTCAGGCGGTTGCTGTTTCAAGAGCTACTTTGATCATGTTGGTAAACGAAGTCTGCCTTTCCTCTGCTGTGGTTTCCCCTCCAAGAAGAATGTGGTCGCTTACCGTCAGGATTGCAAGTGCCTGTCGTTTGTATTTTGCTGCCAGCGTATAAAGTTCGGACGCTTCCATTTCAATTCCCAGAGCACCATATTCGGCCCAGAGCTTCCAGCTTGCATCGTCGTCATAGAAAACGTCGCTTGAAACACATAGGCCTACCTTTACGTTAAGGCCGAGTTCAACTGCCTTTTTGTGTGCGGTAGAAAGGAGTGAAAAGTCAGCTATCGGAGCATAATGCATTCCCTTGAACCTTCTGGTATTGATTGCAGAATCAGTGCATGCCCCCTGTGCAAGGATCACGTCACGCAAAGCAATGTCCTTTTGTACCGCTCCGCATGTTCCCACACGAATGGCTTTTTGTACTCCATAGAAACGGAACAGTTCGTTTACATAAATTGAAATCGAGGGCTGTCCCATTCCAGTTCCCTGGACGGAGACCTTTTTTCCATTGTAGGTTCCTGTAAAGCCATACATTCCACGTACTTCATTGTAGCAGTGGATGTCCTTGAGGAAAGTCTCTGCAATAAACTTGGCCCTAAGCGGGTCACCGGGAAGCAATACTGCCTCCGCTATGGCACCATCGGGTGCATTGATATGTGTACTCATAGGATAAAGTATAACATGGAAAAGGATATTATGCAAAGAATAAAAAATTGAAAGAATTTTTTAAATTTATCTTGACAGTGTTAAGATAAGGTGTTATATTTGCGTTAAGATAACTTAACAGTGTTAAGTAAGAATTCATCAATAACACAAGATGAAAGAAGGAGATAGAAAATGAAAAGATTCAATCTGAAAAAAGGATGTCTTGCCTTGCTTATGGCGGCGGGATTTGTCTTTGGGGCGAATGCGCAGCATTCAGATGCTCAGGATTCTGGAAATGAAGACATCAAATTTCATGTTGTGCCGGTTGCGGGGTTCAGGATGCTTCATATTGACGGAGACAATTATCTTTTTAGTCCATCAGGCTCATTACAGTTCATGTTGGAAAAAGGTGAGGGAAGTTCCTCAAATATGCCGGATTTAATTACAACCAGGATTTCATATGCCCAGGACATATTCTCGGAAGGCATTGAAGGATATGATGAAACGAATTTCCACAAGCTGGGGCTTTTTGGTAAAGTTGTAAGCGGCAAAAATTCATTCATTCTGAAAATTGACGGCAGGGGTGCAAATCCCTTTGAAAGCTACAAGAACTTTGAGGGACTTTTGATGTACGGACGAAAGTTCATTGACACGGATTCAATGTCCCTTGTTTTTGGCGGAGGACTTGCGGCTACCGATACGGGAATAACAATCAAGGACTTTGATATTTTTGTCGTTCCCCTTCCCATGTTGTATTTTACATATTCAGGAAATTACTTCAGCACGGAGTTTGAATGGATAGGGCTTCCGGATGCAAGGTTCGTCTTGTTCCCAGAGAACATGTTCCGCATAAAGGGAGAGGCATCGCTCGCAGGTTTTGATTTACCGGCTGACATTAACTTTGACGCGGCTCTCTGCTGTTATCCGATTAAAGAGGGGCCATTTAAAGATTACTTCAGCATCTCGGCAGGCATATCACATAATGTTGATAAGTTCAGGATTGACATTGATAATTCTGTAAAATACAATTATTTTTGTGCCTATGGAGAAATCAGTGCGACGGCCATCGGTGTGCGTGCAGGCTATGCTTTTGCAGGGGAGAAGATGGTTTCATCAAATGGTTTAAGGACCAAAGAAGATTATGACGGTGGCTTTTATCTTTCGATTCAGGGAATGTATAAATTCTAGGAATGAATTCCCCAGGGTAATTTAAGGAGGCTTAACATGAGCATGAGAAAAATGATAAATAAGGTAACGATTGTATTGAGTATTGTTATGGGAGTGTTTTGTATGATATCATGCAGGAGTAATATGGTAGCTGGAATTGAGGATGCAAAGGGGCTTCCGAACACAAAGAAAATCCGCCGCATGGTAAACCAAAACATAAACGGAATGTACATAACCATGACAGATGAAAAAAATCCTGTCCTTCTGTTTATCTCTGGTGGACCTGGAGTTCCCGAGGTATGGCTTAACGAGGCATATTCTGAGGAATATCCTAATAACATCGCAGATTACTTTACGGTGTGCTATTGGGATTATCTTGGAGAAGGCATATCCTATGACTCAAAGATTTCTCCTGAGGAAATAACAGTTGAAAGACTTGCACAGGATGCACATGCGGTGGCACAGTATCTTAAGGAAACATACAACAAGGAAAAGGTTTATCTCATGGCCCACTCAAGCGGAACAAACCTGGGGCTCTATCTTGCGCAGACAAACTCGGAGGACTTCTACTGCTATTTTGGAATGGGACAGGATCATCCGGATCAAACACGACGCTATGAGGAAGGCTATTATTTTATGAAGAAAGTGTTTGAGGAAAGCGGAAATAAAAAGGCCATTTCAAAGATGGAAAAGCTTGCCACAGTTTCTGAGGATGGAACATTTGTAATAAAAAATCCTTCCAGCATTGGACGTGACTGGGAGGAAATACTCCTGCTTGCCGGCTGTGCGACTACAAGGGAAATGACTTCGGACTTCAAGGACATATTCTTAAAACAGATGTCATGTAAGTGCTATACCTTCTCCGAGAGAATCAATTATTGGAAAGGAAAGAAACTTCTTGGTAAAAGCAAATACAGGCAGTATAGGGTAGATCCTGACATTCCATGCGTGATACCGGTTTACTTTATCTCCGGTTATTATGATTATACGACACCAATAACCCTTGCAAAAGAATTGTGTGAGGCACTTGAAGCACCTGAAAAATCATTCTATACTTTTAACAATTCAGCCCATTCTCCTCTGTGGGAAGAAAACAAACTTGTAATCGAGGCTATGCTGGAACATGTCAGATAAGTATCATCATGGTGATTTGAGGAATGCACTCATTGAAGAGGGAATAAAGATGATCAACACAGGGGGGGAGGAATCGCTTTCCATGAGAAAGCTTGCGGAAAAATGCGGCGTAACGATGGCGGCCCCCTATGCGCATTTCAAGAACAAGGAAGACATGATAAATGCAATAAAGAACCATGTAACCGACAGTTTTACAGTTTATCTTGAAAATGCCGTGAGCAGGGTTTCGGACAAGGACATAGAGAAAAAGATAATTGCCCTGGGAAATGCATACGTAACTTTTTTCATAAATAATCCGGAATACTTTACGTTTTTGTTTTCCAGGGGATACATTCATGCAAACCTTGATTTTGCCCATTCCGATGAAAATGATTTTAAACCGTTCCTCATCCTAAAGAATTTATGCACCCAGTATTTTGAAGAAAAAAAGGCGGGGCTTTCTGATTACGAGAAGGAACTTGAGGTCATCCGCATATGGGCATCGGTCCAGGGATTAACCTCAATAATCTTCATGAAGAACGTAAAGTGGAGCAGGGACTGGAAAAAAGAAGTCTCAAACCTGTTGAAATAGCATGCCTGTAAAAACTAATCCTACAGGTTCTGGTATTCCTTCATCAGGTTTACGAAATTCTTAAAGTGGGTAATCATTGGTTCAAGAACTTCCTTTGCTGTCTTTTGCATTTGCTTTTCAACTTCATGCCAGTTGGATATGATTGTTTTCTTCTGCAATCTGTCATCAAGCAGTGCCGCTAGTGTTTTTCCAATGTCTGTTGTCGCTTCTATTGCTGCCCTGATTATGTCGTTTACCTGACTGTTAATCTCGTTAATCTCTCCGCTCAGCTTGAATACGATCTTTTCATCGTTGCGGCAGTTCTCCAGCAGGTTCTTGAGCTTGTAGCCCTCAGAGAAGTCAGTGTCGAGGTGCTGGTCAAAAGTGAAAAGGGATGTTCCCGTGTCATACAGGTCCTGGCATCGTGCAACTAAATCCGGAATATAACTTGGTATGTAGCTGTGGGCGGCTACCTGGAAGATGGACATGAACTGCTCAAGTTCTCCGTGTCCATATTTTTTAATAAATGCCTGTACATACATTGCGGCGTTGCAATATGCAAAACCATTGGCACCACGGCTTTCATATTTTTTTGATTCATCATCATTGTAATGACGCAGCCTTTTTAAGTCCTGATATGAGAAAACCGATTCAAGATACTCGTTGAACTGGCTGAGCTTTTTTTCGTGGATTATTTCCTGTACTGTTGAACGGAACATCTGGTAAATGTTTTCCACATACGGACGAACAATGTCCCTTCCTTCCGGAGCGCTTTTTTCTGTAAAGTCGGGATCAAGGCTCATCAATGCCCCAATCATCTTAAGATACCTCTTTTCCTTCATCTTGCGCAGTTCTTCCAAAAGATTCAGAAGGTCGGTAAGCTTGTTCTGTTCCCATCCGTCAAGTGTCTTAAGGAAATCCGCCATATGATGAAAATCTTCTATTTCCAGAAGCATGCTTGAGTAATTGATGAAGTCGATGATAAAATCCGCCACATAGTCACGAGGCACAGAAATGAATTTGTATTTTTCCGTAAAAGTGTTCTCCTCCATCTCGAAGCAGAATTTCTTAAGGCATGCGTAATAGTCAAGAACACAGAATTGCTTGAGTATCAGAACAATCTGGAATACTTCATTGATGACCATTCCTTCGCCTGCAGAAAATCCTGAGCGGAATTCAGCAAACAGTTTTTGTCCTGATTCTGCAACAGCCTTTATAGAATTGTTTGTTGAGGCCAGTTTTATTGAAGCTGGAGAAAGCTTTTGCGCTATATCCCTTTGACTGTCTGTCTGGGCATAAACCAGAATCTGTTTTTTGTAATATTCGTTATCGTTGTTCTTAAGGAAAAACTCCCGAAGTGGAGCGACAATCTCGTAAACTGAATACAGGAATTTTGCAAATTGTGGCGTAACACGGCCCTTCCTGAAAGAATAATATTTGTAGCCCTCGTGCCACAGAGTACGGTTGATGGACTTGAGCTTGATGTATCTTTCATCTTTGCTGCGTCCAAGAAGTACATTGACAAGACGGGTAAAAAATGACTGTTCTTCGATATAATTATTCGTAAGCTTCTTCATATATATATTATGAAACAAGATTCATTTTATGTCAAACCTGTTTTAACCAAATGCGATGCTTGAATGAATGTGCGTTATTGCTCCAGCCAGGGCATCGGAGGCATGGTCAGGCTTTGGAGGCTCCTTTAGGTTCAAAAGAAGCCTTACACAGTGCTCTACGGTTTCCTTGTCGGCGCTTGCAGTTCCGGTTACCGTGGATTTGATCTGGTTTGGTGTGTAAAAATGAACCGGTATGTTCTGCTGGGCAAGGCATAAGGTTATGACTCCCTTTGCTTCGGCCACAGGCATGGCGGAAGAGCTGTTTCTGGAAAAATAAAGGGTTTCCATCTCGGCTTCATCCGGCCGGAATTCATCTATTATGGCAAGCAGCCTGTTGTAAAGGGACAGTAGCCTTATTGAATGGTCTTCCTGAGAATCCGTTTCTATTACACCGTAGCTTACGGCATGGAGTTTACCGTTCAATGAGTCAATTATGCCGAATCCTGTGTTTGCAAGCCCCGGGTCAATTCCCATTACACGCCTTTTTTTCGCCATATTCCTTCCATAAAAAAAAGCGGCCACATGACCGCTTTTCTGTATTTACCAGTAGCTTGAATTACTCTGCATCTGGATCAAAGTCATCCGGATATTCTACTGTAGACCATACGTTCTGTACGTCGTCGTTTTCTTCAAGCTTGTTGATGAGCTTTGCGACTTTCTTGGCTGTGTCTGCATCAACAGAAGTATAAGCCTGTGGAACCATGCTTACTGCAGCAGAAAGTGACTCGTAGTTCTTTGCCTGAAGTGCTTCAAGTACTGAATCGAATGAGCTTGGATCTGTTGTAACGGTTGTAACTCCGTCCTCTGTAACGATGTCTTCAGCTCCGGCTTCAAGTGCTACTTCCATGAGCTCGTCTTCGTTTACCTTTTCGGCATCATATTCAATTACACCCTTGCGGTCGAACATGCGGCTTACTGAACCTGAAGTTCCGAGGTTTCCGCCATTCTTGTTGAAAATGTTGCGTACGTCTGCGGCTGCGCGGTTCTTGTTGTCTGTAAGAACTTCCACGAGAACTGCAACACCACCGGCTGCGTATCCTTCGTATACAAGCTCTTCATAAGATACGGCACCCAATTCACCGGTACCTTTCTTGATTGCACGTTCAATGTTATCTTTTGGCATGGATGCGGCTTTTGCCTTGAGCATGGCCGTACGGAGACGTGGGTTTGAATCAGGATCCCCACCGCCCATTTTTGCAGCGATTGAAATTTCCTTTATGAATTTGGTGAACAACTGTCCACGTTTAGCATCTGCAATACCCTTTGCATGTTTGATGGTTGACCATTTACTGTGTCCTGACATTGGGAACTCCTCTATATAAACCGATTTTGCATAGATATTAGCATAAAATGGTAATATATGTCAATAAAAAACCCCGGAAATCAATGTTTATGGCTTAATTCATCTTTGTCATCAAATAGGGCATCATTTGAAAAAACTTCAAACTTCAGGAAGAATTGGTTTACACAGTCAAAATAATAGGTTATAGTGGTTACATTGAATTAATTTATAAAAGGATGTACATAATGAAAAAATTGTTTTTAAGTATCATACTGTTTTTCATGCTGATTCCTGGTTTTGTTTATGCACAGGTAAAGCAGTACGTTGGCATTGTCCGTCAGCAGTATTATGCGGAGTATGTTGACTTTTTCAAGAACATGAGCAAGGAGCTCAAGAGCGAAGGATACAACACCTATTCAAAGGCAATTGACTCATATCTTGAGGGCGGATTCGGCTCTGGATTTGTCTGGGTTGCAAAAGACGGAACAAACTACATTGTGACAAGCCGCCATGTTGTGGCAAATTCAGAAACCGTTTCTGTGGAATTTGAGGACGATGAGACCGGTGCGATTACAAAATACGAGGGTCTTAAGATTGTAGCAACGGACGATGACATCGACATAGCAATCCTTGCATTCAAGAACGGTGAGAGACCCTTTACGAAAGGCCTGGAGTTTTCCGAGACAGCCCTAAAGGACGGACAGGAAGTATGGTCTGCTGGTTTTCCGGCACTTGGAGATGAGCCTGTGTGGCAGTTTGGAAAGGGTACTGTAACCAATTCCCGTGCAAGAATCAAGGAGCTTTTGAATCCTGAAATCTCCACAATAATTCAGCATTCCGCACAGGTTGATTATGGTAATTCAGGCGGACCGCTTTTGATTTCTTCGGGCAATAAATACCTTGTGGTCGGCATCAACACATGGAAGGCCGCTTATCGTGATTCTGTAAACTTTGCAATTCCTGCCGCCCAGATTAAAAAGATGATAAACAGCATCTCTTCTGGTGAATCATCATCTGCAAAGGACAGGGCGTTCAAACTTGCACAGGCACTCGGTGATTCAAGCCAGAAATATACTTCCCTGATAAACTTTATTTCTTTCCATAAGGCATCTGTGGACGGACAGAAGGATTTTGAATCTGTACTTCGCTTTGCCCCGACAAGTGTCTGCTCTACGGTTTCTGATGTTTTCAATTCTAATCCGGCAGAAGGTCTGCGCTATGCGTGTGCATACCAGTTGTTCAAGAAATACGGCTCAACGGCGGATAAATCTTATTCCTACAAGACAGAAGTTGTTGAATCAACAAAAGACAAAGTAACGATTGCTTTTACTGCAGGCGAGGGTGATGATCAAGTATCATTTACAACTGAATGGATAAAGGAACACGGCCTCTGGCGTCTTGATTCAAGTGCGGCAAATACAGAGCAGGAAAAGAAAAATGACGGCAAGGAAAGCAAGAAAAAGGATAAGGATACGGAGAGTAATTACGGTGGTTTAAGCTTTGCTGGAATTAATTCCACAGAAACAATTTTTATCAAAGGGGCCTTTGAGCTTCCGTTGAGTGATCAGGGCTTTAATTTCGGAGCAGAGTTAATATACTGTTTTAGTGATGTAACCGGTATGGGATTGGGAATTTACAAGGCTTCGACTCCGTATACTTCAAAGCTTTCTTTCCAGATGAGCGGACTTGTGCAAGTTCCTTTGGATTATTATTCATTTGAGATTATCCCTTATGGAGAGATTGGCATCTCTGCGGGCGGTATGGGATCGTTTGAACCGATGCTGTCTTTTGTGTATGAAGCAGGCATTAGATTTACATATACATCATCACTTTCATGCCATCCTGGTTTGGGAATTGCATTCAAGGGCAGGAAATACTTCGAATTCATGGAGTCAGAATATGACGGCACTGTTAATTCTGTCGTATTCTATGTTTCATTAGGTTTTTAAAAAAAAGGAGATAAAATAAATGAAAAAAATTTCATTGATGTTTGCGGGAGTGCTTGCGTTCCTGCTTACTGGTTGCCTTTCTGCTAAAGTAACCAACTTTGACTATAAGGAGAGGGCAAGCCAGGAAACTCCGGAAAATTCCGTGATTTTTATTGGTTTTTACGGAAATGACTGGTCAATGTACTGGTCTCAGTGTGATTCTGAGTATCAGCCTGATTATCAGCAGCTGGAAGGACCGTACATAGTTTCAGCCCCTGTGGCACCTGGTTCAAGATACAGGCTTGAATGGGTTTCTGGGTCAGTTGATTATGGCCGAGTAGTGTATTACTGGAATGATGTTTATCCGATGCAGTATAAGGAATTTGACATAAAGATTCCTGAAAAACCCGGCATTTATTACTTTGGTTATTACAGTGGACAGGACTCGTTCAAAGAGGGAGAGAATGTACCGATGACAGGCCTGTTTGCCACGACCAATCCCAAGAAGCAGGAGATAGAATGTCTTCAGGAGGCCCTGAGGAGATATAAGGGAACTGAATGGGAGCCTGTTATCCAAAGCAGGCTGAAGGAGGTAAAGTAATGAAAAAGATTTATAAATACCTGTTGGCTGGTCTTGTACTGGTTGCATGCAATATCTGTGCCTTCTCAGAAGCTCCTGCAATCAAGCCAGATTCTAAAAAAGTAATTTTTGTGGGAAAGGTAAATGTGATTTTTGACGAGAGCCGTGACTTCATTTTCAAGACACGCGGCCTTCCAGATTCTTGCGCAGAAAAGCCGGATACTTATGTTGTTCCTTACGTTGAAGATCCTTCTGATACTTTTGGAAGCAACAAATCGACTTTCGTCAAGGAAAACCAGACAGAGTACAGCATCGGTGAGACTTTTATCATTCAGGTAAGAAGACTGAAAAAGACTCCCAACAGCTTTAAATTTTCCAGCCCTTTCAATATGTATTTCTTTGGAAGCAACATGGCGATGATTTATCTTCCGCTGCCTGCCGCATTTGAAGTTGACGTTCCCAATGATATACAGGCCATTTATCTTGGAACATTCAATTACTATGTGACCGGAGATAATTTTACGATTCATGATTTTGAGCGGGTCGATGAATATGATACTGCTCAGGAAGAACTGGACCGCAGGCTTGGTAAACACTGTGATATGGCAAGAGCGGTGCTAAAAGCTGTGGAAGAGAAATAAAGGGTGTTTCAAACGTTACTGAGTGCGGGGCTGCATGGTATTGTGCATGTTCCGCATTTTTTTTGTTTTAATAGATGGCTTAAAGGCAAGGGTTGGTTATATCTCGGCGAGTTTGGACAGGGCTTTTGATGCGGCAAGCGGAGACCTTTTTATAAATGATTTGAACTCCTGCCCGGTAAAAATCAAAACCTTGCAGTCTGTTGCAGCAATGCCCCTACCCCTGAATCCTTCGTCCAGAAGGCAAAGTGTATCCCCTATGAACATGCCTTTTTTGTGCTCTATGATTACATCTCCGATCTGCTCACGGATTATTCCGCTGCGAAGGTAATACACTGAATCGACTTTCTGACCAGCATCAAAAATGACATCGCCTTTTTTGTATGATCTTGCGTTTTCGGCCGTCTTCAATGAAGTGGGGTTTATAAAAAGAATGCGGCGCAGGGACACAAACCATCCCTTTTTCTCGCTGGGTGGAAGGAGATATACCTCACATTCAATGAGAAGCTGGAAATTCTGGATTACATAAATCATCTGGGCAAAGAAAAGGAAGAAAATGAAGAATGAATATATAATCATCATCAGTACGATGACTGTGCTTATTGTTCCGTAGACTATGTTGTAGTTTGTAAGGTTCATGAACTTTGAGACCCACATCGAAATAAAGAAGAAGCAGACTGAATCCAGGAGACCGCATAAAAAACATATCAAGACCGGCGGTTTTGTTCCTGAAAGCACTCTATAGGCGAAAAAGGTGAAGATAAAAATTACAAAATACATTGCGAATGAAAAAATGTTGTTCGAGCTTTGGTTGACTATTTCAGGCAGCAGTTTTCTGAGCGGCTCAAAGACATTTGCGGAGACCAGCTGATTAAAGCTGAAGATAAAGATTATAATTGCCGTGATCACGATTACAAAAAGGAATTCAGAGATGAACATAAGGGCCTGGTTCAGGATTCCCCGGTGTTTTCTCTGGTAGTTGAAAATCTTTGTCATGGCGCGGATTATGGAAATGAACATTTTTCGAGCCATCCAGATAATCCATACAGCCAGGAAGATGTCAAGGACATGAAAATTCTTCTTGTTCAGGATGTTGTCGATAAAAGGCTTGATGTCAACGATAGTCTCTATCTCATCCGAAAAAGCATTTACATAGTCAATCAGTGCCGGATTGACACGGAGTATTCCCACGAGCACGGTAAAAATAATCAGTGCAAGAGGAACAAAAGAAAAGATAAAGCCGAAGGAGCATGCGGATGCGCTGTCCCAGAGATTGTTGCCGTTGAAATTGGAGCATGTGAGGTAAAAGATCTGTCCCATTTTTCTTAGCCGCTGAGAACTCTTAATCTTGTCCTTTAAAATGAAAGCCATCTTTCCCTTCATTATCTTTATAATGCCCTGATTCAGAACACCAGCTTCATCACTTCTTCCACACGGCTCACCGGAATGAATTTTATGCCCTGCTTTACGTGCTCGGGGATTTCGTCCAGGTCCCTCTGGTTTGCGGATGGAATTATGATTGTCTTGATTTTGTTCCTCTTTGCCGCAACGGTTTTTTCCCTGAGGCCTCCGATTGGAAGCACCTGACCTGTAAGGCTCAATTCTCCTGTCATCGCAAGGTTCGGCTTGATTTTCCTTCCGCTGAACAGTGATACAAAGGTTGTTGCCATCGTAATGCCCGCAGAAGGTCCGTCCTTTGGTGTGGCACCCTCGGGTATGTGCAGGTGGACCGTGTTCTTTTCAAACCACTGGCTGTCCCTGTATTTGTTGCTGATTGCGTACTGCTTGGCCCAGTTGATTGCGATTTGGGCGCTTTCCTTCATTACGTCTCCCATCTGGCCTGTAAGCTGGAGTCCGCCCTTTTCTGATTCAAATGAAATGCTTTCAAGAATGAGGGTATCTCCACCCATGCTTGTCCATGCAAGTCCTATTGCAGTTCCAGGAACCGATGCGGTCTTTATCTGGCTTTCGTCAAAAACTGCCTTGCCCAGGTATTTCCTTACTTCCGGAATGTCTATGTTGAATGATTTGTCTGCAAATGCACTGGAGATTTTTTTGGATTCCTCTGCGGCATATTTTTCCTGCTCTTCCTTGAGGAGCCTTTCGTTCATTTCCTGTTCTTCTTCCTTGCTCAGCTTCTTTTCGTTCTGGACGGGAAGGGATGCTGCCTTTTTCTTTTTTATGTCGCTGATTGTCGGACATGGAGCAGGCGGGTTCTGTTTTTCATATTCGTTCACCTGCTCGCGGATGAGTTTGCGGCATATTTTGTCCAGGCACTTTTCGTAATTGCGTACTCCTGCCTCACGTGCATATTCAGTTGCAATTAGCGCATAGGCATTTTTTGTAAGCTTTACCTGATTTTTCTTAAGGCCGTTTTTCTTTAGAGTCTTTGGAAGGAGGTATTTCTTTGCAATCTCGATTTTTTCCTGGTCGATGTAGCCTGAAAGTTCGATTATTTCCGCCCGGTCCAAAAGTGGCTGAGGAATCGTGTCCAAAGTGTTTGCGGTTAAGATGAAGAATACGTTGCTTACGTCAAACGGCAGGTCAAGGTATGTGTCCCTGAAGCTGACGTTCTGCTCAGGGTCCAGTACCTCAAGAAGTGCTGCGGATGGATCCCCCTGGTGTGATGCGTTCATCTTGTCGATTTCGTCTATCATGAAGACTGGGGATGCGGATTTTGTGATTTTGAGGCCCTCAAGAATCTGTCCGGGCATGGCGGCCACATAGGTCCTCCTGAAACCCTTGATCTTTGCCTCGTCGTGTTCTCCACCAACACTAAAGCGGTAGAATTTCTTGTTCATTGCGCGTGCGATTGAGCGTCCGATGCTTGTCTTTCCCACACCTGGCGGTCCCACAAGAATAAGTACGGAGCCTTTTCCGTCGTGCTTGAGTTTGCGTACTGCAAGATATTCCATGATGCGTTTTTTTACGTCCTCAAGGCCATAGTGGTCCTCGTCCAGGATTTTTTCCGCTTCCTGAAGGTTGAACTGTTCCACAGGTTTTTCGTTCCACGGCAGGTTGATTATGAGGTCAAGGTAATTCCTTACGGTGTTGTATTCCGGGTCGTGCGGGTCCAGAAGCTGGAATTTTTCAAGCTCGCTGTAGACGGTCTCCTTTACCTCTCCCGTAAAGTTGAATGAGTCGATTTTTGCCTTGAATTTCTGGTAGTCGCTGCTCTTTGGGTCGGATGCTATTCCCAGTTCTTCCTGAATTGCCTTTAGTTCTTCTCGCAGGAAATAGTCCCTCTGGTTTTTTTCCACCCTGTCGTTCAGTTCGTTTTGGATTTTCTTTTGAACGCGGAGGATTTCCTGTTCCTTCTTGATGTAGATCAGCACCTGCTGCATTCTGTCGCGTACACTCGTTGTCTCAAGTACCTTTTGCTGTTCGTCCTTGTCGATGTTCAGTATGGATGCGATAAAGTCGGCGATTTTTCCCGGATGATCGATGTTCACCATATTAAGGCGCATTTCCTCGCTGAACATGGGGTTGTTCTCGCTTACTTCCTTCATCTCGCTGATGAGGGCACGTGTCAGGGCCTTTACCTCAAAAGTATCGTCCTCCTGGTCCTCAAGATAGTCAACTGCCGCAACCATCGGATTTGAGGCGCTCAATGCCTTCCGTATCTTGAAGCGTTCAAGTGTTGAGACGAAAACGTTTATTCCGCCGTCCGGGAGGTTTATCTTCTTTATGATCCTTGCAACGGTTCCAACATCATGCACATCGGCAAGTGTGGGTTTCTCCGCGTCGTTCTTGAGCATGACGATACCGATGTAATTGTCGCCCTCGCATGCCTTTTCGATTACCTTGGTGTCTTCCTGATTGTTGATCATCAGTGGCGTAAAAATGCCCGGAAAAATGGGACGTCCGCTGATAGGCACGATGTATAGTTTGTTCGGGAGAATCTGCTCTGCCGGAAGAGAAAATGTATTGTTTGAGTTGCTTTTCTGCTTGTTTGAATTTTTATCCTTGCTCATACAAGATAATATACTGAATTATTGAAAAAAAGTCCAATTTAATTATGGTATGGGTATCTGGGCTGCTATAACATAGATATCCGATACGCAGGTGTCATTGTATTTCGTTCCCCGGTATACGTCCAGAATCTCAATTTCTATGTTGGAATCAGAAATGAAGCCCCTTCCCGATTGCAGTACTTTTGAAAGGTTGTTTTCCCCGAAGAAATCACCAAGATTCAAAAGCTCGCCCTCGTCGAGTATGTTGGTCATGTCAACCCTGCAGTATTTCCTGTCTGGGAATTCCATCTCGCCCAGCCGTACTCCGTCAACGTACAGCGCAATCCTCTTTATGCGGTTGTTTTCGTAGAAGGTTTTCTCTGTTTTCCTAAAACCGTTTACAAGCAGGACCTGTGTTATCCAGCCTTTTATGTTTATCTTGATTTTCTGCCCTTTACCGAAATCGCTTTTTCCTTCAACCCATGCTGTGTCGCAATTGTGATCACTCATGTTTGCGGCTGCGTAAATTGTTTTTCCCTCTGTTAGCTCAGAGTCCGCATTGATTACTGGATATTTTGCATACTGTTCGTAGAGGCTCCTGAAATACCAGTTCTTTATGTTGTATGTTATCTTGAGCTGCCTGTGCTTGTTCAGGTCAAAGTTTGAATAATGCCTGGAGAGTATCCTGTCAGAGTTATTAAAGCTAAGATCAATTCCCTCGATTTTCTTAAGCTTTCCACCCCAGCTTAGTATGTCGGTAATGTCAACAGTTATGTTGAAGTCTTCTATTATTCCGTTTCCGAAACTCAATGCAGGATAAAGGTTGTATATAAAGCTATTGTCATTGAATTTATTTGCGTAATGCATTCCGTCGTTGGATGTCTGAACGCGGTAAGTGACTGAGACTTTGCTTTCCTTTTTTGAAGCGAGTGTCAGTTTTGAAAGTTCCCAGAATTTATATACCGACTCTATTTCGTCCCAGCTGGTTTCCTTGTGGAAATCTGAGGGAATTTTTTCCCCGTTAAGAAAAATTGAGTAGTAAATAAGAGAGTCGTTGTAGGCATCCGTGATGTTGAATGCAAATTCTATCTGCTTGTCGGATCCGCTTTTGTTAAAGAGGATGTAGTCGCAGTCCACGATTACACTGTCATCCACAAAGCGCAGGGTTAGGTTTTCCTTTTTAAGGCTGATGTCAGCGTCGTTTTTCAGCGTTATTTCGGCAGGTGGAGTTCCCGTCGCATTCCAGTACCAGCGTATGCCCCCGTTTGCAAAAGCTGATGCCGCCATGGTAAAGGCGATGAAAACAGCGAAAGTGATTTTCTTGCTTTTCCACATTTATCTTTTTCCTCCTGTCGCAAAAAAACGTAAAAACTCTCGGTTATATGTTCGTAACTATGAATTACCAATTCGCTCCGAAATCTCTTTCACCTGCTCAAGGGGGAGACCGATTGCCTTAGAGATTTGATCATCGGTTCCCATTCCCATTCTCAAAAGGTTCTCAGCGTCTTCCACGGCTTTCTGGGAGGCTCCTTGAGAATATCCTTCCTCGTAGCCGTCTTCCCGAATGTCCCTGTATGCTTCCTCCGCGTCAAATTCTGTCAAAGAGTTTGCCAAAATCTACCTCCTGCCGCAAGCTAAAGCTTGCTCTTTGAGTTTTTACTTGCTCGCGAGGGCTCGCATTTTTTGCTGTCGCAAAAAAACGTAAAAACTCACCTGTAAAATATGAAAAAGCCGTCCAGAAGATTTTCCCTTATCGCCATGTTGACGGCTCTGTTCACCGCATCCCGAATCACCATTCCGCTCTCTTTGTTGCGCCGTACTTTTCCAACGAACCTGCTGTAATCATACAACGCATTGCAGTTTTTTTGAAGTCCCCCACTGTGATTTTCGTTGATGTTCTTGACGTAGGCTGTCCATTCATAAGCTCCGGAAGGGGTCTGTTTTCCGTGAATGAAGGAGTCCGACAGCCTTATCTCAAACTCATCTTCCGTTCTTGATGAGCCGTTGTAGAAAACGACGAAGCTTGGGGTGGAAATCTCAATCTTTTTGCTTCGGTTCATGTCCAGCTCATTTCTTGCAAGGTAAATCTGATAAAGTTGGGAAAAGTATAGGAATCCTCTAAGAGCCATATTCTGGTTATGGCTGGATTGCTGTTCCTGTCGCAAGCTAAAGCTTGCTCTTGGAGTTTTTACTTGCTCGCGAAGACTCGCATTTTTTGCAGGCAAAAAAACGAAAAAACTCCCTTTATATTCATGTAATGCAATCTGTATGGAAAAATATAATTATGAATTACGCATTATGAATTATGAATTAATCTGTGTTCCTGCCGAAGATGGCCTTGAACAACCTGTCTTTGTATTCCCGCTGGGGTTTAATCGTAAAGTCCATCTGATGCTCCTTGAAATAGTTTTGGGAAATAACTTCCCGTTGCTATATATATAGTATCAGGGTAGGGGTTTTTGACAAAAATTTGGCAAAAAATTTGAAAAAAATGAATACTTGTGGAAATTTTGAGTGCAACGTCATCCCGGACTTCCGTTGACATGACAGGTTAGAGAGAGATTGCCGGATCAAGTCCGGCAATGACATACCCGCACCCACATCAATGACGTACCCCACCCACGTAATGACCCACACGCAAGACACAAAGCCACCCTCACAAGATAACTCAAATTTAAAGATTTTGCGTTAGCAAAATCGAATCCGCGTGACAACTTTTAATTATGAATTATGAATTATGCATTCTTAATTCTTAATTAACCTACCCCGATTGACTATTTCCATATCTAACATTAAAATAACCTTTAGTGTCAGCGTATACGATTATTGTTCCGGATACTGACGTGCTGCAGCGTGTGTGCGGAACCAACGACAGTAACTTAAAACTCATTGAATCCTTTTTGGGGGTGCCGGTATTTGCATGCGGAAACGAGCTTTCTGTGGATACGGCCGAAACGGAAACCGAGCAGAGGTTCAGCTTCATTATAAACAGGATGCTGGATGAAATTGCGGATGGAAGTACGGAAATTACCGACGAGGATTTGGTTCAATCCATCTTGCATTCCCCGGACTTTACCGCAAAGACACAGTCACAGGACGATAGGGCACTTTTTGAACGGTGCAGCATTACGATTCCGGGGGGGACAAGGCGCGTTTATCCAAGGACACGGGGGCAGGCGGAACTGGTCAGGCTTTTGAGGAGTCACGACATGGTTTTTGCCACAGGTCCCGCAGGTTCGGGAAAGACTTTCCTGGTGGTGGCGGAGGCCTTGAGGTTGGTGCTGAGCCATCAGAAGAACAGCATAATACTGACACGTCCGGTGGTGGAGGCTGGAGAAAGCCTTGGATACCTTCCGGGTGCGCTTGAAGAAAAAATCAATCCATACATACGTCCCCTTTACGATGCCATGAACACCGTTCTGCCGCATGATACGGTCCGCAAGATGACGGAATCCGGTCTGGTGGAAATCGCTCCTCTGGCATATATGCGTGGAAGGACTCTGAATGATTCTGTGGTGATTCTGGATGAAGCCCAAAACACTACACGCGAGCAGATGAAGATGTTCCTTACGCGAATGGGGCAGGGGTCAAAGGTTTTTATAACCGGAGACGTAACACAAATAGATCTTCCGCGGAAGACTCCGTCCGGGCTTTTGAATGCAATGGAAATCCTTAAGGGCGTTCCGGAGATTGGATTCAAGAAGATGAATGCCGAAGACGTGGTGCGTAATCCGCTTGTCAGGAAGATCATACAGGCTTACGAAGATGAAGAACTCAAAGACGAATAGCGAAAAAAAGATACAGAAAGGCTTTAAGGGAATGGGCATATACCTTAGGAAAAACAAGCTGGTCGTGCTGATTTTCGGCATAACCTTTGCCTTGAGCTGCTTTGTTTCATTCATACGCATAGCCTCAAGCACTACAATTGCCTCAAAGTCAATTTCCGAATACGAAATCGGTCAGATTGCCGACGAAACCATAGTTGCCGAAAGGGCCCTTGCCGCCACAGCAGAAAACCCTGTCTCCGTTGAAAAGGACGAGCAGATAATACGCAAGGGATTTCCGGTTACAAAAGAACAGTACGAAAAGCTGCAGAAAATGGCAAATTCTCCGGCTTACATCGACTATTCTTCATTCGTTTATTCAGTCATCTATCTTCTTCTTCTGACGGCACTGGCTGTATTCCTGTTTGCAAAGGCATCCCTGGGCTATGTCATTAGCGCAAAGGAACTGGGGATGGACTGCGTGTGCTTCCTCCTGATTTACACGATAGTCAGCGTGAGCGTGAGTATATTGGACGTAAGCTCCCAATTCTCCCTTGCCGTTTTCCTTCCGTCGTCGTTCTGCGTGTTTTTAATCGCAATCATATTCGGCCACAGGACTGCCATCAATTTTTCAATCATCGCTGCTTTCGGGGTGTTTAACGCCAGCGGTTACATGGTCATGCCGTTCCTGTATCTGCTTGGAACTTCGCTTGTTTCCGTGCGCCTTGTATATCAGGTGAAACGCCGTACCCAGATGGTATGGGTATCCTTGGGTCAGGCTTTTGCCAACATGTTCTTCCTCCTGATGTTCAAGCTGATTTTCCACTTGTCAATGGAAGGCTCCCACATCGCTTTCCTTGGGGTGGCGTTCAACGGCTTCATCTCCGCCATCCTTGCCCTGGGCTTCCTTACTCCGATTGAGCTTGCCCTGAACACCGCATCCGTATTCCGCCTGATGGATTTGAGCGACCAGAATACGCCGATCCTAAAGAAAATGCTTGAGGTTGCCACGGGAACTTACAACCATTCGATTATGGTGGCGGCCCTTGCAGAGTCTGCATGTGAAAAAATTGGTGCCAATGCGCTTCTTGCACGCGTATCTTCCTATTATCACGACATAGGAAAAATCGACAACCCGGAATATTTTACGGAAAATCAGCTGGACGGAGAAAACATCCACAACGACATTAATCCGTCCCTTTCTGTAAGCATCATAAAAAGCCATGTGCGCCGTGGAGTGGAAAAGGCAAAGGAACTGAACCTTCCCGAACCCGTCATCAGGATAATCAGCGAACACCACGGAAACCAGGTAATCGAGTGGTTCTATGCAAAGGCAAAGGAAAAGGATCCCAACGTGGACCCTGCCGACTATTCATACACGGAAAACCCACCTTCAACAAGGGAAAGCGCCGTGGTAATGCTTGCGGATACCGTGGAGGCGGCCTGCAAGTCTCTTGGAAAAAACCCTTCATATTCAGCTTTGGACAACAAGATTTCGGATCTTATAAACGCCAAGATTTCGGCAAAGCAGATGGACAACTGTGGCCTTACCTTCCAGGATTTGAGGCGAATTCACGATGCATTCCAGCAGTTCCTTGCGGGATATTATCACAGCCGCGTAAAATATCCGGGACAGGTTGATGCGGAGGACAATGTTCAGGCTCCTCTAGGACCGGCAAACAACCCTCAGCCGCAGCAGACAAAGGTTCCGTCTCCAAAGGGTCAGCTTTCAGTCCTTACAGCATCCGCCACAGATCGTAAAACTGAGAAAAAACTGGAAAAAAAGACTGAAAAAAGACAAAAGAAAGAGGATAGGGAAAAAAAGTAGATGGCAAACCGGATTTTGCTTGATGTGGAGGAAAACGTCGCTCAGCCCCATTGGATTTCCAATATTGAGCCTTTTCTGCTTGAAGTAATGGAAGAACTGTCGTATGATAAAGAGGAAGTGTCGGTATTTTTCTGTTCCGATGCGTTCATTCAGAATTTAAATAGGGAATACCGTAACATTGACGCCCCTACAGATGTTTTAAGTTTTGAGAACGGCGAAGAATATACCGATGACCAGGGTGATTCATGGAAATCTGTGGGAGACATAGTGATCAGTCTGGAGACTTTGCCCAAGAACGCACAGTATTTTGAGGTTTCATGCAACGAGGAGCTTAAACGGCTGCTTATACACGGACTTTTGCACTTGCACGGACTTGACCACGGGGATGAGCATGTGGAAAAGGGTGTGGAGCCTGTATGCGAGATGCTCAGGATACAAAAGCGCTTGATGCAGAGGTTTGACTCAGCAGATATTTATGACTGAAATTTACAGTTAGGAAGAAATATGGGTATATTTGGTAAAGGAAAAAAGAAGGAAAAGAAGGAAAGTGAATCGGCCGTTTCCGGTCCGTCGCAACAGGAGATTCTGGCTGAAGAAAAAAATGACATGATTCAGGGGGTGGAAGACCTTGCTGAAACCACCGTCAAGGAAGTAATGGTACCTCGCATTGACGTAGACTTCATCTCCCTTGACACCGCACAGGAGGATCTGCCCCTCAAGATTACGGAGAGCGGACACTCCAGGCTCCCGGTTTATTCGGGTTCAATTGACAACGTGGTGGGAGTCCTTTATGTAAAGGATTTGATCCGGACTTTTGCAAGAAAGGAAGCGATAGATCTGGAAAAAATCATCCGCAAGGCATATTTTGTTCCGGAAAGTAAGCACATAGACAGCCTGCTCCGTGAATTCAAGCGTAAGCACGTTCATATTGCCATTGCCATAGACGAATACGGCGGAGTGAGCGGTATAGTCTGCATGGAAGATATTATAGAACAGATTGTCGGTGACATTCAGGATGAATTTGACAACGAGAGGGAGGACATCATATCCCTTGCCGACAACGTATGGGTATGTGACGCCCGCGTTTTGCTGGAAGATTTGAACGAAACCATATCTTCAAACTTCCCGACCCAGGAATTTGACACCCTTGGAGGCTTTGTCTTTGACCTTTTTGGCAAAATTCCGGTGAAATTCGAAAAAGTCACGTGGAAGGACTACGACTTTATTGTTCAGGACATGGAAGGACATAAAGTTAATGTTATCAAGATAATATATCGAAAAGATAATAAGGACGATTAGTCACTTTTTTTGGGAGGAAAAAATGAAAAACGTATCCAAAAGGCCAAGAATAATTGCCATTCTTCTAGTGCTTCTGTTCTCCGTGGCCTCTGCCCATGCCCAGCAAAAGACCGCTCTTTCACTTTACAACAAGGGCATGCAGTTCCAGCAAAGGGAAGATTATTATTCTGCAATTGAATCCTACCGCGAAGCACTTCAGCTTAACCCGCAGTATGGGGATGCATGGTACAATCTTGCCCTGTGCACTTTCCATCTTGGTGAATATGACCTGGCAGTTTCCTATGCCGATACAGCCGCAAAATATGCCCGCAATTTGAGCGACATCCAGAACCTCAAGGGTATGGCACTTATTTCCCTGGGCAACATCACTCAGGCACGTACGGTTTTTGAGGAAGTCCTGAAAAAATATCCAAATGACCTTAACGCACGCTTTGGCCTTGCAGAAATCGATTTGTACAACGGTGGAATCACAACAGCCGAAAAACGATATCTTGACGCACTAAAGAGGGATTCAACCAACAGAAAGGCACTTTTGAGCCTTGCCCTTGTATCCGCAGATCAGGGAAACAACGCCGCCGCAGAACGCTATGTAAACCAGGCGCTAGAATATCACAGCGGTGAAGCCGAAGTACACTATCTAGCCTCCTATCTTGCCGCAAAACGAGGGGATGTAAAGGAAGCCGAACGCCGCGCACGCTCAGCAGTACAGATCAAAGGTGACTACGACAAGGCCTATGAGCTCCTTGCAGACATACTCTATGCCCAGGGACGCTACAGCGAGGTAATCGACATATGTGAATTCCGCATCGGACGCAACAGGAAGCTTCCGCTTGCATGGTACCTTAAGGGGCTTTCACAGGAAAAGCTTGGCCTTTATGAGGACGCAATATCCACATTCAACACGGGACTTTCAATTGATCCTCTTGATGAGGTGATGAGGCTTGCACTTGAACAGCTGGTGAACAGAACTCTTGCCATTGAGGATACACGCCGTTCAACATGGGCGAATTATCACATAAACAAGGCCGCAGAATTCAAGAGGGCATATGACGGTCCTAGTGAACGCTATGAATATCAGAGGGCCCTTTCTGTGGATCCGCTCAACAAGAAGGCAAGGCAGGCATTTGCAAACATGCTTGAGCGAGACGGTTTCTATGAACTCTATCTTGAACAGCTCAAGTTCATCCGTTCAAACGACAGCGACGTAATTGCACGCCAGATTCAAAAGGATGAGAATTCCGCAAAGATAAAGAGGACTAGCCAGCAGGTAAAGAACGATGATACGATTGAAGCCCTTGAAAGCATGCTCAAGGAAAATCTGGCACACAAATACAAAGTCAAGCCGTTCTATCTGGACAAGTCAAGGTGGAACATCGGAATCTACTATCAGAAATCACAGATTCAGCTGATGCATTCCGGGGCAGAGCAGATAATCGCTACAGCCGCAAAGAACCTGTTCAACGGTGTTGCAGTTACTACTGTTGACGTAGACGTTCAGTCGGTGGATGGATTCTCTCAGGCATACAGGCTTGCACGCACCGCCGGAAAAGATTATTTTGTAATCATCACGATGGATGAGACAAGCCGCTCATTCACGCTTAATGCAGACGTTTATTCAGCCAGAACCGGAACAAAGACAACTTCCGTAAAGGTATACCGCACCGGAAACGACAGGGTTGCAAAGTCAATCCGCAGGCTACGTCAGGCAGTTCTTGACATCCTCCCGATCCGTGGAACTGTACTTTACAATTCAACCAGCACCGTACTGGCAGACCTTGGAAAAAGCGACGGAATTGAAAAGGGTTCAACCTTTGATGTCGTAAAGAAGGGCAAGGTACGCACCGCAGATTCAGGCTATGGAGTATCCTATGCCGAAGCAGACATACTTGGCAAATTCGTTGTTACAGCCGTAAATGAAGAGATTTCAGAAGGCACATATACAAAGAAGGGATTCTATGACACCCTTAATGTAGGTGACGAACTGGTACTGGTTCAGCTCAAGGATGTCGCAACAAGCGACGGAAATGCCGTTACAGACACAAGGGCAGCCGCAAAGAGTGACGGAAAGCCAGCCACAGCCGCCGCCGAAAAAGCAGAAAAGGATTCGATAAGGGAAGACATGAAAACCCCTCAGAGGGAATCTTCACTTATAACGATGATACATTCGATTAATTAATAATTTGAAAAAGGCAATTGCCTGACGATTCATTTTGCCGGGTGATTGCCTAATGGTTTTGAGATGTAAAAAAACTTGCCGTCTAAAGTTTTGAAAATGATATGTAATTCCTTGAAAAAAAATTACTCACTGATTAAAAAGAGGTCCAGGGTGGCGTCGGTCCATTTTCGGCTCAGGGCCGGGTATTTGTCCTGCAGGCTGATGAACATCCTTACCGCGTCGCTGAATTTTCCGTTGTAGTAATAGCATTCTCCAAGATAAAAGTATGCCCTGTCCTTGGTTGACGGATTTCTGGAACTGAGGGTAAAGTCATACAGTTCCTTTTCGGCCTGTGCATAGCGCCTGTTTATAAACGAACTCTTGAGTATGTCAAACAGGACCGCATCATCCCCGCTTTCTGCCTTTACGATGTCCTCCTGGAAAATATGGTATTCCAAAACGGTCTGTTTTGCGGTGGGCTTGGCTTCAACCAGGGAAAGTGCTGTATTACGGACGCTTTTGTCTATAGTAGGGTCGGGATAATCCTCTCCGTCAAGAATGTCCATGTACGGCAGGGGCCTTTCCCTCAATTCGTTGTCGCGGTAGATTTTTTCGGTCTTCTGCTGCTCAATCGTCGTGTCGGTGGCAGAACGTCCCTTTGCCCTTATGCCTGCAACCGTAGAATTTACACCCGGAAGAATCAGGGTATAGGCTTTTCCGATGGCTTCCGACTGCTTTTTGTCATACTGCTCGTCATAATACAGGTTGTTTTCGTATCCGCCGGTTTCACTTTCAAGTACGACACAAACTACGGCATAATAGTAATCCTTAAGGTCAGTGACCGTGTCCTGCCAGGTTTCTGAACGGGGATGGGTTACGGCAAGAGGAATCATGTTGTCTATTGATTTGATGGGTTTTGTGTCACGGTAGATGGATATGCCGGTAATCGTTTTTCCCGCAGGATTTTGGGGAAGGGACCAGCGCAGTTCGATTTTGTTTGTAGATACGGTGGAAGTCTCTATATCGCTTACTACAGGCCTTGAGCTCTGTGAAAATGCACAAAAAGAAAGGGATAGTGCCAGAGAGAGAAAAATGCGCTTAAAAAGTTGTGTTTTCTTCATATTTTATATAATCGAACAAAAATTACGGTTTGACAAGATGCAATCTTTTAATTATTCTATAGATATGTTTGTTTCAATTATTGTAGACCCGGGCAGCATCGATAGCGCCAAGTCATTAGTGGAATTGCTCACTAATTCAGGATTCAAAAAAGTACAGCGTTCATGTTGGGAAAACCCCAAGATTTCGGAGGCTGAACTTTCTGAAATCAAGAAGGATATTGACCGCGTCACGGATTATTATGACGTTGTCCGTATTTATCAGTTTCCGCTCAAGGGAATGTTTGTCATTACGGAGCTTAAGGAGAAAAAGTGGAGAAGGTGTCAGATGAGTGCGGCACAGACCCCACAAAAAGGTGCGGCAAGACAGGCCACACGGTAGCTTAACAGGAGAATAAAATGCTTGAAGATTTACGCGAACCCATTTCCGAACTTAAGGAAAACATAATGGACGTATGGGGGCGTCTTTGACCCGGACGACATCAGGAAAAAAATAGCGGAAAAAGAGGCTTTGACAACTGCCCCTGGATTCTGGGACGACAATGACAAGGCCACAAAAGTGATGAACGACATCAAGATGCTCAAGGGACGTGTTGAGCCGTGGGAAGAACTGATTCAAAAAGTGTCCGACATGGAAACCCTTTACGATCTTGGCATTGAGGAAAACGACCAGAGTGTTGAAAAGGAACTCAAGGAACTTTTGGACAATGCACAAAAGGAATACGAGCACCAGAGCATACTGAACCTGCTTTCAGATGAGGTTGACAAAAACGACTGCTTCCTTTCCGTTCATGCGGGGGCAGGTGGAACAGAGGCCTGCGACTGGACTTTCATGCTCAGCAGAATGTACCAGAGATGGGCAGAACGCCACGGCTACAAGATGGAGGTTCTGTCTCAGGAAGAAGTTGAAGGCGGACTCAAGTCAATCAACATGAGGATTTCTGGTCCCTATGTTTACGGATATACCAAGGGAGAGGCGGGAGTACACCGTCTTGTGCGCATAAGCCCCTTTGATGCAAACGCCAGGCGGCACACTTCTTTTGCCTCGGTTTATGTGTTCCCCGTTCTTGACGACAGCATAGAGGTGAACATTGACCCCAAGGATTTGCGTGTAGATACATTCCGTGCGGGCGGTAAGGGTGGCCAGCATGTTAACAAGACCGAATCTGCAGTCCGTTTTACCCACCTTCCTACAGGCATAGTCGTTCAGTGTGAAAGCGAAAGAAGCCAGCTGATGAACAGGGCCACAGCAATGAGCATCCTCCGTTCAAGGCTCTATGAATATTACAAGGAACAAAAGGAAAAGGAAAACGAAAAGTTTGCGGGCGAAAAAAAGGACATTTCTTTTGGAAGCCAGATCCGCTCCTATGTTTTCCAGCCGTACACTATGGTAAAGGACCACCGCACAAAGTATTCCGTCGGTAACATTCAGGGTGTAATGGACGGTGACATCGACGGTTTCCTGGATTCATGGCTTTCCGTCAAGTGGAAGGGTGTTCCGGTTGGCGATGACGATGATGACCTGGGAGATGCCGACTGATAAAAATGAAAGCGCTCTTTTCCCGACCATGTGCCAAAAAAACTCTGCTGTCTCTTTTTATATGTCTTAACATGGTGATGCTGGTACATGCCGGGGATTGGGTGATTGCCGCAAGGGAATTTACCTTTACCCAGAAAGTTTCCCATTCAGAGGCGGAGAAAAGCCTTTGCAAGATGGTTCCAAGCCTGATTCTTGAACAGCTGAATACAGAGGCCAGACGTGTTCCTCCTGTGGATGAGATGAATGCAAGAAAGTATGAAAGCCTGCTGCAGGAAAGACAGGCCTTGTTTTTGGAATTGTCAGCGGCAGTAAAAAGACGTGACTCAATTCTGGTCCAGGAATCAAATGCACGGGCAATAAAGAAGAAAATAGAAAGCGAAGAAAAAAAAATCCAGGAAATACAGGATAAAATTCAGGCAAATCTGGATGAATCAGAAAAATACATGCCTGGTGCCGTGTTTGATTTGTCAGACGAAAAGGAAGCCGAGGTTTTGCCTGGTGCGGAAAAGCTTGCGCTATACAAGGGAGACAGCTCAAGTCTGTTCGTGCCATCTGAAGATGTTTTAAAGGAAGGCGTAAAATCACGACGCTATGAGAAAGCCGTAATTGATTCAAAAATAAACGCGATGATATCAGGAAGCATCACCATATACGAAAGGTATCTGTCTATAAGCACGGAGATAACGCTTTATCCTGGAGCAAAGACAATCTCCACTGTGATGGAAGTCGGCTCCATGGATGACATAGCAAGAATCGCACGTTCAACTGCACAAAAGATATTGCCCGTAATCGTGAACACAAGCGGAACTGCATTGCATTTTGAGATTGAACCTTCAGAACTCACGTCAAAGGCTCGTGTTACAGTAGATGGACTTCCGGTAAAAATTAATTCACCGATAATTGTTCCTGCATCAACGCACACGATAGAGATTCAATGTCCAGGTTACATTACTCAGACTGTGACATATCTTTTTCAGGACAGCCCGCATTTTGTAATCCATGTTCCCCTAAAGGAGCAGTCGGACGGAATGTTCTCTGTAATGCTCAAGAATCCTGTTGACGGACAGATGTACTTTAACTCGGAGGCCGTTGGCAATGGACTTGATGGAGCTCAGGTTACAATAAACGGACGCAATATAATTGGTCAGCTTGCAGTTCAGGATACAAATGCATTCTTTATAATTCTACCGTCACTCCAGCAAAACGAAAACAGCCTTGTTATCCCGGTTGTTCCAAATGACCTTGAGGCAGAAATAGAAAAAAGAAGAATCTGGTCCTACCGCGGATATACGGCATTGATCCTGACTTTGCCGTTTACGTTCTATTCGCTTGGTCATTTTAACAGTGCAGTGAATGCCTATACGTCTGCCTCGATTCCCTATGAGGAAGTAAAAAAATGGGATACGCTCAGATGGACGTCTCTGGGTATTACGGCGGTTGCCGCAGGATTTTTCATTTATGAGCTGGTGCGTTATCTTTGTACGGCAAGTAAGGCACTTCCTGCAAGAGCAAGAGAGGCAAAACCTGGAGAACTTGAGGCTATCAACTCAAAGGTAATACAGATCAAAAACGATGCACTCAATATGGAAGAGCAAAACGGTTCAGACATAGATGATTCAAATACAAATAAAGCTACAGAAGAAGCAGTGAAAAAGGAGTAAGGGGAATGGCTAAAATATCTTTTGCAGAAAAATTAAAATCTCTTTTTGGAAAACATAATGTTCAGGATCAGGATTTCTTTGACGACTTGATGGATGCTTTGATTGAAGGTGATATCGGAGCAAAAACTGCCATGGAAATGGTTGATGAACTTCAGGAAAAATGTAAGGAAGAGAAAATATCCGGTCAGGAGAAAATTGTAGCTGCATTAAAGGAACTTCTTCGTCCTTATGTCAATTCAATTGAACTTCCTGTGGAAGATGGAAAAGTAAATGTTTTCATGGTCCTTGGCGTAAATGGTGTCGGTAAAACCACATCGGTTGCAAAGATCGGAAAAATATATTCAGACCGCAAGGTAAATGTCGTTATGTCTGCGTCAGATACATTCAGGGCTGCGGCAGTTGACCAGTTGTCCATGCATGGTGAACGTCTTGGAATAAGAGTCGTAAAGCATCAGATGGGAAGTGATCCTTCTGCAGTCGTGTTTGATGCCTGTTCTGCTTGTGAGGCAGCTGGCGGTGGTCTTGTTCTTGCGGATACGGCGGGACGTCTTCACAATAAGGAAAACCTCGTCAACGAGCTTAAGAAAATCGACAGGGTTGCAAAGTCAAAGGCAAGCGAGGGATGTTACAAAAAGCTGCTTGTTGTTGATTCAACCACGGGTCAAAATGCACTGCGTCAGGCGGAAGTGTTCAATGAGGCGGTTGGGGTGGATGCAATCATCCTTACAAAATATGACTCAACGGCAAAGGGCGGATGCATCATTTCAATCGGCAAGGAACTTAATCTTCCTGTGGCTTTTGTCTGTACTGGGGAAAAATATCCAGACATCTCAGCTTTGGATCCGGAAAAATATCTTGATGAATTCCTAGGACAATAGCGGGGCTTTATGACACTTGAGGCGATGGTTCTGTCACTGTACATGATTTTTCCAATTATCTCAGCACCACAGAAACAGCTTCAGGAACATTATCTTGAAAGCAATCTAACAGACAGAAGTTCCATAGAGATTGATGGTGGTACGGCACTTTTGGCAACTCTTGAGGAATGGAATATTCTCATGCAGAATGAGTTTCTTAATACAGAGGAAGAGGGAATTGCAATCGAAAACCTTGAACTGCTTGAAAATCCGGAACTGGGTCCACAAAGTGCGGGATCTGCCCTTGCCCTTGGTCTTGAGGAAGAAAATTATGCGGAGATTGTTTATAAGAATTCCCTGCGTCGTCTTGCTTTCTTTAATTATGGTGAGGAATATTTTACCCCCTCAATGCCTCTTGATGGCTCCAACTCAATCGTAAATGTAAACAGCTCAATCATCGTACGAAATGTGTATGATGACCAGTATCGTCTTTCTGAAAAAATCACATGGAAAAATGCCCCGACGGTTAAAGATTCCGAGATGCTCAGCAAGATAATCTATTATTACGGCTCTTCCAGTTCATCCATTCCAGTGCGTGAAAGAAGGGAACTCTATGACAAAAAGCTGGTAAATGTGATACGCTATTCTCCGTCTGGTAAAGTCCTTCAGTTTGAAAAATACTCAAAGGCGAGTGCAAAATCCAAGGAAGTGTTGGAACAGAAAATCATATATGACTATGATTCAAAGGACAGAATCATAAAAGAAGAAAGCTCTGACCTAATAAAGGATGAGGGGCGTTTTATAAACAAAAAAAGAGAATACAGGTATCTGCGTAGTAATGTAAAACCCAACGTTTGGTATTATGAAGAGGGTAAGCTTAGGCTTTTGACTGAATACGGTGAAAATGATGACACTTATGTGGAGACAGTTTTCTTTGATGAAGGATTTTCCATAAAGAGTGAGTTCAAGGATGGGGTAAAGGTAAATGAAACGATATATCATGCGGGAGTTGAATACGGAGGAATGTTGAATGAATAAAAAACATAGGCTGTTTTCATCCCTTAAATGGATTAACTTTGTATCCAAAAGATTCAGCAAGGTAGACAGGAGCGGAAGGACTGCGGTTACTTCAACATTGTCAAGTCTTGGAGTATGTTTTGGCGTACTTGCCCTTATTGTTGTCATCTCTGTGATGAATGGTTTTCAGATGGAGTTTATAGATGCCATCATGGAAATTTCGTCCTATCATGTGCGTGTCTCAGAAATAGGGGATATGGATGAATTTGTTGACTGGTGCAATTCAGATAAAAACGTAAAGACCGTTGTTCCGTTCTATGAAGCCCAGGGCCTGATGCTCAGTTCTGCAGGTCAGGAAGGTGCTGCTCTTGTCAGGGCTATTGATCCCGGTGTAATGGAAAAAGATCCAGGTTTTGCCAAGGAACTCAAAATGATTTCCGGAGATTTTGACTTAAGTGAAGATGACTACATAATCCTTGGGAATGACCTTGCTTCAAGCATAGGTGCAAAGACAGGCGGTACAGTTACTATTTTTGCATTAAGCGGCTCAAGCGATGTAAGCCTCTTTTCCAATCAAAGGTCCTTTGTCGTAAAGGGCATATTCTTTTCCAATTATGCCGACATCAACAGTGCATATTCGTTTGTAAGTTTGGATGCGGGAAAAAAGAATTTTGGAGAAAGCGCCAGACAGGTACTTGGAATAAAAATAAAGGACAGCAACAAGGATTCAGCATTCATTGCCAAATTGAACGAAAAATATCCGGATGTAAAGGCTGAATCATGGAGGTCATATAACCGTGCATTTTTTGGTGCACTCCGCATAGAAAAAAACATGCTCATGCTTTTGGTGTTCCTGATTTTTGTCGTTGTTGCAATAAACATTTACAACGGTATGCGCAGGATGGTTTATGAGCGGCGTGAGGAGATAGCGGTTCTGACGGCATTGGGAAGTTCTAAAAGAAGTGTACAGACCGTATTCATTTACAAGGGGTTCATGACTGGAGTAACAGGTGCCCTTCCGGGACTCATACTGGGACTTTTGATTTGCGTGAACATGAGGAGCGTGTTTTTGTTCCTTTCAAAGGCACTCTATTATGTTCAGTATTTCATTACGATGATTACTGCTCCTGGTAATGCCTACATGATGCAGGAGAATCCCATGTTCAGGATATATGCCAGCATTCCTGCAAGAATGGTGTTCAGTGAAATAATATTGATTTTCTTTTTCGGAATATTTGCCTCTTTGTCTGCCTCGTGGTTTGCAAGCCGGCAAATTCTTAATGTAACTGTTGCGGAGGTTCTTCATGACGACTGATTCAAATAATAGGGATGTTATTGTTAAAATAAATAATCTTGAGAAAACATACAAGACATCAAGCGAGACCCTGACGATTTTAAAGGGCTTGAACATGAACGTAAGCCGCGGGACTAAATGCGTCATCGTAGGAAAAAGCGGAAGCGGCAAGTCAACTTTACTCAACATTATAGGTGGACTTGATACGGCATCATCAGGTACTGTGGAGATTGACGGAGAAATTATCTCATCCCTTGGGGAAGAGGCTCTGACGGATTACAGACAGAAATTTTTGGGCTTGATTTTTCAGTTCCATTATCTTTTAAAGGATTTTACTGCACTGGAGAATGTTTTCCTTCCCTCATACATGGCCGGTGTCTCAAAAAAAGATGCAATGGAAAAAGCCCGGGCATTGCTGGAAGATGTAGGTTTAAGCGACAGGGCAAATCATCTTCCTTCTGCATTGTCTGGTGGAGAAAGGCAGAGGGTTGCTGTTGCAAGAAGCCTTATCAACGAGCCGGAATTGATTCTTGCAGATGAACCTACAGGAAACCTTGATCCTGCAAATGCGGCTGTTATAGGTGACCTTTTGTTCTCCATGGCGGACAAATACAGGAAAACCCTTATTCTTGTAACCCACGACATGAATCTTGCGGCAAAAGGAGACCTAAAGCTTTTCCTCAGGAACGGGGCACTTTCAGAGGATGGTGAGCTATGACGCTTTCTGCTTCGTTTTTATATGCATTACGATTGTGTTTTCCTCATCGCTCATCTTCTGACAGGAGCCTTGGACGAAGGAGCCTTTTTGGTGCAATGCTTTGCATCGGAATAAGCCTTGTTCCTCTTGTCGGGGTCCTGATAATAAGCGAGGGCATGATACAGGGAATAACCGGACGCATGATCGGGCTTTCGACACAGGACCTGCAGGTTCACGTGAATTCCCTTTCTCCGGATGTCGAATCTTATGATGCCATGATGGAGATTTCGGATCGTTTTTCTGAGCTTGATGGAATTACAGGTTCTTACCCCGAGATGCAGGGAATGGCTCTTGTGTCATTCAACGGAATAAGGACAGGTGCTACAGTCCGTGGAGTAGAAAGCGACATATTCAGTAAAAATTCGGGCTTTTCCTCATTGATGCAGGTAAAGGAAGGTGAGATTGATTTAAATCAGGAAAGGAACATGATTGTGGGAGAAAAAATATCCCAGATTCTGGATGTTCATTCTGGTGATAAAATAAGCCTGATTACCGTTGAAAAAATTGGTGAGCAGATGGTTCCTAAGATGGCGGTTTTTACAGTCTGTGCGGTTGTCTCTTCCGGATACCAGGAACTTGATGCTCTGTGGGTGTTCATTCCTCTGGAGACAGCCTTTTCCGTACTTTCGCAAAGGTCCAGTCAAACCATGTTCTCCTTGACAACGGAGAATCCTTTTTCAAATGATCTGGTAAAAATCAAGCAGAATGTCCGTAATGACATAATGGGCTACGGAGACAATATTTCAATTTCGCAAAGCAGGGTTTATTCTTGGAATGAGCTTAATGCCGCTGAATATGAGAATTTTTCGTCCACCAAGCTGCTTCTTCTCCTGATCATGCTTTTGATTGTTCTTGTTGCATCCGTGAACATAAGTTCTGCCCTTGTCATGATCGTTATGGAACGCCGTAAGGAAATAGCCATCTTAAAGAGCGTGGGGGCAAACAGTTCCGGCATAACCACAAGTTTCCTTTTGATTGGAATGATTTCCGGTGCTGGAGGGGTGCTGATGGGCATTCCTCTAGGACTGTTGGCTGGAGTGAACATAAACCAGATAATCAGTTTCATGGAAAAAATAGTCAATCTTTTCCTGAAATTCGTCTATGTCCTGTCAAATGGTGGCGAAGGGGGATTTTCTGCCGTGCATTTGCTTGATCCGGCCTTTTATCTCCAGGAAATACCAGTAATTATACCGTTTGGGGAGCTTGTGGTAATTACTCTTGGAACCCTTCTCCTGTCCCTGATTGTATCCGCCATACCCGCTGTAAAGGCAGGTCGTGAAAAGCCGCTGGATACTTTGCGTAAAATGTAAAATTAGTGTATAATATTGGCATATACTTTTTTATATTTTTGAGGGATGTTTTATGGTCTGCGATTTTTGCCATGAAGAAAAGGCTGTTATTTTTCTAGAACAAGTAAATAACGGACAAAAGCGCAAGATAAACATGTGCATGAAGTGTGCCCTTGAGCGTGGAATAAGTGACGATCCAAGGAGCATAGAGGCTTCTATTGGCGATCTTTTTTCGGAACTTACTGCTGTTGCCCAAAAACTCCGTGCCGAAGACTCCAAGATGTGTCCTGTCTGCGGAACATCCCTGTCTCAGATAAAGAAAACCATGACCGCCGGTTGTCCCGAATGTTATTCAATTTTCAAGGCTGATATCAGAAAATGCCTGGAGAATAAGGGCATATCGGGAACATATTCAGGCTCAATGCCCCAGCGTCTTTCCAGCGTGCATTCCGTACTCAATGACCGCATGATTTTGCAGAACAAGCTTGATGCGGCTGTTGCAAGCGAGGATTACGAAAAGGCCGCAATGTACCGTGATTACCTAAGGGCCCTTGAAAGCGAGGCTGTTGCAGATGGAAGCAGGGAGAACACCGCAGAGGAGGACTGCTGATGAAGGATAGCTCTTCCGAAAGCCAGGGAACAGAGGCATGGTACACATACGACGGCCAGGATAATGATGTCATTGTTGCAACACGTGTAAGGCTGGCGCGTAACCTTGCTGATTTTCCTTTTCCCGAGCATTTGCGTCCCGGTGATGATGAGCGGATAATCTCTATTGTTTTTGATGCATTCAACCAGATGTCGGATGGAGAAAGCTTTCAGGCAATAACCATGGACAAGCTGGATACTCTTGGCTGGCGGATACTGCATGAGCGTGGAGCCCTTGATGTCCACGGTTCCAAAAAAGAGGGGCTTATCCTTAGGAATGACGGAAAACTCTCCTGTACGGTGAACTCTGGTGATCATGTCCAGATAAAGGCATTTGCGACGGGACTGGACTTGGACCAGACTGTACGCATGGTTACGGCGGTTGATTCGGGGCTTCAGTCAAAAATACAGTTTGCGGCAAGCTATGATTTCGGTTATCTTACGGCAAATACATGGGATGCAGGCAGCGGCATGAAGATTTCTCTCCGCATGCATCTTCCGTCTGTGTCTGCGATGGGAGGCATAAGGTCACTGGCATCAATGGTCATGTCGGAAGGCTTTTCATTTACGGCAACATACGGCAACGGCGGATACAACAATGTGGACGGTTCCGGCGGGAAGGGCTCGTCTTTGGGCTCCTATTATACGCTTGATACCGTAAACTGCCTGTCCGGCACAGAACTTGACCAAATGAGTGCGGTTGTTTCCATGGCGGCAAAGATTAAGGATATGGAGAGAACAAGCCGAGATGAATATAAGAAAAACACACCGTCAAATGTAAAAAACTATATGTACAGGGCGGTGGCCCTTGCAAGATCCAGCATGTTCGTTTCCCTAAGGGAAGCAATCTCCATCATCAGCGGCGTAAAATGGGGCAAGGACATGGGATTTTTGACAGGAATAGATGACACGGAGCTTCACGCTCTTTTGTATAGAATACAGGAAGGTCACCTTGAGTATGTCCTTAAAAACGGTATTTTCCATTTTGAGAAGGACGTAAAGGATGTACCTCAGAAAAAAAATGAAAGGCTCAGGGCATTGATTTTGCAGGAGGCTTTTCAGGATATAAAGCTTGCCCTTTGAGGCACCAGGAGTCGAACAATGGTAAGAGGTCCTTCACCTCGCGTACAGAGAATTATATCGGTACTTGCACCGGAAGAAGCATATAATCTGGGGAGCAGTCAGCTTGATGTGGAGCACATGGTTCTGGCCCTTCTTAAATCTGCTGACGGTCTGGGATACATCACGCTAAAGGCATTGAAGATTAACGTGCTCATGCTTCAGACCACAATCGAACAGAGCATGCCTTCCAAGATTTCCAATACCGCACTTTATGATTTGCCGCGCTCAACAAGACTTTCGGCCTTGATGGAGGTCGCTGGTGTTGAGGCACGGATAACACGATCAGACTACATCGGAACGGAGCATATCCTTCTTGCCGCAATCCGGGAAGATAAATCAATAGTAAAGACTTTTTTTGAACGGGCAGGAATAACCCTTGACCAGGCAAGACAGTGTGCCATGGAAGTACAGAGAAAAGTTCCTTCATCCGCAAAAATGGAGGGAGCAAATTCCATGTATTCAGAGCCGGTTCCCACAATGTCGGACGGAAGCTCCCAGCGCAAGAAAAACCCGGACAGCATCCTTCAGCAGTTCAGCAGGGACCTTACAGAACTGGCACGCGAGTCAGATACGGATCCTGTAGTGGGACGTGAAAAAGAGATTGCACGTATTGTCCAGACACTCAGCCGCAGAAGCAAGAATAATCCGGTCCTTGTCGGAGAACCTGGAGTTGGAAAAACTGCCATAGTGGAAGGCCTTGCCCAAAGGATATCAAAGGGAAATGTTCCGCGCGGGCTCCTGAAAAAACGCATTCTTTCGCTTGACCTGGCCGCCATGATTGCAGGAACAAAATACAGGGGTGACTTTGAGGAAAGGATGAAGAGGGTGATGAAGGAAGTAAAGGAAAACCCTGACATCATTCTTTTTATAGACGAAATACATACGATAATCGGTGCCGGTGGACCTGAGGGATCAATGGAAGCGAGCAACATGATAAAGCCTGCTTTGAGCCGCGGAGAGATTCAGGTAATCGGTGCCACGACACTAAAGGAATACAGGAACCGTTTTGAAAGGGATTCTGCCCTGACTCGAAGATTCCAGATGATTGTGATAAATGAGCCGAGTGATGCAGAGACAGAGGAAATGCTTGAGGGCCTTAAGGGTAAGTTCGAGGATTTCCACCATGTGCGTTACGATGACGATGTCATAAAGGCAGCTGTAAAATACAGCCGCAGGTACATTCAGGAAAGATGCCTTCCGGACAAGGCAATTGACGTTCTGGATGAAGCCGGTGCCGCAAAGAAAATTCAAAATGAACAGAGGCCTGTTGAGCTTGAGCAGCTGGAAAAGACAATCGACGACCTGATAGAGGAAAAGAGGAATCTTGTTCAGGAACAGGATTACGAGCAGGCCGCATACGTGCGCGACAAGGTTACCCACTTGAGGAAACAGCTTGACGAATACAATCTTGCATTAAGGGCTCAGGATGCAAGGGTAAGGACTCGTGTTACGGTTCAGGATATATGCTCGGTTATCTCGGCAATGACAGGAATTCCGATAGAAAAACTTGATGCCGACGAAAGCCAAAAGCTCCTTCAGATGGAGGATAAGCTCAAGAAGGATGTCATCGGTCAGGATCAGGCAATTTCTGTAATCAGTTCAGCCGTAAGGAGAAGCCGCTCAGGTGTGTCTTCATTAAAACGTCCTATTGGTTCATTCTTGTTTTTGGGGCCCACTGGTGTCGGAAAAACCCAGCTTGCAAAGGCCCTTGCAAAATTCCTGTTTGGAAGCGAGGATGCCCTTATCCGCTTTGACATGAGCGAGTTCAGCGACAAATATACCTCATCATCATTGATTGGTGCGCCTCCTGGATATATAGGTCATGATGAGGGTGGAAGGCTAACCGAGAAAGTAAGGCAAAGGCCATATTCAGTCGTTTTGTTCGACGAGATAGAAAAGGCCGACCCGCAGATTTATAATCTTCTCCTTCAGATTTTTGAGGAAGGTGAGTTGTCGGATACACAAAACCACACCGTAAGCTTTAAGAATACGCTTGTAATCATGACAAGTAACGCCGGTGTAAGGAACATAAATGCAGAGTCCAAGCTTGGGTTTGCATCCAGCAAGGAAGGCATACTTCCTCACGATGAAATGGAGCAGAATGCCATGGAGGAGCTAAAGCACATAATGTCACCTGAGCTCTTGAACCGCATAGATGACGTAATAGTGTTCAATGCCCTTGGCAAAAAGGAAATCAGCAGCATACTCGACATTCAGATTGCAGAACTTGAGGAACGTCTTTCCGAGCAGGGAATTACAATCTCGGTAAAACCCAAGGCCCGTGAGTACATGGTGGAGCATGGTTATGACCCGCTTATGGGTGCCCGTCCGATGAGACGCCTCATTCAGCAGGAAGTTGAAGACCCTCTGGCAACACTCATTCTTTCAGGCAAGAATAAGTTCAGTTCACGTGCAGTAATTGAATGCAAGAACGAAAAGCTCAAGGTGTCTTTTGCAAGTGCAGACGGTGTCAAAAAAATCAAAAGCATTTCTGATGATGCCCTTCCCTTGAAAATTGAAGGGGCTCATTCACTTGAATATTTGGAACACACGGAAAAATAGGAGTTCAAGGAGTTCAACATGAAGGAATTTTTGCCCTACGATACAGTCAGAAATAATGCGCTTCTTCTTGCACACAAAATCTATCAGGAGGACGGTTTTGTTCCTGATGTGATTTATGCGTCGTTGCGAGGCGGTGCCTACATGGCCAATATCCTGAGCGAATACTACAAGGTGGCACTCAAGAGGCATAAACCAGTTCTGTATGCGGCTGTCGTGGCACGTTCCTATACCGACGTAAAGAAACATGATGCGGTGCGTGTGGACGGATGGACATATTCCCCGGACTACCTGCGACAGGGTGATAATGTAATGCTTGTGGACGACATCTACGATTCCGGAAAAACCCTGAATTATCTGGTAGGCGTTTTGCTTGAAAAAGGTGTTCCACGCGAGAACATTAAGGTTGTCGTTCATGATTTTAAGGTATACAAATACAAGGATCCACTTCCAATAGTTCCTGACTACTGGTGCCGCAAGCTGGAGATAGATCAGCCGGAGAATAATCCATGGATAAACTACAACAGTCATGAGCTTGTGGGGCTTACAAAAGAAGAGCTTGAAAAGAATTTTTATACACCATATCCTGAATTAAGAAAGGTGCTTGAGCCGATTTTTGCCGATAAATAAAGGGCAATTCTAAAAACTCATTTTCAATGATCTTTTAGGAATGCCGGCCAGTTTTTCAAAATGGAGGCTTAAATGGCTTTTAAGAGAACAGTGCTGCGGATTTCCGTTTTTCTGACCTTTGTTTTTTGCTGTCAGATTGCCGTGGCGCTGGATGTTCAGGAAATCATACCTTACTCTATAGACCGCGATGGAACCTTTACCTTTACCGGTGATTTTTTGATTTATCAGATTGACGATGAATACTGGTCGGCGGATAAAAATCCCAGAAAGCTTGACATGAGGCAGGACCACATAGTCCGATGGCAGTCCATGGCCTACGAAGAAGGAAATCCCGTTTCCTACAAAAAAATCATGAGGCATGGGGCAGACATCTATGTAGGCTCAACTTCCTCAAGAGACAGTCAATATCCTGCCGGTTCATACCAGAATCCATATTCCACCCTGGAGCAGGCATTAATGGCTGTAAACGACGGATATCAGTGCAAGCTTCACCTTCTGTCTGACATTACACTTAAGAATTCATATGCCCTGTATCAGGATTGCACTATTGACGGGGGAGATCATACTATCATTTTCGACTGTAATTCTGTCCTTTATGTTCAGGATGCGGATGTTCAGCTTGAATTGTGTGTCCTGAAAAAGGAAAGTAACGCTTCCTCTGACCGGATTATTGATGCAAAAGGATCAAGCCTGAGTTTTTATGACTGCGAACTTATCGGAAACTTTTTGGAAACTGCCTCTATGGTGGATCTTAAGGACAGCCGTTTAAGCTTTAATGGCGGTGGTCTGACAATGCAGAGCAAGGAATATGCGGTCCTGGTCAATTCGAGGGATTCCGCCGTATCAATAAATGAATCCAGATTTACATGTACCGGAGTTCATGCCACAGCCCTGAGTGTCAATGGCGGCTCATGTTCTTTGGCTAACAGTTCATGCACGTTATGGGGTGAACTTGGACGAATGGTGGAGGCCAGCGGAACCAGACTTTCACTTTACGGAAACAGTTTTACGGGACACCTTACAAAAGGAGACGGACGTTCTCTCTATGTCGATGAAATATGCACTGTGATTCAGGATGAAGAAAACAATGAGGTATTCGACTGATGGCTGTATTGCAGGCAGGTCTTGATGAAGCGGGAAGGGGTCCTCTGGCAGGCCCTGTTGTTGCCGCTTGTGTCGTCTTGAGCCCAGGTTTCCCTGTTGAAATTTTGGGTGACAGCAAAAAGCTTTCCGAGAGAAAAAGAAACATGGCAGAAAAAATCATAAAGGAAAAATGCCTCTGGGGTGTTGCCCGCGTTGAACACGATGAAATTGACAGAATCAACATTCTGAATGCAAGCCTCCTTGCCATGAAAAAAGCATACGAAAAGATGATTAAAAAGCTTGAGGTGTGGTGCAAGTCAAACGGAATTGATTTTAATTCAATTGGAAAGATTCATGCAATTGTGGACGGAAACAAAGTGCCGGATCTTTCTTGTGAAGTTGAGTCAAGGGTCAAGGCTGATGCCACGGTTCCAGAGGTTATGGCGGCCAGCATACTTGCCAAGGTTGAGCGTGACAGGATAATGGTCAAATATGACGCGCTTTACCCCGAATACGGATATGCAAAGCACAAGGGATATCCCACAAAGGCTCATAGGGAAATCTGCCGTAAAATCGGACCGTCTCCCATTCAGCGGATGAGTTTTAATTACGAAAAAGAATAGTTCTGGATAAAAGTTTAGTATTCGTTGTCTTCTTTTGTTGTGGCACGCTTTGAAGTTACGATGATGCGTCCTGTTTTCTTTACGCCGGTATCTTCCTTTTTGGCCTTGCGTTCGGCAACAAGACGGCTTTCTCCCTTCCTGCGGTAAACCTTCTTTTTTGAGGCATCAGAATCAGATTCACCCTGGCCGAATTTGGCTTCCTTGGCGGCTTTCTTTTCTGCCTTTGCCTTGGCCTTTTCCTTCCTGTCCTTTTCTATGAATGTAAGGGCCTGATCCATGCCTGACAAAAATTCCTGCATGTCGTCAGCAAAAACTACGATGGCACGCCTGTCATCCTGTCCGTCCTTGACCTTGCTTTCGACAATCTGCAAAAACACGTCATGGTTACGGTTTTCCTTGACATTGAAAAAATATGAACGGTTGTCAAAGTTTATTTGAGTCGTATAAAGTTCACCGCGAATACCCATCGTTTCCTTCCTTGTTCATGTAAATGGATTTTCAAGAAATATAATATATTAAAGAAAAAAAAACAAGTATTTGAACTTATAAATCACCAGTTTACATGATGATAACATCAACCAGCAAGAAAACTTTCATCTTTCAGTTTTTATCTTAATTCTTTCTGCAATTTCCTGTACTTTTTCCAGTGGGAGTTCAATGCAGCGGGAAATAGTTTCCATGGGTATTCCTTCCCGCAAGAAGTTTTCTGCAGATTCAATGGCTTTCTGGGAGGCACCTTCCTCAATCCCTTCCTGCTTACCCCAGTACAAAAGGTCGTGTTCCCGTAACGTCATCTCCATGTACTCCCTGCGAAATGTCTCGCTCCTTATGGTTTCAAGAACATGATTTTCCAGCCTTCTGGTAAAGTCATCTTCCGCCTGATTCTCCGCCACGAACTTCAGAAAGGTCCGAAGTTCCCTATCTTCCGTACCATCATAACAGCTAGCATTATAAAACACTTTTGTACTTTTGTCATTAAGAAAAAGGGAATTGTCCTCGATGCATCGGTTTTGGAATGTATATTGGGGAAGGTTGAGCGTGAAGGGATCCTTCTTGCAGATGAAGATGATGAAGCTTTCTGGAAGGCTGTCGTATGTTTCTCCCTTGAGCAGGTTGTCCATGTCTATCATTGACTGGTAATACCTTGTCCTCTTGGGCAGGTCGCTTACTGTCCGGCACTGTATCTCAATGTCAAAAACCCTATCGGAATCCATTACGTAGACGTCGAACCGAACACCCTTGGAATCATAGAATTCCTTGAAAACCTTTTGTCTTTCAGAATATTCGATTTTTCTGACCTTGATTTTAAGCAGGAGTTCAATGACGTGTGCGCAGATATCCTGGTCCTTCATGATTTCTCCGAACATATAGTCATCGGAGAATGTAAGTTCGTCCACTTTCTTAAAAAACTGTTGTTTCATTTCAACCTCGAATTTTAGTTTTCCTCCCAATATATATATGGTGAAGTACCTTGCGTTTTTAACAATTTTTGAGAGGTTTTTTTTGAATTTTTTTTGTCACGCGGATTGACGCAAGCTTGCGCTTGCTAAAGAGTTTTGCTTTGCTCGCGAAGGCTCGCATTTTTCCTTTGGAAAAAACATCAAAACTCTGCAGTACATTCGAGTGTTATTCTTTAAAAGGATTTGTGTTTGTTTGGTTCTGGGATTAGTGGAAGTTTGCTGGTATAAGAGGATATCGTTTTCTTATACCATAAAACAAGATGAAAATACCAATCAGCCAGATAACTCTTTATCGGGAAATGCCGTAGGCATTTCGAATCCGTGTGACAAAGACTTTTTTCAATCACCATCCAGCAAGATAAAAAAAATCAGCAACACAACCAACATTTAAAGAGATTTCGTAGAAATCTCGAATCCGCGTGACAACACTTTTTTTTTCATTGGCCATCCAGCAAGACACAAAGCAAACTAACCCGACAACCCCAATTCTTAATTATGCATTCTTAATTCTTAATTAACTTTCCCTTTACCCAAACAATCCCACAGTTTCCTTCAGGACATTGACCAAATCATCCATGGCTTCCTTTGTGGTGTCGTGGCCAAAGCTGAACCTTACCGCATCTTCCTTTTCCTGCGCGCTTATGCCCATGCTGTCCAGTACCGGCCTTGAATGGCGCCCCTGTGAACATGCGCTTCCGGTGGAGATGTAATAGCCCTTTTCGCTCAATGCCCTTTCCATCACCTGTCCCGGAATCCCCTTGAATGAGGCCTGGACTATCCACGGAGAAAACTTTTCGGCCATGCCATCATCTTTACGGCAGTGTGGGATTATCGTGCATCCCGGTATTTCAAGTATGTCCTTTATGAAGCTTCTGGTCCAATCCATCTGCTGTTCAAAGCGTTCGGTAGAAGATGGATTTTCCTTTCGTATGAGGTATTTTTCAAGGCACATGGAGAATGCCGCCGCACCATAGACGTTTTCGGTTCCGCTCCTTATGTTCTTTTCCTGACCGCCACCCCTTAGAAATGAAGTCATCTGTCGGGAAAGATACAAAAGGCCGATGCCCCTTGGACCACCAATCTTGTGCGCGCTCATTGCGGCAGAGTCAATTCCGGCTGTATTCAAGTCAAGCTCAATTTTACCCGCAGCCTGAACGCAGTCAACATGGAACCACGGCTTGCGTCCGTTTTTTGTGTTTTGCAGTATCGCCTGTGCAATTCCCTTTATGTCCTGGACCGCACCGGTTTCGTTATTTACGCTCATGATGGCAACAAAGGCCGTGTCATCCTGAATGTGGGATACGACAGCCTCTGGTTGAATGAATCCGTTTTTGTCTGGAGAAACTATGATTGGCTTCCACCTGCAGTTTTCCATCATCTTTGTCATGTGGGAGAGTGCCGGATGTTCGATTGCGGAAGTTATAAATGAGCCCTTGCCCTGTCTTGTCAAAAGTGAAAGAAGGGGAATGTGGTCGCTTTCTGTTCCGCCTGATGTAAAATAAAGGGTTTCCGGCTTTACTCCAAGAGCCTTTGCTGCTCGTATCCTGGCTTCCTCAAGAATCTTTTTTGCGTCGGTTCCGGCCTTGTGTATGCTGGACGGATTTGCCCAGTTTTCCAGAGTGAGTTCAAGTGCCTGTCTTGCAATTTCTGCATCCTGAGGGGCGGTGGCAGCCCAGTCAAAGTAATGTGTCTTGTCCGTCATTTGAGTACTTTCTCTATTTCCCCATCGCTCACCGTTTGAATTACAGTGTCCGAATAATTTCTTTGCAAAATTAGCCTGATTTCATTGCTGTTGTTTTTCTTGTCCTTGTGCATGGCCCTGATGAGTTCCTGCGTGCAGTCTCCGTCAAATCCTTTGAGTACCGATGGAATGGGTTTCATGTCGTAGCCGTAGGAAGAAAGCATGCTTTTGTTTGTGGCGGCATATTCTTCTGAACAGAGGCCAAGGTTTGCACTAAGGTCAAGTGCACGTCCGATTCCCCAGACAACAGCCTCTCCGTGTGAAATCGTTCCCAAGCCCGCACAGCTTTCAAGGGCATGCCCAAAGGTGTGGCCAAGGTTCAGGAAGGCGCGTCTTCCATGTTCCCTCAGGTCTTCTTCAACTATGGCTGCCTTTGCACAGGCACATTCGTCAATTATGGTTTTAAGCGTATTGCGGTCCCTTGCCATGACTTTGTCTTTTTCCTGTGTAAAAATACGGCAAAGTTTTTCGGAAAACAAAAGGGCTGTCTTTAATGCTTCCCCAAGTCCGGAAAGGTATTCGCTGTCCGGTAAGGAAAGAACGAAGTCCGACCATACGTGAAGTTTTTTTGCAGGCCAGAAAGAGCCTATCATGTTCTTGTAGCTTGAATAATCGCATCCTGATTTGCCACCGATAGCGGCATCAACCATGGAAAGAAGGGTAGTGGGTACAAATTCAACTTCCACCCCGCGCTTGTAGATTGAGGCAGCAAAAGCGGTCATGTCGCAGATTACCCCACCACCTATGGCAATGAAAAGGCAGTTGCGGTTATAGTCGTGTTCAAGTGCTGCCTGAATTATGTTCGTTACGTTCTGAAGGTTTTTGAATTTTTCTCCGGATCCAAGGACTACAAGAAGGTCTTTGCCCGAAGAAAAGAGTTTTGCCCCGTCGCAAAGTGTGGTACATTCAACTTGGGTAAAGCTTTTGGAAAATTCTTTCATGGATTCAAGTGAAAAAATTGAAGCGTCCGTTACAAAAAGCCTCTGCCGTCCGACACTTGTATCCTTAAGGTATACTTCTTCCGGAGAAGGTTTCCCCTGATAAAAATATATGTCTGTCCTGTCAAATCCGGAGTCTTTTGGGTATGAGATGGTAAATAAGTTTTTTTCCATGCGGAGAATTTAGTATTTTTTATCTGTCATGTCAACTAGCTTGTCGATTACCTTCTGGAGCCTTGTAAGTTCCCTGTCCAAAGTCCTCTTGTAGTCGAGTTCGCCGTTTACAATGCGCTCGCGTTCATCTTCCCAGTTCTGGATGTCGGTCAGGTAAAGGAAGTTGAACTGGGATACGGTTGCCTTTTCCGCCCAGAGCTTTACTTCTTCCCAGTAGTAGTAGCCCGCTTCATAGCATGATTTTGCCTTTTCCAGGTTGCGGAGGTATTCTTCGTTCCAGGGGGCATCGTAAAAGAGTGCGGCCTGCTTGTCGTATATGCGGCCAAGACGGAGGTGCTGCTCTATAAGCTTGAGGTTTACGTGCATCATGAAGAGATAGCGGTATTTTTCCCATTCGCGTTCGGTCTCTACATGGGCCATGGCATAGTATGGGTTTGCAAAGTCGGCATTGACGGCCTTTTCCAGCCAGTAGATGTTTTCGATGCAGTCATCGGGAAGCTGCTGGTAGTGGATGTGGTAGAGCTTGTAGTAGTCTTCCTTGTATTTACAGACGTATGCGCTTGCACTGTCTGCAACAATAATGGCAAAAAGCACAAAGGCAAGGAGAAATTTATGTTTTCCGTTAAAAAAATTCTTTTTCACGCCTTGTTTATCGGCAAAAAGGACCTAAATGTTAAGACCCCATTTTGTCGGCTTTGCGTATCATGCTGGTTTCCCACCTGAGGATGCTTCTTTCTGCGGCCAGCTCGTTGCCCCTTACATCGCACATTACGCGGAAAACAGGCTCTGTTCCACTGGGACGCATCCAGATGAATGCAAACGGTCTCTGTGCCTGGTCATAGAACATGATTTTAAGGCCTCCGTTACCGTTGTTCCAGCTTTCTCCGTTCTTGAGTTCCCCTTCCACGGTTCCGTTGGTGGCAAAAACCCTGTAGCTGTAGATTGAATATATTGCCTGCATTTCCTCAAGGTGCTGGTCCCATTCCGCGTCAAAGACTTCCTGGAAATGCTCCTTTAGGATGCCCTTGTCCTCTGTTTCCACCTGAAGGATGGCACTTTCCTCACTTACACCTGTAGTAGTGTATTCGGGGAGGGTAGCCATGATGTCTGCCATTGTAAAATCATCCTTGTACTTGTATTCCTGGTCTGATTTTTTGCACCACAGATGGAACGGTCCCAGATTCTTGCTTCCGTCTTCATTAACCGTGTCACGTATAGTAAGCAGCTTGACTATTGCAAAAACGGTGGCAATCGGGTCACGTACGCTGGACGGATAGGTAATGTTTCCGCCGTTGCTGCCTTCTCCAAGAATCCGCACGGAATATCCCTGGCTTCTTTTCTCTCGGGCAAGGTTAACGACATTTGCTTCTCCAACTTCTGCCCTGAACAAAGCGATGTTCAATGCCTTGCATATATGGTCAATCCTCATGGAAGTAGGTCCGTTTACAACAACCGCTGTCTTTCCGTAATGGGCCATTGCTTTCCACAGAAGGCTTTTTTGCGGGAATGTGTTGTGCTTCCACATCTCAAAGGCAGTCTCCGCTATGACGCTGAGGGCAAATACGTCCTGTGCCTCTATCGTCTTTGCGGAACGGCTTTTTGTGTCCCAGTAGACTATGTTTCCGCGGTCACCGTCGCAGTCCGGCATGTAACCAAGAATCGTGTCCTCGTCACCATCCTTGTGCAGGTCTTCCATTACTTCAACACACCATTTGAGGTTTTCCGGCTCGGGAATGATTGCATGGGCGATGTTGCCGGGATCATTGTTGAACGGCAGGAAATTGATGCCTGTTCCCATTATGATTTTGTCATCCACAGATCTAGTTCTGGATGATCCGTTCATGTCGGCTGTTATGCCAAGAGGATGCTTTTGGAATGATGCCCTGATTATTGAAAAGACTTCATCCTGAATGTGAGGATCCTTTGTTCCCACAATTACTTCCCGCAGAAAATCTTCGTAGACCCATAGGGATTCCTTCTTGTACTGGTCGCTAAGGGTATAGGCTAGCTGAAGTTCTGTTTCCTCACATCCGTGCAAAAGGTCCTGTGCGTTTTCTTCTGCTTCCGGGGATTTGCATTTTTCCGTAAATATTTCGGCAAGCTTGGAATTTTCACTTCCAGGGAGTACTCCACCGTCATTGAGGCCGAATTTTATGCCGTTGTGACCGATGGGGTTATGGCTTGCGGATATATATACAAAACCGCTGAATGAACGTGCATAAGCCATGATTTCCGGGGCAGATGCAATGCCAAGATAGCGGACGTTTATTTCCTTTGCAATGAGTGTCCGGAGTATGCAGTCTGTGATTTCCTCTCCGGTAGGGCGTGTATCCCTGGCAACAACGACAACAGCCTTACCGTTGGCCTTTTCGCTTATATAGTCGGCAAATGTGTCGGCAATAAGGGCACAAAGCTCCGCATTTTCATATCCAATGTCCGGTGAGACATCCTCGCCGTCTCCAGATTCAGCAAAAACCTTGCGCCATCCCGACGCAGAAAGAATCATGTTATGTTCCATAAAAACAGTATAATCCCAAATGTAAAATCATGCAACCGAAAGTTGAGCGAAGATTGTCACGCGGATTCCAAATTGCTACGCAATTTGTTTAAAGGATTTATTTTGGGTTGACTCTGTGATTTCAGGGAATTTTCTGGTGTAAGCTTGAGTAGGGGATAACATTTTCTTATACCAGAAAGCAAGATGAGAACAACAACCAGCCAGACATCCAAAATTTAAAGATTTTCCGTAGGAAAATCGAATCCGCGTGACAAACCTCTTCTTCAATCACCCTTCAGCAAGCTACAAAGTAAATCAGCATGACAAGCTCAATTCAGAATTGATTTTTTTTGGTTTTTGATTATACTATATGATGATGGGTATGAAGCCCCTCTGACTAATACTTCTTTGCTGCGAGGTCCTTTATGGAACTGAATGTGAATCCCAAAAATAACTACACACTTGTACCCCCCCCCAGCCACAGAACGCTGAATGAAACATTCAAATCAATATTATTCCTGATTCTTGCCACATTTGCCCTTGTCCTTTCATCCTGCGACGGAGTGATGCATGACTATACCGAGGAAGTTACAATTCAGGTTTATGACAACACACCGGAAGAAGAAATCGCAGACGGAATTGCAATAAACCCCGGCTTCGCATGCATTATCTTCAAGGCCCCGGAAAACAGCCAGATAGAAGCGGAACTGTCCTTTGAGCTTGAAATCGACATAAACGGAAGCATCCACACCGAAACCCTTTCTGCCGGCCAGGTTGTGGTAATAAACAACATACCCGCCGAAAAAATCTACCCGGTCAAATGTTCTGCGCTCTTACCGACCGGTGGCGTATATGCGACAGGCTCCATAAACGCAAGGATGACCCCCGGCGAAGTAAGCACCCTGAACCTTGTGATGAGGAGGGTCCTGAGAGTCACCTTCATGAATGGAGAAACGGAGTATGAAACCCAAACGGTTTTAAGCGGCGACAATGTGTCAAAGCCAACAAACCCAACAAGAACTGGATTCGCATTCTCTGGATGGTATACTGACGAGTATGAAGGCATAAAGTTTGACTTTGGAAACGGTGTAAGGGAAAACCTGACGCTGTATGCAAGGTGGGTGCCTGTAAGCGAATACCAGGGTACATCATATCAACCGATGGACCCAGGTACAGACGGAACCGCCGGAACAGAATGGACATATGTTTTGTTCGGCGACTGGCCGCAAACCATCAAGGCGAATAATGTAGATATTTATGATGATGCTTCAGTTCAAGTAGGGATGTTCACCTACTATATGGGAAGCGACGGGGCTTGGTATGCGAAGATAAAGGAGAACGCATACGAGGCCGGTTACAAGTATACCAATGGTGAGGATGTTGCCCAGGACGGTGCAGACAGCTACAAATACTTTAAGGTGGAGCCGATAAAGTGGCGCGTACTTACCGAGGATTACAACGGAAGCGGAAAAAAGCTTCTGCTTGTGGAAAACATCCTTGTAAACTGTGCATATTATGATTATATGAACGTGCTCAGGTCTGAGGGTGGAGCAATATATCCCAACAACTACAAGGAAAGCCGGATTCGGGCATATCTTAACGGTCTGAGCTATAATGTAAAATCGAGTAGCAATGCTACACAGTCTGTGAACACTGAGTTCAATGGCAAGGGATTCCTTCAGACTGCCTTTAACGAATCGTTGCGTTCCACAATCGCGGAGACAACTGTGGACAACAGCGGAGCCAGTACAACAACTGTGACAAGTGCAATAATAAAGGCTGATGGAACAAATTCACAATATTCAACAAACTATACCTGTGTAAATACCACAGACAAGATCTTCCTTTTGAGCGAAAGGGAGGTTACGATAACAGACTATGGGTTTAGTTCCAACTATCAATATAAAGATGTTGGAAGGATTCGCATACTGACGGACTTTGCCAAGGCAAGCGGAGCATGGATTGGCTCAACCACAGACAACGGCAATCCTGGTTGGTGGTGGCTTCGCTCGCCTAGCTGTCTCAATATGGGGTACGTGCATAATGTGAACGACTATGGCCGTGCGACCGACACCCCCCACGTCGACTATACGTATGGCGGTGTATGTCCCGCTTTGTGCATAAATAATTAAGAATGCATAATTCATAATGCATAATTTTGACTTATAATTCTTAATTATGCATTATGAATTCTTAATTGTTAATTGCTCCGACATTTCCTGCACTTTTTCCAGTGGGAGACCAATGCACCGGGAAACAGTTTCCATAGGTATTCCTTCCCGCAGGAGGTTTTCAGCATCTTCCATGGCTTTCTGAGAGGCTCCTTCGGCACGTCCATCTTCAAGGCCTTCCTCGTATGCGTCTTCTTTTTCGTCTTCTATTGTCTGCTCCCATGTCATGTACTGTTTCCTCCATGTCATGTTTTTCTTGGCGAAATTCACCTTTTCCTCAATGGATTTGGTCAGCGCGCTTTGGGCGCTGTGTTCCTTTAGGTACTTGAAGAAGTTCTTTGCCTCTTCTCCTTTCATATTAGCATATTCTGAGGCATTGAAAAAGACCTTGTAGGCCCTGTCGTTCAATTTTATGCTTGTGTCTTCACGGCATAGGTTTTCAAAGAAATATACCGGCTTGCTCTTCTTGAACGGAGAATCGAGGCATAGAAAAATTACATACGAATCCTTCAGCTTGGTGTACTTGTCCCCTCGGGACAGTGTATCCATGTCGATGACGCTCTGGTAATATCTGGCACGTTTAGGTAGTTTCTTGTTTATCGTGGTCTGTATCTCGATGTCAAAGACGTGCCTCCTGTCCTTTGCATAGACATCAAAACGTACGGATTTTGAATCAATGTTTTCATACATCGTCTTTTCTGCCTGGGGAGCCTCAAGTCGTTCAATCCTGATGCCGAGGAGTATCTCCAAGATTTGTCGGCATAATTCCGGCTCGCTTTCCATTATCTTGCAGAAGAGGAAATTGTTTGCAAATGTGAGTTCCTCCCATGACGGTGACTTTTTCTTTTTGGGCATAGAATCCTCCTAAAAAAAATAGCTCTTTAACATATAATTAGCATGCAAACTGTGTTTTTAACAATTTTTGGGAGAAATTTTTGATTTTTTTTATCACGCGGATGCGCAAGTCGCTTTAGCGACGGTTTCAATAGTTTCAACTCATGCAAACGGCTCGAAGAGACGTATTCCAAATTGCTACGCAATTTGTTTAAAGGATTTTTTGTTTGGCTTTTTTTGGGGGGTAGTGGAAGTTTTCTGATATAAACTGACGTATGGGAATCGAGTTTTCCAATACCAATCAGCAAGAGTCAACATCTACAAAATATACAACGCTAAGATTCCGGGTCAAGCCCGGAATGACCAAACAACAAGATGTAAACACCAACCATCTAGGCAACTTCTTACCAGGATTTTGCGTAGCAAAATCGAATCCGCGTGACAAACCTCTTTTTCAATTACCAACCAGCAAGACACAAAGCCAATCAGCAAGACAATCCCAATTCTTAATTCTTAATTATGCATTCTGAATTAACTATAATCCGCGTGACAAACCTCTTTTTCAATCACCAACCAGCAAGACACAAAGCAAATCAGCAAGACAAGCTCAATTCCTCATTCCTCATTCCTCATTATGAATTATGAATTATGAATTATGAATTATGAATTCCCCTCTTGAATCAAACAGCAAGTTTTTGTATAATTATTTAATCTATCCTAAAATCTTTTGAATATTTATGCGAAAACTTAACAACGGAGGAAATCATGTCTTTTGAAACATTGGATTACGGTGAATTGATTCAAAAATTGACCAAGCTGGCACAAAATAATGACCCCATCGATACAAGCCTTTATCAGAAATTCGATGTAAAGCGTGGACTTCGTTATGCAGACGGTCGCGGTGTTCTTGTAGGCCTTACACATATCGGTGATGTTGTCGGCTATGAGATGGACGAAAATGGAAACAAGGTTGCAATACCAGGCCGCCTTATTTACCGCGGATACTCCGTTGAAGACATTGTTCATGACGCTCAGAAAAACCATCAGTTTGGATATGAGCAGTGCGTTTACCTCCTTCTTTTTGGAGAACTGCCCACACAGCAGCAGCTTGATGAATTTACCTATGTCCTTGGTGCGTTGAGGACCCTTCCGCCAAATTTCACAGAAGACATGATCATGAAGGCTCCTTCCAGCGACATAATGAACAAGATTGCCCGTGGAGTACTTGCTTCATATTCCTATGACAGTGATCCGGAAAACCGTGACGTGCAGAATGTCATGCGTCAGTGCGTTGAGCTAATCTCCCGTTTCGGAACCCTTGCAGCCTACGGATACCAGGCAAAGAGGCGTTACTATGACGGAAAGAGCATGTACATCCACAATCCGGACCCCAGCTTGAGCACATCAGAGAATTTCCTGCGACTTATTCGTGCGGACAAATCATACACACGCCTTGAAGCCGAAATCCTTGACCTTGCGCTTATCCTTCATGCAGAGCACGGTGGTGGAAACAACTCATCTCTTACGATTCATGTCGTCTCTTCTGCTGATACGGATACATATTCCGCTGTTGCCGCTGCCGTCGGTTCACTTAAGGGACGCCGTCATGGTGGTGCCAACATCCGCGTAATGGAAATGATGGATGAAATCAAGTCCAACGTAAAGGACTGGAGCAACGAGAAGGAGATTGCTGAATACCTCCGCAAAATCCTTCGCAAAGAGGCATTCGACCACACCGGCTTGATTTACGGTCAGGGACATGCGGTTTATACGGTCAGCGATCCGCGTACCACACTGTTAAAGGCAAAGGCTACCGAACTTGCAAAAGAAAAGGGTTGTGAGGAAGAACTCAACCTGTATAACATAATTGAACGGATTGCCCCTGATGTCATCTACGAAAAGCTCGGGGACAAAAAGCGCATCTGTGCCAATGTCGACTTCTATTCAGGCTTTGTCTATTCCATGCTTGGAATTCCTCGTGAACTGTTTACACCACTCTTTGCCATAGCCCGTATTGCAGGCTGGAGCGCACACCGCATAGAGGAAATTGTTGCAGGAGGCCGCATTTACCGCCCGGCATACAAGAATGTTATGGAGGAGCGTGATTACGTGCCGATTGAAGAAAGGGTTCAGACACCGCTTGGACCGGACAAGGTTCAGGATGATGACGGCGGGACTGCAGGACCTTCGGACTAGGCGATTATAAACTTAAAGTAATAAAATAGGAGTCAGATAAAAATGGAAGGGGATATCTTACTGTTCATCCAAAACAACATCCGGATGCCGTTTTTGGATACGATTATGAAGGGCATAACTTTTCTTGCGGATCACGGATGGTTCTGGATTACGCTTTCACTGGTGCTGCTGATTTTCAGGAAGACGCGCAAAGTGGGCTTCATGTGCTGTTTTGCCATAGGATGCATGTTCCTGATCAACAACATCTGCATAAAGCATATAGTAGACCGAACTAGGCCCTACGAGGTGATACAGGGGCTGGTTCCTCTGGGTAACCTTCCCGATGATTCTTCTTTCCCGTCAGGACATACGGCCATTTCCTTTGCCGTATCAATTGTCCTTCTTTTCACCACAAAAAAACGCTTTGGAATTCCTGCTGTGATTCTTGCCGTTTTGATAGCCCTGTCACGCATGTATGTAGGTGTTCATTATCCGACGGATGTCTTGGGTGGAATGGCGGTCGGAATAGTCTGCGCGTGCATTTCCCTCTGGCTGGGACCCAAACTGTGGAATATAGCCGTAAAAATCCTTCCGTTTCTGGATGATAAGAAAAAGACTGCTTGAAAAGCTCTCTCTTACTGAAAAACTCTGCTGAATTCACATATTTTTTTATTAAAAAATGTTGACGATAGGCGTATATTTTTAGTATTTTTTCCTATAACAAGAAGAATTACTTATTATCAAGAGGCCGTTCAATCATGAGCGAAGAAGTAAATGAAAAAGAAGCTGAGTCAGAGGCTCAGACAGATATTCCTGTAGAAAAGGAATCAGAGACAGAAAATGCCGAGGTTCAGGCTTCCGAGGAAACTGTGGCCGAAGAGGAAACTCAGGAATCGGAACTGGACAAGGCCAAAAAGAGGATTGAGGAGCTTGAGGCGGAGGCTGCGGACTACAAGGACAAGTACCTTAGGGCCGTTGCAGATTTCCAGAACCTCAGGAAACGCTCGATTCAGGAAAAGCAGGAAGCATTTGACTATGCCAATACAAACCTGCTGAAGGACCTGCTGGACAGTCTGGATAATTTCGACCGTACGGTGGAAGCCGCTGCCAGCGCGACCGATCCAAAGACGATAGCGGACGGAGTAACCATGATAAACAAGAGCATGGTGAGCATGCTGGAAAACAAGTATGATCTGGTAGCTTACGGGGCTGTTGGAGACGCTTTTGATCCCGACATTCATGAGGCCATAGGAAAATCTGACGATCCTGTTGCCGAACCGGTTTTAAAAGCAGTATATTTAAAAGGGTACAAGCTTAAGGACAGGGTCATTCGTCATGCAAAGGTAATGGTAAGCATGCCGGATGGCAGTGTCAAGGCTGAAGATACAGGTGACTCCAAGGCAGAGAATGCAGAAGAGTCTAAATAACGAATATTTTTTGAGGAGATAAAGATATGGGAAAGATTATTGGTATTGACTTGGGAACAACAAACTCTTGTGTTTCAGTTATGGAAAATGGAGAGCCTGTAGTAATCCAGAACTCTGAGGGTGGACGCACAACTCCATCTATCGTCGGCTTTACTACAAAGGGCGACCGCATTGTTGGTCTTCCGGCAAAAAACCAGATGGTAACAAACCCAAAGAACACTGTCTATTCAATCAAGCGTTTTATCGGACACCGTTACAGCGAACTTGCTGGTGAAGCAAAGATGGTGCCTTATTCAGTTATCGATCACGGCGAGGATGTACGCGTTCAGGTTCAGGAAAACGGAGTGGACAAGCAGTACAGCCCGCAGGAAATCAGCGCATTCATCCTGCAGAAGATGAAGAAGACTGCTGAGGATTATCTTGGCGAACAGGTTACGGAAGCTGTAATCACAGTACCAGCATACTTCAACGACGCACAGCGCCAGGCAACAAAGGATGCCGGTAAAATCGCAGGCCTTGATGTAAAGAGGATCATCAACGAGCCAACAGCCGCTTCACTTGCATTCGGATTCAACAAGGATTCAAAGCAGGAAAAGACAATCGCAGTTTACGACCTTGGTGGCGGTACATTTGATATTTCAATTCTTGAACTTGGTGACGGCGTATTTGAGGTTCAGTCAACCAACGGTAACACACACCTTGGTGGAGACGACTGGGACCGCCGCATAGTCAACTGGCTCATCGACAGCTTTAAGGCAGACACTGGAATCGACCTTTCAAAGGACAGCATGGCACTCCAGCGCTTGCGTGAGGCTGCAGAAAACGCAAAGATTTCTCTTTCCAACCAGACGACAGCAGACATCAACCTGCCGTTCATCACAGCTGATGCATCAGGTCCAAAACACCTGCAGAAGTCACTCAGCCGCTCAGAATTTGAAAAGATGACCGACGACCTCTTTGAGGCAACACGTGAGCCATGTATCAAGGCAATGAATGACGCAGGAATCAGCGCAGACAAGATTGACGAGGTTCTTCTTGTCGGTGGTTCAAGCCGCATGCCAAAGGTTCAGGAAATCGTAAAGAGCATTTTCGGAAAGGAAGGAAGCCGCGCCGTTAACCCGGATGAGGCTGTTGCAATCGGTGCCGCAATTCAGGGTGGTGTTTTGACAGGAGACGTAAAGGATGTCCTCTTGCTTGACGTAACACCTCTTTCCCTCGGTATCGAGACAATGGGTGGCGTATTTACACGCCTCATCAACCGCAACACAACCATTCCTACAAAAAAGAGCCAGATCTTCTCTACAGCCGCAGACGGACAGACAGCTGTTACAATCCACGTTCTGCAGGGTGAGCGCGAGATGGCATCAGAAAACCGCACTCTGGGCAACTTTGACCTGGTAGGTATTCCACCGGCACCACGCGGAGTTCCACAGATTGAGGTTACATTCGACATTGACGCAAACGGTATCGTAAAGGTATCTGCAAAGGATATGGGAACCGGAAAAGAGCAGAAGATTCAGATCCAGAACTCTTCAGGCCTTAGCGAGGACGAAATCAACCGCATGGTAAAGGATGCGGAGGCCAACGCAGAGTCTGACAAGAAAAAGCGTGAGGAAGTTGACGCACGCAACGAAGCCGACAGCCTCGTATATCAGACTGAAAAGGCACTCAAGGACTATGGTGACAAGGTTTCTGCCGGAGACAAGAGCAAGGTAGAGGATGCCGTAAAAGAGCTGAAGGATGCCCTTAACGGACAGGACATTGCTACAATCAAGGCAAAGACAGAAAACCTCAAGCAGGCCTCTTACAAGATTGCAGAGGAAATGTACAAGGCACAGAATGCCGCAGGTGCTGCAGGTGGTGCTAATCAGGGTGCCGATGCAGGTTCAGCCGGTGGTTCCGCTAATGCAGGATCTTCTGATAACTCTAAATTTGACAAGGGAACAGCAGACGACGTGCAGTACGAAGTGCATGACGACAAATAAAAAGCTTACCTCTAAAGGCCTAGGTTTTTAGAGGTTTGGATAAGAAGAGCGAAAATGGCCAACAAAAGAGATTATTACGAGGTTCTGGGAGTCGATAAGACTGCCGACAAGGAAACAATAAAAAGAGCTTATAAAAAGCTTGCCATCAAGTACCATCCTGACCGTAACCCCGGCAACAAGGAAGCCGAGGAGAAATTCAAGGAAGCTACGGAAGCTTATGAAATATTGAGCGATGACCAGAAGCGTCCAATCTACGATCAGTATGGATTTGCTGGTGTTGACGGAATGGGAGGTGCCGGCGGATACAGCCATGCCTTCCACGATTTCAGCGATATTTTTGGTTCCAGTGGCTTCGGAGACATTTTTGAGAATCTCTTTGGTGGCGGATTTTCTTCTTCATCAAGAAGCAGACAGAACAACGACGGAGCAAGCCTCCGCTATGACCTTGAAATCAACTTCAAGGATGCCGTTTACGGTTGCAAGACCGACATCAGGTTCAGGCACAATGAAACCTGTCCTGAATGTAACGGTAGCGGGGGAGCAGCCGGTTCTAGCCGCAAAACTTGTCCGACATGTCAGGGTGCGGGGCAAATCAGGCGTAGTGCGGGATTTTTTGCCGTACAGCAGACTTGTCCCACATGTTCCGGCAAGGGCACTGTAATCGACAATCCGTGTCAGCATTGCCGTGGTTCAGGTGTTGTGGAAAAGGAAAAGCGGATGACGGTTACGATTCCGGCCGGTATCGACGATGGCAGGCGCATTTCAATTCCACATCAGGGGGATGCGGGCACAAACGGCGGTACTCCGGGTGACCTTATAATCGTAGTTCATGTAAAAAGTGATAAATTCTTTGAGCGCGACGGAAACGACCTTTACTGTGCGGTTCCGATATCCATTTCTCAGGCGGCTCTGGGGGCGGATGTGGACATTACGGCACTTGACGGGCGCAGGATTACCGTTCGTATTCCGTCAGGCACCCCGCAGGGCAAGCTTTTGCGCATAAAGGACGAGGGAGTTCCTTCTTCTTCCGGCAGAAAGGGCGATCTTTACGTAAAGATAATCGTTCAATTGCCTACAAAACTCACGCGGCAGCAGCAGGCTGTCATGGAAGAGTATGCAAAACTGGAGAATGCAACCAAAACACCACAACTTATACCTTTGGCTTCCTTGACACGTTAAAAAACTTTGTCTTTTTGCCGATAATGTGTTATAATAGGGTAAATTTCTTTGATTTTTCAATGAAATTTATTTTTTCCCCTGTTAGAGACAGCCTTTGGTGTTAAGGAGTGTTTATGTTTAAAACTAAACGAAATGCGGTCATGGTTTTGACGGACCTGCTTTTGGTTATATGTTTGATTTTACTAGTTGCTTTCGTTATCCCTAATCCAATTCGTGACCAAAGCCACATTCCTCTTTTTGTCTGGCTCACAGTTACAGGTATTTTTGTATTTATTTCCACTATATTGCACATAAAAAGCTTTAATCTTGTGGCAAAAATCAGGAACAAGACTTTTCATCAGCAGGAAACGGGAATTCTTACGGAATTCATAGAAAAACTGCGCTTTTGCTACTCAATGGATGATTTTTATGAAAATATAGGAACAATTCTTGAGGAAAAGGCCGACTGTTCAGTACTTTTCATAGACAGGCAGAAGGATTATGTCCTTTACAACAGCTCCGACAAGCTTACATGCAATCCTGCAGTGCTGACAAAGCTTTCCCAGAACTTTCCCCTGTCATGGGCGGAAGGATGTTATTTCCTTGGAGACAACTACGGTATCGTGTCCGGACCAAAGACTGCCCGTGGATTCTTTATAGTTCACAACAGCCACCAGCTTTTCATTTTCTGCCGTTATACCAAGCTTTTTGATCCAGCCATTTATTCAACTTTCGTACATGAGTTCAAGCTTTTTTTTGCACGTGCCAAGACAATCGATGATCTTGCTGAAATTTCTGAACTTTCTTCTGAATGGAACCAGCTTGCAGATACACAGCGCTCATTCCTTCCACCGGTGATGCCGGAGATAGACAAGCTTAAGGTAGCCGCATATTACCGTCCTCTGGTAAATGTTTCCGGTGACTATTATTCGGTTCTTCCAATAAGCCGCTCAAAAACGCTTTTGATGCTTGGTGACGTATCTGGTAAGGGTCTTGCAGCCGCCCTTGTTATGGGTCTTGTGATGAACACGGTAAAGATCCTTGACAACAAGGAAGATTTGCCGAATATGATCCGTGCAGTAGACAAGGCTATCAAGGGCATGAAGCTTCAGGACAAATATACGGTTCTTTTCCTTGGCATCGTAGATACAAATGCAATGACAATTCGCTATGTCAATGCTTCCATGTCTGATCCTCTGATTATTTCCAGATCACCGGACGGTTACAGGATTAAGCCCCTTAGCTCAAACTGTTCTCTTGTCGGTATCATCGACTTGACGGAGGTAACAGTTAGCGAGCAAAGGCTTTTCCGTGGAGATGTAATCCTCATGGCATCTGACGGTGTATCCGAGGTTATGGATGAAAACGGAGAGGAACTTGGAAATACAAAGCTTTACGAGAATACAATCAAAGCCAGTGCTGTAAAAGAGCCTCAGGAATTTATAGATGATGTGGTCAATCTTGTTATGTCCTACAATGGCGACAAGAAACTTCGTGATGACGTTACCATGATGGTTGCAAAGATTGAGGGGTAAGCTATGTTTTTTATGATATTAACTGCTGTAATCGGTGTTCTGTTGATTCTTTTTGCATTTTCGTTTGACAACACGAATGGATCCCGTTTTAACAATCCCTTTGTAAACATGATCATGTTTGTTTCCGCACTTTTCTTTTTGGGAGCATTTGTTCAGTTCTTTACGATTATTTCCGCACCGCGTCCGTTTGTTCTTTTAATTGCCCGCTTGAAGTATGTCCTTATGGCATGGGTTTCAACAGGATTGTGCAAGATTGCAATGACCTATGAGTCAGACAAGCCGCATCCTGTTCTTAATGTTGTAAGATGGATGATAAATATCGCTGCCTTCATTGTGATTTTTGTCGTTAAAGGTGGCTTCCGTGACCTCATTATTGAACCGGATAATTACTATAAGGTCTATTCAGGATATGCATTTTCAGGGGGACTTGGCCAGCTGATTCCTTTTACATGGTTTACATTATACTGTGTGGTATTCATCATCGTGCTGCCGTTCCTTTCATCATTGATTGTCCTTATCCGTGCGGAGAATACAAGTTCCAGATTGATAAGGCAGAATCTTCATACAATAGCCCTGGGCTTTATGTCCATGTGGGTGGTATATGCGCTTTTGCAGCTCGGAAACCGTTTCCAGCCGATGTTCACAAGCCTTTACATGTTGAGTTTTGTCCCTGCAATCATCATTTTTGCTATTGCATTTGATACAATCGAGGTTTGGGGTAAGGAACTCATCAAGAGAACCATTCTGCGCGTTTTCCTGATTTATATTCTTCCTGGTGCATTGGAAGGCGGATTGTATTTGCTTGCACGCCATCTTTTCCCTGTCGGTTCCTTGTCGTATTACAGCATGGTTTTTGCTGGTACGATTGTTGTTGTCTTCCTCTGGGTATTTACAGGCCGCTATTTCATGAAGGCGGAAAAATTGCGCAACAGCCGTTATGGGGATGCGTTCGAGAATGCAATCTCAAAAATCACCTATGACGGAGACTCAAAAGCCATAATCGACATTCTTTCAAACTGCTTCATGAAGTATGTTGATGCAAGTACATTTACTCTTGCAATTGATGCAGGTACAGGATTCCTGGAATCTATATTCACTGATGATGAGAACAAGATAATGATTCCGATTGATGATCCTTCTTTTGATGTCCTATTGAACCAAAAGCATCCTATTGTATTCCGTGAATATGCCCAAAAGGATTATTCAGTCGCCAATGTCCGTGAACAGCTTGTTCAGCTTCTGGACAGTACAAAAAGCGATGCATTCATAGTCTTGAACGAAGGACGCCGTGTTATTGGAATCATCTTCCTGGGACCCAAAAACAGCGGCAACCGTTATACTCCTTACGATTATGAGGTATTTACAAAAATGTACTCTAACTTCTTTGTAAACGCCTATTACATGAAGAACATCATGAACGAATCTGTTGTTGGTACGGTTAACAGGGAAATCCGCATGTCCAGCCAGATAATCACCTCAATTCAGGAGAACATGGATTACATCACAAATCCAAAGGTTGACTGCGGTTACCGCATGGTTCCTGCCCACAACATCGGTGGTGAGTTCATCGACCTTATCCGCCTGAACAGCACGCGCCACATGTTCATAATCGGTTCATTGAACGGTAAGGGTATTGCGGCTTCCATGAGTATGGTCATCTTAAAGTCCGTCATCCGTACTGACCTTGCCGAAACTTCAGATTTCAAGGTTCTTGTTCAGAAAATAAACAGCTTTATACGAAACAGCCTTCCAAAGGGAACATTCTTTGCGGGTGTCCTTGGCATGCTGGATTTCTCTACTGATACAATGTATTACATAAACTGCGGCAGCCCAGCGCTTTTCATGTACAACCACATCTACAACAATGTCATCGAGATTCAGGGAGAAGGCCATGTTCTGGGATTCAAGAAGGACATAAGCAATTTGGTCCGTGTAAAGAAAGTAAAGCTTTCTGAAGGCGACATCATCCTTGCATGTACAGACGGTTTGATAGAACAAAAGTCATTGCGTGGTGAAAGCTATGGAAAAACACGTGTCCAGTCACAAATCATGGAAAACGCCTCTTTCCCGGCAGACAAAATGGCTCAGTTCACATACGACGGTCTTGTTCAGTTTACATCCCGTGCTCTGGAAAATGACGTTACTGTCCTGGTCCTTAAGTACAAGGGCAACAAATAGGAGGGTGAAATAAATGGATCAACTTACCATACATGAAAAATCTGGTGCAAACTACATGCTTTTGGAGTTAAGCGGCTCTGTAAACGGCTATACTCTTGCAGAATTTCAAGAAAAGGTGTACAGTTACATTCGTGATACCCATGTGGTTCTGGATATGTCCGAAGTTCTTTCAATTGATGCCGCTGGGGTAGGAGTTATTCTTGCCGGCATTAACGACGGAGAGGAACATGATACTCAGATTTTCATCATGAATCCATCTGAATCTTCCCGCCATGCACTTGAACGGACAGGCTTTCTGGATACTTTCAATATAATACACGGTATCACGGAGGTTTCCGATGTTTCGTAGAGTTTTTTGTTTTTGTCTGTCTTTGGTGGCTATGGTCATGTTTTTTTCCTGCAATAAGGGAAAGGATTCGCCGATACTGCTAAAGGCATCTGCAGAACAACAGCCTACAGAAAATAAAGCCGTAAAAGTGGAAGAGAAAAAAGAAGAGGTAGTTCCTGTCAATCCTGAATATGAAAAAATCAAGACTGTCACCTCAAAAATGAGCTCAAGGTTCAAGGAAGTTGTTAAGATTCCTGAGTCAAATTATGATGAATTTCTGGCAGACCTTCACAGGGCTTTGGATGAAGAGAAGACTTTCCGTGATGATGACCTTTCGCTTTATTATTTAATCGATAAAAAGCATTTTGTAGATGAAAACTATGTCCCAAAGGATCTTGTCAAGGTTTCAAATAATAAACATTACAACGTAAGCCGCAACGATCTTTCATTACGCCCGGATGTAGAGGAAGCCCTGACTGTCATGGCAGATGCAGCCCTTGAGGATGGCATTAAGCTGATGGTTTCTTCCACATACAGATCATATGAATACCAGAAAAACCTTTTTGCCCGCTATGTAAGGGAAGACGGAGAGGAACTGGCATCACGCTATTCTGCAAAACCGGGAACAAGTCAGCACCAGCTTGGAGTTGCCATAGACTTTGGTTCTGTAACAGATGATTTTGCATTGACCAAGATGGGAAAATGGCTTAATGAGCACAGTGAGGAATACGGATGGTCGCTTTCTTTCCCTCAGGATTATGAAGATGTAACAGGCTTTATGTGGGAATGCTGGCACTTCCGCTATATTGGTAAACCTGCCTGTGTTTTGCAATATAAATGGTTTGGCGATGTCCAGCAGTTCATGATAGAATTTATCGACGAATGGAAGAAAACCGTATAAACTGTTGATCACATCGTCGGGAGTTTATTTATGAAAAGTAGAAAAACAGCCTGTACTTTTTTTTGTGCTTTAGGATTTTTTGTTTTAGCATCATTCTGCTCATGTGCGGGAAAAAAAGCCGAGATTGTAGATTTTGAGCTTGACCTCTTTATTGATGATGACATCTATATCGGCGAAGTAAGGAATTTTTCACTAAGGAACATAAACGGAGAGGTGATTGAGCAGGTTGGTGACAACGGAGAAATAACTTTCCTGGGTGACACACCTCTTGAATCTTCAGAAGAAAGCAGCAACATATATCATGCAACTGTTCCGGCCGGTGAATACAGGTTGTTTGAGGATGGAAAGGATACAGGTGCATTTTTCACGACAGACCTTAAGCATGACAAAGCTCAGATAGTCTATTGTTCGACCCTTGCTTATGCCAGGGATGCGATTTTGGCAAATACAGATACAGCCGGCATTTTCCTTGTAATAAAGGACAAGACATTCGTTAACCTGGGATATGACAATCCCCTTATAGTGGCATCCGGTCAGATAAATTCTCCTGTAAACATAGACTTGTCCGACTGTCCCAACATGACCATGGGATACCGCGGTTTTTATGGCCTTAAGAACTTAAAGTCAATTGCACTTTCTTTGGATATGAATACTCTTGGAAAGGAATCTTTTGCGTTCTGCTCGTCATTGTATCGTGTTGAAATACCTAATTCAGTGCAGACGATAGAAGGTGGTGTGTTTGAGGCATGTACCTCTCTTACGGAGATTGATGTAGGTACTAAGAACAAATCATTTTATTCAGAAAACGGCATTTTGTTTGATAAAGCGAAACGTACGCTTGTTGCATGGCCTTCTGCCGCAGGAGATGTTGTTGTTCCGGAGAACATTCTGCTTTTGAATGATTATTGTTTTGCTGGATGTACAAGTCTTTCTTCTGTAAGGATGCCGGGAGTCGTTACCGTAAAACCTCATGCGTTTAAGGATTGCTCATCCCTGGATAAGGTTGAATTTTCGTCAAAGCTTGAATCAATAGAAAAAAATGTGTTTGAACATTGTGACCTGCTGCAGGACATAAAAATCGAAGAAGAAAATACCGTCTACAGCTCAAACAAAGGACAATTGCTTTCTTATGATGGAACTGTGCTCTATGCATGGCCATCTGCAAAGAAAAGTGTTTCCGTTGCTGATTCCGTTACAAGAATTGATGACTGTGCATTCCAGAATCAAAGCGGTCTTGTCCAGATAACACTTGGAAAATCTGTAAGGGAAATCGGATATCAGGCGTTCTCTTCATGCCCGGACTTGTCCATTGTAATTATGAGTAATGTCGCGATAATCGAAACATATGCATTTGAAAAATGTACTTCGTTAAAACAGGTTGAATTGCCTGCCAACCTTAGGCGTTGTGATGGCGGTGCTTTTGCTGAATGTTCATCCCTTACTTCCATTTCCGTTCAGGATGGAAACAGGACTTACAAGGCCCAGAATGGAGCAATTTATTCTGCCGATCTTAAAACCCTGGTTGAATGGCCGGCAGCCTCCGGTTCAATTACTGTTCCTGACACTGTAGAAGCTATTGCACCATATGCGTTCAACCGTAACTATAACCTTAAGAAAGTGGTCCTCAAGAATGTAAAGTCCTTGGGACATCATGCATTTGACAACTGCACTAACTTGAGCGAGATTACATTAAATGAAGGATTGGCTTCAATAGGAACTCATGCTTTTGCAAACTGCCTTGAGATAAAAAAGATAGTTATTCCATCTTCTGTCAACACAATAAAGAATTATGCATTCTGGTTCTGGAATGCTGATCAAACTATCGCATGCCGTTCATCTTCTGTTCCTGCTGAATGGGATTTTGCCTGGGATGCAGACTGTGATGCCAAAGTTGTAATGTCATACAGCGAATAAAAAAAAGCAGGTGGCCGACCCTTTCGGATGCAACCGCCTGCATTCATGTTTGTCTTCTATCTATCGATTACAGTTTTTCAAAATAACCGTATGCCTGAAGAAGTTCCGCATTCAGGATTCCTCCTCTTGCGGCACCACGTTTGGTGTTGTGGCTCAATGCTACGAATTTGACATCGAACACATTGCACTTTCTGAGGCGGCCGATTACACAAGCCATTCCCTTTTCCGTCTCCCTGTCACGGCGTGGCTGAGGCCTGTTTTCCTCATGACGCACGACAATAGGATGTACCGGTGCAGAAGGCAAGTTCAGCTCCTGTGGTACTGAGGTATAGCTTGTCCATACGCGTTCAATTTCTTCAAGTGATGGTTTCTTGTTTTCCGGCAGGTCAAACTCCAAGTTTACTATGGCAGTGTGACCGTCAACTACAGGTACCCTCGTACAGGTTGAAGAAACTACCGGAAGGGATGCGTTTTCGATTCTGTCAAATTCAACTGAACCGAGGATCTTGAGGCATTCCTTTTCCGTCTTTTCTTCCTCGCCGCCGATGTATGGGACAATGTTGTCAATTTCGTCATAGCTTGGAACGCCAGGATACCCCGCGCCGCTGACTGCTTGCTCCGTGGTTACGATCATCCTCTTTACAGGATAACCAGCCTGAATCAGTGCATGAAGGGGCATCATGTAGGTTTGCAGGGAACAGTTTGGTTTTACGACGATAAAGCCCTTGTCCCAGCCGTGGTGCTCCTGCTGCTTTTTGATGACGTCAAGATGCTTGTAGTTGATTTCCGGAACAAGCATTGGAACATCTGGGGTCCAGCGGTTTGCAGAGGCGTTTGAAACGACAGGGATTCCCTCTGCCGCATAAGCTTCTTCAAGAGCCTTGATCTCATCCTTTCCCATTTCAAGCGCACTAAAGACAAACTTGCATTTTCCCAATGCCAGTGAAGCGTCGTTTGCATCCTGAACGGTGAGGTTTGCAACACCCTCTGGAATGTCTTCTCCAATCAGCCAGCGGTTTGCTACCGCGTCCTTGTAAAGTTTTCCTGCAGAGCGGGGAGAAGCGGCGACATAGCTTACCTCAAACCATGGATGATCTTCCAAAAGCTTGATGTACCTCTGTCCTACCATACCGGTGGCTCCCAGTACTCCGACCTTTATTTTATCGCTCATGTGATACTCCTCTTGTTCGGAGCCGGTTCATTTTATGAAGCGACCCCTTTTGAATGATTAAAGTCCGCAGCTCTTGATGGCCTGTTCGATGATGACCTTTGCCTCGGGCTTTGGTTCAACCAGCGGAAGCCTTACGGATCCAGCCGGAAGTCCCTTTACGTTCATGGCATACTTGATGCATGAAGGGTTTCCATCTACAAATGCCGCACGGAAGAATGGCTGCAGGCGGTAGTGAATCTTGCGTGCCTCTGCAAACTTTCCTTCAAGACAGTCATGTGTAAGTTCTGTCATCAGATCCGGAATCAGGTTTGTAACAACGGAAATGATGCCCTGTCCTCCTGCTGCCATAAGTGGAAGTGTAAGTCCGTCGTCTCCGCTCATCACAGAAAAGTCTGGATGCTTTGAAACGACCTTTTCGATAACTTCCATCATCTGGTTGATGTTTCCGCTTGCTTCCTTTACGCCGATGATGTTAGGAAGATCCGCTATGCGTTCAAGAAGGGAAGTGGAAATGTTCTTTGCTGTGCGTCCCTGAATGTTGTATACCACAATCGGAATGCCAACCTTTGAAACAGCCTCAAAATGGCGGTAGATACCCTCATCACTGGGTTTGTTGTAATATGGAGTTACTACAAGCGCAAAGTCTCCGCCCATCTGTTTGGCACGTTCAACATAGCGAACTGCATCACGTGTACAGTTGCTTCCCGCACCGATCATGATTTTTACGTCACGGCCTGTACGTTTGTTGTAGTCCTTTACAGTAGGAATGACAATATTCAAGAGTTTTTCTTCTTCCTCTTCTGTAAGAGTAGGTGTTTCGCCACTGGTTCCCAGCGGTAAAAGTCCGTCAATTCCATGCTCAAGCTGAAAGAGAACATTCTTCTTAAAGCCTTCGTAGTCGACTGAGCCGTCTTCGAGCATGGGGGTAATCATTGCTGTGTAAGCACCCTTTAAAATAGGCATTTTGTAACTCCTCTGAATCAGCGTAAAACCGTTGATTCTCCGACATTAAAGCACATTTGAAGAAAATTTACAAGCATTTTGACAATTGAATTTTATGGTAAAAACCATTATACTTTGGGTCATGTCAAACGTTTCTAAACTATTAAAAGGGCTTGAGGATAAGTACAAGATTTGTTCTGTTTTGAGCCCGGTTTCAATGATTGGCGAAGTCCTGCTTGAAATTGTCATCCCGTTGTTCATGGCTCGCATAATTGATGTGGGCATTGCGAATGGAGACCTTTCCTATGTGTTGAAAGTGGGACTCATAATGGTGGGGCTTTCATGCCTTTCACTCCTATTTGGTGCGCTGGGGGCACGCTTTTCTGCTGTTGCGGCACTCGGCTTTTCCCGTAACCTAAGGCGTAATCTCTTTTCCAAGATTCAGGATTTTTCATTTGGAAATCTGGACCGCTTTTCCACATCATCCCTTGTAACACGACTCACAACTGACGTAACCAACGTCCAGAACACCTATCAGATGATAATAAGGCTTTGCTTCAGGGCACCGTTCATGCTGGTTTCCGGTACGGTCATGGCATGCATCATAAACAGGAACCTTTCGGTAATTTTCTTTGTTGCCATTCCGGTCCTGGCTTTCTTTCTTGCCCTGATTGGAATCAAGGCTTTCCCGCGCTTTTCCAAAATGATGAAGCAGTACGACAACATGAATGCCACGGTTCAGGAAAACCTTACCGCCATTCGTGTAGTAAAGAGTTTTGTACGTACACCTTTTGAAAACAAGAAATTCTCCGATTCAGCGGATGCAGTAAGGCGTGCCCAGGTAAATGCGGAAAAACTGGTCATATTTACAAGTCCGATAATGCAGCTTGTCGTTTATTCATGCGTCATCCTTTCACTGTGGTTTGGAGGCCACATGGTTGTTGCAGGCAACATGCAGACCGGTGAGCTCATTTCCTTCATAACCTACATCGGTCAGATCCTGATGTCATTGATGATGCTTTCCATGATTTTCATAATGCTGGTTCTCTCACGTGCAAGCATTTCCCGTATTGTGGAAGTACTTGACGAAGACCCCGAGATTAAAAACCCGGATGCAGAAGCCACAGAAGAAGTCCCCGACGGTTCAATTGACTTTAAGGACGTGCGTTTCAGCTATTCAAAGCGCGAGGACAACTGCGTTCTTTCAGGAATCAACCTGCATATCGACAGCGGACAGATGATTGGTGTCATCGGAGGAACAGGCTCTTCAAAAACCACTCTGGTATCTCTTGTTCCACGGCTCTATGACGTACTGTCTGGTTCAGTGAGTGTTGGTGGAATCGACGTAAAGAAATACAACCTTACGGCATTGCGTGACAGTGTTGCAATGGTGCTGCAGAAGAACGTGCTCTTTTCGGGAACGATACGCGACAACCTAAGGTGGGGAAACGAGGATGCCACGGATGAAGAAATTGAACAGGCATGTATTGCGGCGGATGCACATGAGTTCATCTCTTCATTCCCCAACGGATATGACACGGATTTGGGACAGGGTGGAGTAAACATTTCCGGCGGACAGAAACAGCGCCTATGCATTGCACGTGCCCTGTTAAAAAAGCCTAAGATCCTTATCCTTGACGACAGTACTTCCGCAGTTGACACGGCCACCGATGCACGCATAAGAAAGGCCCTGAGGACTCAACTTCCGGAAACGACCAAAATCATCATCGCACAGAGAATCAATTCAGTTCAGGATGCTGACAAGATTTATGTCCTTGACAACGGAATGATAGACGGATGCGGCACTCACGAAGAGCTGCTTGAAAACAATAAGATTTACCGTGAAGTTTACGATTCACAGCAGTCTCAGAACTAGGAAGGGGATGATATGCCAAGACCAATAAGGGGTGTAGCCAAGCCGGTTAATGCAAAAAAGACCATAGGCCGCCTGATTCAATACATCGGAAAATACAAGGTTCTTCTTGTTTTTGTGCTTCTTGCAGTTCTTGTAAGTTCTGGAGCCCAGGTTGTGGGAGATTCGCTTTTAAAGCCTGCCGTAAACGGACTGGTGGACCTTGCAAAAAAATTCAGTGCCGAGGGAAGCCTTAGCGCCATTGATTTCCTGCCTTTTACAAAACTGATTTTAATCATGGCGGTAATCTATCTGTTCGGTGCTTTTGCAGCATGGGTTAATGGCAGGATAATGCTGTACATTTCAAGCAGAACCCTTTACATTATCCGCACGGATCTTTTCCGCGAGCTGGAAACACTTCCGCTTAAATATTTTGACGGTCACACCCACGGTGAGCTGATGTCGCTTTTTACAAATGACATTGACACTCTGCGTGACATGATGAGCCAGACCGTTCCCCAGCTGTTTTCAAGCGTGATTTCCGTAATCGGAATCTTTACGATGATGCTTGTTGTAAGTCCACTACTTACGGCCATAGTGATTGTGACGATGGCTTTGAGCATTTTCATTGCGGGCTTTATCGGAAAGAGGTCTGCAATGGCGTTCCGTGACCAGCAGGCTGCGATTGCAAAGGTAAACGGTTATGTTGAGGAAATGGTTTCAGGCCAGAAAGTAATCAAGGTATTCAACCACGAGGATGAATCGATTAGGGATTTCAACACGATTAACGATAATCTGTGCAGGGCGGGTACAAGGGCAAATTCTTTTGCAAACATACTTATGCCGATTATGGGAAACCTTAGCCATGTCCAATATGCCATTGTTGCAATAGCCGGTGCAGTACGCGTCATTTCAGGACATCTTGACTTGGGTAGCATAGCATCATTCCTTCAGTACACAAGAAGCTTTAACCGTCCCATCACGATGATGAGCCAGCAGCTTAACGGAATACTCAACGCCCTGGCCGGTGCCGAAAGAATCTTTGCCGTAATCGACGAAAAGGGAGAGGTAGACGAGGGCACAGTAACTCTGGTAAACGCAAGCGAGACAATTCCAGCCGCATCTCCAGACGGAGTTTCACACCTTGTCCAGTCATTCGCATACACGGGTGAGTGGGCGTGGAGGATTAACGATTCTGTAAAGGTTGATTCAGACTCTGAGCAAATGCCTTCAATCGCAGACAATCCCGGCTTCCACTTGAGGAAACTGAAGGGTGACGTTATCTTTAATGACGTTTCGTTCAGCTATGTGCCGGAAAAGGAAGTCCTGCACCACATAGACCTTCATGCAAAGCCCGGAGAAAAAATTGCTCTTGTCGGTTCAACTGGTAGCGGCAAGACGACAATTACAAACCTGCTTACACGCTTCTATGACATAGAGGACGGAAAGGGAACCATAACCTACGACGGAATACCACTCAAGGACATTGCAAAGGATGATTTGAGGAAGTCCCTTGGCATGGTATTGCAGGATACCCATCTGTTTACGGGAACAATACGCGACAACATAAAATACGGAAACCTTGAGGCAAGTGAATCCCAGATCATTGCGGCCGCCAAACTTGCAAACGCAGACAACTTCATCCGCCATCTGGACAAGGGATATGACACGGTAATAACAGGCGACGGTGGAAACTTGAGTCAGGGACAGAGGCAGCTTCTGGCCATTGCACGTGCCGCAGTTGCAGATCCGCCGGTTTTGATTCTTGACGAGGCAACATCATCCATTGACACACGTACCGAAGCTCTTATCGAAAAGGGAATGGACAGCCTCATGGAAGGACGCACCGTATTCGTAATCGCACACAGGCTAAGCACCGTAAGAAACGCAACGGAAATAATCGTACTGGAAAAAGGAACAATCGTTGAGCGCGGAAACCACGATGAACTTTTGGCAAAGAAGGGAAGGTACTACCAGCTCTACACGGGTGGAATTGAACTTGATTGATTTTAAAAGATTTTTTTTCTTGACATGATTTTTCAAATATGATATAAAAATGAAAATCATTTTCATATTGAGGTTGGATCATGAACGGAAAGAAAATATCATTTTTGTGCATAATTACTTTGGCATGTGTTGTCGGAATCATCGTCTTTTCAAAGGCAACAAAAAAGAATGACAAATTCTCTGTCGTTACAACGATCTTTCCGATTTACGATTGGACAAGGGAAGTTGGGGCAGGCAACAGCAATATCGAATATACCATGCTCCTGAACAATGGAGCGGACTTGCACAGTTTCCAACCATCTGTAAAGGACATTGCAAAAGTATCTTCTGCTGACATTTTCATCTATGTTGGCGGTGAAAGTGACGAATGGGTGGAGGGTGTGCTCCGTACTGTAAAAAACAAGAATTTAAAGGCCATAAACCTGATGGATGCCCTTGAATCAAGAATCCTTGAAGAAGAACTGGTTGAAGGAATGCAGGCGGAAGAAGAGGAAGATGGTGAAGAGGCTGATGAGGAAGAAGTTGAATATGACGAGCATATCTGGCTCTCGCTGAAAAATGCCGCCTTGTGTGTGGAAGAGATTTCCAGGGCTTTCATTTCCTCTGATGAATCAAATTCTTCTTTGTACAGCTCAAATGCATCCGCTTACTGTTCAAAACTTTCTGATTTGGAAAGGCAGTATTCAAGTGCAACGGTTAATGCCAAAAACAAAACCCTTGTGTTTGCAGACCGTTTTCCATTCCGCTATCTGGTTCAGGATTATGAGCTTGACTATTATGCCGCCTTCTCTGGTTGTTCTGCAGAGACGGAGGCCAGCTTCCAGACTGTAAAATTCCTTGTGGACAAAACCGACGAACTTGACTTGGATAATGTCTTTGTAATAGAGTCTTCTGACAAAAAGCTTGCAAAGACAATTATTGAAAATTCAAAAAAGCAAGACCGCAACATTCTGGTGCTTGATTCCATGCAGTCCATATCAAAAAAAGATGTGGAAAGCGGAAAGACATACCTTGGAATAATGCAGTCAAATCTTGATCAGCTTAAAAAGGGCCTGTGAGGTGCAACATGAGCGAAATAAAGTACAATACGAAACACAGCGGTGACATTCTGGATTACCTCAAGGAAAACCCCGGAGTCCACCTTACTGCGCAGGAAATATGCCGCCACTTGAATGACATGGGAAAAAGCGTGGGTCTTACCACAGTCTACAGGCAGATAGAGCGTCTGGTAGGAAATGGCCTTGTAAACAAATATGTTCTGGACGGAAGTGAAAGCGCATGCTTTGAGTATATCGGAAACGACGGTCAGGGCAGGGATAAAAACTGCTTCCACTGCAAATGCCTGGAATGCGGAAAGCTCATCCATCTTGAATGTTCTGAAATCCTTAATCTGGAAACCCATCTTAAGGCCGATCACGATTTTGTTCTGGACATGACAAGGACTGTTTTTTACGGACTTTGCAAGGACTGCCGCGGAAAATCAGCTTAAAAAAACTACTAGAATACATTGCCAAAAAGTGCTACAATGCCTCCGTGGAGTTATTTTATGAAGGCAATTGAATTAGAAAAATCTTATAATCCAAAAGACTTTGAGGACAGAATTTATGATAATTGGGTGAAAAGCGGTTGTTTTAAACCTGCATCAGATCCATCTTCACCCATTCACCAGACTTACCTTGACAAAAAATCAAAGAACATAAAAGTAGCAAAATATACTGTCGTAATTCCACCGCCAAACGTTACCGGTGTCCTTCACATGGGGCACGGCCTCAACAATACCCTGCAGGACATAGTAGTACGCTATCACAGGATGAAGGGTGACGATACCCTGTGGATTCCCGGAACAGACCATGCTGGAATTGCAACCCAGAATGTTGTTGAAAGGGCATTGAAGAAAGAAGGCAAAACCAGAAACGATCTTGGTCGTGAAAAATTCCTGGAAAGAACATGGAAGGTAAAGGAAGAACACCACACTATAATCGTAAAGCAGCAGAAAAAGCTTGGAAACTCCACCGACTGGGACAGGGAACGCTTTACCTATGATGAAGGACTTAGTGCCGCTGTACGTGATGTATTTGTAACCCTTTATGAACGCGGCCTCATGTACCGTGGAAAACGTCTTGTAAACTGGTGCCCCCGTTGTGGAACAGCCCTTGCTGATGATGAAGTTGACCACGAGGATACACAGGGTGCAATGTACCACCTTTATTATGAATATGCCGATGGTAGCGGTAAAATTGAAGTTGCCACAACACGTCCAGAAACTTTCTTTGGTGATACAGCCGTTGCAGTAAACCCCACAGATGAACGCTATACCGCGCTTGTAGGAAAAAAACTCAAGCTTCCGCTTACAGGAAAAGAAATCCCAATAATTGCAGATGATTATGTAGACAAGGAATTCGGAACCGGTATGGTAAAGATTACCCCAGCCCATGATCCGAACGACTGGGAAGTTGGACTACGCCATAATCTTGAAGTAGTAAACCTTTTGACTCCCGACGGACGCCTTAACGAAAACGTACCGGAAAAATACCGTGGGCTTAAACCCGAGCAGGCACGTGCCCTTGTAATTGAAGATCTTGAGGCATGCGGTTTGTACAAGGGTGAAGAAAAAATGGTTCACTCTGTAGGACACTGCTACCGCTGCAAGACTGTCGTTGAGCCATATCTGAGCGACCAGTGGTTTGTAAAGATGAAGCCTCTTGCAGACAAGGCCCTTGCCGCATGGAAAGCAGGTGACCTTAAATTCTTCCCGCAGAAATGGGAGAATACATATTCACACTGGCTGGAAAACATCCGTGACTGGTGTGTAAGCCGTCAGATCTGGTGGGGACACAGGATTCCTGCATGGTACTGTCAGAAGTGTGGCGAGATAATCGTAAGCCGTACAAATCCGGAAAAATGCACGAAATGCGGTTGTGGAGCAGAGGACCTCAAGCAGGATGAAGATGTTCTTGACACATGGTTCAGCTCATGGCTATGGCCGTTCAGTACTTTGGGATGGCCGCAGAATACATCAGACTTGGATACCTTCTATCCGACGACAGCCCTTGTCACCGCTTATGACATCATCTTCTTCTGGGTTGCCCGCATGATTATGGCAGGCCTTGAGTTTACAGGCAAGGCACCATTTCACGACATTTACATTCACGGTTTGGTTCGCGACAAGCAGGGACGCAAGATGTCAAAGTCTTTGGGTAACGGACTTGACCCGCTGGAAATAATAGACATGTACGGAGCAGACGCCCTTAAGTTCACTCTTTCATATATGTGCGCTCAGGGACAGGATGTTCTTGTTGACAAGGACAGCTTTAAAATGGGAAGCCGTTTTTGCAACAAGGTATGGAATGCAAGCCGTTACATCCTGGGCAATCTGGAAGGACGCAATCTTGTTCCGGTAAAGGATTCTGATTTAACCGAACTTGACAAATGGATTTATGCATGCCTTAACCGTGCCGTGGAAAATGCAAGGGCCGCATTTGAGTCATACCGCTATAACGATGCCGCATCAGCCCTGTATGAATATTTCTGGAATGATTTCTGCGACTGGTATGTTGAAGCAACCAAGCTCAGTTTCAAGAACGGTGATGATGCAGAAAAGGATAGGGCCGCATCTGTTTTGCTTAACGTAATGGAAGAAAGCCTAAGACTCCTGCATCCGTGCATTCCTTTTGTAACGGAAGAAATCTACGGCAAGCTTCCACTTTCGGAAATTGCAGAAAACCGTAAGAAAGCCGGTGAGCAAAAGATAATTTCAAATTCAACTTATGCAGACCTTCTTGTTGATGCTCCATATCCAGAGGTTCAGGAAGGAAGGAACAACGAGGAAATTACAAAGCGCTTTGAAGTGCTCAAGGAGCTCATCCGCAATATCCGTGGACTTAGGGTTGAATGCGGGCTTGATCCTGCATCAAAACTTCACGTTGCAGTAAAAATCATTGCAGGATCATCTGCTGAAGTTATTAAAGAAAAGACCGACATGGTTGAACTTTTGGCCGGTGTGCGCCAGATTGACTTTGTGGACAATGCTCCTGCAAAATCAATTGGAACAGTCGGCACCGGATTTGAAGCCTTCCTTTTGGTTGATGAAGGAATCAATACGGAACAGCTTAAGGCACGTTTTGAAAAGGAAATAGCAGAAGAAGAGGCTGTTGTAAAAAAGAGCGAGGCAAAACTCAACGGTAACTTTGCACAGCATGCACCAGCGGAAGTGGTTCAGGCAGAACGTGACAAGATGGCGGAAAGTCAGAGAAGGATAGAAAAGCTTTCCGGTTATCTGAAGAGTCTTTGATTTTCCCATCGGGCATAGAGGTTGGCAAGGAGACTATATGGGCAGAACATTTAACATGGCAACAGAAAAGCCTTCACAAATGGACAGGGAGCACATGCTCCAGCTCAAAGGTATTACTCTTGCTCCTTACATGCAGCTTTCAACGGCACTCATCGGTAAGGCTCGTTTTGCGGGCGGCAACATGTTCCGTCATCAGATTGACACGATGGGAATACTGATTGACTACGGTTACATCGATTCAGTCTTGCTTAAGGCGGCCTGCGTTCATGATGTCGTTGAGGACATTCCGGATTATGATGTTGAGCTTATAAAAAATGCAGACGAGGAAGGTGAGGAAGTCCTTAAACTTGTACTTGAAGTTACAAAACGCAAGGGACAGCTTAAACCTGATTACCTTAGGGGAATAATCGAAAACGGAAGCCACAAGGCCAAACTCTTAAAGTGCGCGGACAGAATCAGCAACATGATTTCTCTGGGCTTTGTCACAAGCGAGGCGTTTATTGAACGTTACTGTGATGAGACGGAGTATTTTATTTTCCCAATTGCGCTGGAAGTTGACTACAACATGTATCAGGAGCTGATTGATCTGGTAATGTCACGCCGCCAGTATCTTGAGGATTCAGGTTATTACGACAAAAAAGAGGATTAATCAAGTCATTCAAAAACATTTTCAACAGGCAATCTTAATAAATCATACATAACAGGAGAAATGATGATGGCAAAGCGTAAGAATGCAGACGGTCATGCATGGCATTTTGTTCAGACTGGTGGTTTGATGCAGGTCGATTTCAAGTCGGTTGATGATGTACTTAATCTTGACAAGCTGGATCAAAAGTTGTGGGTGGCATTGGCTTGCCCGGTAAGCGGTCTGGAGTTCAGTGATGAGACCCTGCAAATCCTAGACATTGACAAGGACGGTCGCGTTCGGGTCCCGGAGATTCTTGCCGCTGTTGATTACATCAAAAAATATTTCAAGAAGCCCGAAGTAATCATGGAGGAAGGTGATACCATTCCCCTTGATGCACTTGGAGACGAGGCCTTTGATTGCGGTCATTCTCCTGCTGAATCAGCTGCCTCAATCCTTCACATACTTGAAAAAGATTCTGCCACGGAAATCGGATTTGATGACATAAGCGTAAATGACAGGCTTTTTTCTCCGACAGTCTTTAACGGAGACAAGGTTCTTCCTGCAGAAGTAGTTCATGATGAGACGGCTTGTAATGTCGTAAAGGAAATAATCGAAGCAACCGGTGGATGTGATGACATTTCTGGAGTAAAGGGAATCAACCGAGAGCAGTTTGAGACATTCTTCAATGACGTGCAGGCAATACACGACTGGCGAGAGATGGCACAAAAGGATGCACCGGGAATCTTCTTTTTGAATTTTGGAACAGATGCCGCATTCAAGTCTTACAGTGACGTAAAGGAAAAAATCGACGAATTCTTTTTGCGCTGTTCTGTTGATTCATATTCAGATGATCTTTCAAAAAAGCTGGGGGAGCACGATCTTGATTCAATGCAGGACGGACTTGATAAGGAAAACCTTTCCCTTTTGCCGATAGCCTCCATTAACAAGGATAAAAACCTTCCGCTTAAAAAAGGCATCAATCCCATGTGGGCCGAAAAGATCAAGGCATTTACAGAACAGGTTGTCTCCCAGATTTTTGATTCAAACAAGGAAAGCCTGTCCGAGCTTGAATGGAAAAAGATAAAGGATGACTTTGATCCGTATTCAGCATGGTTTTCTGCAAAACCGGACAATAGTGCATCATCCTTGAGTTTTGAGCGTGTTGACGAAATTCTTTCATCCGATGCAAGGCAGATTATCGACCACAATCTTTCTGAGGAAGAAAAGCATCCTCCGGTAGCCCTTGCCACGGTTGACTTAAAGAAAATGCTCTTACTGCGCCGTGACTTCCTCAAGCTTTTAAAGAACTATGTTTCATTCAAGGAATTTTATGACCCGGATCTGATGGCCATATTCCAGTGCGGAGTGCTCTATATCGACGGCCATTCATGCGACCTGTGCTTTAAGGTAACTGATGCCGCCAAACATGCCTCCATGTCGCCCCTGTCACAGTGCTATCTTCTTTACTGCGACTGCACCCAAAAGGCAACGGGTAAGACAATGCAGATTGCCGCCATGGTGTCTGCAGGAAAGACAGAAAACCTTATGCCCGGAAGAAACGGACTTTTCTATGACAGGGAAGGAAACGACTGGGATGCCGTGATTACAAAGATAGTGGAGAACCCGACAAGCATAAAGGAAGCGTTCTGGAGCCCGTATAAAAAGCTTGCACGTTTTGTTCAGGAAAAAGTTACAAAGATGGCAAGTGACGCAGAGAACAAGGTTTCAGATAAAATGTCAGCAACCGTGGATCATCCAGCCGAGGCCGCAACAAATGCCGCCGCCGCAACTTCCAAGAAAATCGACATCGGAACAATTGCCGCCATTTCTGTAGCATTTACTGGAATTGCAACCGTGGTGGGTGGACTGATGCAGGCATTCCTTGGTCTTGGTGCATGGATTCCTCTTGGCATACTTGGCATCATCCTCTTGATTTCGCTCCCGTCAATGTTCATAGCATGGAACAAGCTGAGGCAGAGGAACATTGCTCCAATCCTGGATGCATCGGGCTGGGCCATAAACGGCAACGTCAAGATAAGCATAAAGCTTGGGAACACCATGACGCAAACAGCATCACGTCCAAAGGGCTCTACATTAAATCCCTATGACCCGTTTGAACAAAAGGGATTCCCGATTAAACGCGTGATTTTTGCTGTGGTGATAGTAGCCATTATCGTGCTTGCCCTGGTGCTTATAATAAAGAACCCCAACGGCATTGTCGGGGTTTGGGAAAACATCAAGGGCTTTTTTGGAAAATTTATGGTAAAGGCCACGGAAACCGTAGAAAATGCGGTTCCTGCGGCATCCTAATCATTTTTTGCAATGCATGCGGTGAGTGCCTCGTAAAAGCCGGGGTACTCGCTCTGAAGCCTTATGGGGCGTCCCTCCGTGTTCAGGAAGCAATGCTCAGAAGTTCCCGTAAATACAACGGCGTCGTCACCTTCTTTTTTCATCACGTATTCAATTACCAGCTTTACACCTGAAAAAGACTTTACGCTTACCGCAATTTCTACAATGTCATCAAAAACTGTGCTGCGCTTGTAATTGCAGGTTATGCCGATAACGGGAGATATGATGCCAGTTTCTTCCAGCTTGTGGAAATTCCAGCCAATCTGGTCCAGAAAATCAACCCGTGCCTCTTCCATCCATCTGACGTAATTTGAATGGTGTGTAACGGCCATTTTGTCTGTCTCGTAATATGCTACCTTGTGCTTGTATGTCTTCATTTTGTATTCCTCCTGTTTTATGCCACAATAATATAGGAAAGTATCCTTAAAATCAATGCTCGTTTAGACTTGTACAAAACAGGTAAAAAAATTATAATATTAGTTGAAATTTTTCGAGGAGTTTAATATGAAAAAATCAATTTCGATTATAGCCGCCACAATGATGGCAGCTTTATGTTTCTTTGCATGCTCAAAGCAGAATGCCAAAAAGAACTACATCCTTGCAACAGGTGGAACAGGTGGAACCTATTATCCATTCGGTGGTGCAATCGCAAATATCTGGAATACCAAGATTGACAACATGAATGTTACAGCCCAGGCTACAGGCGCATCAGCAGAAAACCTTCGCCTTATAAGCAAGGGAGAGGCAGAATTCGCCATCGTTCAGAATGACGTTATGGATTATGCCTACAATGGAACTGACATGTTCGCAGGTCAGGCTCTTCCAAACCTTATGGCAGTTGGAACACTTTATCCAGAGGTTGTTCAGATTGCAGCTTCTGTCTCAAGCGGAATCAAGTCTGTATACGATCTTAAGGGAAAGCGTGTTTCTGTAGGTGATGCCGGTTCAGGTGTTGAATTCAACGCAAAGCAGATCCTTGAGGGCTATGGCCTTACATTTGATGACATTCAGAAAAACAACCTTTCATTCAAGGAATCAGCAGACGGTATCCAGAACGGTACATTGGATGCATGTTTCGTAACAGCCGGTGTTCCAAATGCTTCTCTTCAGGAACTTGCATTTACAAACGGTCTTGTTTTGATTCCTGTAAAGGATGCAGAGGCAGTTAAGATCTGCAATAACTATGGATTCTACACAATGACAACAATCCCTGGCGGAACATATAACGGAACTGACGAGGATGTTGAAGCTCTCGCAATCAAGGCAACTCTTGCAGTAAACGCAGAACTTGATGAAGATACTGTTTACGAGATGACAAAGGCTTTGTTCAAGAACCTGGATGAACTTGCTCAGGCAAACGCTAAGGGTAAGGAAGTTTCTGTACCAAGTGCAGTAACAGGTGTTTCTGTTCCATTCCACCCGGGTGCAAAGAAATTCTTCAAAGAAGTAGGTTTTGCCGTTGAGTAAAAAGACACGCATCCTGTTTTGTGTGTCTGCATTGTGTGCCGGGCTTTTTTTGTTCCTGTGCCTTGTTCCGTCTGTTAAGTGCGTCAGCATAAGTGAGCGGAATAATAAGGGAAACAGCGTTTGTTCAAGAAAGGCCCTGGACGGTTTTGAGATAGCATATACACATTCAGTTAACAAGGGCAGGGTGCATGACTGTTTTTCAGTTCAAGGTGACGAGCTTGTTGTGGAAAAAAGCAGGTTCGTCTCCTATGGTGCCGGAATTCCTGAGGTACAGGATGCTCCAGATGCAGTTTTTACTGTGCTGGATGACGGTTACCAGATTTCATGGCAGGACAGGCGTATGAAGTCGTTTGACATGGCGGTCGGTCTTGTCGCAAATCATTCAATAACAATCGGTGGAAGGGAAATACCCATGCAGGAACTTTTTCCACCGCAGACAGGTATTAGATTTAAAGTTGAGCGTGTTCCGGTTTTAAGATATTGTCTTGATAAACTTGATTCATGAATCCAGATAAAGGCATCTGGAAATACCTTTCACTTTTTTTGACTTTTTTATGGGAGTAATAGGATGGAAGAAAATACGAAACCAGAAGAAATTGATACCCTGATGCAGGAGCTTGACAGAGAGCAGGCATACAGACGTTTGGGCGGAATAAGGAAAATCATAATCTGTGTTGTTTCCGTAGCCTTTTGTCTTTTTCAGTTATATGCAACATTAAGCGGACGTATTCCGGCTCAGATATTGAGGGCTTCCCATCTTGCCTTCGTGCAGTTTCTGGCATTCCTTCTTTTCCCTGCCACAAAGAAAATGTCACGTTCAACCCTGCCATGGTATGATGTCGTTCTGGGGCTCATCGGTGCGGCCTGCTGGATGTACATCGTAACAAACTTTTCCGCTCTGGCATCCCGTGCCGGTGCTTATACCGCAGTTGACATTGCGGTTGGTTCCGTTGCCATTGTAATACTGTGTGAGTCATGTCGCCGTCTTGTAGGCCTCCCGATTCTGATAATTGCAATTTGTTTCATCATCTATGCTTTTGTCGGACCGTATATGCCTGGCTTCCTGAATCACCGCGGATACAAGTTCCAGCGCGTGGTAAGCCATCTTTTCTTTAACACGGAAGGAATCATGGGTACCCCAATCGGTGCATGTTCAACTTTCATTTTCCTTTTCATTCTGTTTGGAGCCCTTTTGGAAAAAACAGGAATCGGACAATTCTTCATTGATTTGTGCAATGCCATTGCTGGTGGTGCATCCGGTGGTCCTGCCAAGGTTGCAGTCCTTTCTTCTGCATTGCTCGGTACTGTTTCTGGAAGCTCCGTTTCAAATACGGTAGGCTCTGGAAGCTTTACGATTCCAATGATGAAAAGGCTGGGATACAAGCCGGAGTTTGCAGGTGCGGTTGAGGCCTCTGCATCTACAGGTGGACAGCTCATGCCTCCAATCATGGGTGCCGCCGCATTCCTTATGGCAGAAAGCCTTGGCCTGTCCTACATAACGATTGTAAAGGCCGCTGTTATTCCTGCAATTCTGTATTTTACCGGAATATTCATTACAGTTCACCTTGAGGCAAAAAGACTCGGATTAAAGGGACTTCCAAAGGAGCAGCTTCCAAAATTCCTTCCATTGTTCTTGAAAAAGGGATACATGCTTCTTCCTCTTGTCATCATCATTGTTTCCCTTTGCATTGGACGTACAGCCCAGTATGCAGCCCTGATGGGTATTCTTTCCTGTCTTGCAATTGGAGTGGTTACTTCCCTGGTTGACATCATCCGCGGAAAAAAGCCCAGGTTTACGTTCAAGGATTTGCTTGACGTGCTCTGTTCCGCCGCAAGAAACATTCTTTCTGTTGCCGTTGCCTGTGGTGTTGCCGGAATCATCATCGGCATCGTTACCCTGACAGGCCTTGGACTTAAGCTTGGTGCAGGTCTTGTAAGCCTTTCTCACGGAATCCTTTTCCTGACACTTTTGTTCACGATGATTTCTTCAATCATCCTTGGAATGGGTGCCCCGACAACCGCAAACTATCTTATTACATCTACAATCACAGCTGGTGCAATCATTCAGCTTGGAGTACAGCCTCTTGCAGCCCACATGTTCGCATTCTACTTTGGAATCATAGCGGACATTACGCCTCCTGTGGCCCTTGCCGCAATTGCAGGTGCCGCCGTTGCAAAAGCCAAACCGATGAAAACCGCACTACAGGCGACTAAGCTTGCCATAGGTGCGTTCATCATACCGTACATGTTCGTCTTCTATCCGCAAATGCTCATGATAGACGCCCATGTTCTTTCACTGCTGTGGATTCTGCTAACTGCAATCATCGGAATGTTCGGCATCAGCGCAGGTCTTGAAGGATATGCAATCAAAAACCTTTCGATCGTGGAAAGAATCCTGTTCATAGCCGCAGGCCTCATGTGCATCATCCCTGAACAAAGGACGGACATTATCGGTCTTGCCGCCATCGCAGTACTGATTGTATTTGAGATAATCAGAAAGAAGGCCATGGCAAAGAAGGCTGTGGTTGGGTAAAGGGTGGATGTATCTGAAATATTGTTATTAATCTGATTGCTGAAATACTTGATATAAAAAATCCTAATAGAAAGATAATCCTGTCATACATAATCTATGACAGGATTATTTATTCTTTAGTTTTCATTCAAGATGTTCGCAATGTCTCTTTCTGATAAGTTTTTACCATTAATATCTATTTCTTCATTTTCATTTGAAATAATATTAAAGAATTTCCATTTTGAGTTTTTTCGTTTATAACTAAATTGTTTATTATCTTTATTATGTTTATCTGATAATGTAATTTTACTATCAAGCCATTTACTAAAAAAAGATACTATGACTTTAGCACTAATTATCAATGCTTGATTTCTGAATAATTCAATTTGAGTTGTATTTGAAATGGATTCCATTAAAGGCTCAACAAGTTCTGGTAAAATAATCGAAAAGATAGAAGAACCTTTACTGACTTTTACAATTATTTTAAGAGCTTCTTTTTCTTCTTTTTTGAGTGATCTGATATCTCTTTTTCTGTATTTAAACTCTGCATAACTTTTATATAATTCAACCTGTAAACAAAGGAAAGCTTCCATAAATGTGGTACTCATAAATGGATCGTATTTTCCACTACTTTTAACATGTATTTGGATAGTTTCCAAATTGCTTGTGTCAAAATGAATTTTTGAAAGATAATCAACTTCTGTCAATTTGTTGTTATATTCTAGCAGTTGTGAATACTTAGAAATCTTAACAAGTTTCATCGTAGTAACTCCTATTTATTCTTTTCTAAAATCAGTTGTTTTTAGTAAGTCGTTCTATTTGTCTTATCTCAAAATCAAGAAACCCTTTTCCTCCTAAAATCACAATAATTAAGAAAATCAAATTGAGCAGACTCCAAATTGCAATTACAACATAAAATGGCAAATAAATGATGAATGAAAGAATTAATCCTAATATTGCCCCTGCGATTGCACCACCAAGTGAATCGTCATCAAAAAAATTTGTTTTTTGAAAATTATCTTTGTTTAGTTTTAATTTTAATAGATATAGATTAATCGCAAATACTCCGATGATAGCAAACAGTACTATTATTATTGTTCTGACTATTCCATGCGTCATTACTCTTGAAAGAGGGAGTAAAACGAAAAGTAAAGCTTCAATAATTATGGCAAAGATTATTGCCATTTTCTTTAGCTTTGAGTAATTGTTGATACAAGTTTTAATTTTTTTTTCTTTTTCAACTAAGTTTGTTTTCTTCTGTTCTTCTATTTTAATTCGGGTTTTTGAAAATTCTTCATTCTGCTTCTTCATTTTTGACTTTTCTATGATCCCTTTTTGCCTTACTGTAAACCGTGCTTTAGATGGTAAACCTGTAGTTGTCCTACCATCCAAATCATTATAAACGGTTCCATTTTTTTCTAAAATTTCAAATTCCATTATTGTATAGTCGTCTATTTGAAATTCTCTTTTATCGTGAATATACTCAGTTTTTTTACAGTTTAATCCAGTTTTTTTATTTAAATTATCAATTGAAATTTCAAGGCCTTCTGATACAATATCTGTATATTTTAAAACTATATCACCTTTCCCATATTCTGTTGGCAAAAAGGTATATCCAAAAAAACGATCTTCTGTGTTTTCATATTCGTCTGGATTAGCTATTTGTTTTATTCCATAATCACCATAATAAAGGGTATTTTGCCTAAACTCATCATGAAAACTATACCATGGAAGAATAATTCCCTTATAAACAATTGGTAAGAAAGAAGTATTAATTGTGTTTTTACCAGATATTGTGAGAGATGTTACTTCTAAGTCAAATGGTATATCTCTGCTTTTTATGACGTTATAAACTTCAATCAATTCTATATTTTTGTTAAATACTTCTAGATAAGGACTTTCTGGAGATATTTCTTTTACTTCTGGAGAATTAATTATGTTAAGAACCTTTTTTGCATAAGGAGTGTCAAAATAATAATAATCATTAGATAAGGTATCTAGATATCCTTTAAAACTAGAATATAATTCATCTCTAAGTTTTTTTATTAATTCAAAAACATCTTCTTTCATAGTAGAAAAATCATAATCATCAAGAGCTTTTAAAGAATAGAATGCATCTTTTGTCATGATTTCCTTGAGGCATTCCAATGCTTTGTCTTTTTCTCCCATCAGACTGTGGGCACGGGCCTCATTATAATGTGATTCCAACATGTCGTTAGAAAGGTCATAGGATCTTTTGTTATTCTTTATACATGTTTCAAGATAATTTTTTTGTTCCTCATTCTTACCTTTAAGTTTGCTTTCATTTGCCAGAACATAATTCGCATAACCAAGATAAAAATAAAACTCACTGGCCATTTTTCTGGCTTCTTCAGATTCATCTATGTCGGGGCTTATGTACTTGCAGGCGTTTGTAAATGATTCTACTGCTTTTGGAACATCCACCACATTGCTGAATTCACTCATTCCAAATAAATAAATTTTTCCCATTAGACCCCAAGAAATAAAATCCGTTTTGTTCTTTTCAACTGCACCTTTTATATCCTCAAGGGCTTCTTCGTAAAACTTTTTGGAAGCATTTGTTGCTGCTCTTCTATATAACTCACGACTTGCTGTAAGAAGAGGATTATTTACTATATCATGAATTGCATCGAGTTTTTCACATATTTCAGTTCCCCAATTATCCATTTTTTCTGAAAGATTTGAAAAGCCGGCTGTCATGGCAGATGTCATGTGACCAATATCCATCGATATGCCAGTGAATCCTAAGTCTAGAGTATTGTTGATGGAATCAAATCCTTCCCTAAAAGTCGTTTGCAGCATATTTGCTGATGCTACTAAGGCATAAGTGTTTTTATCTATACTTGTCTTAATCCCTGTAGACATTTGCCTCATTTCTTGTTTGAGGCTAGTTTCTATATGTGCCGCAGCAGAGAGGTTCATTGCTGTTTGAGTATTTATAGCCTTTGTCTGGGCGTTTATTACTTCCGCTATTTTATCATTCTGACGTTCTGCAAGATAATTTGAATAACTTCCACTTGAACTGCTGTAAATCTGGGACATATTTTCACTCCTTTATGTTGTTTTCCATATTATATATAGAAAGTTGCTATTAGCAATTATAATATTGCAAATAGATAATTGTCAATAGTTGCTGTGGGCAATATTTTGTATTTATGAGTGAAATAGCAGAAATATTAGGGAAGAACATACGGAGTCTTCGTAAAAGATTGGGATGGACTCAAGAAAAATTGGCTGAAAAAGCTGGAATCTCCGTTCCTTTTATGACTCAAATAGAACTGGCTCGTAAAACTGCATCTCTTGAAGTTATTGAAAGTATTGCAAAAGCTCTGAATGTTTCCTACGAGAGACTTTTTAAAGATGACATATCGGAAGATAAAAACTTGTCATTTAATCTTCATGCTCTTGAAAATGATTTGATAGAACTTATTTCTGATTCAATTCATGAAAAATTCCAAGACTTCACTCTCTAGATATTCATATTCTTTTGTATAAATATAAACTCAACTTGACAAACTGATAAAAAAATAACAGAATAAAATTATCGGGCTGGTTGAAAGACCCAGGTCCATCTGCTGGCGAGTAAGTTCTTCGCCATTTATTTTTTTTTTGAGGGTAGTGTTCTAGCACCCTCTAAAATGATACCATTTTATAAATTAGTTTTCTACAGAATAATGAAAAGAAAGGTAGAAAACAAAAAAAATTCAGATTTAAGCAGTTCAAGGAAAATAATAGAAAACGGCGGATAGATAACAATGATGCCATCCGCTAAAAGGATTGAAAGGCTTGACCCAAAGTCAATATAGGAATAAACTTTTGGTAGTAAATCTAAGTTAAAGTTTGGTCGAATTTGGCGGGGTAAACCAAAATGAAAAGAAAAGCTTTTTTAATCCTGATGATTTCTTGTTTTTTAACTATTTCTATTTGGGGACAAGAGAAACAATTCATAAGTATAAATCCCTCTGAAAGCATTAAAAAAATGAAAAAAAGAAAAATTCAATCAGAATTATATTCAACAGAGAATCAGGCAGAAAACTATGTGCAATACTTATTGGATAACAAGCTTTTAAATATCGACAATAATGCATTTTATTCAATAAGCATAAGCGATGAAAAGAATAAGTGGCTTGTATTTTTATTTTTGTCAGAAAAACCTGAAAAAGACCTCATCATAGATACGCTAGACTATCCTTTGAAATATATTTTTTATTTGGATAAAAAAACCGGTAAAATATCAGATTTATTTTTGATGCTACAGAATTGACGAACTTATCTATTGGTAATATGTAGAATAATTTATTCTGTACGCATAAAAGGACAGAAAGGCTTGACACCAAATTAATATAAGAATAAACTTTTGTGTAGGAAATCAAGTTTAACATCTAGTCTGTATTGTAATTTCTGAGCAAATAATTAATCCTGCAAATAATTGTTGGAGGTTTTCTATGAAAAGGCTTATACTACTATTAATAAGTTTTACCATATGTTCTTTTCTTTATTCAGATGATCTTACGGATAAAAAAGCAGAGCTTAGGGAACAAGTTGTTAATAATTTTAAGGAAAATAAAATTGATGAAGATTTAATCATTGAATATGCAAAATTATTTCTGCCAAACGACTTTGCCTTTGATGAAGTCAAAATGAAAACTCCTAGATTATATGAAGTCAATTATTTTTGGAGAATTTGGTTTGATTTAAAAGATGAATATATAAGTGATGATTTGTTTGTAGATGGTGTAGCAACAGTTGGTTATATGGTTTCAGTAAGAAAAAGCAGTGGAGAAGCCATGCTTAATGGTTGGGAGCAATTAACAAGAAATGATTATATAATCCAATATAGAAATTTTGAACGAAAAATAAATCAATATGACTCCATATTAAGTGGTATAAAAGATTACAGCCAGTTCCGTGAATTATATAAAAGAATTGATCATTTAGTTTATACGTGCACTGGTTTAACTAAAAATGATATAAGAAGTTATGCGGACACTGTATCTAATGAATTGCTGACAATAAAACTATACAACTCTGAAGAGCCTTTAAAAGAAGCCTATGATAAACGTGCAATATCTTGCATTACATACAGTAAAAATGAAGAAGAATTGGTGCGGGCCTATTTGTTAAATGATGAAGATTATGATTTATTACTTATAATAAATGATGTATCAGAAAGAAAAATTCTTAAATATTTTATCTCAGGGAAAACAAATGAGTTTCTGGAAGAAATCATAAACGAGTGTAAAAAATGAAAAAACAATTTGTTCGTGTCAAGTTTTTCTGCTTGTTTCTTTTGTCATTTCTTTTCCTCTCCTGTTCTGCCGCAAGAAAATTTAATGGAATATGGATTTCCTGTGATGATTCAATTGGAATTAAAACAAAAATTGAAATATCAAAGGATAATAAGGTGGTAATTTCGTATTTCCCGATGGAATGGTTTTTAAACTCGGAAGAAGGATTTGATTTAAAAACTATTCCTGAATCAAAGAGCGGATATATAGACAGGGGTAATTGGAAAATAATAATCAATGATGAAGGGAAAGACACCGTATATAAGGTAACTTTTGTTTCAAAAGTAGAAATGTCAATTAAGTATGAAGATGGATCTGTAAGAGAGTTCGTAAAGGAAAATCAACCAGCCAATCTGGAAATCATCTTTTATTACAATCCTGTAACATATACAGAGTTTAGGAGCGAAGAATCAATCCGGAATGGATCTTATGAACAAAAGGAGATTTTGCTTTATCGTGATTTGCATGAGTTTACTGATGTTGATAAAGTCTTGAATGAAAAACCTGTCTATGTAAAAGATCTAGAAAAAGAAAAAAATTACAAATCTTTAATTGAATGCCTTTGTATCATAAAATCAGATGGTAAAGAATTGATGAATTTTACCTATTCAGAAAATCCTAACCAAGAATACGCCCTTTATAACGGACGCTTGATTAAAAGAAACGAAAACTATGATACATTTTCAAAGGAAGTCATCCGGCTGATAAAAAGTGATTATTGGAAAATGAAAAAGGGTTAAGATAAAATCTCAATAAAGAAATATTTGAGCATTGAAAAAAAATATCTTTGATGATATTAAAATCATAAGAAAAAGAGGTGTATATGAAAAGAAAGTTTTTGTTATTTCTACTGGTGAATCTTTGCTTTGCATTTGCTGAAACCGTCAGCTTGCCGGATGGAACTGTATATGAGGGACTCATTGTTAAAGGTCTGTTTAATGGACATGGTGTGATGACCTTAAATGGCATGACATATTATGAAGGAGAATTCAAGGACGGAAAGTTTAATGGCCACGGAATTCAAACTTTACAAAATGGAACGAAATACGATGGAGAGTTTGTTGATGGCGTTTATGAAGGAAAAGGAAAGCTGACAACAAGCATTTATGATTATGAAGGTGAATTCAAAAACGGGATTATAGACGGTTATGGTAAAATGAAATATATCAATGCCGTTACGTACGAGGGTGATTTTAAAGACGGCATGTATGACGGCAAGGGCATTTTAAAAGATCCTTCAGGAAACTGCTATACCGGAGAATTCAAAAATAACGCAAGGAATGGTAAAGGAATTCAAATTTATTCAACAGGAGATAGGGCAGAGGGTAAATTCGTCAATGATATGCTTGAAGGTTATGGCGTATATGAATTTTCAGACGGTGCCAAATATGAAGGTGGCTTTCATAACAACAATTTCTTTAGTGATGGTGTTTATACATACCCAGACGGAATAATTAAAAAAGGAAAGTTTATTAATGGTAAAATGAGAAATGAAGGTTTGATAAAGTTTGCACGCTTTGTAACCGACATTTATTTCCTCATACTGTTCGTTTCAATATTGTTGAATGTAATTTTGTTTATGATGTATAAAAAGTTGAAAAAATCCAATAAAGAAAAAGATGTTGAAATTAAGAATTACGAATTATGAATTACGAATTACGAATTACGATCCCCCCTCTTGACTTTTGCACTCATTCATTGTATAAATATTGTTATGAATAGAACACTACTACTACTAGAACTTAATGCCTCAAGCGGATGCCGAAACTAAGGTACTGGTGTAGTTGTGTAATTAAACGGTAAACTAACAGGCCTGTTGCTTCGGCAGCGGGTCTTTTTTTATTGCGTGATATGACGCATGCATGGAGACCGGCTGTCATGCAAACGGCTGTGTTTTTATAGGAGGACTTTATGTCAGTTATGAATCCAAACGGCAAGTATGCCCCAATTGCAGAGATCCCGATTCAAAACCGGGTATGGCCAACAAAGAAAATTGAAAAGGCACCTCTTTGGTGTTCCGTTGATTTGCGCGACGGAAACCAGGCCCTTGTCAATCCTATGGGAATTGAAACAAAGCTTTCTTTCTTTGACCTGCTTGTAAAGATTGGATTCAAGGAGATAGAGGTTGGATTCCCTGCCGCAAGTGATACCGAATATGAATTCATCCGCCGCCTGATAGAAGAGAACCGCATTCCTGATGATGTTACGATTCAGGTTTTGTGCCAGGCCCGCGAACAGCTCGTTAAAAAGACAATGGAATGCCTCAAGGGTGTGCCAAAGGCAATATTCCACATTTACAATTCAACTTCTCCAGCACAGAGGAAATATACCTTCAACAAAAACAAGGAAGAGATCAAGCAGATTGCGATTGACGGCGTAAAGTGCATCAAGAGTTGCCTGACGGAAGAAGACAAAAAGCGCATCCGTCTTGAATATTCTCCTGAAAGTTTTTCAATGACGGAAATTGATTATGCTGTTGAAATCTGTGAAGCCGTAAAAAATGAATGGGGATGTTCTCCTGACAACAAGATTATCCTGAACCTGCCTACAACAGTTGAATGTTCAACACCAAACGTGTATGCGGATCAGATTGAATATTTTTCTTCCCACATCACAAACCGCGATTCTGTTTTAATCAGCACGCACTGCCACAACGACCGTGGAACAGGTGTTGCATCTGCAGAGCTTGGCCTTTTGGCTGGAGCGGACAGGGTGGAAGGCTGCATCTTTGGAAATGGAGAAAGGACAGGAAACCTGGATGTGGTCACCGTGGCGCTCAACATGTTCAGTCAGGGTGTGGATCCGGAGCTTGATTTGCGCAACATCGTTGACATTGCTGAAAAATACTGCCAGTACACCGAAATGGAAATTCCTCCAAGAACACCTTATGCGGGCGAGCTTGTATTTACTGCATTCAGCGGAAGCCATCAGGATGCAATCAGAAAGGGCATGGCTGCAAGGGCAAAGATGGACAAGAACGATTTGTGGGATGTCCCATACCTCCTGATCGATCCGCATGACATTGGTCGCCAGTACGAGGGCATCATCAGAATCAACAGTCAGTCAGGAAAGGGCGGCTCTGCATTCATCCTGGAGGAAAAATACGGTCTTTCTATTCCAAAGGCCATGCATCCGGTTGTTGGTGCCGTGGTCAAAAATGCGGCTGATGCTGCACAGCGTGAACTCCGTGCGGAAGAAATCTACGACCTGTTTGAAAAGCAATGGCTCAAGGCGGACAAGAACCTTTCGATTGTGGATTTGTCGGAAACCCATGTGGAAGGAAAGAAGGAAGCGGAAATCGTGGAGACAACCCTATGCCGTGCTGTAGTCAACTGGAAGGGCGAGCAGATTTCCATCGGAGAAAAAGGCAACGGACCTCTGGATGCTTTCTCAAACGCACTTTCTCAGACACCGGCTCCAAGGTTCAGCATTACGGCATTCCATGAGCACAGCGTGGGTACAGGAAACAACACAAGTGCCATCGCCTATGTTCAGATTACATGCGAAGACGGAAACGATTACTGGGGCGTGGGTAAATCAACCAACGTCGGCCGTGCAGGTATCGATGCCGTTGTAAGCGCCTTGAATCAGATTGCATGAAATCGCTGTTGCAGGAGGACATCTTATGCGAAGGTTTGCGGCAATAATTTTCGTACTGCTGATATCCTCCTCATTCATCTGGGCTCTTACCCTAAGGGAGGGGGAAAGCCCTTTAAATTATTTCAAGAAGGAAAGGAAACAGGATTATAAGTTTGCACTTTCTACGGCAGGGGAAATCCTCTCTGAATTAAAAGAGCAGGATTATCCCTATGCTCTGGAAGCTGCTTCAATAGTCTTTCCGGAACTCATGCGCTACAGGTCGTTTCAAAACGAAATTGAATCCCTCTTTAACGAAGTGCTGGCAGTTACCACAGAAGAAAGCGACGGTTTTTCTATCGGAGAATTCCAGATGAAGCCGGTATTTGCCATTCAGGTTGAAAAAATCATTTCACTAAATCCTCAACTGCGGAAAAAATATGCGGCAATCAGCTTTGGTGGGGATGTTTCAACCGTGCAGGCCCGAAGAGACCGAATCATGCGCCTTAACGACAGATCCATTCAGCTTGAATACCTTAAGGCATTCATCGACTATGAGGTGGAAGTGCTTTCCCTTGCTTCCGATGACTTGAATTCCAGAATATCCTATCTTTCTGCGGCATATAATTGTGGCATAAGCCAGGACCGCAAATATCTGAAGAGGGCATTCAATATGGAAACGTTCCCCTCTGGAAAACGCAGGCTGTTTTTCAATTATCAGAAAATCTGTATTGATGCTGCACAAGAACTGGTTAACGAAGACTGACTTTTTTGTAATTATTTTTTTGCAAGTTATACTGTATGGCAATTTTTTATCCGATAAATAGATATGTCAAATCTCGGAGTTGCATATGTATAAATCTTTAACAAAATCCTTTGCCTTATCCGCATGCATTTTTCTTTGCGTAGTTTTATTTTCATGTTCAGCTGATTACAGTCTGGACGGCAAGTGGAAGTTTCCCGATGATTCAACCATTCAGTTCAACACAAAAAAGGGGACCTATTTTGCACGCGGAGACAATTCTTCCAGCAAGGGTGATTTTTCGCTCATCACAACCGGCGTACTGGAGACAGATGACGGAAGCAGTTTTTCAATAGCACCAGGAACAAACGGCTTTACAATTGATTTTTACGGCAGCGAGATTTATGCAAAGGGAAAAAAGGTTAACCGCCTGGAGGATCTGGACGGCCTTTACAGCGCAACTGACGACAACGGAAAAGTAGAGTTCCTGTTTGACAAGAAAACCCATGTACTTACGATTACACTTGGAGAAGATTCAATTCAGGTTTACTATGTGATTAATACAAGTGAGGCGATTCTGTTTACCAGCGGTCATTATGCGTCTTCTTTCCCGTATCCGGTTGAATGGAAAGACAAAAAACATGTGATTGTGGATGGAACTCTGCTTAAGCGTTAGCCTATTTTTTGTTGGAGGGATGATACACGCTTTCGATTATTGCTATGACTTCCTTGTCCTTATAGTTGAATTCATAGTTCTTTAGCGGTACAAAATGCAGGTGATAGGTCGTCTGCATGTCCTCCTCAATTTCTTCCAGTTCAGGAATAAAATCCCTTGCACCCTGTTCGTAGATGAGCCAGCATTGAAGGTAAATGAAATTCTTCCCGATTGTATAGCATTCTCGTTCTGTAAGCGGACTTTGAATTTCCTTTACGTTTATGAAGGTTGACAAATCTCCTATGCTAAGGTTTGCCTCACGGACCGCCTTGAAAAGCGAGTATGCCTTAACAAGGTTTGCCTCGTCCTCTGCGATTGCCTGCGCTTCTGCTGATTTTTTCCCATAAGTGTGATACGGGTCTGAATATCCCTGGTACTTTGCAATAATTGATGCCCTGTATTCTGCTTCTTTTGCATCAAATTTTTTCTGGATGATTTCATCTTCGTGGACAATATTCGGGCGTGAATTGTCCCTGGACTGGAACGAGCGGGAAAATTTCTCTGAAAACGCAGTGAACGCCCTTGCCACTGGTAATTGGTTTTTCTTTGCCATAAGCGGTAAACGGGAGTCGAACCCGCCTGTCGGGCTTGGGAAGCCAGCATAATACCGATATATGATTACCGCGGATACAATTATCCAATTATATATCGGCAGAAATCCCGTTTTTGATAAGCTCCCGTCTATCTTTCAACTTTCAACTTTCAACTTTCAACTTTCAACTTCCCAAAACGTACTTGATTCAAAATGCCTTTTATTCTATCATTTTAGGCATGAAACACGCTTTACTTTCTCCGTCGATTTTGGCGGCGGATTTCAGCCATTTGGGCGATGATATTAAGAAAATTGAAGATGGTGGGGGAAATTTTGTCCATATCGACGTTATGGACGGTCATTTTGTTCCTCCTGTGACATTTGGCCAGCCGGTCATATCTTCCATACGTTCAATAACAAAACTCCCGTTTGACGTACACCTGATGGTGCAAAACCCGGAATTCAGCATAGCATCATTTGCAGAAGCCGGTGCGGATTACATCACCTTCCACTACGAGGCTACAAACCATGCGGACCTGTGCATTCAGAAAATCCGTGAGCTTGGCAAAAAGCCTGGAATAGCCATTTGTCCTTCAACTCCCGTCTCGGTTTTGGAGGAACTGCTTCCGCTTGTGGACATTGTCCTTGTAATGACCGTGAATCCAGGGTGGGGCGGTCAAAAACTTATTCCATATACTGTTGACAAAGTGAAAAAACTTGCCGATATACAGAAAGAGAAAAGCTATAACTATCTGATTTCTGTTGATGGCGGTGTTAACGAGACAACCTTATCCTCCGTGTTGGATGCAGGAACTGATATTGTAGTTTCCGGTTCATCTTTCTTTCGGGGGACTCTTACATGGAAGGCATGAGGGGACTTTATTACAGATTAGCAACTCTTTTGCTGTGTTTTGCAACAGTCACGGCTTCATTTGCTCAGGGTACGGCCAGTCAGACGACTTCGGTTTATACTCAGGATGCCCTGCAGAACGGCTACGAGGCATACAGGAAACAGGACTGGACTTCAGCCTCAATTTTTTTGCACAGGGCGGTAACAGAACCCAAGAACAATACGGACAACATCTGGTACATGCTCATCATGAGCGAGATGTCTCTTGGAGACTATGACTCCGTAATTTCTGACTGCAACTATTTTGAACGTCAGTTTCCCAGAAGCGATCTTTTGTCTTTTGTCGTATATCAAAAAGGACGGGCCCAGCATTATAACGGCCAAAACGAGGATTCAGTACGCACCTTAAGTGATTTTTGCCACCGTTATCCCGACAATCCCATGTATCCGTCATCCCTTTTCTGGATGGCAGAATGTTTTTACAGCGACTATGACTTTGAGGCCGCCGCCGCACTTTACAATCAGGTTGTAACCCAATATCCCGAAGACAGCAAGGTTCCCGAGGCAGAAAGAAGGCTTGAGGAATTAAAGCAAAAGGAACGTGAGGAAAAACTCCTGTACCTCCTTAAGATGACGGGAGAGGAATACCTTAGCTCAAGGGACAATTATGAGCGCCTGTTAAGGTCGGCAGGTTCTGAAGATGGCGAAGATCTTGCACTCAAGCTAAAAGAGGCGGAAGACAGGATAAAGGAACTGGAAGACGGTGATGACGAGCTTTCCCTTAAGCAAAAGGAAGCGGACATGCTCGCACTTCAGTTAAAGGAAGCCCAGGACAGGATCAGGCAGCTTGAGGAAGAGGCGGAGAAAAAACAGGCTGAATTGCTTGAGGCAGAAAGACAGCTTGCATTGACTCAGGCGGATGCACTTGAACAGATTGAAAAGGCACAAAAGGATGCCCAGGAACAGATAGAGCTTGCACAGCTTGAAGCCAGGTCTGATGCAGAGGAAGCCGAACGTAAAATTGAAGAGGCACGTAGGGCTGCGGAAGAAGCAAGGCTTGCAGCGGAACAGGCAGGATCAGAGGCAGAAAGGGTACGTCTTGAGGCTCAGGCCCAGGCAGAACAGGCCCAGCTTGATGCTTTGCTGCAGATAGAGGAAGAACGAAAGCGAGCGGAAGAACAGGCCCAGCTAGCAGAACAGGCAGCCCAGGCCCAGTTGGAAGAAGAAAGGCAAAAGACGGCGGAAGCTGAACGTCAGGCAGAAGAAGAAAGGCTCAAGGCCCAGGAAGAACGTCAGAAGGCGGAAGAAGCGGCACGACAGGCTGAACAGGCACGTCTTGATGCCCTTGCACAGATAGAGGAAGAAAGACTAAAGGCACAGGAGCAGGCGGAACAGGCCCAGGCTCAGGCACTTGCACAGATAGAGGAAGAAAGGCTCAAGGCCCAGGAACAGGCAGAGCAGGCCCAAAAGGATGCGCTGGCTCAAATCGAGGAAGAAAGACGCAAGAGTCAGGAAGAAGCGGAAAAGGCAAAGCAGGAATCCCTTGCTCAGATAGAAGCTGAACGCCTTAAGGCTCAGGAAGAGGCAATAAAGGCACAGGCAGAGGCACTTGCACAAATCGAAGCAGAACGCCAAAAGGCTCAGGAAGAAATTCAAAAGGCAAACGAAAAGGCCCGTGCGGAAGCAGAGGCAGAAATCGAAAGAAACAATGCAGAGACAGAAAGGCAGATAGAGGAAGCACGCCTTGCACTTGAGGAAGCCCAGAGAAAGGCAGAGGAAGCCGGCACAGAGGCAGAGAGGGCGCAGGCAGAGGCTCAGGCCAAGGCAGAACAGGCACAGCTTGACGCACTCATGCAGATTGAACAGGCAAGAAAAGAGGCGCAGGCAGAGGCGGACGCACAGATTGCACGCAGCAATGAGGAAGCGGAAGCCCGCTTAAAGGAAGCCCAGAAGGCAGTTGATGATGCAAAACGCGAGGCAGAACAGGCAACCAATGATGCGGAAAGGGCACAGGCCAAGGCAAAGCAGGATGCAGAGCAGGCAAGGCTTGATGCACTCATGCAGATAGATATGGCACGTAAAAATGCACAGGCGGAAATCGACAGGACGAATGCCAACGCTCAAAGCCAGATTCAGAGGGCAAACGACAATGCACGTGCAGAGATAGAAAGGGCAAATGCCAACGCCCAGAATCAGATAGACCGAGCAAATGCAGACGCACAGGCCGAGATTGACCGTGCAAATGCCAATGCACAGAATCAGATAAACCGAGCAAATGCCAACGCACAGAACCAGATAGACCGTGCAAACTCAAATGCCCAGAATCAGATTGACCAGGCAAATACAAATGCACAAAACCAGATAGACAGGGCAAATGCAGACGCACAGAGCCAGATAAACAAGACGAATGCAGATGCTTCAAAACAGCAGCTTCAGGACAAGATAGACAGACTCCGGCAGATGGAAGCAGAACGCAAAGCCTCAGGTCAGAGCCAAAGCTCAACATCCAACAGCGCGCTTGATTCACTTAAGGCAAAGGCCTCATGGGTTCAGGTACTTTTGGATGCCAAAAAGAAAAAGACAAGATAAACGGGAGATTGGAATATGAGAAAACTGATTAAACTTGTAATAGCAGTCATAATTGGAACCTTGCTTTTTACCGTCAATGCGGCTTCTCAAACCGCTTCGGCAGCACTCCCTGATTCTAATTCTTCAGTTCAAGAGGACAAGGCCACTGTTCAGGAAGAAAAACAGGAACAGCCAAAAAAGGATCCTTCCAAACTCAGGACCAAGGCAAACCTTAAAGGCGACAGCGAGTCTAAGAAACGCAGCAAGATAACAAATGATCCGTATACTGGATGGATTTACATTCCGGAAAAACATTTTACGCTCCAGAACGGTGACATGATGATAGAACTTGACGGAAGAACCGGTGGTTTTTGCATTTTTGCCATTCCGGAGAGTGGCGGAGAAATCCCGTTGATCTCAACCCATGAGTCACTTACTGCATCATATTTTGTCATTCAGATTGACGGAAGAAACTACATACTTACAAAAAGAAACGGAATTAAAACCGAGGCCCGCAGAACCCCTTATGGAGGACAGATGGTCTACCAGGTGGGAAACAAGGCACAGCTCATAGTAGATTTCAGCTTCATGCCATCTATTGCAACATCAACGCGTGTGGACATGCTTCGTGTAACCCTTTATACGATAAACCTTGCCAAGACGACAAAAACTATTGCAGTAAAGGGAATCTTTGACACATATCTTGGAGAAGCAGACGGAACTCATTTTTCAACAAAGACACTTGGAAAAGTCAACAGGGAAAAACAGTATACGGCTTTTTATGACGAGCAATGGGTTAATTCAGAGAATGCAAATGCCGCCATACGCTTCATTCTTTCAAGCCAGAGACTTGGAACACCAGAGACCGTAACTCTTGCCTCAAAAAACAAGATTACATCAGAATTGTGGAAGCCTACAATTGATGAGGCAAAGGGATATAACTCTGCATCTTCTTACAATAATTCGGGAATAGGCATTAACTGGAAACCTGCAACAGTGGATCCGTATCAAGTTGAAGCCTACACTTTCTATATCTCATGCTCTACAGGTGGAATTGAACCTGCCGGAGAAAATTTCATCAAGCAATTGGACGAGGGAAGTGTAGCACTTCTTCCTGATCATCCGACAAAGCTGTTGAGTTCATCTGAGGCACCAAAGCCAATCGAACTGTCAGACGCAGACATTCAGACATGGTACTGGGAGAACATGCCTTCTGTTGTTGACCCCGAGAACACTTACTGGAATGATTCTTCAATGTCATTCTCCAACGTTCCTACAGCCGCAAAACAGGCCGGTTCAAAAGATTTTGAGCAAAAACCCATTTCAAGTACTGGAAATTCAAGCGGCAACAATGTAAAATATGGTGATTCAGATGAGATTGACATGGAATACATTCAGCTTTTGCTTGACCACATTGCAGAAATAGAAAACAGCGACCAGGTGAATGATGCTGAACTTGAATTCCTTAATGCAGAAATTGATTCTGTAATGGAGAAACTCCGGGGTTTTTAAGGTTTTAGGGTATGGGACAAACGGTTATACAGCAGGCAAGACTTCTTATGAGTCAAAGGCGTTTTGGTTTTGCAACACGTCTTCTTGAGTCATATGCTGAAAACTACAAAGGCAGCTTTGAGTATTATCTTGCGCTGGGAACTTCATTCCTGTATTTGGGATATGACGGAGAGGCGGCAAAATATTACAATCTTGCCCGTGAAGTAAAAATCAACAATACCGAGCTCCTCATAGGACAGGGGGCGATTTACCTTAGGCGCGGGGACATCACGCATGCACTTCAGTATTACCTAAATGCAAAAGACATAGATCCCAATAACGAAGTAGCCCTTAATGCCCTGGAATTCATAAAGAAAAACGCAAGGAACTTTTCCGAGATACAAAAGCTTAAGTCAAACGGCAAGATAAAGGACTTTTATCCGCCAATAGGAATCAACCCTCTTGTAATTCGCAATTGTGTTATGGTTGGCCTTTTGATTGGAATTGTCGTTTCCCTTTTCATCATTTTCTGGCCACGCGAGAAAGTAAAGTATAACGGACCTCGTGGTGACCTTTCTGCCCAAAAGCTTACAAGCGGAGAAAAGAAAAATGCGGTGTCAGAGGATCTTTCTACAGCCGCAGTGCATTACATCCTTGACAATGATACCATCAATTCAAGCTACGAGGATGCAGTCATGTACTGGCAGGAACACCGGGACAATCCGGCACGTGTGGAAATAAACCGCCTCATAAACAGCAATGCCTCACCCTCCATCAAGCAAAAGGCCATAATCTTAAAGTCATATCTTTCTGATGACATCACTTTTGACAAGCTGCAGGAAAAAGACAATTATTCATACGAGAAAGTTGAAGGCGATCATATACTCTATGACGGATGTTTTGTTTCATGGACTGGTGCAATTGCAGATCCCGGAAACGCTGATGACGGCTCTTGGTATTGCACCCTGCTTGTAGGCTATGAGAACAGCAAGCATCTTGAAGGTGCCGTGAACGTGATATTCCGCCCGGAGAACGTAAGCCCTGTAAACACAGACAGGCCTATCCGCATCCTTGGTGTAGTAAGTGAAGTCGGTGGAAAAATCTATCTTGATGGAAGATCAATCTATCAGCCTGTAAGCGGCAAATTTGAAGATTAAGGAAAACAGAAATTTTTCTCCAGCCCAGTAATGAAACCCCGTGACAATCTACTTTTCGCTTCATTTTGAAGTTGTCAAAATCCATGCATTTTTGTATAATAGTTACGGTTTCTCTATAAACTAGTATTATGTTTAGTGATAAATTTAAAAATATATGGATTTTTTTTAAATTTATTCGGATATTTTTGTTAAAAATGCAAAATTTTACACCAGTATAAAGGTGTAGGCGATAATACAAGCTGTTGGCCTATGATACATTGTGGGAGGAAAAGGTGGCAAAAATGGCAGAAGAAAAAGTTCCGGCAGAAATGTCGGAGAAACTCAAGGCTCTGGAGGCGGCTCGTCTTCAGATAGAAAAACAGTTCGGAAGCGGATCCCTCATGAAATTGGGGACCCAGACAGATACATCCGGAGTGGATGTCATTCCTTCAGGTTCAATCCTTCTTGATGAGGCTTTGGGCGTTGGTGGTTATCCACGTGGCCGTATTATCGAAATGTATGGTCCTGAAAGTTCCGGTAAGACAACTCTGGCACTTCATGCGGTTGCAGAGGCTCAGAAGCTTGGCGGCATTGCAGCCTTTATTGATGCCGAACATGCGCTTGATCCAGTTTATGCAAAAAATCTGGGTGTAAATATTGATGAACTTTGGGTGTCCCAGCCGGATACCGGTGAGCAGGCCCTTGAAATCTGTGAAAATCTTGTGCGTTCAGGAGCAGTGGACATTATCGTAATTGACTCCGTTGCCGCCCTTGTTCCGCAAAAGGAAATCGACGGTGAGATGGGTGACTCCGTGATGGGTGTTCAGGCCCGCCTCATGAGCCAGGCACTCCGCAAGCTTACCGCCATCGTGGGAAAGAGCAAGTGTACGATCGTTTTCATCAACCAGATCCGCATGAAAATCGGTGTCATGTTCGGAAACCCGGAGACAACAACAGGTGGTAACGCACTCAAGTTCTATTCATCAATACGTCTTGAGATCCGCCGCATAGAGACAATTGAAGGCAAGGGTGATGAGGATGCCCTTGGTAACCGTGTCCGCGTAAAGATCGTAAAGAACAAGGTTGCTCCTCCATTCCGCAAGGTTGAGCTTGACATATATTTCGGAAAGGGTGTTTCCGCATCGGCTTCACTTTTGGATTCCGCTGTAAAGCACGGCCTTATCGACAAGAGGGGCGCATGGTATACCCGTGGAGAAGAAAAGGTCGGACAGGGAAAGGAAAATGCCGTCAACTTTATAGAAACAAATCCGGATTACAGGCTTGAGCTTGAACATGCGTTAAGGGATAAGCTGTTCCCGGGTCAGGTTCTACGCACAAAAGAGGGAGAGGTTGTAACAGACGAGCAGATCCGTGAATATGAAAAGCAGATGCGCGCAAAAGGTGTCGGTACGGGTGGCGCTCCAACGGACGAAGGGGTAAAGCCAATTTCAGCTCCTCAGGCTGCTGCGGCAACTCCCGCTCCCGAGAAAAAGGCTGCTCCAAAGGCAAGCTCAAAAACTGCTTCTCTTGCAAAGGCTGCTTCTTCTGACAAACTTGTGCCGGAGGAACTTTTTTGAGTCATCTGGTGGCGCTGGGGCTTGGAACCAACAGGGAATTCAACGGCCTTAATGGTCCCGGGCTTCTTGCGAGTGCATGCGTCAGCCTGTCCAGGTTTATCGCTTCCATGAGGTTTTCTGCGGTATACAGGACTGCTGCCATGTATGTGACCGATCAGGACGACTTTTACAACATGGTGGTTGCAGGTCGTTATGAAGGTTCTCCCAGGTCACTTCTAAACGCCATTCATTCACTTGAGGCGGAATTTGGAAGGGACAGGGAAAAGGAAATAAGGAACGGACCAAGGCCTCTGGATATCGACATAGAACTGTTTGCCAGACGCCACATCGTTCAGGATGACCTTGTTGTCCCTCACGAGAGGATGACCGAAAGGGCATTTGTTTTGCGTCCCCTGCTTGATATTTTGAATAAAAATGCCGATGTTAATATATGGCCAAAAGGTTTTTATAGGGAAAAGCTGGAATCGCTTGCGGATCAGAAAATTGATCTGTGCATGTGCGAGGGTGACTTTAGGAAACTTGTAGAAACTGTCAGGCTAAAATAGGTTCAATATCAGCATAGAGGCAAAAGAAATGGAAGAAACAGAAAACGGAGCCCCATCAAGAAAATATACGGCAGGAAACTTTGAAGGCCCGCTTGATTTATTGTGGAGCTTGATTCGTGAAAACAAGATAAACATTTATGACATTCCGATTGCGGAGATAACCGAACAGTTTCTGGATTATCTTGACTATGCGGTGGAACTGAACCTTCAGGATTTGAGCGAGTTTTACCTGTGGGCTGCCAAACTTGTGTGCATAAAGAGCCGCATGCTTTTACCTGTTGAAGTAAAGTATGATGATGACGAGAGCATGGAAGACCCGCGTGAGGAACTTGTTGAGCAGTTGATTGAATACCAGAGGTTCAAGAAGCTTTCCGAACTTATGGAAGAGCAGGAAGAACAGAGCGAGTGGAGTTTTGAACGCAAAAAGATAGAACGCATCTTGCCATTTGAGGACGATGAAACCCAGTGGGAAAAGATGGATACATGGCAGCTCCTTCAGGACATGCAGAAGATTTTCCGGAACCTTACCAATGTAAACCCGGACGAACGCATCCTTAACATGAAGGAGGAGATTACGCCAAACGAGAAAATTACTCTGATGAACGAGCTCCTTGAAAAAAACGGGGAATGCATGTTCACCGACCTGATAACACGCCGTGGAAATGAACTTGACGTAATATGTGCTTTTATGGCAATCTTAGATGCCGTCAAGATGAAAATCGCGGACATATATCAAAACAGGATGTTTGGAGACATAAAGATATGCAAGAAGAAAGTGGCAGCATAGAAGCACAGGATACCACAGAGACAGAACAGACTGTTCAGGAAAACACTGTTCTTGAGCAGGATGTTCAGGAACAGGAAAAACAAGAAGAAACAAAAAGTGAAGAAACTCAATCTCCCGCAGCAGACGAAGAGAAAGCAGAGAACCCAGAAAATAAAGAAGAATCAAATGCCGGGGAAGAAAGTACCGGAAACCCAGATCTGGAAGAAGACCGTTCGGACGAAGAGGAAGATGAAAGGCTTGAAGCCAGACGCGAAAACCTTAATCTGGACAGCGAAACCGCACTTTTGGAAACCGTACTCTTTCTGGAAAGTGAACCGCAGCCTGTCGAAAACCTTGCAAAAATCACGCAGTTCTCGGAAGATGTGGTAAACGAATGTATTGAACGTCTTAAAGAGAAATACTCAAATGCAGATTCGGGAATAGAGCTTTCACAAATCATAGGCGGATGGATACTTACTCCAAAAAAGGATTCATTTGATCTTGTAAAGGAACGCTACGGAAAGAAAAACGAGGGCCGCTTGAGCAAGGCTGCCATAGAAACCCTTTCCATAATTGCATACAGCCAGCCGATTACAAGGGCGGAGATAGAAAGCATAAGGCACGTTAACGCAGACAACATGATGAGGGTGCTTTTGGACCGCAAGTTCATCAAGGAAGTAGGAAAAAAGGACATTCCCGGAAAACCCGTTCTTTATGGAACAACAAAGGAATTCCTTGAATTCTTCCATTTGCAGAGCATAGCAGATTTGCCGCAGCTGGACGAAAAAGAAAGCGAGAGGTTCGATCTTGCCAGATAGTCAAAACGAAAACAGCGGAAAAAACGAATGGCGCCTCCAGCATTATATGGCTCTGTGCGGGGTTGCAAGCAGGCGTGCCAGTGAAACTATCATTGCAGAGGGAAGGGTAAGCGTAAACGGAGTGACAGTAACTGTTCCTGGAACCAAGGTTACCCTAAAGGACAAGGTTTGCGTTGATTCAAAGCCCATTCAGTTTGAGGCAGAAAAACGTTATGTTCTTTTAAACAAGCCCGCAGGTTATGTATGTTCACTTTCCGACGAAAAGGGACGTCCCATAGCATCAGACCTCCTGAAGGAAGCATACAGCGAGCGCCTTTATAATGTAGGCCGTTTGGACATGTTCTCCACAGGCTTGATTATCTTTACAAACGACGGCGATTTTGCAGCCCTTCTTTCACATCCCTCCGCAGAACTGGAGAAAGAGTACATCGTGGAAACAAGTCTTCCACTTCCAAGAAATCTTGCACAGGATTTTATGCATGGGGTCAGGGTGGACAATGTATTCTACAGATGCAAGGATGCCCAGGAACTCAATTCAAGGAAAATGCGCATTGTCCTTGTGGAAGGCAAAAACCGTGAGATAAGGCGTGTGTTTGAGTCCCGTGAAATAGGAATAAAAAGTTTGACCCGTGTACGTATTGGCTCCGTCTCAATCGGAGATTTGGCACAGGGACAATTCAGGGATTTGACCGCCCATGAAATCAAGACATTGAAATCACTATGCAATCATACAGAAAAAAAGGATGGTATATATGGTTATAGCTATTGACGGACCGGCAGGAACAGGAAAAAGCACAGTTGCTCATGAAATTGCAAAAAGACTGGGAATAGTCTATTTGAACAGCGGCAGTTTTTACCGGGGTATAACTCTCTATCTGCTGGATGCAGGTATAAGCATTGATGACGAAAAGGCTGTTCTGGATTTTGCCTCAGGACTCAAGCTGGATTATATAGATGCACGCCTGTATGTCAACGGAAAGGATGTTGATGACCTGCTGCATCAGGATAAGGTTGACGCTGCGGTATCAAAAGTATCGTCGATAGTTGCAATACGCCATCTTGTAAACGACAGGATGAGGGAAATCGTTAAGAAACTCAGCATTATCTGCGAGGGCCGCGACATGACAACCGTGGTTTTCCCCAATGCAGAATGTAAATTTTATCTTGACGCCAGTATAGATGTTCAGGCCAAAAGACGCTATGACCAGGGAGTAAGCAATCTTTCCCTGGAAGAGATAAAACAGGCCATAATCGAGCGTGACAGGCAGGATAAAAACAAGGTTGAAGGGTCGTTAAAAAAAGCAGAAGATGCAGTATATATTGACACTTCGGACTTGACCATAAATGAGGTTTGTGAGATAATAATGTCAAATTTAACACTTAAGGGTTATTATATGGAACAGAAGGAAGTGGAAATGAATGAAGCTCAGGATTCAAGCAACATTCACGCACAATTAGAAGCATCTATCAATCAAATGGAATCCGTGGAAGGCGGTAACGTAGAGGGTACCGTTGTTGAAGTACGTGACGACACAGTTTTTGTTGACATCGGTACAGGACGGGATGGTCAGCTGCGTATTTCAGAGTTTGGCGACAGAGTGCCAGGTGTCGGTGATAAGATTACTGTATACCTCAAGAACCCATCAGGAAGAGACGGCCTCCCAGAAATCTCAAAGCTCATGGCAGACGAAAAGCGCCTGTGGGAAGAATTCAATATTGCTTATAAAGAAAAGAAGCCTGTTGACGGAACAATTGTTTCTTTGACAAAGGGCGGATATATGGTCGATCTTGGTGGTGGAATCTCAGCATTCCTTCCAATAAGCCAGGCCGACAGCCAGAAAGTAGAAAAAGAAGAAAAACTCCTTGGTCTTAAGGGCAAGTTCTATATCGAGCGCCTTTTCACAAACAAAAAGCGCAATGTTGTAGTAAACCGCCGCAAGTATCTTGAAGAACTCATCGACGTAAACCGCGACAAATTCTTCAGCGAGGTAAAGATCGGAGATACAGTAAAGGGAACTGTAAAGTCATTTACAAGTTTCGGTGCCTTTATTGATCTTGGCGGATTTGATGGTCTCTTGCACATCAATGACATGAGCTGGGGTCACGTAACACGTCCAAAGGATTTCGTTAAGAAGGGACAGGAAATCGAGCTCAAGGTTATCCGTCTTGATCCGGAAGGAAAGAGGATCAATCTTTCACTCAAGCATTTCTCAGAAGATCCGTGGGTACACTTTGAAGAAAGGTATCACGTAAATGACATCGTAAGCGGAAAGGTAACCAAGCTTACAGAATTCGGTGCATTCATCGAGCTTGAAGAAGGAATTGAGGGTCTTGCCCACATTTCTGAATTCAGCTGGACAAAGAAAATAAACAAGCCTTCAGACATGGTAAAGGAAGGTGACGAGGTTCAGTGCATGATCCTTGGCTATGACATTCAGGCCGGCCGTGTATCTTTGGGTCTCAAGCAGGTCACCGAAAATCCATGGGATACAATTGCAGAAAAGTATCCTGTAGACACCAAGGTAAAGGGCAAGGTTGTAAAGATTACAAACAGCGGTGCATTCATTCAGCTTGAAGAAGGCATTGACGCATTCCTTGCAGGCGAAGACCTCTCTTGGACAAAGAAGGTTAAGCATCCTGGCAGTGAGATTAAAGTTGAACAGGAACTTGAGGGTGTCATCCTTGAATGTGATCCGGAGAACCACAGGATCCGCATCGGCGTAAAGCAGCTTACAGACAACCCATGGGTTAAGTTTGCTGAAGAATATCGTCCGGGCAGCACACTTGAAGGCGAGGTATCAAGCATCACTGACTTTGGTATCTTCGTAAAGGCTCCTAGCGGAATCGAAGGTCTTGTTAACAAGGCAAACCTCAGCGACAACCGTGAAGTTCCGTTTGAGGAAGCTATCAAGAAGTATAATGTCGGAGACAAGGTAAACGTTTATGTCGTTAACATCGATGTAGACAAGGAAAAGGTTGCATTCTCCGTCAAGGAATACAAGAAAGCCCAGGCTCGCGCAGAGATATCACAGTATATGTCTGGCAACAACGACGATGATGGTGCTTACACAATAGGCGACAGCTTAAAAGAACAAAATAAATAACAGTGGTGTTCAATGGGTGAAGTAACGTCAATCGGTATAGAGAGGCTCAAGGCACTCGTTGAAATAACCACCTCTGTGAATTCTAATTACACTGATTCAAATGCATTGTTGGTTTCAATTTTGGAATCTGTAATGTGTTTGGTTCAGTGTGAGTCTTCTTCCGTTTTATTAGTCAACAATCAAGACGATTCCCTGAAATTCATGGTGGCCTTGGGACCTAAAGGTGCTGAGGCTAAAAACATCACTGTATCTAAAAACAGCATCGCAGGATGGGTCGTTAGCCACAATCAGGCGGTAATCGTAAATGATGTCCGTCATGACCGCAGGTTCAATTCTTTGGTTCAAGAGCGCACAAATTACATCACACGCAACATGATTGCTTTTCCGATGCATGTTGGAAATGAATGTGTCGGCGTAATCGAGGTACTTAACAAAACGGATTTCCGTGATTTTGATGAGGAAGATCTTGCAATACTTGAGCTGTTCGGTAATCAGGCCGGTGTTGCATATCAGAACGCACATTTATACAGCAAGACGAAAGACAGCATTGTAGTCCTTCAGGATGCCGTAAGTCAGGGAAAAGACTATCATACTTTTGTTGGAAAAAGCCCCATCATTTTGGATATACTGAAAGTTGTTGAGGAAGTTGCAAAAACATCTTCTTCTGTGTTGATCATAGGTGAAAGTGGTGTCGGAAAAGAACTGTTTGCGGAACAGCTTCATTTAAAGAGCGACAGGAGGAATCAGCCTTTTGTCCGTGTCAGTTGTGCCGCATTATCCCCAACCTTGTTGGAAAGTGAACTTTTCGGTCATGTAAAGGGGGCATATACAAATGCCAATTCTTCGAGGGTGGGACGCTTTGAGATGGCAGATGGCGGTACCCTGTTTCTGGATGAGATAGGAGAAATGCCTCTGGACCTTCAGGCCAAACTCCTGCGTGTTATTCAGGAAAAGAAATTTGAGCGTGTTGGTTCCAGCGAGACAATATCAGTTGACGTAAGGATTATTGCCGCCACAAACCGCAATCTTGAGGAAATGGTAAAGAACAAGACGTTCCGCGATGACCTTTATTACCGCCTGAATGTCCTTCCTCTTAACATACCTCCGCTAAGACGAAGAAAAGACGATATAGAACCTCTTGCTAATTTCTTCCTCCAAAAATACAGCAATGAGATGAAAAAGAATTTCCAGGGTTTTTCTTCCGCGGCAAGCAAGGCGCTTTATACATATTCATGGCCGGGAAACGTGCGGGAACTGGAAAATTCAATAGAAAGGGCATGCATTTTGGGACAGGGACCTTTGATTCAGATGATGGACTTAAGGCTTCCCCTTCCTGATTCCGATGACAGAGATTCCTACGGCGATATGGTTCATTCATCTGTGGAGGACCTGATAAACACGGAGGACAGGACCCTAAAGACCGCTCTTTCCGTATTCAAGAAGCAGTACCTTACACGCATACTTGAGCAGACTGGATGGAACCAGACAAAAACCGCCCAGATACTCGATGTCCAGAGAACCTATGTATCCCGCCTGATGGGTGAGCTTGACATAAAAAAGCCTAAATAATTAAGAAAAATACATCGAAATCCTCTGAATGGTTTTGACAAAAGTATTGATTTTTTATATAATATATCAATTCAATAATTGAATATTTTATTTGGAGTCCTAAAATGGCTGAGAATTTAGAAACAAAATCAAAGAAACAAGATAATCCAACAAAAAAAGTTGAAAATTTCATGATCCGTAACAGGAAGCCGATTCTTATTGTCGGTATCTGTATTGTTGCAGTTGCAGCTGCAGTTTGTCTTTTTATCGGTATAACTGATTCAATCCGCAAAAAGGGTCTTGCCGTAATTGATGATATTGAATATGAGTACACCAAGAATTTTACGGATTTAAGCGATGATGAGATTTCTCAGAGGCAGACAACCGCATTGGACGGACTTAAGCCATATCTGGAGAAAAAGGATTTTACAGGTGTACGTGCAAACATGATAAGCGCTGACATCTGTTTTGCAAAGAAGGATTATACATCAGCACTTGATCATTACCTCAAGGCAGCACAGGCCGGTGAAAAGTTTTATACGGCACCAATCTGCTGGTACAATGCCGCAGTATGCTCCGAGGAACTTGGAAACACAAGCGATGCAATTTCATATTATCAGAGTGCAGCCGATCACCAGAGCTTTACGCTTGCTTCACATGCATTGTTTAATGCCGCAAGGGTAAGTGAGTCAAATGGCAACGAGGCAGAAGCTGTTTCCCTGTATCAGAAGCTGGTAGACAACTATTCATCAGATTCTTGGACAAATCTTGCTCAGAGCCGTCTTGTTCAGTTAAGGATAGAAGGCAAAGCTGAGTAAAGGCGGGTATGGGTGGCATGTAAAAACGGTATCCTAAAACTTAGTTTTTTCCTTTTTGCAGCCATTTTCATATGCGCATGTGGGCTTGATACATTTTATTATGTTGACAGCCCGGTCTACGATGGACATCTGGCATCATATTCTTCCTCAGATACTCTTTTTGATTATTTTTCATGCCGCACAACAGAAGAAAGCCCCAGTGAAAACCAATACATGTTCGGTTCAAGCGAGTGTATATTTTTGGGGACGGAAATCTATTACAGGATATATAATAATGTCTCAACAATGCTTTCTGCAGAATCAAGCATAGAGAGCATGGCCTCGGACTCTGCATCGGCATCTTCTTCTGCAAGCTATCTGATAGACACAAAAGGGTATAAACCCCTTAAATTAAGCCGTGGTGCAATATTCCCACTGATAAAGGCCGGAAGTTCGCCACAAAACAAATTCGTTTACATAAAGCTTACTGATTCTGAACCGATTTGTATTTCCACTTATGGAGCAATGAATATTTATACCCCTGGAAATGAACTCGAGATAGATGGACAGCCTGTATATCCCAGACGATATATAGACAGTTCCAAGGGCTTTTCATTCGGGTTAGATGATGACAATCCAGTTCCCCTGCAGACGGATGAGGACGTGACATGGTCTGATACTGCAACCGAGGATGGGGTGTGGTATGTGGACATGTATGCCGTTTCTATAGCCCGTGACGTAAACTATACAATGCAATACTCAAGGCCTTATCTGATGGGTTCTGTTTCGATACGGACAGAATAATTATTTTTTTATACTACTTGAAATAATCAGCTTAATGTGATATATTGGCAGAACTACGGCGCTTTAGCTCAGCTGGATTAGAGCATCTGCCTTCTAAGCAGAGGGTCGGCAGTTCGAGTCTGCCATGCGTCAGACTATTATCTCCCTGCCTTTCGGCGGGGGGATGCATCCTCTCTTATTGATTCTAACAAAAATTTAACTAAAAAAGGCTCACCAAACGTAATTATTCACTGGATTCTGATGTTGTAATCCAGCTGAAATATGCGTCGTCTGATGAATCCTCATTGTCAGACGACGCTTTTTTTTGCATTTGGACTGTCTTTGAAGCAAAACAACGGACAGCCGGTTCGATTCCGGGATGCAAAAAAAGAAGCCGTTCATAGCAGATTTGAATAATCGTCTTTTTGCAATGCTTGAAGAAGTTGAGGATGATGATCTGATTAATTACAAAGATGGCATGAGAAAAAGATTCTCAAACGGGGTTGCTATATTTTTACATGAATTCAGTAATGACTTTGTTTCTAAAAGCATGGATTTTAAGGAAACTCGCAGGGGTAAAAATGGTTTGGCATTATTCTTCCTTGAAGATACTGGAACCTTCCAATTGTTTGACATGCAAAAAATAAGGGCCGCCAAACTACGACAGCCCTTGTCAAGAAGGGCGCCCGATGTTTCCATCGAACTCCCAGACATATCTAATATACCACATTCAATCAAAAAGTCAAGCATTACAAACTCAAAGGATGATGATTGGGACTTTGAGTATTAGCTAAAGGAGACATGAATGATAATATTCAATGCAAAAGGCAAGGAGACAAGAATAGGGATATTGTCGAATATATTAAACTTTGCTGTGTAAAAAGAAACACCTCTTCACGTCAGGCTGCAATCAAGGCTGGTATATCGGCACAAAGTTTCTTCCTCAAAAAGAAGAACAATTCCTTCTATCTGCGTGACATCGAGAAGCTTGCCGATACACTGGGCGCAGAATTTGAAATAAAGTTCATCGATCGAGAAACCGACCTTCCTATAATTTAGGATTGTGAATTGACTGAATCAGAGAAAGAGCATTATAAGAAACTTCTTTTTGCAACGGCGGAAGTTTTTAAGCCGTCTAACGGAACTGAAGAGGAATTTCAGAAATATTTGGGCAGCCCGATGCTAACTCCATTGGGAACTGTAAGAATGGGTGCGAACCAATACAGCAAGTTTATGGCAAAGAATCGGGGAAATCTTTTTATAGCCGCCAAAGAGACTTTGGAGAATCCATCCTTTGTTTTTCGTGCCGAAAACGGTACGAGGGTTTATGTAAAGTCTTTTGTTTCCGCTGACGGAAAAAAGAAAAATGTTATTTCTGCAACTATTGAAAGAGGTGACATTGGAATTTCTATAACAACTCACGAGGAAAGGCTTAATCAGATTCTTTCAAAAATAAGAAAGACCGGCATACTTTACGAAAAAGCACCCGGTCTGTGAGACGGCACTGTACGGACGAATCCGCAGCCGAAATGGTAGTTATGCCTACCTTGCTTAGATAATATCATATTCCACAGAAAAGTCAACCGCTTTTAACCTTTTCAATGGGACTGCCAATGTTTTGACTTGCAGAACCTCATTCAGCAAGAATGCTCCATAATCCGATCCTCCTTCTTTGTCAGGCATACCTTCCCGCATGTTGAAAGCCGGGAGAGTTCCTCTTTTAACGGCATCAAGCAGATCCTTGTGGCGTGAGGAATATGATTTTTCCTCCTTAACTTTCTGCTGCTTGTCTATGTTGCTAACAACGGCGTTTATCTGTGCCACGGTACCGAAAATCTGCTTGTAGTGCTGGTGGTCCTTGACCTCATTCCAGAGGGAAGTCCGCTTGAAAACTTCCTTTCCCTTTTCCCAAAGCTCCGGATTGGTTTTCATTGTGTAATTGTCCCAGAGATGTGTGTACTCATGGACTGCAACCTCACTGTTCATGAGCTCCGGATCCAGGTAGATTTTGCCGTTGTAGGCGAAGCCATAGGTCTTATTATTTTTGATATAAAACTCTGAGTTTTTTTTATTTTTTGCGTATTGAGCTATTGACTTATCAATAAAAACTGATAAACTACTATTAGGTTCACGTTCCGCAGAGATAGCCGCTGCATCAACTTTAGTTGACATGAACGGTGATATGGCTACACCATCGTGAACCTTAATTTTTGCCTTTTCTATATTTGTCGATTCATTATTCATGCTAATAATGTTTAACAGTCGTGCATTAGATATGTCATTTTCCTTTTTGAATAAAGTTTTTCCTCTTAATTTTTTGTTTTTATTTCCTTCAAGAACTTCTTCAAAATATAGACTCGTTCCATTAACCATTTTTTTTGAATCTAAGAACTTGACAAGCGAATCTTTTGACAGTATATTGTTTATAGAGCCTTCGGTTGGGAGAACCTGCGCAAGGAATTGGACCTTGCATTCACGTTCCCATTCGAGGCTTATTTTTTTGTCAAGGGTCTCTTGATTTTGAGAAAAAATAAAGTTGACAAGTCTTTCTTTTGTAAGTATACTGTATTCAAAGTTTGGATTTGAGAACCTCTGCGTCAAGAATTGTACTTGACTGCTACGTTCCCAATCTAGGCTTCTTTTTTTATCTGCATAAATAAGATTATTATTATCAATATTTGTCTTTACAAAATCAATTTCATTATTTCTTCCATACATTGAAGTGATTTCATTGATTACAATTCTTCCTTTTCTTTTACGGAGAAATCTTTTCCGTTCATCAGGGCTTTCATAGGCATTGAAAGAAAATGTTTGAAATCAACTGCGTAGTCATCATTAAGTCCTGTGTCTGAAAAAGAATAAACACCAGTATTTGCAATTTTGCGGCCTAATTCTTTGTTTATATATTCCCATGCTTCCTTATCCCAATCAATAACAGTATCTTTTGTAAGTTCACCGTCATGCTCTACAATTTTTGAAAGAATTGTATTTGCCATTTTTCCGCAGATCCGGGCATGACACTCACTAAGGACAAGGTTGTCGTCGTCCGCAATGTCTGCATAATCTGGGCTGGCCTTGACCTCGTTCCAGAGGGAAGTCCGCTTGAAAACTTCCTTTCCCTTTTCCCAAAGCTCCGGATTGGTTTTCATCGTGTACCTGTCCCAGAGATGCGTGTACTCATGGACTGCAACCTCACTGTTCATGAGATCTGGATCCAGATAGATTTTTCCCCTATAGGCGAAACCGTAGGTCTTTAAATTGCGAACGAAATTTTGCTTTTTTGAATCTAAGAACTTGACAAGCGAATCTTTTGACAGTATATTGTTTATAGAGCCTTCTGCTGGGAGAACCTGCGCAAGGAATTGTACCTTGCATTCACGTTCCCAGATTAGGCTTCCTTTTTTGTCAAAGTAGACAAGATTTCCTCGTTGGATATTGTCTTTTACATAACCTACTTCTTGATTCCTTCCGTAGATTGAACTTACTTTATTTATTACAAGTCGTCCAAATTTTTTTTAACTGCAAATGGAATTATAATACTTCTATTTTTCTCATCTTTGCGTTCAGTAAAGAAAACGAAGCTGTCTTTTGTCTTACGGGTGGGAGAATCAGACCGAAATACCATTACCGGATCTGCCAGTGATTGTGGAATAGCTTTTAGTTCATCAAGGCTAAGCTTATGACCCTGCCTATCATTCGGATACAGAGGTTCTTCCCTTAATGCTTTTAATACAGTTGACTGTTCAATTTCAACAGGGACATCAGCAATACCAAGAACCTTCATCACAGGAGAAATACTTCCCACATTTATAAGCCTAAGAGGATTTATGGATTTATCGCCTAGCTTTGCTTGAGATGCAAAGTCATCAAGTTCTTTTGCAAAAGCCAGAACTTCATTCTTGTCTGCCGTAAAATAGATATCACTGACATTGACGGTCGGTTTATTATCAGTCATTTTTTGAAGCAGTTCAGAAGTGTTTAGAAGTTCTTCAAAGATCGTCTTGTCTGTTACAACCTCAATTCCGGTGGCAGCCAGCTTTTCAAGGACTTAGTTTGTAGCAATCTGTTTACTATCTGTTTTTATTTTGTTGGCCACATTATGGTCAATATTTTCAAAAACAGAGTATCCTCTTTCATTGCATTTCTCCTGTAAAATGTTCTCAACATATTCTGTCATATTTACTTTTGCAGGGAACTGTTTGAAAATCTTACGGAATTTATCCCAATCATCAGATGTATATTTTGTATAATCTTTTGCAGCTTCAAGACATGGTCAATTCCATTGACAATCTCAAGGGCGGTATTTCTGTCGTAATTGGAGTATGGACTGTCGGCCCTCTCTATTGCCCTGCGTCTGAATTCTTCTCCGTAAACACCGTGTAGACCAAGAATGTTGTTAAGGGTATGGTAATTGGTTGCCTCCAGGAAGGAGAAAGTTTCCCGGTCAAGTTCCTTAATTCCGTTTGCATCGAGATAATCTTTGATAGAGGATGCATAGCTCTTAATCTTTTCCGGATGTCCGGTAAAATCGCTGACAGACTCTATGCCATGCTCATTCCAAGCTTTTGAGTCAAGCTCCGCAAGCAGTTCTCCGACAGACTTGACATGTGGCTTCTCTTGTGATAAATTTTGATTATTCGTTGTTGTCGATGCCCTCAAAGCAGTAGAGGAGGCACTTGTTCTAAGTGTCTGTATTGTGGGAGCGACGCCCACCGCAACAACGATATTTCTTTCTTCTGCGAAAGCATTTTCCCTGTCAACTTTGCCAATCGTTACAAGATAGTTTCCAAGTTCATCCTTATTAAAAACGAGTTTGTTAATTTTACTTCCGTCATTCTCATCATCAAAAACTATCTGAAAATTTTGGAAAACATTATCAACTATTGCAAAATCTGCATTTCTTAAAACTTCAGGAATCCGTCTGTATTCCTCTGTATCAAATGCTTGACCATATCCACCTTTTCTGTCTGGTCTAATATGTGTTGCATTCTTTTTAAGAATAAACGCAGCATCTTTTCCTAATCCGAGTTTCTCAGCAAGTTCCGCTTTCAAATTCGGCAAACGTATGGCGTTTGGAATATTCCTGTAATCATTCAGGATTATTGAATCCACGATATCCGAGAAATCATCATCACTGATTATTTCAAGTCCCTCAACATCTTCTTTTGTGAGCGTGTGATAGGTTTTAAGTTTAGGAAATTGCTCATCAGATCTGTGAACTGTGTTTGCGGGATTATTTTCAGATGCAATTTCTTCTTCATGTTCCTTATAATCACGTCTATGAGATTGTTCGTTCAAATCAACCATGTAATATGCCTGACCTTCTTTTTTTATATAAAGCGTACCATTCATTACAGCCTTAATTGCTTCCTGAGTAAGTGTCCACAAGCCATTGTTGTCCTGTATGAGATAGGGCATCTGAGGTACTTGACAAATATTTATGAGGCGCTTATCATAATATGTGTTGAGACTGTCATCCTGCGACATTAACGGGTTAATGGCATTTTCATTACCTGGCATCTCTTCCATTGAGTTGTCAGGTTTTTTCTTTTCAACATTTGTTTTTTTCAAGATATCTACCAGTTTTCCTTTTAAATTTATCCATTACCTGCTCCTTAAAATAACTTAATTTTTCTAGTTCTATGTGAATAACTGACAGTCTTTTATTTTTGATTAAATCCGATATTGACAAAACTGAACTTTTATTGTAATTTCGATTTAGGGATTGGGCATTATCGCCTTCAGTCCGCACATATGCGCGTCCGCCTTTGGCGAGTTCGCATACTCGGCTGACAGTCTTATCTGCATAGATAATCTGGTCGGCCGTTTTTATTTGATTTACAAATCTTGGAAAATCCTTATTGTGCGTTCCTATAACAATATTGTTTTCTTCCTTAAAGATAATAACTGATTCAACGGCACGTGATTTATCCTTATTTTCTCTATAGAAAGATTTTCCATAAACTCAGATGGGTTTTAATTCTCCACTTTTTGAATCAGGCGACATTGAATCAAAAATCAAGGAAGGAGTTGCCAATGTCTGGTATGCATCTGCAAGAAGATAATCCCTTTCAGGTTTGTTGAATTTCAGAAACTGATAAAAATATAGTCATCTTCAAGATAATCTAAAAGGGACAAATAATCAGTAACTTCTGACAGTATCCTGTCTGGAACAGGAACATCACGAACCTTCTAAGCAGAGGGTCGGCAGTTCGAGTCTGCCATGCGTCAAATAAAAGGCCCTTCAAAATCAATTGTTTTGAAGGGCTTGTTTTTTTATGCGGATGCTTTGTCGCGTGGAATTACAAGATTAAGGATTATTCCGATTACAGTAGCAAGAGCCACACCGCCCAGGCTGAATGTAAAGTCACTTCCAATCTTGAACTGCAAAAGTCCGCCACCGATACCGATTACAAGAATTACGGAGGAAATTGTAAGGTTCCTCTTGTCCTTGTAGTTTACACCGCTTTCAACAATTGTACGCAATCCTGAAGATGCAATCAAACCATAAAGGAGTGTACAGATTCCACCCAGAACAGGTGTAGGAATTGTGGATATCAATGCTCCGAATTTAGGGCAGAAAGAAAGAAGAACGGAGATGATTGCGGCTCCACCGATAACCCATACTGAATAAACTTTTGTAATGGCCATGACACCAATGTTTTCACCGTATGTTGTGTTAGGCGGGCCTCCCCATAATGCAGCCCAAGCGGTTGCAACACCATCGCCCAAGAGTGTTCGGTGAAGTCCAGGATCCTTTGTAAAGTCTTTTCCAACAACAGTTGAAGTCGTAAGGGTGTCACCCAAATGCTCGCAGATTGTAGAGATTGAGACAATCACGAAAGTAAGGATTGCAACAAGATTGAACTTCGGTACCATCCAGAAATATGAGTTTCCGTCCCTCTGCAAGAATGGAAGTCCAAACCAGGGAGCTTCCTTTACGGCGGAGAAATCAATCAAATGATAGCTGTCAGATATGAATCCCATTATCAGGACAAAGAGGTAACCTCCGATAAGACCAATCAAAATTGAAATGGTGTTGAAGAATCCCTTTAGGAAAATTGTTGCAAGAATCGCTATGATAAGTGTCACGGCAGCAATGCTTGCACAAACCAGGGAATATTCTTCGTTAAGGTAAAAAGCCTCGTCTATGGCAGTAGGAGCAAGTCCAAGACCGATTACGATGATTACAGATCCTATTACAACAGGTGGCAATGCCTTGTCAATCCATCCTTTTCCGGACACCCTGATGATGCCAGCTACCAGTGCATAAAAAAGACCTGCACAGATGGCTCCTCCCATGGCATACGGAATACCATACACCGCAGAAATCGACTGCAATGCCGGAATAAAGGCAAATGATGAACCTAAAAATGCCGGAACCTTTGCACCTGTAAGCAGGATGTAGATAAGCGTTCCTGTTCCTGCCGTGAACAATGCTGTTGATGTGCTGAGCCCTGTAAGAAGCGGTACCAGAATGGTTGCTCCAAACATTGCAAATACATGCTGAATACTCAAGGGTATCCAGCGTCCGATTGGCGGTCTGTCGTGTGGTCCTAGAATCTCTTGACTTTGAGCCATTTGAATATCTCCTGTATTTTATATTAACCTGAATTATCTTATGGGATAATCCAGGCCTTATAATGCACATCATATCACATTTTTGCCATCTTGATAACCTCTTAAAGTCGCTCTTTTGGAAAATCTGAGCTTAGCTTTAACAGCCATATCATTTTGATTTGCCTTTTAACTGAAGGGGACTGTAATAATGACCGATTTTATGTTAGAATATGGATACTTTGAAAAAGATTCTGTTTTGTCTTGGACAATTGTTGATTTTCTCTATGACGGTGTTTTTTGCATCATGCAGTCACGGTTCCATGGACTCTGACTTTGAGATGTATACGCTCAGGAGAGAATCAGATGATCTTAATTCTTCAATAAAATGGGAGCAGGAACTGGAATCTTCGGTATTGCTTCAGAAAATCAAGGGAGCCGACGGTTTTGTTAAATCCCTGGCAGGAAATCCTCAATTTGTGTTTGCCTCTGGTGCGGAGGACGATTATGATCCCATTTATCCCCAGATAGTTGGTTTTGCATCCCTGGATTTGAGCAATTGTCCGGAAAGTGCCAAAACTGTTCTTGACGGTTTTTGTACGGCTATAGCATCTTCCAGAAATGCAGAATCCTTTATGGCTCAGGGCTGCATGTACTCGCTAGTTTTATTCAAATATGATCTTGGAAGTTTGGGCTATTCAACTTTTAGCTCTTATATTCTGGGTGAGCCTTTTGTGAGTCCGGAGATTCTCCAGTGTCCCGTGCGTTTCCTTAAAGGGGAGGATTTTACACTTGATGTGCTGATTTACCTAAAGGAAGATTCCCCGGGATTCTATAAGATCCATAACATCGCCCTCAAAGGAGAAGTATGATGCTTAGCGGGCTGGAACAGGAACAAGTACTTAAGGCGCTTGGATCAGGCAGTCTGGATATTATTTTAAAAGACAAGGTATTGGGGATTACCGTTGAAATCCCTTCAAAATACATTTCATTCAATTCTCAGGGAATTGTTCTTGTTTCAAAATCGTTTGGATCCATAAGTCAGTCTGTCGGAAACCAGGTTGTGGTTCAGTTTTATGTAAACCAAGTGGGGTATTGCTTTGACACAACACTCCAGGACAGCTCGATGGGGCTGGCTCTTGTAATACCAAAGAAAATCAACAGGGTAAAGTCAAGTGCTTTGACCAAGCCTCAGTCGTTTAGGGCAAGGCTTTTTTATCTGGATGAAAAAAACAAGGATATTACGATTCCCTGCACGGTTCCTGAATCATGCTCCCTTTTGTCCAAGCCTGTGTGGGATGATGTTCCTCATCAGGTTCAGGAAGAATGCAGGATGCTTATGGCCAAACTTGTCAATGAAAGAAAAGAGGAAAATTCTTCATCTTTAGGGAACGGAATGCACCTTATTCCGGTGGCATGCTTTCTTTGCGATCCTGAGCTTAAAAAGAATCTTTCTTCTGTTCATGGCACACAGCTTCCGCTAGATTTGATTTATATCGACGGTGGAAAAATCGTCCTGGGAAAAAGAAAATATGCTCAGGAACTGGAACTTGAATCTGATTATTCTCTGTCCCTTGAGGTTACGCTTTCTGCATTCTTGACACGTTCTATTTTGCTTGAATGTACGGTAAGTGACATATACAGCACTTCATCTTCTGACATGGCTTGTTATTTATGCAAGATTACCAAAATAAAGGCAGAGGATGAACGTTTCATTTCAGAGAGGATGAAACTGTAATAAATGTTGATTTATTCAGCCGAATCCTTTACACGGAAGAATTTTGGTCAAGAGGCTTTTGTTTTGAAATCTCTTGCCCTGTAGTTGACTGATCTGAATTCTTTTTCCCGGAATGCCCCAAAAGTATTGCAACTGGTTTAAGGACAGTGGTGTTCTCAAAAATAATCTTGAGGATAACTGTCATCGGAACGGCCAGAATCATCCCTATAAAGCCCCACATCCATCCCCAGAACGAAAGACTTACAAGAATTACAAATGGAGAAAGCCCAAGGTCAGATCCTTCCCATCTAGGCTCGATTATATTTCCAAGGATAAAGTTGATTGCAAGAACAGAGACCGCTATAAAAATAAATTTACCCCATGACGGATAAAACTGCAGCAAGGCAAAGACTGTGGTTGCCGCCCATGAAATGATCGATCCAAAGGTCGGAATAAAGTTAAGTATAAAGGCTGTTGCTCCCCAGATTACAGGAAAGTCCAGGCCAGCAAAAAGGGTTACAAGAAATACAAGGATGCCAGTCAAAAGAGACACAAGGAATTTTATGGATATGTAGTGTGTCACTTCCTTGACTGTCGTGCTTGCAATTGATTTGATCTTTCCCTGAAGCTCTGTTTTGTCAGAAAAGGCCATTGTAATCTTTGGCTTTATGTCGTTGAATTCAATCAAAAGAAACAGCATGAAAAACAGTACAAGCCCAAATTCCTTTACAAAAGAAACCAGGTTTGCACTCAATGATATTGCGTAATTCTGAACCGCAGTCCTTACATTAAGTGAGTTCCAAAGATTCGTAAAAAGGTCTGCTTCCTGATCATAATGAATCTTGAATGTGTCACAGAAAAGCTGATACAAATCATTAAAGCGCTGCTCATAACGCGGATAAACATTTATGATTGACTTTATGGTGTTGTAAAGCAAATTGCCGATTCCAAAAATCAAAAAAGCAGAGAACAAAAATGTAATCAAAATGCAGAAAAGCCAGGGAATGTGACATCTGTTGAGTTTTTTGCAAATCGGATAAAAGACAAATGAAAGAAGAACCGCGAGAATGATGGGCAGCGAGAATGCTGACGTCAACTTAAGCACTGCTGCCATGGCAATGAAAGTGAGGATCAGCATCATGTACATCATAGGGTTCTTCAGTTTTTTGTCAGGCATTGATGTACCTATTTTTTTGCCCTGTTGGATGAATAAACTGGAGAATTGTCATCTGACTTTGGACCAATCTTGTCAAATCCACAGTATGGAACAAGGACTTCTGGTACAGTGATTGAACCGTCCGCATTCTGATAATTCTCGAATATCGCAAGCATGGCTCTACCAACTGCAATGGCCGTACCGTTGAGCATATGAACATATTTGTTCTTGCCGTCATCATCGTGATATTTTACGTTCAGACGACGTGCCTGGTAGTCTGTGCAGTTTGATGTAGAAGTTACCTCTCCATAATCTCCGTCTGGGTGATCTTCATCCGCACGTCCCGGCATCCATGCTTCCAGGTCCCATTTGCGGTAGGCTGGGGCGCCAAGGTCTCCAGTGCATGTATCAACAACACGGAATGGAAGTCCAAGGCCTGTGAATATTTCTTCCTCAATCAATCTGAGTTTTTCATGGATTTCATCACTCTGTTCCGGAAGGCAGTAAACAAACATTTCCACCTTGTCAAACTGATGGACACGGTAAAGGCCCTTGCTGAAGTGTCCTGCTGCTCCTGCTTCCCTGCGGAAACAATGTGAAAGTCCGCAGTAATAAAGAGGAAGCTTTGTCTTGTCCAATATTTCTCCTGAATGGAAACCGCCAAGCGTAATTTCTGCAGTGGCTACAAGACATGTTCCTTCTTCCTCAATGGCATAAACATTGCTTTCGTTTCCACGTGGATTAAAGCCTATGCCTTTAAGGATTTCTTCACGTGCAACATCCGGTGTTATGAAGGTTGTGAAGTTGTGCTTGCGGAGTATGTTCAGGGCATACATGATAAGAGCCTGCTCAAGGAATACAGCCTCATTCTTAAGGTAATAAAATTTCTGTCCTGATACTTTTGTGCCACGGTCAAAGTCAATAAGGTCAAGGGATTCTCCAAGTTCGACATGATCCTTTGGCTTAAATTCAAATTTGCGTGGTGTACCGACTTTCTTTACTTCAAGGTTCTCGGTATCAAGTTTTCCGATGGGAACATCAGGGTGTGCCATGTTTGGAATCTGTCGTGCGGCTTCTTCCATCTGCTGTTCAATCTCTGCAAGACGTTTTTCTGCCTCGGCGACTTTTTCCTTAATCTGTTTTCCTTCCTCAATATATTTCTGTCTTGTCTCGTTGTCGAGTTTTTGCTTCATCAGGGCAGCATTCTCATTCCTTTTCTGCTGGTAGCCCTGAAGTTCTGTTACGGTTGCCGTCCGCTTGTCATAGAGTTCAACAACCTTGTCTGCGTCTGCATTCATATTGCGGTTCTTGATGTTTTCTTTTACTGCCGCAAGGTTTTCTTTAATGAATCTGTAGTCTAGCATATATTCCTCTAAATTTGTTGCAATTAATTTCCAATCGATTATCTGATGTTTATGTAAAAACGCTTGATGTAGATGACTCTCTCGTTGGCTGGTTCCCAGTACTTGCTGTATGGATAATTCTTTACCAGAGTTTCATATGCGTCAAGAGCACCCTTTATGTTCCTGCTGCTTCCCGGTGCCTCAAGTGCCTGTCCCTTAAGGTAAAGTGCCTCGTCAGTATCTGATGCAGATGAGATGAAGAATTCGTCAAGGTACGAAAGACATTCTGCGTATTTAGCGTTATTGTATGCTTCCTTTGCCTTTTCCAAAAGTTCGGTTCCAGAGAGTGAGCTGTAGTCGGAACCTGTATTAGCCGCAATGCTTGGGCCTGAATTAATGTTAGAGCCAGACATTGATGAGTATCCATAAGAATATGCATCATTGTCATTTGAGTATGAGTCTGTATCTTCATAACCATAATCTGACGTGTCATAATCCTCTGCAACCGGTGAACTGGCACTCCTTGATATTGAGCGTGTTGTAGGGTTGCCTGTTGCAATTGATGCAGAAGCAGGCGGATTTGAACTCGTTGTTGCAGTTGAGCTTGTTGCAGAAGAACTTGCGCTGCGTGTTGTTCCTGTGCTGGGAGTTGCCGGTGATGATGTGCTTGATGCAGAAGATGTAGTGCTGCGTGTTGTTCCTGTACTGGAACTTTTAGCTGTGCTTGTGCTTGATGTTGCCTTTGCAGTTGAAGTTGCGGCAGAGGATGTATTCTTTGTTGAACTGGTGCCTGAACTTGACGCAGCAGGTTTGGTTGCAGTTGTCTGTGTTGTAGAGTTTGTGCTCTTTGCTGTGCTGGTACTTGAGCTTGAGTTCTTGGCCGTGCTTGATGCTGCAGGCTTTGTTGCTGCACTGGATGTTGAAGAGCTGGTGCTTTTTGTTGTGCCAGAACTTGATGCTGCCGGTGCAGTTGAACTTGCAGAAGAAGATGTGTTCTTTGTAGAGCTTGTACTTGAACTTGATGTTGCAGGCTTGCTTGTTGTAGTGGTCTGTGTTGTGGAACTTGTGCTCTTGCCTGTTGTTGAGCTTTTTCCTGTTGATGATGTCTTTGGAACTGCGACAGTGTTTTCTTTTGGTGGATTAGGTACCTCAAGTGTATATGGAGTGTCAGGTTCCTTGTGGACATCCTTTACGGTCGGCGTTACATAGTCAAACTCATTGGAATGCTGGTTGGCGGGGAAAGCGCTTGCATAGGAAGGTGCTACCGCTTTCTTGGAGGTTCCAGTGGTTCTGTCCTCAACAACGACTTCAAGATAATCGCTTATGGATGTTCCGTTAAGAGGATCTATGCAGTAAAAGTGAAGCAATACGGTTCCCGCTTCCTCCTTAGAGCACAATGTAAAGACAGTGTTGTCGCGGCCGAGCTTCCTTCCGTAATAGCGGACGTGATTTGTTTCTTCAGCTTCGCCAAGATAAATCCATTCGTTTCCTGGATATTCAACTTCAAGATATTGGTTGAGCCCGATGGTTACTGAACGTGATGGTGTGACATTGGGATCTGTTTCAGGACGGATATCCCTCCATGCAAGTGTTGCCCCTGATACAGGAATCTGATCATATTCATCGTTTTCTACAGGGTTAAAAAAGACCTCGTTGTCATCGATCTCAATATATTCGGGGATGTTGTCTGTCTTGTCCGAGTTACCCTTGCTCTGTGAATTTCCGATGTCCTGTGAATATACTGTTGAAAGTGGAATTGACAATGCAATACAAGACATGCAGATTGTTCTGATAATTTTTTTCATGGTGCTGCTCCTAATATTTCTTGGACGAGAACATCATTGTCCCGCCCCAGCTCTTCTACGGTGGCTGTACCTGGAATTGTAAACCATTGATTTACCTGCTCTTCATCCCATTTTTCTCCCGTGGTCCTGGAATAATAATAGTCTTCCGTCACGGTTGTGTTCTGGGGAAGCATGAAGGGGTCTTCCTGATTGTGAGAGAGTGTACTTGGAATGGAAGTTTTTTTTCCGGATGCCAGCATCCCGATAATCAAAATCAAAAGGAGAAGGGCAAGTCCGATTATTATGCCCAATGCAACTTTTTTATGCTCGTTTAAGTAATCACCAATTTTTTCAATAGAATTATTAAAAGCTCCCATTGCTCCCATTTATCCCCTTAGTTTATATTTTCCACGGAATCGGGGCTTTCGTCAATGTCTGAACCCTGATTTTCACTTGAATTTTCCTGATTTTCAGTATTTTCCTGAATGTCAGAGTTTTCCGCATCTGCCAGTACTTCAGCGTCAGGTTGTGCTTCTGCGTCAGGTTGAACCTCTTTGGCAGGTTGAACCTCCGCTTCCTGCTGAACTACTGCATCAGCTTGAACTTCCGCTTGAACGGCCGGTTGTTCCTGAGGAACTTTAAGCGAACCGTCTGGATTATGTTCCCGTCGGGGAGGACGTGGTGGCAGGACTATTCCTTCTTCCGGCTCAACATCCTCATCTACAAAATCATTGTCCGCCTCGTAAGGAATGTTTCCGTTAAGGGTGTCCTCATCCTTTTTCATCTGGACGACTTTTGTAACACCGCTTTCTTCCATGGTTACACCTATCATCGTGTAGGCTCCCAAAGCGGTTTTTGTATTGTGCGTGATGACGATGTACTGGCTTACGTTGGCAAAGGAACGTAGTACGTTTACCAGGCTTATGACATTCTTGTTGTCAAGGGCGGCATCAATCTCGTCAAGAAGACAGAACGGGCTTGCGTGAACCTGATAGGTTGCAAACAGAAGTGCCATGGCCGTCATTGTTTTTTCTCCACCGGAAAGCAGTGATATGCTCTGGAGCTTTTTTCCCGGCGGCTGTGCATAGATTTCAACACCTGTTGTAAGCACGTTTGTCGGATCCACAAGCCTTAGGTCGGCCCTTCCTCCTCCATGACCCTCGTTGTCAGAGAACATGCGGCGGAACATGTTGTGGAAATTGCGCCTGATCTTGTTGTATGTGTTCAGGAACAATTCTGCTGACTTGCTCCTGATTTCTTCGTTTACGCGTACAAGGTTGTCCAGTGATTTCTTTGTGTCGGCAAAGCTTTCCTGCTGGCGTTCGTAGCGTTCCTTTTCTTCGGCAAACTGCTCAACTGCCATGAAGTTGACTTGACCCAGCTCCTGGATTTTCTGTTTTGTGTCAGCAAGCTTTTTGCGCAGGGATTCCGGAGCTTCCGATATGGTATACATCCTCTCTTCAAATTCCATAAGGTCTCTGGAAAAATTGTCCTGGAAATTCTGCTTTATGTTGCGGATGTCCGTCTCGTTCCTTGCAATGTTGACGTTAAAGTTTTCAAGCTGCTCCTGACAGCGGTTCTTTTCGTCCTGCTTTTTCTTAAGCACGCTTTCCTTTCCGCTGACTTTTGAGTTGCATTCTTCAACCTGCTTGTTCAGGTCATCAAGTTCTGCAAAGAGCTTTTCTCCCTTTACCTGAAGTTCCGCTATCTGCTCGTCTATTTCTTCAAGCTGTTCGGCTATGTTTTCCTGCTGTTTGTTTTCCTGGAAAAGTTCGTCTTCCTGTTCCTTTAACGCGGTTTCCTCGGATGCAAGGGTTTTCTTCAAAGTAGAAATCTGCTGTTCGAATGAATTCATCTGCTGAATCATTACCGCGCGGTTTGTCTGGAGCTTGGTGAGGGTTTCCTTGTATTCGTTAATCTTTTTGGTAAGCTCCTCATTCTGTTTGTTCAGGCCCTCGTTCTCTTTGGAGATGGCGTCAATCTGCTCGTAGTTGCTGGAGATTGCATCGTCAATTGAACGCTTTTTGGTGATGATTCCTTCCGGTGAAAGAAAATCATCGATGAACAGCGGAGATGTCTTAATGAACGTGTCGATAGAAACAGAAAGTTCGTCCAGCATTGTTCCAAGCTGTGTAAATGCCTGTACGGCATCCTCTCCGAATTTTGAAGCGTCCTTTTCTGTATGTGAGGCAAGGCTTGAATAGTCCTTGAATATGTTTGTCCTACCACCGGTAAAGATTTTGATTTTTTCAAGCTGGGTATTTATGTCTTCCTTTGCCTTTTTGTTTTTGACGGAGGAATATCCCGCTTCCTTAAGTTTTGCATCCAGTTCCTTTACGATGTCTTCCGTGATTGCCGCAAGCTGTTTTTGCAGTTCTGAACGCTCTGAGTCCAGATTGTGGATTTTGCCTGCATTCGTTCCTATCTGCCTTTGGTTTTCGTCTATCTGTCCGGAAGAAAGCTCTATGCTGGAAGTGAAGTTTTCTATGTTCTGCCTGATGCCGTCCAGCTCCTTTTCCTTTTCGTGGAGTTCTGCATTACGGCTGTCTATGTCCTCATTGTATTCGTCAATTCTTTCTTTTATGTTTTTGATTCTGTTTTCTATCTGTCCGATTTTTTCCTTTACTGAACTCTGCTGGAAGCGAAGGTTTTTTGCCATTTCCTTTTTGCCTTCCTGTTCGGCTCCCAGTTTTGCCAGTTCCTGCTGCTTAAGGCTTATCTGTTCGGAAAGAGTTTTGATCTTGTCGGTGTTTTCGTTGAGGGTATTGTATATTTCTTCAATTTCCTTTGCATAGGCGTCACGCTTGGCCTTGATTTCCTCAACCTTCTTTTCCTGACGTGCCTTGTTCTGTATGAAATCCTTGAGCTTTAAAAGCTGTATGTCCAGCTCGTAGTTGAATTTATCCTCGTTGTATTTGCGGTATTTGGATGTTTTGTCAGCCTGAACTTTAAGGGACTCGTAATTGCGTTTGGTCTCTGCAAGCGTTATCTCTATCTGGGAAAGGTTTATCCTTGTGCGTTCTATGTCCCTTTCTGCTTCCGCAACCTTTGCCTTGCTGCTTGTGATTCCTGCCGCTTCTTCAAAAAGATAGCGTCTGTCTTCCGGTTTGGATGAAAGTATCTGGTCGATTTTTCCCTGTTCCATGACGGAGTAGGCGGCCTTTCCGACACCGGTATCCATAAAGAGTCGTCGTATTTCTGTTGCTGTTACCTGGCGGTCATTGATGAAGTATTCGTTTTCTCCTGAGCGGTAGAGTCTTCTTTTGATTGCAATTTCTTCGTCGTCAATTTCAAGAAGGCGGTTCTCGTTTGCAATGGTGAGAGTAACTTCTGCAAGAGACAGGGCAGGACGGGATTCAGTTCCGTTAAATATAACGTCTTCCATTGTTGCGGCCCTGAGGTTTTTTGAGCGGTTTTCTGCCAGTACCCACTTAATCGCATCAACTACATTGCTCTTTCCACAACCGTTTGGTCCAAGCAAGGCTGTGATGCCGTCTGCAAAATTTATTCGTGTACGGTCGGCAAATGATTTAAATCCAAATATCTCAAGACTTTTTAAAAACACGTCTGTTCCCCTTTTAATCGCAAACCATTATATCAGTTTAAAAGCTCTTGAACAATAGGTATTGAACTTAAGCTTAGCGTTCCCAATGCCATAAACGGGGCAAAAGGGGCTTTTTGGGCCTTATTTGAACGATTTGTCATTTTTACTATAAGAAAATATAGTGCACAAAAGACTGAGCTCAGCAAAAAACCTGGAAAACACAAGTTCCCGCATACAAGCGCACATGAAGGGCTGTATTTGATGTCTCCCCATCCCAGTCCAAGCTTTGAGATCCTTCGTACAAGCCAAAAGAGCAAAAATGCCAGAACAGAGCAGATGCAGTATATGAAAACATCGTTTCTGGAGAAAATCAACCTGTATGCAAGGAGCAGGACGGCCAGGATTATATTCAGTAAATCCGGAATCTTAAGGCTGCGTATGTCACAGATGCTTATTGGAATTGAAAAAATCAGGAAAATGACGGCGGCACATAAGGTCGCGTGTGAGTTCAGGAATTCAAGAAACATCATTTTCCCCGGCGGAATATTCAGGAAAATCAGATGGAGAAATAAGGCGTCCGTTGTAAAGTTCCTTTGGATAGACCGTTATTCCAAGTTTTTTTTCCATTTTTGAATACAAAAACATTTCCTTTTCGTCACCGATCACGCAGTTGACTCCTGAAAGGCCTGCTCTGGCGGTTCTTCCTGCCCTGTGTATGAAAAAATCACTCTTGTCGCTCAAATCCATCTGTATTACGTGAGTTATGCGGGGAATGTCCAGTCCTCGGGAAGCAAGGTCGGTTGTGACCAATATGGGGAGTTTGCCGCTCCTGAATCTGTCCAGGAATATCTTGCGCTGCTTTTTGTCGGTTTTGGAGCTGAATCCCTCGCAATCAATTTTCTTATACTTGAGCTTGGACACTATATTCTCCACCTGGTCTGTGCGGTTTGTAAAGACAATCAGTTTTTCCGGCTTTACCGCATGGATGAAGCTTCTGAGCGTGTCGATTTTCTGCTGCCTTTGAGCAAAAATTGCCCAATGTTCGATTTTGGTCCTGAGTACATCATGAGAGTCCACCGTTACGAATTCCATGGCATCTGGATTGTCCTGTTCTTTTGATTCCCTGGCTTTTTCCAATGTGTCCCTTGTGAATTTGCTGACAGTTGCAGAATTTCCGATAATCTGGACGTTTTTATTTAGGCGGTCAAGAAGAGCCTGGGTTTCATCCCTGAGTTCGGGGCTTAAAAGACGGTCTGCCTCATCCAGTACAAGACACCGTACTTGTTCTGCCTTCAATTTCTTAAGGTGAATGAGCTCTAGGATTCTGGCAGATCCACCAATTACAATCCTGGGACGCTCACGAAGCTTTTCTATCTGCTTGGAGATGGGGCTTCCACCAATGCAAAGGGCACAGGAAATGTCGCTTATCGCCTGAATCTGGGCTTTAATCTGGGATGCAAGCTCATAGGTGGGGGAAACTATCAAAAGGGAAAGGTCTCCGCTCTGCTCCTCATTTTCAAGCCTGTCAATAAGGGGCAGGAGGTATGCAAGTGTTTTTCCGCTTCCAGTCTCGCTCTGGAACATGATGTTTTTGTTCTGCATGATCATTGGAATTACTTTTTCCTGTACGGGAGAAGGCTCTGTTATTCCGTTCTTTTCCAGACAGCCAACAATCTGCCTTGAAATGCCTAAATTTATAAAAGTTGTACTCATAAAAAATACTATAGCATATTTTCTTGATTTTGTGATATACTATAATTCTATGAAAGTAGGAATTGATACCTTTGGAACCGAGCACGGCAGGTCTGGACTGGGATCTTATCTGATTTCCCTTGTCAGGAACCTCCCCGAATCGGATGATATATCTTATGAGCTCTTTGGTCCGGAGCTGGATCGTTTTACTTTTAACGGGGACCGCGATTTTCCGTTTGTTTCAGTTGCCACACTTGATACAGCCAAGAGTGACCTCCGCTGGCACAAGCTCAAGGCAAATTATTTTGGCAAAAAACAGCAGTATGATGTAATGCTTTACACAGCCGGCTCAAGGATGATACCGGACCGCTTTAAGGTCAAGGGTGTTGCGGTTGTAAACGACATAGTAAGCACTGTTTTGTCTCAGACAGAGGGTTTTTCTCAGAGGCATCAGATTCGTGCGGGGCTTTCCCATGTTGACTGCATAATAGCATCAAGCCAGTACATAAAAAAAGACATTGAACGCTCCAAGATTCACTGTAAGCGCATAGAGGTCATTCATAACGGCGTGGACAGGACATTGTTCTATCCAAGGGCCAATGCAGAGGTCGAAAGCGATCTTGTTGACATAAAGCCGTTTGCAATAAAAAAACCATACTTCATTTATCCAAGCAGAATAAATAATCCTGGAAAAAAGCATATAGAGCTCATAAAGGCATTTACGCTCTTTAAGGAAAAAACAGGGGCTCCACATCGTCTTGTCATTGCAGGAAACCCCAGTCAGGATTATGGAGATCTGGTTCACAAGGCCGTTTTTGAGTCTACAGCTGCAAGTGACATTTTCATTACGGGGCATTTCCCCCATGAGAATTTCCCGGAATTATACAGGAATGCTGAAGCTTGTCTTTTCCCGTCCGTAAATGAAGGGGTAGGGCTTCCGGTATTGGAGGCCATGGCATCTGGAATACCTGTGGCATGTGCTTCTGCAGGTGCCTTGCCTGAGGTGGCCGGTAAAAACGCATTCTATTTTGACAGCGAGAATATTCAGGAAATGGCAGATGCAATTGAACGAATCATCTCTGATGAGCCGCTTCGTTTAAAGCTGATAAAGGACGGCCTTGAGTGGGCAAAACGCTTCTCTTGGGAAAAGAATGCCCATGCTACAGTAGCCGTCCTTGAATCGGTATTGGGAAAATAAGACTTAAGCGGTCTTCTGGTCAATCAGCAGGGTCTGAATGTCCGGATGGGCCGTCTGTTCAACGATATCCTTTGTAATCTCCAGTTTCTTTTTGCCCTTTATGCTTGGAATCTCAAACATTATGTCAAGAAGAATCTGTTCAACAATTGCCCTCAGTCCGCGTGCTCCGGTCTTGTTCTTTATGGCGATGTCTGCAATTTTGTCGATGGATTCCTCGTTGAATGTAAGGTCAACGTCATCGATTGCAAAACTTGCCTGGAACTGCTTGGTTATGGCGTTCTTTGGCTCTGTAAGGATGCGCTTAAGGTCATCGCGTGTAAGTTCCTTGAGTGCACATGTCATTGGAAGACGTCCGATTAGCTCCGGAATCAAGCCGAACTGCACAAGGTCGTCTGATGTCACCTGATTCAAAAGCTCCATGCGTTCCTCGTCAGTCCTCTGGGTTCCCTTTGCTCCAAAACCAATTGAAGAAGTAGAAAGCCTCTGTTCGATTATCTTGTCAAGTCCAACAAAAGCACCGCCGCAGATGAACAGGATGTTTGTTGTGTCAATGTCAATCATTTCCTGGTTTGGATGCTTGCGGCCACCCTGTGGTGGAACTGATGCATGGGTTCCTTCCAGAATCTTGAGCAATGCCTGCTGTACGCCTTCACCGCTAACGTCTCTTGTAATTGAAGTGTTTTCGCTCTTACGGCTGATCTTGTCAATTTCGTCAATGAATATGATGCCCCTTTCTGCCGCACTGACATCTCCGTCTGCCGCATTTATAAGCTTGAGGAGCACATTTTCAACGTCTTCACCAACGTATCCAGCTTCAGTAAGGGTAGTGGCATCTGCAATTGCAAATGGCACTTTTAAGCGCTCTGCAAGGGTCTTGGCAAGAAGTGTTTTTCCGCTTCCTGTTGGTCCCAGGAGAAGGATGTTTGATTTTTCGATTTTTATGTCGCTGATGGCCTGCTTTTCCTTTGATACGGAAAGCTGCTTGTAATGATTGTAAACGGCAACAGAGAGGACTTTCTTTGCCCGATCCTGACCGATTACATATTCATCAAGATAGTCCTTGAATTCTTTTGGTGTAGGAACCTCTGTCATGTCAATCGGTGTCATGGAATGACGCTCATCATTCAGTACGGTTTGACATGCCGCCACACAATGTTCGCATATGTAAATTGAATCATTTGGAGCTTTTATTACCCTGCGGTTTTCATCTGCCGGACGACCGCAAAAAGCACAGAACTGCTGTTCAGTTTTACCGAAACCCCTCATCATTTGTCTCCCTTCTTGGCATTTTCCATTATGTGATCGATTATTCCGTATGCCTTGGCTTCCTCTGCATCCATGTAAAAATCACGCTCAATGTCCCGGGCTATTTCTTCTTCGCTTTTACCTGTCTGCTGTGCAAAATATTTGATGCTGAGTTTTTTTAGGCGGCCGATCTCCTTTGCTTGAATTGCAATGTCCGAGGCCTGTCCCTGGGCTCCTCCCCAAGGCTGGTGAATCAAAACGCGGCTGGAGGGCAGGGCATGACGTTTTCCTATTGTTCCGCCTGCAAGAAGCATTGCACCCATGCTTGCCGCCTGTCCTATGCAGATTGTCTGGATGTCGCACTTGACGTACTGCATGGTATCATAAACCGCAAGACCGGCGGTAACAGAACCACCGGGGCTGTTTATGTACATGTTTATGTCTTTCTCTGGATTTTCACTTTCAAGATACAAGATCTGTGCAACAATCATGTCTGCGTTTTCATCGCGGATTTCGCCGTCAACAAAAATGATGCGGTCCTTTAAAAGCCTTGAATATAAATCGTATGCATGCTCACCGTTTCCACTGCGTTCTATAATCGTTGGTGATGAATAATAACCCATATTGCAAACTCCTTATATATAATATAAACAAAAAAAACGGAATACGACAAGAGGAATTTTCCCGTGCATTCCGTTTTATATGATTCAGTCCTGTTTTTTATTAGTTTTTGGACTTGAACAGATCGGCAAATGCAACTTTGTCGCCCTTTGCTATTTTAACTTCCTTGTAAAGTTCCTCAAAAAGCTTTTCTTCCTTTGTGTCATCAACAAGGTATTCCTTGTTTCTCGGATCATCATAGTGCTTCTTGACTTCATCCAAGGTGATGCCCTGCTCGTCGGCAATCTTCTGATACTGTGCCTCAACTTCCTCTGGTGTTACGGAGATGTTGCGGTCGCGGAGCAAAAGGTCAACGATGATGCGGCTCTTGAGCATCTTCTCTGTGTCGCCGGTCCACTGCTTTACCATGTCTTCCTTTGTCTGTCCTGAAGAAAGAATCATCTTTTCAAGCTGCTCCGGTGTTGTCTGGAACTGCTGTGCCATCATGTTCCATCTGGCATCCTGTTCTGCCTTGACCATTGAGGCTGGAAGGTCAAACGGATTCTTTTCAACAAGCTGCTCAAGAAGGCTCTGGCTCTTTAACTCAGCAAGCTTACGGGTCTTTGAGGTTTCCATCTGGCGTTTGATGTCATTCTTCAAATCATCAAGAGTCTTGTATTTTTCGCTTACGTCCTGAGCAAGGTCATCGTCAAGCGGAGGAATGTCCTTTACCTTTATTGCGGTAACTGTTACGCTGATTTTCTTTGTCTTTCCTGCAAGATTTTCATCAGGATCCTTTTTATCGTATTTCTTTGTGATTGACTTTGTCTCGTCTTTTTTCATGCCGACGATTTCGTCATCAATCTTGTAGATGTTTTCGCCTGAACCTACGGTAAATACAAAACCCTCGCGCTTTGAGTCTTCAATTACGGCGTCATTGTCATCCAGCTCTGAGTAATTGATTGTTACGATGTCACCCTTTGCAACTGGATCTCCGTCCTTCTTGTCAAGGATTGTAGAGTTGCGGTCCTGTATGGCTTTGAGTTCCTCTTCCAGATCCTTGTCGCTGATTTCTACCTGTGGCTCCTTGATTGTGATGCCACTGAAGTTCTTAACTTCGACCTGTGGGAAAACGTCATATGTGACTGTAAAGGTAAAATCCTTTGAAAGGTCAAACTCTGGCATCTTGTCGCCTTCAAGACGTGGCTGTGCATATGGAAGGGGGCGGTTATCCTTCATGTCATCACCCTGCAAAATCTCGTTCAAAGCATCATCGATGATATTTCCAAGGACTTCCATCTTGATGTCCTCGCCGTATTTTTTCTCGATAAGGTTTGCCGGAACATGACCCTTGCGGAATCCAGGAATCTGGATGTTTTTTGTTATTTTTGAAAGGCCTGTCTTATAGCTTGATTCTACATCCTGCTTGGAAACGGTAGCGGTCAGTCTTACGGCTGAGTTTTCGATTTTAGTGATTTCTTTGGTGATGTTCACTTAAGTTTACCTCTTGTATAAAATTAGACCCGCATTCTTGAATACTTACGATTGCGGTAAAAAAAAAGCGATTTAGATTGAACTCTAAACCGCCTTATATTTAGAGCGGGAAACGGGAGTTGGACCCGCGACATCCACCTTGGCAAGGTGGCGCTCTACCACTGAGCTATTCCCGCAAATCACCTTCGCATCCGCTTTTGCAGCAGTTATTGCTGAATAAGGCTTGCGAGAGGAGGGACTTGAACCCTCACGCCTAGGGCACTAGATCCTAAGTCTAGCGTGTCTGCCAATTTCACCACTCTCGCAGATTTGCAAAGTGCCAAAGCGGCTTCTTTTAACGGAGTGTTTCAAAACCCGTATGAGCGATGGGAGGATC
>JAEEGL015248778.1_pt1 | contig 184054 bp, 118 predicted proteins | sample 9134231 | NCBI WGS metagenome assembly JAEEGL01 (sample SAMN16246548, study PRJNA631951) | gut metagenome | biome: gut microbiome; feature: rumen; material: fiber-attached | host: Bos | place: Iran: Karaj | collected 2018-10 | reverse complement strand
TGCCTGACGGCTCGCGCGAAATCAGCTATTGAAGCCAAGGCATCCGCTACATCAAACTCTATCTATAAACAGCGCCCGTGTTTATATAAACAGGGGCCGTGTTTATATAAACTGCGCCCCTGTTTATAAATAACATCAAACGCTGCTAAAATCGTATCAACCATTTTTATGAAAAAATGCTACATTGCTACATAAATCAACATATTATACTGATAATTTGTTGATTATTCTATGTAGATAGCCCTAATTACTACATAATGCTACATAATGCTACATACAAACCCCATTTGCTTAGCCACCCTGTTCTCGATTTCAAAGACAGACATGTATTCGCCTCAACAGAGAAACGCTTGAAATGTTAAAAAGGAATAGTTTTTCAAACTTTTTGTCAATTTTACTTGCATGAATGTAAATTATACTTTACCTTTGCAGCGGATTTAATTAAACAAAAGTATGAAAAAACAACATCTTCTTCCCCACTCATGGCAGTGGGTCGGCCTCGCGGCCTTGGTTGCAGGACTTGTCCTGGGTTTTACAATCTTTGTCCCTTCCGTCATCAGAGGTAACTACGGAACGGGTGAAGGAATTGAGATTCTTGGCGAATTGAGCTATCTCTTGCTACTACCCTTGTCTGCCATAATCCTCTGTTTCTCACGCGAGAACATCGAAGATGAGCGCATTGACGAACTAAGGAAGAAATGCCTCGTCACTACGGCAATCATCTTCGTTATCCTTCTTATTATTGGACCTTTGAAAGGCTTTTTCATGGGAAGGTTGTGTTCACCTACGTTTATGGGCAAATACTATTTGATATTGGGGCATAGCTGGTGGATGCTTTTCGTCTACCTGCTTATCTTCAAAATCTCCTACTGGGTACAGAACAAACGTTACAGCGATGAAAAATAATATCCGAGTAGAGCGCGCAAGGCAGCGCATGACACAACAGGAACTGGCTGAGCGCACAGGCGTCAGCCGCCAGACCATCAACGCCATCGAGCAGGGCAAGTTCAATCCCTCTACGGCCCTCGCCCTCAAAATGTCGCGCGTCTTCGGCATCCCCGTCAACGACATCTTCGAACTGGAGGATGGCGACTGATAAAACGCCCTCTTTCCAATCCTTTTTACTGCAGAACGGCTGGTTTTCGCCAGTCGTTCTTTTGTTTACATAGTCCATTCGCTTCTTTTGTTATTGTACCAAACGGGTTGGGACACGTGTCCCAACGGGTTAGGTAAGGTGTCCCAACGGATTAGGACACGTGTCCTAACGGGTTTGGGAGATAAGAAACCTGTCCGTTCAGCAGAGCGACGACTGCTTCGAACGTGAAAAAATTGAAAAATTTTCGGCGAAAACTAAAATTTTAACTTAAATGTACGGGAATGTGGTACAGGTAGCGCTTAACTTTGCAGCGTCAAAGGAAAATTACTCACCAAAAAACGAAAATCAGTATGAAAGAGCAAGCATCCCAGCCGCAGGCCAAGCGCCTCACCATCCACTTCTATGCCGCCGAGTTCACGCAGGGGCAGCGCCGTTACATCCGTCGCACCCTCGTGGCCTGACGCCAGCCACCTTAATTCTTATCTCTTAATTCTTAACCCTTAACTACAATGACATTGTTTATCCTTGTTTCCACGCTCTTCGTCGGCGCCATGATTGTTGCCGACTGGGCAGAAATCACGAAGTGAGCCTTGCCAGAATCAAAAAGTATCACTACTTTTAACCCCCTTCGGGGCTTTTAAGTAGGCTTCGCCTCGGAAAATTGCAAAAAATTTTGACTGTCGTCGAATTTTGTCGCGACTCAACAAAGAAAATTCAAACATTTTTGTTGTTTCACTGCTCCAAAATTTGCATTTCCACTCGGCTCGCACTACTTTTGCATCCCGAACAGAATAACACCGATTGCGATGCAGAAGCCGGAAGAACTTTTTGGACGATACATTTGGTTTGTCAACACGCTGTTGCAGGCGGGAGACGAGGGCCTCACGCTGGCCGAACTGAACGACAAGTGGTGTCTCATGCCTTTCAGCGGGGGCACGCCCTTCAGCCGGACGACCTTCAACCGCTACCGCGAAGTGGTGGAGGAGATGTTTGGCATCATCATCGACTGCAACCGCGCGACCAACTGCTACTTCATCGCCAACCCGGAAATGCTGCAGACGGCCGGCGTGCACACGTGGATGCTGCGCTCGATGACGGTGGCGGGCGTCCTGCAGGCCAGCGCCGACCTGCACGACCGCATCTTGCTGGAGGCGATGCCCACGGGACAGGAGTACCTGCAGCCCATCCTCGACGCGATGGCGCACGGGCACGTGATGAAGCTGAAGTACCTGCGCTCGTTTGCCCTCATCCAGACGTTCAGGGTGATGCCCTATTGCCTGAAGGTGTTCCGCCAGCGCTGGTACCTCATCGGGCGCAACCCGGCTTACAGGGATGACGACATACGCGTGTATGCGCTGGACCGCATGATGGGGATTACGGAGACGGACGAGCCGTTTGACATGCCCGAGGACTTCAACCCGCAGACGTTCCTCCGCGACGACTTCGGCGTATATACGGGCGGCGACACGCCTGTGGAGGACATCGTCATCCGCGCCTACGGCCGTCTGCCCAACTACCTACGCTCGCTGCCCCTGCACCACAGCCAAAAGGAAATCGACACAGCTCCACGCTATGCCGACTTCAGCCTGCGCCTGCGCCCCACCTACGACTTCATGCAGGAACTACTCTCGCAGGCCGACGAGGTGGAAATACTGGCTCCCGAAAGCCTCCGCAAGGCCTTCGCCAAAATACTCCGCAAAGCTGCCCGACGAAACAAGTCGACTCGCTAATCCTACATCTAATTACAGTTCAACGGCGGGCCATCCGTAGTCTTGATAGTAACGGACGGAGAGGTTGTGACGCTTGACATATTCCTGCAACTGTTCCCGACGGACGGCCTCGCGTACTGCCTCGTTGGAGTGCATGTTGCTGTAGATATCGTAGCGATCGCCGAAAATCCGTCTGGCGCTGGCGTCGTTGCCGGCACCATCGACGGTCTGTTCGAACGAGGTGACGAGGTATCGACCGCCCTCCTTCTTCAAGGTCAACAGCCCGGAATGGTTGCCGCCGGAGACGGTCTTGAGCGTATCGCCGGCCACGTTGTACCAGAACACCCAGAAATCGCCCCACACACGGAGCGAGTCCTCGCGGATCATCATCAGCGTGGGAATGCAACGGTCGCCCCGGGCGTACTGCGACCCTATCTCGTTCACCAGATAGTCGCTGATGGCTTGCCGGACAGCCTGTTCCTCGCGGTTGATGGCGATGTGGCGGATGCAGTCGGCCTTATGCTCGTCGAAGTCGGACATAAGCCACACGCCGCCCACCTTCTCCATGTAGAGCCTGTGCTCCTCTATGTCGCTTGATTCGTCGAACGAGCCGTCCTCCCACTTTTGCCGCACGCTGATGGTGGCCACGGCATGAGTCGGGTCGGTCTGCTCCACCCCGACGACCTCGAAGTCGGCAATCGTTCCGCCGTTGCCCGTCACGAAGTAGTAGAGCCATTCGTGGTCCAGCGCCTCGTGGTTGGGCAGGTTGAACATCGTGTCGAGTACCGCGTAGAAGTCCTCCGTCATATAGTCGCGCGACTGCTCCAGCAATTCGTGGTCGGGGATAAAGCCACACAATTCCGCAGCACGTTTCTTCAGCTCTCCTTCCCTGTTTCCGCAGGCCGTCAGCAGAGAGACAGCCGCCAGGAACAATAATAGTTTTCTCATCATGCTATCCTTTATAATAAAAGGAAACAACAATCTGTTACTTCGTGTAGTACTTCTGTGCTTCGGGCAGGTACTTCTGGATGTCGGTGATGCGCTTGGTGTCGGAGGGGTGGCTGCTCATGAAGGGGGGTATGGACGTAGGGCTGGCGGCTGCCATCTTCTGCCAGAACGTCACAGCCACTTCGGGATTGTAGCCTGCCATGGCCATGAAGATAAGGCCCATGCGGTCGGCCTCCAACTCGTGCTTGCGGCTGTAGGGGAGCATGACGCCATAGTTTGCGCCAAGGCCATAGACGGTCTGCCCCAGTTGGCGCGCGGCCTCGGAACGGGTGCTGAGCGCGGCATCGAGGATGGCCGAGCCGTAGGCAGCCAACATCTGCTGGGAGAGACGCTCGTTGGAGTGCTTGGCCACGGCGTGCGCCACCTCGTGGCCGATGACCACAGCAAGGTCGTCGTCGGACTGGCAGAGCGGCATGATACCCTCATAGACCACAATCTTTCCGCCGGGCATGCAGAAGGCGTTCATCTCCTCGTCCTTCACAAGGTTGAACTCCCAGCTGTACTGCGCCACCTCGGAAGCAAGGCCGTTGTCGGTGAGGAACTTCTCCGTAGCGGCAGCAATCTTCTTGCCCACACGCTGCACCATGGCCGTCTGCGCAGAATTGCTGCTGCGCGTAGCGGTAGTCATGTACTCGTTGTATTGCGTCAGGCTGGACGAAAGTACTTCGTTGTCGGAGACAAGCATGACGCGATTACGTCCCGTAAGGGGCACACTGGCACAGCCGATAATGATGACGGCTGCCAACACCAAAGAAAACAATGCAGTTTTTTTCATACTATTTTGTGATTAAGAAATAAGCGAAACGGGGATTATTGGGATACGGGATTTCCGTTGATGATACAATTCTCTATCTGCAGCGGCTCCACGGAGTATTGGTCGGGCTTGTCCTCCATGTCGAGGAAGGTGCGGCACGTCATGTTGAGGTTACGAAGCGTGATGTTGGCCGAGGTGCTGTAGGGTATATCGGTGCGTCCCTTGAGGTCAAAGAACTGTGTCCAGGGATGGACGAAGACGATGCGCGTGGCGCTGCCTGTGATGTCCTCCACACGGATATACTCGTAGCGCTGGGGGGTGTCGGGGCGCATCTTCAGCCAGAGGATACGGTCGGCGCCCTCCACGTGGCAGCGGCGCAGGATGACGTTGTGGTTGAGCAGGCTCTCCGAGCCGCACGTCAGCGCTCCGTGGCAGAAGCCGTAGGAGCAGTTCTCGATGAGGATGTTGCGGTTGGGGCCGTTGCCGATGGTGTCCTGGTCAGCATAAGGGCCTTTGCCGCCCTTGAGGGCAACGGCATCGTCGTTGACGTCCATGTAGCAGCCGTGGATGAGCACGTTGGTGCAGACGTCCACATCGAAGGCGTCGCATGAAGGGGCCTTCACGGGGCCTTTGCTGGGGGCATAGGTGTAGAGCCCCAGCGCCTTGACGTTCTCGCAGCGGTAGAGGTGACACGTCCAGAAGGGGCTGTTGAGGAAGTGGGCGTCGCAGAGGGTGACGTTGCGGCAGTCCTGCAGGAAGACAAGGCGCGGACGCATCTCCTCGAGGTTGGTGCACTGGCGGTTGTACTGCCTGCGCAGCCAGAACGAGCGCCAGTAACGCTCGCCATTGCCGTTGAGTGTGCCCGAGCCGCTGATGGTGAAGCCGTCAAGCCCGATGGCGTTGACGAGAGCCATGAAGTAGTGGATGTTCTGCCCCTCCAGACGCGTGTCCATCAGGGCAAAGTCGCCTATAAAGTCGCTGCCCTTCAGCACGGCGCCCTCACTCAGATGCAGGTGCGTGCCTTGCCGGAAAAAGAGCGAGCCGCTGAGGAATGTTCCCTCGGGGACGACAATGACTCCCCCGCCTTCGCGGGCTGCACGGTCGATGACAGCCTGAATGGCCTCCGTCTGCAACAGAGTGCTGTCGCGCCGCACGCCGTAGTCCGTCAGCACATACTGCCGCCCAAGCGTGGCGATGTCAACATGCGCCGTGTCGCTAAACCAAGCCGAGATGGGCGTTCCGTCAGGCCAGAGGTCAACCACCCGACGCTTCCGCGGCGCGCGTCCGTCGGCCGAAGCACACACCAGCACAGCCGCACACACGGCAACGATTTTCAGGAATGTGTTTTTCATCCTTTCTTTGTTTTTTCCGTGCAAAAGTAATAAAGAACAAAGAAAAAACAAAGAAAAATCGCCGGAAAGTTTTATTTCTTCACCAAGGGCTCGTAAGGAAACCGAATGGGAAGGAAATACCTTACGCGGACACGCTCTTCCAGTTGTCGCCCCGGTTCCCATTTAGGCATAGACTTTACAAGCCGCACAGCCTCTTCGTCAACAAGGGGAATAATCGGTTTGACTAACTCCGAGTCATATCCATTAGCAGAAAAAGATGAAGCTATCGACCGTACTATCCTCACATCGGAAAGCGAGCCATCCTTCTCTACCACAAACTGCACCACAACGCGTCCCTTCAGCCCATTCTCTATCATCTCTTTTGGACACTGCTGATTCTTACGAATAAACGCCAACAATGAATCTACTCCGCCAGGAAATTTGGGATCATCTTCAACAATCGAATAAATGGAATCTGCACCCGCATCCTCATATTCCTTTGTATCATCGACAGACTCTTCATCGCCCGTTTCAAAGTATGCAGGTTGTTCCAAAATAAGAATCGGCTCACCATTATCAACATTGGCTTTTACATTTTCAATAGTGTTTTTCACAACAGAAACAGGCTCGGAACTTTTTTGAGTAGTATTGCGTTTTTGTCCTTTGCAGCCGACAAGGCTGGCAGCAAGCAGCACGGAAAGGAGGAGAGTGAGAGAGCTTTTCTTGCAAGCGCAACTCAGGGGGCAGCCGCAGCACGAACGGCCTTTGCGCTTGCTCCGATGGAGGCGGAAAAGCACAACGACCACGCAAACGGCAACGGCAGCGACAACAAAGATGGTGGCAAGGTTCATAGGCTTTATTGGCTTGTTAACTTGTTGACTTGTTGACTCGTTGACTCGTTGACTTGTTGACTCGTTGACTCGTTGACTTGTTGACCCCAATTAATAAAACAACCCCGCAACGAGGTAGCCGATAAGGGCGACAATCCAGGCAAGGGCGCATTGGAACACGATGACAAAGATGGCCCAGCGGGGTCCAAGCTCGCGCCGGATACTGGCAATGGCTGCCACGCAGGGCGTATAGAGCAGGCTGAAAAGCAGCATGGGGATAGCCGTCAGCGCCGTGAGCGAGGCTGTGACATTCAGCACCTCCATCGTTGCCACTACGCTCTCCTTGGCGAGGAAGCCGCTAATGAGCGAGGTGACGATGCGCCAGTCACCCAGCCCGAGGGGACGGAACAGCGGAGCGACGATGCCTGCCACCCAAGCCAGCATGCTGCCCTCGCCGTCCTCCACCAGACGCAGACGGAAGTCGAATGACTGGAGGAACCAGATGACAATGGTAGCAAGGAAGATGACGGTAAAGGCACGCTGCACGAAGTCCTTCGTCTTGTCCCAAAGCAAATGGGCGACGTTGCGTGCCTGCGGCAGACGGTAGTTGGGCAGCTCCATCACAAACGGTGCTGCCTCGCCCTGACGCCCCACGTGCTTGGCACACAGCGCTACGACAACACCGACGAGGATGCTGAGCAGATAGAGCCCAATGAGCACCACTCCACCTCGGCCAGGGAAGAAAGCAGCTGTAAAGAATCCGTAGATGGGAATCTTGGCTGAGCAACTCATGAAGGGTGTGAGGAGAATGGTTTTCAGGCGGTCTCGCGCCGAGGGTAGCGTGCGCGTTGCCATAACCGCAGGCACCGAGCAGCCGAAGCCGATGAGCAGCGGCACGATACTACGCCCAGAAAGGCCAAGACGACGGAGCAGCTTGTCAGTGACAAAAGCGATGCGGGCCATGTAGCCGCTGTCCTCAATAAGGCTGAGGAAGAAGAACAGGATGATAATAATAGGTACAAAGCTGAGCACGCTGCCCACACCGCCGAAGATGGCATCGACGACGAGCGAGATGACAGCGGGAGAAACGTCTGCGGCCTCCAGCCCACGCTGGCAAAGAGCACCGAGGGCGCTGATGCCGCTGTCGAGCCAGCCTTGCAGGGGAGCGCCCAGCACATCGATGCTGAGCCAGATGACGAGGCACATCACCGCCACGAAGATAGGCAGCGCCGTCCACTTGCCGGTGAGGATACGGTCGATGCGCTTGCTGCGGCGATACTCGATGCTCTCGCGAGGCTTAACCACCGTGGCTTCGCACAGCCGATGGATAAACGTGAAGCGCATATCAGCCATGGCAGCAGAGCGGTCGAGCCCGCGCTCTTCCTCCATCTGCAGGACGATGTGCTCCACCATCTCTTGCTCGTTCTGCGTCAGCTGTAGCGCCTTCGCCACGGCTTCGTCGCCTTCGACGAGCTTTCCCGCGGCAAAGCGTAGGGGCAACCCCGCACGCTCGGCATGGTCTTCGATGAGGTGCATGATGCTGTGGAGGCAGCGGTGTACGGCGCCACCATGGTCGTCCTTGCTGCAGAAGTCCTGCCGCGCCGGAGCCTCCTGATAGTAGGCCACGTGGACGGCGTGCTCCACGAGCTCGTCGATGCCCTCGCCCTTTGCCGCCGAGATAGCCACAACGGGGATGCCGAGGATGCGCTCCATGTCATTGATTCGGATGGAGCCGCCGTTGCCCGTCACCTCGTCCATCATGTTCAGCGCCAACACCATCGGCACACCCAGCTCCATCAGTTGGATGGTAAGATAGAGATGCCGCTCGATGTTTGAGGCATCGACGATGTTGATAAGCCCCTGGGGCTTTTCCTTTAGAATGAAGTCGCGGCTGACGAGTTCCTCGGCGGTATAGGCTGAAAGGCTATAGATACCCGGCAGGTCGATGACGTCGGCTGAAGCCTGAACAAACTCTTCACTTCTGCCGCGAAAGAACGATGCCTTGATTTGTCCGTCCTTGCGATCCACGGTGACGCCAGGGAAATTACCCACGTGCTGATTGGAGCCCGTGAGCTGGTTAAAGAGAGTGGTCTTACCGCTGTTCTGCTGCCCTGCAAGGGCAAAAGTAAGCGTGGTACCTTTCGGAAGGGGACTTTCCGTGTCGTGGTCGTGGTATTTGCCCGCCTCACCAAGGCCAGGGTGGGAAGAAGAATTAGGAATGAGGAACGGGGAATTAGGACTTGGCTGCACCTCACAATTTTTGCCATCCTTCATTCCTAATTCCTCACCCCTATTTTTCAATCTTACAGTTATCTTTTCTGCTTCAGCCAGACGCAACGTCAGCACATAGCCCTGCACGAGCAGCTCCATCGGGTCGCCCATCGGGGCATACTTCATGAGTTTCACTTCGGCACCGGGCAGAATGCCCATATCCAGAAAATGCTGGCGCAGACTGCCCTCGCCGCCCACCGTCATCACTACGGCACTCTCGCCGACTCCAAGTTCCCGTAAGGTCATACGCTTTCCTTTTTCATCTTTGTTTTCGGGCTGCAAAGGTACAAGTAATCCCTCTGCAACACAATACCCAAAAATGAGTATTTTGCAGGAAACCCCACATTTTTCCGTTGTTTTTTCTTTTATTATAGATTTTTTCCTTACTTTTGCATCACACAATAAAGAAATCCATTAATCTTTACTCATACGTTATGAAAATCACTCGTCTCACACTGCCGCTGCTTCTGTTGGGCTTTGCGGCTTGTACATCAGCGCCCAAGGCTGATCTGTTCACCCCCTACCACACCACCGACCTTCGGTTGCCCTCTGTTCCGCTAGTTGTCTCCGACCCTTACTTCTCCATCTGGTCGCCCTACGATCAGCTGACCGACGGCACCACGCGCCACTGGACGGACGATGAAAAATCCATCGAAGGCCTGCTTCGCGTAGATGGCACCACCTATCGTTGGATGGGTGCCGAGCGTCAGATACTCGAGTCCATCGTCCCCATGGCCGACGAAGTGGCTTGGCGTGCGCAGTTCACTCGCCAAGAGCCGAAAGCTGGCTGGCAGCAGCCCGACTTCGACGACAGCAACTGGGAGACACGCCGTGCCGCCTTCGGTTCGCCCGACCTCAGCTATGTCCGCACCCGCTGGAGCGATACGAACAGCGACATCTGGGTGCGCCGCACCGTCAACCTCACGGCTGACGACCTGAAAGGCGACCTCTGGCTCGTCTTCAGCCACGACGACACCTTTGCCATCTGGTTCAACGGCGAGAACATTTACGACACAGGCAACATCGAGATTTGGCGTGAGGGAGTGAAACTCCACCTCAGCGACGCTCTGAAGCAGACGCTCCACGAGGGCACCAACGTCATTGCCGCCCACTGCCATAACACCACAGGCGGCGCTTATCTTGACTTTGGTCTCTACCGCAATGTGGGTATGGACACCAGCGTCATTCAGACTGCCCGCCAGAAGAGCGTCGATGTCATGGCCACCTCAACCTACTACACCTTCGAGTGCGGTCCCGTGGAACTGGATGTCGTCTTCACCGCTCCCATGTTGATGGACGACTACGACCTCCTCTCCTCCCCTGCCGGCTACATCAGCTATCAGGTACGCAGCACCGACGGCAAGCCCCACGACGCCCAGTTACTGCTCAGCACCACCCCGCAGCTCGCCGTCAACAAGTCGGCGCAGCCTACCGTCAGCGAGACCATTGAGAAGAACGGTGTCCGCTACGTCAAGAGCGGTACCATCGAACAGCCCATCCTCGCTAAGATTGGGGACGGCATCTGCATCGACTGGGGCTACCTCTACCTCCCCGACTACAACGGCACCGTCTGCCTTGCTGCCGACCCCGTTGTCAAGAAAGCCTTCCTGGAGAACGGCACACTGCCTAAAAAGGAGGAATCGGCGGACAAAGTCATTGCCAGCAGCCCCTCGAAATGGCCCTCGCTTGCCTACTCTCACGACTTCGGCAAAGTCACCACAGCCTCATCGCACGCTCTCATCGGCTACGACGAAGTTTTTGACATCCAATACATGTACAAGAACTACAAAGCCCACTGGGCTCACGACGGCGCCGTCACCATCTTCGACATGATGGCCCGCCTGGAGCGCGAATACGCCAGCATCATGGCCCGCTGCCGCGCTCTTGACAAGCGCATTTATGACGATGGCTTCGCCAGCGGCGGCAAGAAGTATGCCGAAATCCTCAGCGGCTCGTACCGCCACGTCATCGCCGCCCACAAGCTCTTCCGCGACGACGAGGGCAATCTGCTCTTCTTCTCGAAGGAAAATAACTCCAACGGCTGCGTCAACACCGTCGACCTCACCTATCCCGAAGCCCCTCTCTTCCTCGTCTATAACCCCGAGCTGCAGAAGGCAATGATGACCAGCATCTTCGACTATAGCCTCAGCGGCCGCTGGACAAAACCCTTTGCCGCCCACGACCTCGGCACCTACCCGAAGGCCAACGGTCAGGTCTATGGCGGCGACATGCCGCTGGAGGAGGCTGGCAACATGATTACCCTTGCCGCCATGCTCTGCAAGCTTGATGGCAACACAAAATATGTGGACAAGTACTGGGACGTCATCACCACTTGGGCCGACTATCTTGTCGAGAACGGCCAAGACCCTGCCAACCAGCTCTGCACCGACGACTTCGCCGGCCACTGGGCACATAACTGCAACCTCTCCGTCAAAGCCATCATGGGCGTGGCGGGCTATGCACTCATAGCCGAGATGAAAGGACTCAAAGACGTTTCTCAAAAGTACATGGCCAAAGCCAAGAACATGGCTGCCGTTTGGGAGCAGAATGCCCTCGACGGCGACCACTATCGCCTTGCCTTCGACCGCCCCGACACCTGGAGCCAGAAGTACAACATGGTGTGGGACAAACTATGGGACATCAACATCTTCCCGAACAACCCCATGGCTAAGGAAATCCCGTACTACCTCACCGTGCAGAACCGCTACGGCCTTCCACTCGACTGCCGCCGCGACTACACCAAGAGCGACTGGATCATGTGGACGGCTGCCATGGCTGACAGCCCCGAACAGTTCGGCCAATTTGTCACCCCGCTCTGGGACTACATCAACGAGACTCCAAGCCGTGTTCCCATCAGCGACTGGAGCGACACCAAGACTGCCCAGATGGTAGGCTTCAAAGCCCGCAGCGTCATCGGAGGCTATTGGATGCGCGTGCTGGCTGACAAACTGAAGAAATAAAACAAAGAACAAAAACATAACCCCAATGAAACAAAAACATCTCCCCCTGTTGCTTTTTATGTTGCTGCCGCTGACGGTGGCAGCCGAGCGCCTCACTCCTGTCGATTACGTCAGCACACTTGTTGGCACCGAGAGCAAGCACTCCCTCTCCACGGGCAACACCTACCCCGCCATTGCCATGCCCTGGGGCATGAACTTCTGGATGCCTCAGACAGGCCGCATGGGCGACGGCTGGGCCTACGTCTATAGCGCCGACAAGATTCGCGGCTTCAAGCAGACCCACCAGCCCAGTCCGTGGATCAACGACTACGGACAGTTCTCCATCCTTCCCGAAACGGGCGACAAACCCATCTGGGACGAGAACGAGCGCGCCAGCTGGTTCAGTCATAAGGCAGAGACGGCTAAGCCCTATTACTATAAGGTCTATCTCGCCGACTACGACGTCACCGCCGAGATAACCCCCACCGAGCGTGCCGCCATGATGCGTTTCACCTATCCCGATGCCGAGCACGCCTACGTGGTCATCGATGCCTTCGACAACGGCTCCTACGTCCGCATCATGCCCGACCAGCGCCGCATCGTGGGCTACACCACCAAGAACAGCGGTGGCGTCACCAAGGACTTCCGCAACTGGTTCGTCGTGGAGTTCGACCGCCCCTTCACCTACACCGCCGTCGTCAAGGAGGGTAACATCGACGACAACGCCATCGAGACCACCAACCGTCACGCCGGCGCCATCATCGGCTTCTCCACCCGCCGCGGCGAACAGGTTACCTTGAAGGTCGCCTCCTCCTTCATTAGCGAAGAGCAGGCCGTACAGAACCTCCGCGAGATAGGTCGTCGCTCCTTCGACCAGGTGATGACCGCTGGACGCGACCGTTGGAACGAGATCCTTGGCCGCATCGAAGTCGAGGACACCAACATCGACCACCTCCGCACGTTCTACTCGTGCCTTTACCGCTCCGTGCTCTTCCCCCGCTCGCTCTTCGAAGTGACGGCCGACGGCGACATCGTCCACTATAGCCCCTACGGCGAGGGCGACGTCCGTCCCGGCTACCTCTTCACCGACAGCGGCTTCTGGGACACCTTCCGTTGCCTCTTCCCCCTCCTCAACCTCCTCTATCCCGAGATGAACGAGAAGATGCAGGCAGGCCTCGTCAACACATGGCTCGAGAGCGGCTTCCTGCCCGAGTGGGCCAGTCCGGGCCACCGCGGCTGCATGGTGGGCAACAACTCCGCCTCCATCGTCGCCGACGCCTATCTGAAGGGCTTGCGTAACTACGACATCGACGCCCTTTGGGAAGCTGTCAAGCACGGTGCCAACGCCGTCCACCCGCAAATCAGCAGCACCGGACGCCTCGGCTGGGAGGACTATAACAAGCTGGGCTACGTCCCTTGCGACGACATTCGCGAAAGCGCCGCCCGCACCCTCGAGTACGCCTACGACGACTGGTGCATCTACCAGCTCGGCCTCGCCCTCGGCAAGAAAGCCAAGGAGCTCAAGCCCTACCGTGAGCATGCCCTCAACTACCGCAACCTCTTCGACCCCAGCCACAACCTCATGCGAGGCCGCAAGAAGGACGGCTCATGGATGGAGCCCTACAACCCGCTGCAATGGGGCAACGCCTTCACCGAGGGTAACGCCTGGCACTACACATGGAGCGTCTTCCACGACCCGCAGGGACTCATCAACCTCATGGGCGGTCAGGACGTCTTCAACCACATGCTCGACAGCGTCTTCAGCGTCCCGCCCATCTTCGACGAGAGCTACTACGGCGGCGTCATCCACGAAATCCGCGAGATGCAGATTATGAACATGGGTAACTACGCCCACGGCAACCAGCCCATCCAGCACATGATTTACCTCTACGACTGGTCGGGGCAGCCGTGGAAGGCGCAGTACTGGATTCGTGAGGTCATGGACCGTCTCTACTCCGCTGCCCCCGACGGCTACTGCGGCGACGAGGACAACGGCCAGACGTCTGCCTGGTATGTCTTCTCGGCCATGGGCTTCTATCCCGTCTGCCCGGGCAGCAACCAGTACGCCATCGGCACGCCATACTTCGACAAGATGACGCTCCACCTCCCCTCGGGCCGTAGCCTCACCATCGAAGCTGAGGGCAACAGCGCTGACGGCCGCTACATCGACGGCATGACCTTCAACGGCACACCTTACACGAAGAACTACTTCACCCATGCCGACCTCCTCAAGGGGGGCATCATCACCTGCCGCATGGCTGACAAGCCCAACACCTCCCGCGGCACCACCGACGATGCCTTCCCCTACTCCTTTAGTAATGAAAAATGACGCATGAAAATTGAAAAATAGCATGTCCCGTAAAATAGTCATATCATCCGCAGGCACACTCGTTTGTAAAACTATTTGTTTTTCATTCTTCATTTTCCATTTTTCATTTATCTCCGCCCAACAGCCCGAGCAAAACCTCACGCGTGCTATGGAGCTGCTCGACGGCACCATCACGAAGTGCTTCACCACCTCGAGCGGCCTGCGGATGTACGACACCTACGACACCTCCTCCCACAAGGGCAGCGGCACGGCCGACGTCTGGCCTTATACCGCTGCCCTCGAGGCTACCTGCTCCGTCCTTGAAGCCCTTGACAGCCTGCGTGCCGACCTGCCCGCCCTCTACGACGAGCACCACGATCGCTACATCACCCTCCTGCGCAGCCTCTTCAACGACCTTGCCTACTACAAGGGCACCTATCGCCTCTTCTCCTACGCCCACCGCGGGCCGTGGAGCATCTACGGCGTCCACCGCTCCAGCCGCAAGGGCGGCGCAACGGTGACGGGCATCGAGAATGTCTATGACGACCAGATGTGGATTTGCCGCGAGCTTGTCCGCGCCTATCGTCTCACCGGCGATGCCGATTACCTCGCCGAGGCCACGACGCTTGCTGACTATTGCCTCGACGGCTGGGACTGCTGCCTAGACGCCAAAGGCAACGAGTATGGTGGCATCAGCTGGGGACCAGGCTACAACAGCAAGCACTCCTGCTCCAACGGCCCCCTCATCCAGCCCCTCGCCTGGCTTCACGACCTCTACCTCTCCCCCGACGAGACAGCCGACTACACCCACAACTACATCGACGCCGAGGGCAACCGCCTCTCCACGCAGCGCCTCCGCTCCGAGGCCTATCTCGACTTTGCCCGCAAGGTCTATGCCTGGCAGAAGGAGAAGCTGCTCAACCGCTCCACGGGCGTCTATTACGACATGCTGGGTGCCGACAACACCATCCAGTACGTCACCGCCCCCGACGGTCTCCGCTACCGTACCCACGTCGATACCGGCAACCCGGGCGGTAATGCCTACACCTACAATACCGGCACCATGCTTGCCGGCTCCGCCGAGCTTTACCGCCTCACGGGCGACAACGCCTACCTCACCGACCTCCGCAAATTGCTCTCCTCGTCCTACAACCAGTTCGGCCGCCTGAAGCGTATCGACGACGTCCGCTATCGCCAATGGCCTACCGACGCCTCGGCCACCAGCGGCTTCAACTGCTGGTTCAACGACGTGCTGATGCGTGCCTGTGTCGATGCCTGGGCCTACGACCCCGACGGCGCTGCCAAGATTCTCAACTCCTATCAGGAGAACCTCGACTACGCGTGGGAGCACTACCTCACCTCCGATGGCTTCCTGCCCATCGACCTGCTGGGCGGCTGGGGCGACAGCCCCGTCACCAAGGGCTTCCATCAGCTTGCCTTCGCGGCCGAGTATGCCATGCTCGCCGTGTGGCAGCAGCGCGTGCTCGCCACCGACATCGCCTCCCCCGCCGCCGACGCCCGCCCTTTCCCTGACGGCGCTGCGCCCACCTACACCCTCGCCGGCCAGCGCCTCACCACCCCCGCCGCCCACAGCGGCATCCTCATCACCCGCGGCCACAAATACCTCGTCCGCTAATTTGTCCCTTCCGTACGAGGTTTTAAGCGTTTTTACCTCAACACTTACCTTTTTGCTCGTAAGGTGCTGATAATAAACATGAAAGCACAGGTAAGTGTTTCTCGAACACTTACCTAACACTTACCTAACACTTACCTAACACCTACCTGGCATATTGTCATCCATTCAGGCGGCTTTCAGGGGGACCACCTTGAAAAACTTCATGTTTCCACGATGGATGTAACCATATCCCAGTTCCTTCATGGCCAACCCGACGTGTATTTTTGCGCTATGGGTGTTCTTTACCAGCGGGTATTCACGACGTATGACGTCCAGCAACTGCCCCGTATTCAGCGATTTCGCGCTCTCGTCGTCTGCGGGCCTTCGGAAGCATACCTCCACCATCTCTGCCATATCCATCTCCGTCATGTAGTTGAGGTTCAGCTCCTGTATGCGTGCTACCTCCTCGTTGTTGAACCAGTAGGGCGACTTCAGTTCGCAAATCTCGTGCATCACCTGGGCGTAGAGCTGCTCGTGGTTGATGTCCCCACGGTTGTCAATCGTCTGCCCATCGGGTATCGTCAGGCAGATGTATCGTCGGCTGCCTGTCGCATCCGTCAGCGGATGGGGATTGTTTGTCGTTGCCACAAACGAGGCATAGCGCGGACGGTCCTCCTGCGAGCAGCCGTAGATGGGACGTCCGTTCACCTTGTTCTTCGAGAGCGTCTGCTTCAGGGCCGCATGCTGGCTGGGACGGATGGCCTCCAGCTCGTCAAGGTTCACCAAGAGGTTGTTTGTCAGCGCCATCTCCTTGTCGAACTTGTTCGAGAGGTTCAGGTGATCCAGGTAATACTGTCGCAGTTGCGCAGGCAGCAGACGACGGAGGAACGTGGTCTTTCCGCATCCCTGCGCCCCAATGAGCGTGGGCACACACTCGTTTCCATGTAGCGAGTCCATCTGGAGCCAATGTGCTACCGTCGAGCGAAGCCAGATGCTCAGGAAGCCCAACTGCTCTGTGCTGATGCCTGGCAGACGCCCGAAAAGCTGCGCCACGTGGTTGTGGCCGTCCCAGCGCGGCAGCCCCTCCAGATACTCACGGATGGGGTCATACGGGCATACCTCTTCTGAATGAAGCAGCTCCACGATGTCCGACTTGGGGTTAGCCCCATCGCCTACATCCTCGCGCTTGGCGCGGATGATGATGCTGTTCAACGCCTCCTGCGTCAGCACACGCCAGGCCGGCTGCCCGCCCGAAGAGCCTTCCATAGGCAAGGTTGCAAACTCCACCTTCCCGTTCAGCACGTTACGACGGAAAAGGTAATTGTCCTGAAGGAACTGCTCCACATCGAGCGCCCCTTTTTGAGACACACGAAGCGTCTCACTACAATTTGTAAAGGTAGTTTCCATAAAAGAAAAAAATAGTTAATACTAGAGTCACTATGGTATCTTATACCATAGTGCAAAGGTACAAAAAGTATGCCATACCACCAAATTTCTTTACGAAAAAGCACCCAAATCTTGATTCTTTTTCATGGCAAATCCCAACTCCCTCCTTTTCATTTCTTTTCCACCCACTCAACTTTTCAGATAGGAGATAGGTAGGTGTCAGACAGGTGTCAGGTAAGTGTCAGGTAAGTGTTAGGTAAGTGTTAGGTAAGTGTTTGCGAAACACTTACCTTATCTAACGCTCTGTGACACAGCTTGTTTTGAGAGAAAAGGTAAGTGTTGGCATTTTTTTCGAAAACTTCTCTCAAAAAAGTCCATGAAAAAACGTAATGCTCCAAAATCTTGCCTATCCCTCAGCCCCTTGCTCTGTTCCCTCAGCCCAATGGGCTACGATTTTAGCCCAAGGGGCTGGCGGATTATTCCCTTGGTCTGCAAGAATTACAAAGACAAATGATACGATGAACCAGGCAACCTATCCCAACAGCGACGACTACGTCCGTCCCTACTTCTACCGCGTCTATAACCGGGAAACGCTTTGGGTGAGTTAAAAGACCATTGGAACATGAATGGAATTAGGTCTAGTTTCTACAAAGAAGGAGAGCTTAGTGAATATGATGCCTATGATTATGGTGGAGATTTTGTTGTTGATAACTCTAACCAAATCAAATCAGCTACTGATAACAATGGCATGTTCTCTACAGAGAATGCTGATATTCGGATGGCTATTCAAAAACCTGATTATATTGAAATAGAAGATGAAAAAGAAGTAGAAATACTAAGACACGACTTATTTAACAAATTTAAAGAAAAATCATCTTACGGTTGTGTTGGTCATACTGCAAATTATTGGTATCTTTGCGACTACTTTGGAGACAGTAACTATAAAATAAAAGCTCAAATTCAAATAGATGGAAATGAAAAATTCCTCAATGACATCGAAAGAAAGCTTGGAAACAGAACTTACAGAGACGCAGAATCTTTTGTTAGAAGGATTGCAGCTCTTGCCTCTGGAGAAGGACAATATTATTATGGTAATGTTGATGTTAAAATCCTCAGAGGAGAAACAGCTAAAAATGCTGTTTTGGATAGCAGCAAGATTGAAAATGAAGAAAATCCCTTCTCAACCTCAAGTGATGGACAAAGCATTACAGATAATGCAGGAACAGGATTAACTATTAGTACAGAAGACGATTGGATAAAGGATGCGGGGTTCTTCCAAACTCCCGATGGTACTATCTATGGTTTTGCAGATCCTCAAGGCAACATCTATCTTGACGAGACTATTATATCTCCAGAACATCCTATACATGAATATACTCATCTATGGGATAGGATAATCGCTGAAAGGAATCCTGAACTCTGGAAGAGAGGCATAGAGTTAATGAAAGACCCTAACCACAAGTTCAAAAATCACGATAAGACTATCTGGCAAGAGGTTGAAGAAGATGCTAATTATGGCCCAAAATGGCAGCATCTTAAGGAAGATGATTCTTCCAAGTATGAAGAAAACTTTTTCTTAAGAAATGGAGTGGTTTCAAGAAAAACCACTATATTTGCAAAAAGTTTTTTATAAAATCCCGTGAAGAACGTTTGACAAAAAAAGATTGTTGAAAAAGGCAAAACATGGCAAATTGGAATAAAATAGAACGGCCAACAGACGATGGACACATCGTATCGATGCAGGCTCCTTTGATAGTTTCAGCGAGCAGGAGTACTGATATTCCAGCATTTTATGCTGACTGGTTCTTCCATCGTTTGCAAAAAGGATACTCAGCATGGACAAACCCTTTCAACGGGGTAAAGTCATACGTATCTTATGAAAAAACGCGCTTTATCGTATTCTGGTCGAAAAATCCTCGCCCTATGTTGCCATATCTGCACATCTTGAAGGAACGTAACATCAAGTGCTACGTCCAATACACCTTGAATGACTATGAACAGGAGAAGTTGGAAAAAGTTCCCTCTCTTTCAACACGCATAGAAACATTCAAGTTGCTTGTTGAGCAGCTTGGGAAAAGTACTGTCATCTGGCGGTTTGACCCCATGATACTGACAGACGACATATCCGTGGATGATTTGCTTCAGAAAGTTCAAAACATCGGAGACCAATTGAGAGGCCATACAGAGAAGCTGGTGTTCAGTTATGCTGATATTGCCTTGTACCGGAAGGTTAAACATAATCTTGAGGTCAACGGTATACCTTACCAGGAGTGGGAAATTGAGCAGATGGAAGAATTTGCGGACAAGCTATCGGTCATGAATCGTGATCGTGGCTGGAATTTTCAGCTGGCAACATGCGGTGAGAAGATTGACATATCAAAATATGGCATCCAACACAACCGCTGTATTGATGGCGACCTTATCACCCGTTTAGCATGGGATGACAAGGAATTGATGGATTTCATGAAAGTTAAGATTGAAGATGTCCCGGCTCCGACATTGTTTGGTGAACCTGAGCTGCCAGAAGGAGCAATCCTCCTGCCTCATAATCATTACTTCATCAGTAAGCACAAGAAAGACCAAGGACAGCGTCCGTTTTGTGAATGCATGGCTTCTAAGGATATAGGTGAATACAACACCTGCCCACATCTTTGCGAATATTGCTATGCCAATACAAGTAAAAAAATAGCTTTGGCTAATTATCGAAGACATTTAGATAGCCCAAATAGTGAAAGTATTGTATGATTGAAGTCAATAAAATTGTAGAACAGTGTTATAACAGGCTCCCAAATGAATGGAAAAGTCATCCTTGGGATTTAACAGATCATGGACGTAAAGTGCTACAGTCTGAGCTTGAGCTTGATGGATACCTAGCCGCATATGGTGAAATGCACATTGTGAAATGCAGAGCAGCCTTGCAGAATTTTCCATGCATTTCCCATGACGATGAAATACAAAGGCATAACTTTGAGATAATTGATTGGGGGTGTGGGCAGGGTATTGCAACGCTGACTCTGCTAGAATTCCTAGAAGACAGAGGATTATTAGGGAGATTAAATGCCATCACACTTATTGAACCATCTGAGATTGCTTTGAGAAGAGCGCAGCAATGGGTATGCCAAAACGCAGGATCTGCTGTTAGAGTTAAAACAGTTAGTAAGTATATACCAACCAGCATAGAAGAAACAATTGATGACGTCACTTGTACTTCTTATGTTAGCATTAATCTTTTTTCTAATATTCTGGACATCAGGTCGGTAAATTTGTTGTGGCTCGCAAGGAAGACTTCGTCTCTAGCAAATATCAATTATATGATTTGTATAGGGCCAAAGTTTACGAGAAATACGAGAATTCAAGATTTTTGTGGTTATTTCAATCCTTCTTCATACTTTTCTTCGATAGATGCGGAATTGTATGCTTATACACAACGCACACATCATCCTTATGGCTGTGAAACGAGATGTTTCGTTCATTTGCGTGATGATCATATCGATAGTAATTATGTTGAAAAAGCAACTGATGTTGGTATAACTGATGACTATGATTATTCTATAGAGTGTTTAAGGGGTTCTGTTGATGACGACACATTGTTCTTCTACAACAAGATAAGAAACGAATGTAGTAGCAATTATACAGTCTTCATCCGGCCGGCAATAGGAGTTGATACTCCAGATATATTACTAGCAAGCATGAGCAAAGGAATTGTTATCCTCCATGTATGCAGAGATGTTAATAATATAGAAACAGATTTCTACAGAGTTGAGAATATTAAAAGTTATCTATTCAATACACACTTGAAAACCATAAAAGTAGATTCTATCATAAACCAAAGCGTTTATGGCTGTGTTAAGACAGGTCTTTACTTTCCCAACTCCACTCGATCTGAAGTAGAGGATGCTATTGATCAACTCAATGAAGAACGTAATATAAAAAACCAAAACACTTCCCCAAAAGATCACTTTGCATATATGATTAAAGCGTTCCCGTCTGATGATTTTAATGAGACATTAAACCGATTATCATCAAGAGGATTCCGTTCTGATTATTATAATGAGCTTATAAAACTAATCATAGGCAACTGGCATTCCTACAAGGATGGTGATTTGAATTTTAAACTTACATACAGACAAAAAGAGCTTGTCCGAAGTACAAACAGACGCCTCCGTGTAAAAGGTGTAGCGGGATGTGGCAAAACCCAAGTCGTTGCAAATCGAGCAGTAGAACGTCATCTTAAAACTGGTAGCAAGGTACTTATCCTTACATTCAATATTTCACTAATTCAATATGTAAGGATGAGAATAAACCAAGTTCCTGCGGATTTCTCTTCAAACATGTTTGAGATAACGAACTATCATCAGTTCTTCCTTTCTATGGCTAATAAGTATTCTGATAAGAAACTTTCGCTTGAAGATTTTGACGATGCCCATTATTTCGCCCCTTATGCAAATAATATAAAAAAATACGACTCTATTATAATTGATGAAGTTCAAGATTTTAAGACCGCGTGGCTTTCATCAATCGTTTCCTATTTTTTGACTTCAAACGGTACAATATCAGTTTTTGGTGATGGAGAGCAAAACATCTATGACCGAATAATGGCAGAAGAGAAAATGCCATCCATTCCAACTTTTTCTGGTCCATGGAACAAGATTAGCGAACGTATATCCATGCGTATTATTAATCCTAATGTCGCACAATTAGCATATCGATTTGCAAAACAATATGTTGATGGCACCATACAGGCGTTAGATACTCCAAATGAATTAGTTTTTGAGGAGTATTTCATTAAGTATTGGAATGTAGGACTTGACAAAACGGCTAATTCTCTAAGCATGAATATCAGATGGATAAAAGAACATTACAACCTAGAATTAAAAGATATTGTTGTTATGTCGGAGTCTATAAATATTCTACGTGACATAGAAAAGGAACTGAATAGTTGCCAATTAAGTTGTATGACCAATTTTGAAACAGATGAACAATATCGAAAACTAAAACAATCTCAAACAAGTCCTAGCTTATTCCAAAAGGATTTGAAGGAAATATGTAGGGCGGCCAAAACGCATTTTACTACTGATATTGATGCAATAAAACTATCAACCATTCATAGCTTTAAAGGATGGGAATCAAAATCGGTCATACTTATTATGCAACCTGAAATGCAGGAAAACGGAACCTATGATGGATACTATATTCAAGAAAGAGAGAATACACCCGCCCTGATTTATACTGCGCTGACACGTGCAAAATGCAATCTATTTATCATTAACTTGGGAAATCCTAAATATGATACTTTTTTCAAAACAAATATAGAATGACCATGACATATTTTAGCATATCTGAGAAAAGGACTATATATCAAATTCTCACTCTTATTATGAAGGCTGACTTTATTCTAAATCCAGCAGAGGTTTCTTTCTTGGATCGAGTTTTCGAGGAATTCAAGATGAGCATTGATGATTTTGATCACATGGAAGATGTGGAATTTGAAGAACTCGCTTCTGCTTACTCCATGTTTTCTGATGACAAAAAAGAATATGCTAATCGTTTGTTTGTGGAAATGGCAGAATGCGATGGATATAAAGACCCGCGTGAAGTCGCAATAATAAAGAAATTATCTTTTTAACATCTCCTTGAAATATTCATTCTAGGTAAGAATAAATCAGGACGTGCACAGCATGTCCTGATGACTATTGGATAGGGAAAAAATCAGGGGGACAGGAACTCTCATACACACAAACCCATTCGCACGGACTTGATGAGACGAGGGACTGGCATGAAGAAAACATTTGTGGTTCAGGGTTCAAAGTTCAAGGTTAAGGGTAAAGAATTGTAGGTATCAAAGCTACTTCTATACTCTATATCTTCCCTTGAGATAGCAAAAAAGTAGTTAAAAAGGTTATAGAGATACAACCTTTTTGAAAACATTTTGTATCTTAGCAGACTCAAAAGAGTCTCCGGAGATTGTTATTTCAAGATACAAGGTAAACGGTTTACACCAGCTTAAGCCAATCTTCGCGCGAGCCGGGGAGAAGGTCGATGACGGGAATCTCAATCATCGTGTAGGCTCCGGGCTGCTGGCGCAGGGCGGCACGAGCGACGCATACGAGCACCTGGCCCGTGAGGGCAGGATTATTAATGCTCATGTCGAAACGGAAGCGCTGGTTCTGCGTGGTGCCGCTGACGCCCTTACGGGTGAGGTTGACGCCATGTCCCATGTCGCGCAGGGCATCCACACTGGGGACGGCAAAGACGTGAGTCTCGTCATTGGCGAAGTAGGGATCGGCCTTGATGGCAGCGGTGACAGCCTCGAGGGTGGCACCTTCCTCCAACTCGACATACACCATGCGGCGATGTACGCCCTCGCCCTTGGGGATGGTCATCGAGAGCGCGTCGCGCACACCTGTCTTCGAACGGACGCAGACGCTATGCCCCATGCTCATGCCGGGACCGAAGTTGGTATAGGTGAGTCCCTTGGGGGCAATAGCCTCGAACAAGGCACGCACGATGCTGTCGCTGCCTGGGTCCCAGCCGGCGCTGATGATGCTGACGCGCCCTGCCGCACGGGCAGCATCGCCCAACGTCTTACGCAGCGAGGGGATGAGGGTGTGGATGTCAAAGCTATCGACGGTGTTGATGCCAAGCGCGAGGCACTCAAGGGCATACTCCTCAACCTTGCGCGTGGGGGTGGCGAGGATGGCGACATCTACATCGCGCAGCTTACTGATGTTATCCACGACGGGCACCCCAGCCAGCTCAGCGGGACAATCCTTGTTACCCTGACGACGGACTACGCCTGCAACCTCAAAGTCGGGGGCTACCTCCAGCGCTTGAAGCGCATACTTACCGATATTGCCGTAACCAACGACGGCGGCTCTGATCTTTTTCATACGATTTGATATTACCTTATATGCTATTGCCTATATTTTCGGCCACAAAAGTAATCATTTGGCAGCAAGTTTGGACTTTTTTTCTACTTTTTTTAATTTTGTCGCAAAATTTTTCGGATTTCCGTGCAGTATTTTCGGTATCCGTGCGTTTTAAGAGTGTGAGAAGACTAGTCGGACTGAACCTCGCAGTGGATGAGTGAAACCTATTTAGTGGAACAATGCAGAAAGGGCGACAATGCCGCGCGCGCGGAGTTATACAAAGCCTATTCGCCTCGGCTGATGGCGGTATGCTGCCGCTATGCCTCAGGGCGGGAACAGGCGGAGGACTGGCTGCACGATGCCTTCCTGCGAATCTTCGGCCAGATAAACCGCTTCCGCTGGCAGGGCGAGGGCAGCCTGAAGGTGTGGATGGAACAGGTGACGAGGAACGTGGCCATTGATGACTTGCGACACCACAACGCGCTCACCGTCCTACCGCTAGACCAGTCAACAGAGGAGCCGATGGACGAGCCCGAGCCCACCGTCGACGACATCTACCGCATAGACGAGGCCGACCTCTTTCGCCTCATCGGCGAACTGCCCGCAGGCTACCGAGCCGTCTTCAACCTCTACTGCATCGACGGCTTCTCGCACCGAGAGATTGCCCGGATGCTCGGCATCAAGGAGAAGACCTCCGCCTCGCAGCTCGCCCGCGCCAAGGCTCAACTGGCCAAACGCATCAGGGAAGAATTAAGTGAATTGAAAATTGAAGATTGAAAATTGAAAAATGAAGAATGAATAGTAACGAGAATATGAAACAGAAGGATTGGACTGAAGCCCTGCGCGACCGACTGAAGGACGCCCAGATAGCGCCTCCCGCCGAAGGCTGGGAAGAGCCTCTCCCCAACACGCCCCTCAGTCCTCCCGTTATCGGGGGGCAGAAACCCCGAAAGGGAGTTCAGCCCTCCCCTAGGAGGAACTGGGGATGGGTTGCTGCCGCTGCTGCTGTGCTGGCTGTCGTCGTTGTCGTCACCACCACCGACATCTTCGCCCCCCACAAGTCCGGCGAATTAGCCGTGATATCGGAAAGTCAACAAGTCAACGAGTCAACAGGTCAACAAGAGATCTCAGAAAACCTAGAAATTCCAGAAAACCTTACCGCCCTGGCCAGGATAGAAGAACCCAAAGTGCAAGGAGGGTTAGCCAAGCGGGCTAAACGAGCCAGCCAATCCCCCGCCACTGCCTCCATTGCTTCTGAAAACTTGGAAAAATCGGATTACTCGGATTATTCAGAAAACTCCGATTATTCCGACAACTCTGATAATTCCGACAATTCCACTCCCCCTGCAGCCCTGCCCGCAAACGCCCATTCAGTCCAATCCACTCAGTCCGCTCAATCCGCTCAGTCCCACACTCTCCAATCCTCTACCCTGCTGGCTGATGCTACGCCGCGCAGTGCGGCAAAGTCCCACGCCCCCCTCACCCTCGGCATCCGTAACGCCGGTGCCAACGGAGGCTCCACCTCCGTCGTACCGGGGTCACCCGTCTTTACTAACACAAACAACGCAAGATATTACTACAGTATGCCCGTCTCCTCTGCCCCCGCTCTGCGCGATGTCAATGAGGGAAACTACGTCTTCAACCACAATCCCGAGTACAGTCTTGGCCTCACCGTTGCCCTCGAGCCCATCGAGCGTTTCATCCTTGAAAGTGGCCTCGTCTGGACCACCCTCTCGTCGCAAGTCGTCTCATTCGCCAGCACTCGCGAACAGCGCATCCAGTACCTCGGTCTTCCGCTCTATGCTGGTTGGCGTTTTATCGAGCACGGCGCCATCTCCCTTTCCGCTAGCGCTGGTGCCACAGCCGAGCGCTGCCTCAGCGCCAGCCTCGGCACATGGAAGCAGGACGAACGCCCCTGGCAGTTCTCTGTCGGCGCCCAAATGGGCATCCGCTACGATCTTGGACACAACTTCGGCCTCGCCTTCGAGCCCGGCGTCAACTACCATCTAACCGAGACAGTCCTCACCACCTCACGCACCGACCACCCCTGGTCGCTCTCTCTACGCCTCACGTTGCAATATACGCTTTAAGAATTGAAAATAAATAATGGATTTATAATTACAAAGAATATGAAAAAGTATTTAACTTTCTTTCCTCTCGCCCTTCTTTTCGTGTTTTCCGCCTGCACCGCAGATATTAATATGAATGATAAGATAAGCGAAGATGGCGAGGGTATTCTCTCTTATCGCATGTACATTGAGCCTTTTGCAGGAAAATGGAATTTTGTTAGCTATGACATTCTTACTAAAACCGTTGTCAGCGATGCCAACGGCACCGTCCGCGATAACATTCAAGGACGTGACACACGTGAGATAGAAGCCTCGTGGACATTCGAAACGGATGGCTGGGGCGTCATCGCTCTCAAGAAAAATCCCACTTATTTGCCAACGGGTGAAACCACACCGAGCGACGACAACAGCCCTCTGCTCAAATACGGCAAGGAATTTCAGTGGAAGGTGGAAAACGACAGCACAATGATGCTCACTTTCTACCTGACGGGCGACAGCACAGAAACCTATGAGGCGCGCTATAAATGGGAGAATTGGACAGAGATGAGCAATGCCGACAAAAAGAGTCCCTATTGGAACGACAATTTAAGCCTGACCGTTGACTACACCACCACAGGCAACTATGCTGAGCTGGAAAAGACATACGCAGGCTACACCACCTTCAACACCAGCTACGATGGCACTGGCTGCACGTTCAAAACGGACGTCACACTCACCTACTACCTACAACGAAACTGACCTTTTTAACGTTTTCGCTAAGCCAAATGACCAAAGCCAAACTTGTTTGAGCTTTGGTCATGGCGAGAGAAGGTCGGATGAAATCCAAGGATTATTCAAAAAAAAGCGCCCGAATGGGCGTTTTTTCGTTTTTTATGCTTACTTTTGTCCTCACAATAGTATAATATCAACTCATCCGTAATAAAAACGTACCTTTATGAAAAGCAGAATCCTCTCCCTCCTGTGCCTCGTCGCACTCTTCTTCCTGACCATGCCACGTATGGCTGCCCAGGAATTCAAGGCCGAACAGAACTACATCATCCGCAACGCCGGCACAGGACTTGTGCTGGATAACCGCGGTAGTCTCGACCCCAATGCAAACATCGTCCTCGCCAAGCCAGACAAGAAAAGCGAATCGCAAGTCTGGCGCCTTGTGGATGGCAGGCGTGGCACCGTCAACATCGTTTCGCCCTTCAACGACATGAGCGTCGATAACGGTAACCAGGGTAGCCGTCAGGGCAACATCATCCAATGGGGCACAGAGCTCAGCAATCTCAACCAGCTATGGCAAGTGCGCAAGCTCGACAATGGCCGCTATACCTTCACCTGTCTGGCTGGAGGCCTCGCCCTCAGTGCCGCTCCTGAAGATGCCTCGGGCAAGCCCGCCATGCAGCGCATCGCCGCCGGGGATGACGAGAACCAGCAATGGATTGTCGAACCAACGAACCTCAAACTGAAACCGCGCCCCGTCTCAAAGCACGAGTGGGAGAACGAAAAGATTTTCGCCATCAATAAGCTTGACGGCCATAGCACCTTCATCCCCTTTGCCAACCGCGATGAGATGCAGGGCGACCCCGCCTACCGCCAGCCGTGGCAGCGCACCTCATCGTCACGTTATATGCTACTCAACGGTAACTGGAAGTTCAACTGGGTGAAAAGCCCCGACGAGCGCCCTGTCAACTTCTTCAAGCCCTCGTTCGACGACAGCCGCTGGGACGAGATTCCTGTCCCCTCCAACTGGGAGATGCTAGGCTACGGCACCCCCATCTACACTAACGTCACCTACCCCTTCCGCAACCACCCGCCTTTCATCCAAAGCCAGAACGGCTTCACGAACATGACCGAGCCAAACCCCGTCGGCTCTTACCGCCGCAGCTTCTCCCTCCCTGCCGAGTGGAAGGACAAGACCGTGCTGCTCCACTTCGATGGTGCCTACAGCGCCATCTACGTCTGGGTGAACGGCCAGAAAGTGGGCTACAGCCAAGGCGCGAATAACGATGCTGAGTTCGACATCACCCCCTACGTCAAGGCGGGCAAGCAAAACCTACTGGCCGTGGAATGTTACCGCTGGAGCGACGGCAGCTATCTTGAGGACCAGGATTTCTTCCGCCTCAGCGGCATCCACCGCGACGTCTATCTGAAGGCCGTGCCCAAGCTCCACATCCGCGACCTCTATCTAACCGCTGACTTCAATGACGCCCTTAGCGAGGCGACCCTCGACGTCCGCGCCTCCATCGTCAACGGCACCTCGAAGGCTTCCGCTGCCACCCTGCGCACCATCCTTACCAATGCCGAGGGACGCGAGGTGGGACGTGCCACAGACGACATCAGCGCCATCGCCAAGGCTGACGAGGGCGACATCCACACCTCCATCGCTGTCCACCGTCCCCAGCTCTGGAGTGCCGAGACACCCTACCTCTACACCGTTGATTTCGAACTGCTCGATGCCAAGGGCGAAGTGATTGAGGCCACCACGCAGCAGTATGGCTTCCGCAAGATTGAGATTCGCGACGCCCGCGTCTTCATCAACAACCAGCGCATCTTTTTCAAAGGTGCTGACCGCCACGATACTCATCCCAAGTACGGCAAGGCCATCCCCGTGGAGAGTATGATTGAAGACATCCTCCTCTTTAAACGCTACAACCTCAACACCGTCCGCACCAGCCACTACCCCAACGACCCGAAGATGTACGCCCTTTACGACTACTACGGCATCTATGTCATGGACGAGGCCGACCAGGAGTGTCACGGCAACCACAGCATCACCCGCAATCCCTCGTGGGAAGGTGCCTATGTCGACCGCGGCGTACGTATGGTAGAGCGCGACAAGAACCATCCCTCGGTCATCTTCTGGAGCATGGGTAACGAGTCTGGCGGCGGTGCCAACATCACGGCGATGTACAACGCCATGAAGGCCATCGACGGTCGCATCATCCACTATGAAGGCATGAACCAGCAGGCCGACATCGACAGCCGTATGTATCCCTCCGTACCCGACATGATCCGTCAGGACCGCATGCCCTCCAACAAACCCTTCTTCCTCTGCGAATATGCCCACGCTATGGGCAACGCCATCGGCAACCTCGCCGAGTACTGGGACTATATCGAGAACGAGTCCGTCCGCATGATTGGCGGCTGCATCTGGGACTGGGTGGATCAGGGCCTGAACAAGCTTGGTGAACCCGACGACCACTTCTACTTTGGCGGCAGCTTCGGCGACAGCCCCAACGACAACGACTTCTGCTGCAACGGCATCGTCACCCCCGACCGCAAAGTCACATCCAAGCTCTTGCAAGTGAAGCAGATTTACCAGTACATTGGTTTTAGCTTGGAGAACGACGGCGTCCTCGTCAAGAACAAGTACGCCTTCCTCAACCTCAACCAGTTTGCCCTCCACTATACCATCCTCAAGGATGGCGTCAGCGTGCGTGAGGGCGACCTTACGCTTCCCTCGTGCGCCCCAGGCAACAGTTGCGTTCTACCTTTGCCCATCAGCGAGGCCATTGGCGACAACACCACCTCCGAGTTCCACGTCAACCTCGCCGCTAGCCTCCGTAGAGGCTGCGTCTGGGCCGATGCCGGTCACGTCGTTGCCTCCGCCCAGCTACCTGTGAGGGAACTTGCCCCCGTCCCCGCTGCCCCTGATGTCGAAACCTCTCCCACCAAGCTCACCGCCCACATCGAGGACGGCCGCACGCTGGTCTTCTCAACCGGCCGCGACGAGATTACCTTCGACACTCGCCGAGGCCTGCTCACCGGCCTGCGCTACAACGGCGGCGACAACCTTATCCACCGTGGTCAGGGCCCTGCCCTCTACACCTTCCGCACCATTAGCAACGACCGTCAGGACTGGAGCGACACGGAGAGCATCGTCACAAAGTTCGATTGGAGCATCAGCGAAAATGCCCCCATTGGCTATGTCACCGTCATCCGTAGTTCGCAGACGCCTCGGACCGTCATCAACGACACCACCACATACGTTATCTACACCGACGGCAGCATTGACGTCCATGCCACCTTCGTCACCGCCGACGACTTCCGCCTGCCGCGCCTCGGCCTGCAGGCGATGCTTAGCCCCGCTTTGGAGAACGTCAGCTGGTACGGCCGTGGCCCTATCGAGAACTGGCCCGACCGTAAGGATGCCGCCTACGTCGGACGCTACACCTCCACCGTCACCGACATGGAAGAGTTCTACGTCCGTGCCCAGTCGATGGGCGAGCGCTGCGACACCCGCTGGCTCACCCTCACCGACAAGGCTGGCAAGGGCTTGCGCATCGAGGGCATCAGACAGACGTTCGACTTCTGCGCTCTCCACGTTACTGACCGCGACCTGAACGACGTGAAGTACGGCCACCGCATCCCCGAAATCCGCCGTGCCGAAGTTGTCCTCACCCTCGACGCCTGGGTGCGCGGCATCGGCAACGCCTCCTGTGGCCCCGGCCCGCTGCCCGCCTACGACTACAAGCCCGGCACCCACGCCCTCGACGTCCGTCTCAGCCCGATAAGATGATACAAGAATGAAAAATGAAGAATGAAAAATGAAGAATAGTATGTCCCGTATGCAGCGCACCAATAAAAAAGCTTTTTATTTTTCATTCTTCATTCTTCATTTTTCATTTATGCTATCTCTTTCCGCTTGCTCGTCGCTGCGGGGAATAGGGATGAACAAGGATTCTCTCCGTGCTGCAGCTACAGCCGACAGCATCATTGATTTTGCCCGACAATCCTTAGGCAAGCCCTACCGCTATGCAGCCCGTGGTCCTGCGGCATTCGACTGCTCGGGGTTCACCTCCTATGTCTATGCCCAGTTCGGATATAACCTCAGCCACTCCTCCAACGGGCAATCTCATCAAGGGCGCCCTGTCAAAAAGGGCATTAAGCACCTGCAGCGGGGCGACATCGTGGTGTTCAGCGGACGACGCATCTCGCAGACTCCCGGCCACGTCGGCATCTACATCGGCCCCGACCCGGGCGGCAAATCGTTCTCCTTCATCCACGCTGCCCTCACGGGCGTCATCATTTCCCACCTTAGCGAACCCTATTACCAGGCCCGCTACCTCGGTGCTCGCCGAATCCTACCCGACTTCGCCCCCGGCGCCGCCTCTATCATGCCCTCGCTCAAGCTCTCCGAGCCACTACCGCACGGCCCCACTCTGCCCTCTTTTCCGCCAGATTCTCTTGACTGGTTTTGCTTCAGCGACGAATAAAACGCTTTTGCGACACCCGTTGCAACGCTTTTGCAACGGGATTTTACTTGCACAGGGGACAAAAAGGCGCTACCTTTGCGTCGAATTAGAAAAAGAATCGCATGAAACGTGTCGTTTTTCTCCTCTTCGCCTTGTTGCTGACGACGTCTGTCGCGACGGCTTCCGATGTCCACCGTCAGCTGAACGAGATACGGACATACATCAACACCGACCCCGCTCGTGCCCTGGAGGAACTGGAGCAGATGGACGTCGCGCTACAAAGCCATTCATCCCATCGTAAATCGAAAAAGGAGGCTGCCCTCTATGCCGTGCTCTATACACAGGCCCGAGACAAATGCCTCATCCCTCACGCCTCCGATTCGCTCATTCTTTCGGCTGTCGATTACTATAGCCACCGCGGCCGCGACAAAGAGCTTCGTGCCCTGTCGCAGTTCTATCTCGGAAGCGTCTGTCGCGACTTGGGCGACGACTTCCGTGCTGTCGAGGCCTACCTGCCCGCTGCCGACGGCTTCCGCGAGCTGAGCGACCACGTCATGAATCGCCGTGCGTCGCAGAACATCGCCGACCACCTCTTCAACCAGCACCTCTTCGCCGAATCGCGCGAGTGGTACCGTCGGGCTTATGATTGTGCAGTCTTCACACGCGACAGCCTCCGTATGATTATGCCGCTCGAAGGTATCGCCAAGTGCCAGATGGCCGCTGGAGAATGGGATGCATCATACGACAACTACGTCACCCTGCTGGCGCTAAGCCGTGCCATCGACAACCCCATCGGTACAGCCCTCGCTGCCGAGCAGCTCTCCATCATCACGCGCCGCAAGGGAAATGCTGCCGATGCCCTCGCCTACGCCTCGCTGGCCGAATCGCTGCGTACAGGGGACGACAAACTCTTTCCTTATTATTTAAAAGGGCAGGCGTACAAAGCCCTCGGCCAACCCGACTCTGCCCTGCTCTATCTGAACCGCTGCTACGGACAGACTGACAATCTCTACCTCGAAGCCTCGGCTACCAGCGCCCTCGCCTCCCTCGATTCACTTAGCGGACAATTTGAAAGCGCCTATGGCCACATGCAATACTACGCCAGCCTCAAGGAGACCATTGCTGGCAGCGTGGACCGTGTCCGCATGTCGAATGTGCTGCACCGTTACGAACTGAGTCAGGAGCGGCGGCAGACAACTCGTCACTACACCATCCTGCTGTATTGGCTGCTCTTTTGCTTTGCGCTCGTTTGCTTCAGGTATCGGTGGCTAAAGCAACATGCCCGTAAGAACGATAATAGCACCCTTCACTTCGAAGAGCAGCTGGGCGCCTGCATCAACCAGTTCATGCAAAGCCCGTGGAACAACGAGCTCAGCGCCATCCACCTGAGCCGCACGCGCGGCTTCGACGCCTTCCCCTCTGAGCGTACCGCCAACTTGCAGATGGAGCTCTTCCGCATCTTCCGTCCCATCGTGGACGAGCTACGCCAGCAGAGCCCCACGCTCAGCGACTCCGAGCTTACCTGCCTGCTCCTCTGCCGCCTCGGCTTCTCCACCTACACGCAGACCATCTGCACCGGCGTCACCGACACCACCATCCGCTCCCACAAGCACCGCCTCCGCGCCAAGCTTGCCGAGCCCTACCTTAGCCTGTTCAAGATATAAATTGAAGATTGAAGATTGAAAATTGAAGATTAAAAATATAAGCAATAGAATATGAAAAAGACCCTTTTCACCCTCTCCCTCCTCGCGGCGCTGATGTTCTGCGGATGCAACGATGCATTTGACCCAGGGAACCCACCCGAAGAACCCCTCATCCGCCCGGGTGGCATCGTGGACCGCATCTTCAAACGCGAAGATTCAAAGCCCCTAATGCTGACGCCCAGCGAAGAAGAAAAAGCCTACGCCCAAATGGGTGCCGACTTTGCCCAAAAGCTTTTTGGTAAGCTCTGCCTCGAAGCCGAGCCGAACAAGAACGTCTGCATCTCGCCCCTCAGCCTCGAAATTGCCCTCGGCATGCTGGCTAACGGCGTGGACGACGAAGCCTGCGCCGAATTGCTTGACAGCATTGCCGGTAAGGGTGTCACCCTCGATGCCCTCAACGCCTGGTACCACAAGCTGCGCGATGCCCTCGAGAGCACCAATAACGTCTGCCTCGCCAACGCCATCTGGACGCAGAAAGGCTACCCCATCAACGCCGACTTCATCAACGTCAACAAGACTTACTACGACGCCGAAGTGAGCAGCCTCGACTTCAAGAAGACCCAAAAGGCAAGGAACACCATCTGCCAATGGGCCTACGACCATACTTACGGCAACCTCCGTGAGCTGAATCTTCCGATTAATGCCGGCACGCGCATCGTTGCCGCCAATGCCACCTGGTTTGGAGCCGAATGGGCAATCCCCTTTAAAGCGGACAGCACCCGAAAGGACACCTTCGTCCTCTCCAGTGGCGAAGAGCAGACCGTCGACATGATGCAGAACAAATCCTATTACCACTACGCAGAAGCCTCCTCCTATCGTCTGCTTTCTATGGATTTCGTTTATCAGAACTTCAGCTTGCTCATAGCCCTTCCCCTCGAAGGCTTTTCGACTAACGACATCCTCCCTGCAATTGACTGGAACCAGCAACTGTCTTCCAAAGAAATCATCCTGCACCTGCCCAAATTCCAGTTCAAAACGAGCTACGAACTGCTTACCCCCTTACAGGAACTCGGCATCAGGAAAGTCATGCAGCGTCCGCTCGTGAATATAAATCCCGAACTGATCCTCCATTTCATCAATCAGGACGTATCTGTCCGCATCGACGAAAACGGAGCAGAGATGGCAGCTGTCACAGAATGGGGTAATTTAAGAACGTCCCTTGGAGACAACACCCCTCGTCCTGAGCCCATCAACTTCTTTGTTGACCATCCCTTCGTCTTTGCCGTGCGCGACAACAAAAGCCACAACATCCTCTTCATCGGCAAGGTGGAAAGCATTGAGGAGAATTAGGAGTTAGAAAAATAGAAAATTAGAAATTAGAAATTAGGAATTAGAAATTAAATAAGAAGTATATGAAAAAGACACTTCTCACCCTCTCCCTCCTCGCGGCGCTGGTACTCAGCGGATGTGAGGGTGCACTTGAGACCAAGACTCCCCCGGAAGAACTGGTCATCCGAGGCACGGGCATTGTTGACCGAATCTACATCACGTCGGAAGAATACGCCACAGAGAGGACTCCCTGCTCCGTCATCATCCGAGACAAGACGCTCATCCTCACTCTTGGGAAGACAATAAACTTCACCGTCAGTCTCTATAATAACGACACACAGGATATTGTCTTTTCGCGGCTTTACCCCAATGCCGACGGATGCCAGATAGACCTTGCGACGCTGACGGACGGCAACTATGCGCTCTATCTGAATGAAAACACCATCTACCAGTTCATCATCAACGATGGAGAAGGAGGCAAGCAGACTGATGAGGACATCGTCATCAAGACATGGAACGAGCTGACAGGCTGCCAGTTCGAATATGCCCAGGACCCTGCAGGCTTGACCCGATATCCCAAGAATGGAGGCGGCTCGCTCTGCCTGCGAGGGATTCCAGCAGGACGGACCACGCTCTACTTCAAAGGCATCAGCGGCTTAAGGATTGACGACGAGTACAACCTCTGCCCCATCTGCGACGAAGAATTCGATGCCAGCATCATCAACGTTGGCCGTTCCAAAGGCGTCATGAATATCAACGAGATACCCCAGAGTGGCTGGAGTGAAAAAGAGCCTATGAATACAGGCGACGGCTATATCATCCGTTGCCGCAAATGGGACAAGGCCCGAGGCGCCTATTCCGGCTACACCTATGCCCGCATCTACCTGTTCTGGTATTATAGGGATAGCTACAAGATGTTTGTTACGGGGCACATCACCTATCAGAGCCCGTGGAACCGATAAAAACCATTTTATAACCATTTATTTAGTAAAAAGATTTATGAAGAAATCAATGATTTTGATGGCAGCCCTTGTGGCAGTCATGAGTGTGAACGCGCAAGGCATAATGCCTGAGAAGGGCGATATGGGAGTGGAAATCGGCCTCAGGCCATTTTCGGAAAGCGCAGTTTTTAACCTTATTGACAATGGCATCAGACTACGCTATTTCCTGACGGACAACGACGCCCTGCGCCTCCGCTTAGGGTTCAATTGGGGGCAGACCAAGGAGACGACTTCCTCAAGCAATCTAAACAAGTCTGGATACAGCAACTGCGACCTCAGTCTGGGTTGCGAACGTCATTGGGGCGTTTCAGAACGCATCAGCTTGTACGCCGGCGTCCAGGCGGGATGCTCAAGACTCCTCGCCTTCCATTACGACGCCTCTGGCAATAAATATGAGACGACGGATAATAACGGCCATTTCAGCGGCTGGCAGTTCATGGGCGGCGCCTTTACAGGCATCGATGTCTATCTCTGGAAGGGGCTCTACTGCGGTGCCGAGATGGGACTGATGATGGAACGGACAAGGGAAAGCCAAAGTTCGTACACCTTTGCCCCCATCGCGCACACCTACACCACAGCCGGCTTCTACTGCGAGCCCGCCATCCGCCTCGGCTGGGCGTTCTAACGGTATTTTCCTCTAATCATAAAACCTTTTTAAGTTCGCTCTTTATTCGATGAAGCACTTGTCCCCGTTGCCTGCGAAGGTAACGGGGATTTCTTAAGAAAAAAACACCTGAAAACAGCTCCTTTCCGCTGCTGACAAAAGGCTCTTTTTCAATGGGAATTAAAGAGAATGAGTTTTTCATCGCGATGAAAGATTGTTTTCATCGCAATGAAAGATTATTTTCATCGCGATGAAAGAACGTAATCATTGCGATGAAAAAAAACTATTCTTTGGAGTAGCCTTGCTAACGAAAGGGTTTTTTCAGACAGGGAACGAAAAAACGAGGTGGGGATGATGGTATTTCGCGCGATTCGGAGTAACTTTGCAGCCGAAAGGTAAAAGAACGTATGGATACCACATCGAAACGTCATTTGACAGGGCATCTGGCCTGCGCAGGGGCTTACATCATATTCGGACTGAACATTGTAATGTGCAAGGAGATTGCCAACTCCGATGCCATCACGCCTACTATGCTCTTCACGATGCGGGCAGCGGGGGCGACGGCTCTGTTCTGGCTGCTGTCGGCCTTCATGCCCCATGAGAAGGTGGCCCGCAGGGACTGGATTCGCATTGTGGCGGCATCGCTGCTGGGATTGTTCGCGCCACAGATGACGTTCCTCGTCGCCATAACTATGACAACAAGTATCGACACCTCCATCCTCTCGTCCTTCAGCCCCATCATGACGATGTGCATAGCCGCGCTGTTCCTCCATGAGCCCATTACGCTGAAGAAGGCAAGCGGCGTAGCCATGAGTTTCGCAGGGGTGATGCTGCTTATCTTCAACTCGTTCCATGCCACAGGCGGCGTGGAGCAGACGAAGCCGCTAGGCGTGGTGCTCATCCTGATGAACTGCCTGACCTTCGCGCTCTATCTGGGTGCCTTCCGTCCTCTCATCTCCCGCTATAGCGTGGTGACGTTCATGAAGTGGAGTTTTCTGGTGTCGTTGTTGGTGTCGCTGCCCTTTTCGGCAAAGGACTTCGCTACGGCGCAATGGGCCACCATTCCCGCCAACGTCATCTGGGAGGTGGCCTACGTCATCTTCTTCGCCACGTTTGTGGCGTACTTCCTCATCCCCTTCGGGCAGAAGCGCATCCGCCCCACGCTGGTGAGCATGTACTCCTACATCCAGCCTATGCTGGCAGCCGTTGTGAGCATCTGCATCGGGCAGGATACCGTAACGTGGCAAAAAGTCACCGCCGCGCTACTGGTGTTCAGCGGCGTGGCGGTGGTAAACCGCAGTCGAGCGGCAAAGCCGAAATAATAGTAAAGATAATATAGTGAACAGAGAACAGTGAACAGAGAACAGATAATACCCTGGGATGGAGAACTATTATCTATTCACTGATCACTCTTTTTCATTCTTCATTCTATTTTATGCTCATGCTCTTGATTTCCCACGTAGCGGCGATGGAAGAACTGGAGGTGTAGCGGAAGGCAATATAGACCTTGTTGCCAACATAGCCAGCAAGGCTGATGTCGCCCGAATCAATATAATTCCAATCAGCACCTGAAGGCCAAGAGGGCACAGTAAGCGTCACCCAACTGGCCTTCGCTGCATCGCCATCAAAACTGGTGGTAACGAGCACGGATAGGAAGTCGGTGGCAGAATCGCCAAAGTAGCGAGCCGCATGACTGAATGACAACGTAGCGGAAGTGGCAGAAGTTAAGTCGATTGCAGAACTGACAATGTAGCTGTCAGAAGGATATCGCGTATTATCCTTAAAGGCGCTGGCCTTCCAACCATACTTGGAGTCAATTGCCCACACGTAGCTAAGGTTTTCATCCATTTCCACATTATAGATAGTGAAGCCGCACTCGCCCGTCGTGAAGTCGGCGCTGAAGATGCCTTCGCCACCCGGATTCGGGTCTTCGCCGCCGCCACTATTGCCGTCCCAGCTGTACTTGCTGGCGGACTTCAAGCCAGGCTGCCCGAAGTATTTCTCCAAGTTAGCATAAATCCAAACCTGCTTTCCGAGATTTTCAGGATGTTGCTGAAGGCTGAGGGCATCGCGGACGTCACCAGAAGGAAGCTGCACGGGGATGCAGAGCGAGGCATCGGTGCAATCGGCAGCATCGGCAAGGAGGAGGTTGGTGCCGCTGGCGTTGGTGGTGCCGAACTCGGCAGAGTCGTAACTCTTGTCCGTCACCGTGCCGACGATGTAGCCCTTCACCCAAGCCGTCGTGCCGGGATTGCCTGCGCCGAGGACGTAGGCCACGTTGTAGGGCGATTTCTCGCTACCGTCCCCTTCGCCTCCAGGGCCTGGGCCAGGAGTATCGCCACCCTTCTCGACGATTTCGATGAAGTAGGCGTTGAGGACTTCAATCTTGCCGTTATAGTCGCCACGCTGGCCATGAATCTTGATCTTGTCGCCGTTGGCGAGGCCCGTCTTGGCTACGAGGTCTTGGAACTGTTTCTTCTCTCCGCCCTTCTCGGCAAGCAAGCCGTAGACATAGACCGTGCCCGATTCGTCGGTAAGGTCGAAGTTGCCGTACTGGTCGCCGTCCTTGATGGCAGAAGCCGTACCCACAAGCTCGTACCAGACGTCGGTGCTGACGGCTGCGGCGTTAAACTCGGCAATGGTGACAGCCTTCACCTCGCCAGGCTCAGGGCCAGGTATGGGGTCGGGTGTCATCCCCTCCTGCATAACGAAGTTCTTCAGTTCCCACGTGGTGGAGTTGGTGCCGTCGCATTGGAAGTAGAAGGCAATATAGACTTTCTCCTCGTTCAGCAGTTCGGCAGGCAGGTGGACAGGGTTGGCGGCAGGAAAATCCCAGGTTGTTGAATTTGGTGTTGCCGCAGCTTCAAAGCCAAGGTCTGTCCACGTTGCCGTTGTGACGTCGCCCGCGTAGTCCTTGCTGGCCAACACCTTGTGCCAGCCCTTGAGGTCAGTGGAGGACTTGACGTAGCGAAGTTCATGATCAAAAGTAATAGTTACGCCGTCGGTGCCCGTGCCGTCGGTGCCCGTGCCGGTGACGGTGGTGTTAATAGCGGGGCTGACGAGCCAGGTCTTCGTGGCTGTAGTGGTCTTGCTGTTATTGTCGTAGCCGCTGGCCTTGGCATACGACGAGCCGAGGCTCCAGTCAACGCCTTCGACGGTCTTCACCTCAAAGTCGTTCAAGCTGGCGCTGGTGAAGGGGAGGCCGCTGGTGGTAGTGCCACCTCCGCCGCCGTTCGGGTCGGGGGTGGGATAAGGGAGTTCAGGAACATCGGCGCACGAGGCAATGCCCATCAGGGCCAGCGCCGCAAAAAGGAAACGAAAGGTCTTTTTCATATTATTATTTTTATTATTATTCATTCTTCATTTTTCATTTTTTGATGTCGTCCACCACGCGGACAAGAAGTTGCTTGGTGGAGCCGTAGAGAGTGAGGAGGCCGGTGACGCTGACACGCCCGCGGGGGATGGTGTCGAGCGCAAAGTTGGAGTAGCTGCTCATGCGGCAGTCGATCTTCTGCGAGCCGACGTTGACGTAGCGGTCCTCAGTAGTGTTATCGACAGGGGCATACTGGCGGCCGCCATCGGCAAAGGTGACATCCTTCAGAATGATGTAGCGGGGATAGTCCGTAGCCTTGAGGTTTTTCAGCTTGGCCTCCGTCATCTCCTCGGGCACGATGGCCGTGGGCTCGGGCTTGCCGATGAGACGGACGTGCTGCTCAAAGTCTTTCTGGCTGATACGCCCCAGCTGGAGGCCGTACTTGTCGGACATGAAGGCTTTGCCAATCTCGGGCATGTTGGAGTAGGCGCCGAAGTCGAGCCCCTTGAGGCTGACAATAACCCTCTGCCCCATCGGGAGAAAACTGTAGAGGCCAGTAGCGTTGACGCCGATGACGACAGCGCCCGTCTCGTCGGCGATGGCTATGGTTTTATAGACGTTGCCGCTCTCGTCGTTGCTGACGATGCGCCCGCTGATGTAGAGATCCTCCTCCACGGTGGTGTACTGGTAGTTGTAGGTTGAAGAAGACTGGAAGAGCTGCGGATACTTCTCCGTCTTGAGAGCCTGAATGGTCGTGATGGGAGCATCGGCAGGAATAGCATTGTTGCCGTAGGGATAGTTGCCGTCCGAGAAGGTCAGGTCGTCAAACTGATTCATGCTGCACGCTGAAAGAAGTACCGCTGTCGTCAGGAGAGATAGCATTGAAAACATATGTCTTTTCATAGGAATGTGCATTTTATTGTTCATTCTTCTTTATTTCATCGTTTAGAACTTAAAGCCTACGTTGAGGAAGGCGTTAAGTGCGTTGGCATAGTAGAGCTTGGGATTCTTGGAGAAGACGTAGGTGCGGGCATCGCCGGCAGTACCATTCTCATAATAGAGGTCGTCGCGACTCTGCTCGTAGCCACCCGTACACATGTTGGTGTTATTGAGTAGATTGTTGACCGTGAGGTTGATGCTGACGCTACGGCCCTTCTTCAGACGGATGTTGTGTCCGATATTGGCATCGACCATGAAGCCACCCTTGCATTGGCGCTGGCGGACGCTGTAGGTCTTGTAGATGCTGCCGTCAGCGTTGTAGAGGATGCCGCCATTCTCCAATAGCGTGGCCTCATCGACGCCGAAGGAGGGATTGCCATTCTCATCGACGCTGCCGTCAGAGATGTAGCACTTCTGATTGGCCTGATAGATATTGGTCAGGCGGTTGTAGGGCGAGAAGCCGATGAATACACGGTCGTAGTAGTTGACGTTGGCACCGAGGTACCAGCCGTTAACGTTGTAATCGACGCCGAGGCTGAGGGCGGTGAGGGGCGTGCTGCCCACGCGGCAACCTTCGGCGATGACACGCAGCTGCTCCTCCTGTCCCGTAACGGGATTCTTGGGCGAGGCAATATAAGCGCTGGCATCCTCGTAGGTAAGCACAGCTGTGGGATTGTTCGTATAGAGCGCCTCGCCCACGTTGCCAATGAAGGTGAAGTAGAACGAGCTGGTCACATGCATGATGGCTGCGGCCTCCACGCCGTAGTGGGTGCGCTCGATGCCGTTCATGGTGAGGTAGGTGAAGTGGCTCTGCGAGTCGTTATAGAAGGCGGTCTGCTCCACGGCGTTGTCGAAACGGATGTAGTAGCCCGCCACACGGCCTTGGAACGGACCCGCGGTAAGGGCATAGGAGAGTTCGGTGTTGAGGACGCCCTCGAGTTTAAGGTCGTGGACGAAGTCGCTGCGGGTACGGTTGGCGATGAAGGCGTTGTAGGCCAGCGGGGCGTCCTTCTGATAGCCGGCATTAAGGCTGATGACGTTGCGGGCGTTGGGGCGCCAGGTGAACGAAGCCTTGCCACCGCCGCCAAGGAACTTGGCTACGCCGCTGGAGCCGTAGCTGCGGTCGGCTGCACGGCCGTTCTGCATAAGGCCGAAGCGCTCCAGCGTAGTGCCGTTGACCTGACCGGAGAGGACAAGGGCAAGCGGACCGTTATTGAAGGCGTACTGTCCCCAGACACGGGCCTTGTTGACATAGATATTGTAATTATAGCCAAAAACATCTCCTTCGTAGATCTGGCGATCACGGTGGTTAAGGTCGTTCTGGGCGATGTCGCTGCCACGGCCGTAGTCGCGGGCGGCAAACTTATCAACATCGATATAAGTGTCGGCGCCAAGGAGGTCGCTCATGGTCTTGTAGTGCATGCCCTGTGTAGCGGAGAGCGCGACGCCGCCCACAAGGCGGTTGAAACGGTTGAGCGTACGGTTGAAGGTACTGGTGAGGTTAAGCGCCATCTGGTCGTTGTGGCGTTCCTCCACATAGTAGAGAGCCTCGCCGCCCACGGCATTGGCCTGCTGATTGGCAAAGTAGAGCTGGTCCCAGTTGATCTGGCGTCCGGCAGGCGAACCCGTGAATGTGTCGTAAAGTCCCTTCCAGGCGGCATAGTCGTCAGCCGTCACGCGATAGGTGGCATCCCAGACGTTATAGGCCGAGCTAGGGAGCTTCTTATAGTAGTCGGGACGCGGGTCAGCGGCGTTGCCGTTCCAGCCGAGGGCGGTAGTGCCGTAGTTGCTGTACTTGAACGAGGCGCTGGTGACGAGACGGCTGTCTTCGTTAATGTTGAAGTCCCATGTGGCGACGGCCGTCGGCTCGAACGAGGTGACGACGCGGGCGTTGCGCTTCACGCCGTTCTGATAGCCCCAGTAGGGGTTGTAGTAGTGCGAGCCTGCCAACGCGAAGGCTTCCTCGGTAGCCGCGCTCTGCTGGGCACGCTCGGTGGGGGCGCCCCATGTGGAGAGGCTGAGGCTGTGGCGGTCGCCCCACTTCTTCTGCGCCGCAAGGAAGTAGCCGAAGGCGTTGTAGAACGTACCTTCAATGACACCCTCGTTGGCCCAGCGGTAGGAGGCACTCACGGTAAAAGCCCAGCCGTTGCGCATCAAGCCTGTGCTATGGGTGAACATAGCGCGGGCAAGGTAGTTGCGGTTGCAGAGGCTGATGGTAGCCTTCGAGCCTGTGGCATACTGCGAGGCACGCATGTTGATGTTGCTGGCTCCGCCCACGGGAATGAAGGCGAAGCGGTTGGTCTCGAACGAGCCGACGCCCTCCTGGTTGCGGGTAGCCTCGTTCAGGCCGCCAATCATACCGTAGGAGAAGCGGCCCGTTTCGGCATCGTTCATCAGCACGCCGTTGACCAGCACATCGTTGTACTTCGAGTCGAGGGCACGCACCTTGAAGCGCATGGGACTGAACAGGAAGCCCACCTCACGCAGGAAGATATCGTTGGTCGACGACACCAGCGCCGAGACGCTCTGGATGGCGTCATCGTCCTCGCCCAACTGCGACTCGGTGAACGTGAATGCCGACTCGTCAGTTTCCGAGGCGGCCTGATTGCCTGTCGTCACCACCTGTGCACGCCCCGCGCACACAGCCGTCAGCAGCAGACAAACCAAGAGAATTCTGTTTTTCATATCGTATTAATCTAGTAAATTGTCAACTCTGTCTTCGTCAAACGTCAAACGTTATCCGTTGAACGTTATTTTACGTGGCGAAGATACAAAGAAATCCCGTTTTTCAATACGATTTGCCGATTTTTTCAGGCAAAATGGGGATAAATTCATTTTTTGGACTTATATTTGTACCGCAAATCACAGATTAAAGGTTAGACCCATGAAAAGAAAGGCATTTTATTCTTCATTTTTCATTTTTAGTTTCTCATACCTCCTTCTGCTCTGCAGCTGCGGCACAGCCAACAAAGCAGTATCGCCCGTCGGCTCTGACGCTGAAAAACGCTATAGCCTCTACGGCATCGGCTTCTATAACCTGGAGAACCTCTTCGACACCGTCCACACGCTGGCGCCAGACGGAACGGACAAGAATGACTATGAGTACACCCCCGAAGGCACCATGAAATGGAGCACTATGAAATACGAAGCCAAGTTGAAGAACATGGCCCAAGTGCTGAGCCAGATGGCTACCGACCGTATTCCGGGTGGCGCCACGCTCATCGGCGTCAGCGAGATTGAGAACCGCGCCGTGCTGGAAGACCTGCTGAAGCAACCCGCTCTGCGCGACCGTGGCTGGGAAATTGCCCACGTCGAGAGCCCCGACCAACGCGGCGTCGATTGTGCCTTCCTCTATAACCCCAAGCAATTCCATCTGGAGACCGTCGCCTATCCTCTTTATTATAATGAAGACGGCAGCCTCTACTACACGCGCGGCTTCCTCACCATCGGCGGCACGCTGGCAGGCGAACGTGTCCATGCCATCGTCTGCCATTGGCCCAGCCGTTTCTCCGAATCTCCTGCCCGCGAACGTGCCGGCGAACTAGTACGCGCCATCAAGGACTCCATCATTGCACAATACCCTGGCTCGTCCGTCATCATCATGGGCGACCTCAACGACGACCCTGATGACAAAAGCCTCGTCAAAGGTCTCGGCGCCAAACGTACCAAGGAGGAGTGCAAGGGCGACGGCGACCTCTACAACCCCTGGTGGAAGACGCTGCGCGACGATGGCGTCGGCACGCTGAAGTACGATGGCAAATGGAATCTCTTTGACCAGATTATTGTTTCAGGACACCTTGTCGATGGAGACCGCAGTCACCTGCAATACTTCCGCAACGAAATTTTCGTCCGCGATTACCTCATCCAACAGGAGGGTAAATACAAGGGCAATCCCCTACGCACGCACGCCTCCGGCACCTGGCTCAACGGCTACAGCGACCACCTGCCCACCACCATCTACCTCGTCAAAGAGGCACAATAGCGTAAGCATCCACTGGATTATGAACAAACCATTGCAATGAGCAAAACACGTCATTGCAATAAACAGGTGTGTAGCGAAGATTTATTCCAACAAATAGAGGGGATTGCCGAAAGAATCGGTGCGTTGACCGGTGCCGAGAACGTCACGTACGGCTGGGAGTTCGTAATAGGGACGGAGGGAACCATTAACGGTAAGGCGACGGAAAAGGTTTTCAGGATGATCGACAAGGTTGACGTCATCGCGAATGCAGCCCTTAGAAAGTTGAACGACAAGGATTCTACCGAGGTTATCCTCCCCAAGGGAGTCGGCAAGTACCACATTGCCATTCGTTGTAATGTCGCTCACAGAGAGGGAGTCAGCAAATGTCACCTTTCCCTTGCCGGTGCAGACACCCACAATATAGCCCTTCACCCATTTTCGTTCGGAATATGCCTCAGTACCCTGCGCAGCAACACCCTCGGCTACGGATAGCGGATTTACAAGGCTTTCACCATGAATGGAATCTCCCACCTCACCCTGAGACTCTTCTCCTTCGGGATGATATGTAGCAACAATGGTTACATTGCGAATGCCAGGCACATTATAATAAGGAGAAACGATACCCTGAATACGCCGTATCTCATGAAAAGCATCAGGGTTCTCCACCAAATTGAGCGCATACTGATAGATGGAACCCGATGGGAGTTCTACGGGCATACAATGCCACCAGTCCGTAGGGAAAGTGTCAGCCAAGAGGACGTTCGTCTCCACACTGAATGGCGGCTCAAACTGACAGCCGCTTTTCATGCTGTTTTTAACGGTACCCACAACGTAGCCTTTTACCCAAACAGCCGTATCCGTACTACCAATAGCCTGAGCCTCTGTCACCGTATACTCGTCACGTGCGGTACCTGTGTGAACGATCTCTACCGTATCAGGGACGACAAGCAGCGTATCGCCCGATTGCTCCCCTCCTTTCTCTTCGTCAGGGATAAGGGGAGAGAGGCAGGCAGAGAGGAACGCCATAGCGAAAAAGCAAAGCAGTTCCCGAAGTGAAATTCGGAAAGCATAAACGGAACTATGATTATCGCGGGGTTTCATAGGGTTTTTGTCGAATTGATTTTGCAAAATAACTGCATCTGTCGCGGAAATGCAAGCGTTTTTCACATTCTTTATATCTCACACTGAAAAAAGTCTTACGAAACAGGCGAAATGTCCTATTTATTCCGTACCTTCGCGGACGGAAAAAAGCATGTATCACTAATAACAAAAACAAACATGGTTAGTTACAAAGAATTAGGCCTTGTGAACACCCGCGAGATGTTTGCCAAGGCAGTCAAGGGTGGCTATGCTATCCCCGCTTTCAACTTCAACAACATGGAACAGCTTCAGGCCATCATCATGGCTGCAGCCGAGACCAAGTCACCCGTCATCCTTCAGGTTTCCAAGGGTGCCCGCAACTATGCCAACCAGACGCTTCTGCGCTACATGGCTGAGGGTGCTGTAGCCTACGCAAAGGAACTCGGTTGGGAAAAGCCCGAAATCGTGCTCCATCTTGACCATGGCGACAGCTTCGAACTCTGCAAGAGCTGCGTTGACATGGGCTTTTCAAGCGTAATGATTGACGCTTCTTCCCTTCCCTATGAGGAGAACATCGCCCTCACGAAGAAGGTGGTCGACTATGCTCACCAGTACGACGTGACTGTGGAAGCTGAGCTCGGCGTTCTCGCCGGTGTTGAGGATGAGGTAGCCGCTGAGGAGTCTCATTACACGAAGCCTGAAGAGGTCATCGACTTCGCTACCCGCTCAGGTTGCGACAGCCTCGCTATCTCCATCGGCACCAGCCACGGCGCTTACAAGTTTACGCCCGAGCAGTGCACCGTTGACCCCGCCACGGGCCGTCTCGTTCCTCCTCCCCTCGCCTTCGACGTGCTCCACGAGATTGAGCAGAAGCTCCCCGGCTTCCCCATCGTACTCCACGGCTCGTCCAGCGTGCCCCAAGATGAGGTCGACACCATCAATCAGTTCGGCGGTGCCCTGAAGGCCGCCGTCGGCATCCCCGAGGAGCAGCTCCGCGAAGCCTCCAAGAGCGCTGTTTGCAAAATCAACATCGACTCTGACAGCCGTCTGGCCATGACCGCCGCCATCCGCAAGGTGTTCGCTGAGAAGCCCGCCGAGTTTGACCCGCGCAAGTACCTCGGCCCCGCCCGCGACAACATGAAGAAGCTCTACATCCACAAGATTGTGAATGTGCTGGGTTCTGACGGTAAGGCTTGCTAAACAGGTTAGCCCTTAAAAAAGCAATCGCCTCAGTTTGAAGCTGAGGCGATTGCTTTTTATGTCAACAATGATTACTCTTCGTCAAAGCCTTCTCTCACGAAGTCGGACACCTGTTCGGCATACTTCTGAGCAGCCTCTGATTCAGCCTTGGCAATCTCAAAAGCACGGATGCGAGCACGGGATGCGGCACTCTCATCGACTATGAAGTAGGTCTGCATCTCATACAGCATCTTGCCTGTGCTCTTATCCTTGCCGATTTCGCGGATAATGGTAAAGTCCTCGCTCATCTCTCCTTTGATTTCCTTTTCGACGGTAGATTCATAGGCAGCATAGAACTTGTCAAATTCCGTATCGATGTTCTCGGCATCGGCAGCGATGTCGCTGACAATACGTCCACGAACAGTACTCCCTGCCCGACGGGCATAGGTGTTGCATGCGTTGTTGACAGCAATCTGATGACCAATGTTCTTCGAATTGAAGTTTGTTGCAACACCAAGTACTTCTGATACACCCTCGCCGCCTGCGAGCAGCTTTTCGTAGTGACGTTGCAATGCAGTCTCAAGGCTGAAGGACGAGCCATAAATCTCCCACTTGCCCTTTTTGAGCTCCTTCTTTTTCATCTTAAGCTCTTTCTTCAACGCCTTGCTAAGCGCACGGTTATTTTGGGCGTCAGCCGATACGGGTGCCAACAGGCACAATGTCAGTAATGCAATTAATAACTTTTTCATACGATGGTTCTTTTTAATGTGTTTATTTGGTTTCTTCTTTTTTTGACGCTGCAAATATAGACGTTTTTTTATTAAAGCGCTACTTTATCAGCTTTTTTTTGTTTCCGACAATATAAATTCCCCTTTCTCCAGATACTACACGACGGCCTGAAAGGTCAAACATGTCCCTTTTTTCATCTATTTCTACAATAACCTCATCCACATTCGCAGGGATGAAGGCCGTTACTTCAATGAACCAACGAGAAGCATCGGTAGGAGATGCGGGAAGCACCTTGTCACGGTTTTCACTCAATGAAAGAAAGGCATGAGAACCTGTAGGGTTTTGACAGACGATAAATGACTGGCCACGCAGGTTACTGCTGATGGAATAGATGCCAGCATCAACTTTCTCGGCCACCAACGTCAACTGCTGGCTGTCACTACCAGTAGGAACCAGATAGGACATGTCCTTTGCACACTGAATGTAATAACGCCCATTGCCATCCGCACAGATAAAACGGAAATGCTGACCAGCCCCCGAGGAAATTAGGGAGGAGCTAGAAGTAAGCTTTGAAGAAATGTTCTTCATGTAGTACTTTCCCCGCCCCATGTTCCGAAAAGCATACCAGCAGTCTTCGGCCTGAAGCGGAACGATGGTTGCTTCCATCGCAGTAAAGACAGCCTCGTAGGTCTGTTCGTTAGGATCAGCCTTAAATCGGTCAATAGCAGCATCCACCTCTTCCCGTCTTAGGGGATCAGGTGCTCCGACCATGCGAACATTACCGTTATAAAAGGGCCTACCTCCTCGTCGATAAAACGACTTATAAAGGCATAACGTTGCGGATTAGTATCAAGCGAATAAAGCCCGCCCGTAATATCTTCCAACGTATAGGGTTTATAGATAATGGAAAAATCATAGACGCGTGTCTCTTCGTACATAAACGCGATTCGTCCGTCCGCCTGCATGCACATGGTACTGTAGGCCGAACGAAGATGGGTGGCTTGATGACGCCCATCCCAATTACTTGCAAAATCAGCGGGAGAGCCAAAATCGCTCTTATCGGATAACTCCTTGTAATAGATACCCACGTTGTCACGTCCATCGCTCGATTTTCCGTAACCAAAGGGAACGGATTGCAAAGCAATATAGAGTTTCTCTCCATCGGCCTTGCGAATGGCTGGGAGAATCATGATTTCACCATTACAAGAATTACCTACCGCCGAAGTACCATTGTTGGACGCATCGGACGTGGCGACTGTGCCCCACGAGCCTTCAGCTTTCACAGCATCCGTAAATGTGAAGATGTTGAACTTTCGCCCTCCTCTGATGCGGCTACTACAAATGACACTACCATCGGGCAATTCCTCTGTTTTCGGTTCATCGGCACCAGAAGGTATGGCGGGCGTGTCTGCATCGCCAAGCAAATTCCAAGAGCCTCCGAAATCATCGCTATAAAGCACATAGTTGCAATAGGTGTTGTTTACATCCTTTACCAACGCTGAACAATACAAGCGGTAAAATGCTCCCACCTTTACATAGCGACTCTGATGTATTTTGCCCGAACCAATAAACAACGAACGGACAGGGCCTCGGGAACTCTTATCAAACAGGGCATACACGGATTCCTGGATATATTCCGGTTCACTCCATGTCTCCCCTTCGTCCGTACTGTAGAAACGAGCAATGCCTTGATGTACCTCTCGTGTGCCGTATTGGAAGCCCGTGTTTCCCGAGCAGCTCATCACCAGAATGCTATCGCCTGTTCGGTCAGCCACAATACAGGGGTCACCATAAGCAGCATCGTACTTGGGCTGGGGAGAAGTGGCGTACTTTCCATGCGTAAATTCCAATTCATCGCCCCATGTAGCACCATTATCATGACTGATGCGACGGCGTAACTCAACGGAGCCATAGCCAATATCGGTACCGCCGTAGCGATAGTCAACCACAGCAATCAGATTGCCCTTACGCGTGCAGGCAACGGATGGAATACGATAGCAGGGCACTCCCGTACTAGGGAAAATTTCCTCCGCATACTCATCGTCCGAATCATCAGCTTGCAACGGAGTGGTTAGCGAAAGGAAAAAGCCCAACGCCACCAACAAAGGAAGATAAAAAATGTCTTTTTTCATGGTAAGTACTATAAAATGAATATTAGAAGGGCATCATTCCCGGGCCTCCACGCATCATTCCGCCGCGCATGCCACCACCTTCTGAAACGGAGGTATTGACCCCCTTGAAGGACCGCAGATTATAGACAATCGTCAACATGGCATAGCGAGGCATTACGTTATAATAGCTGGTGGTGATGGCCATATCGCTGACACTACGGGTATAGGAGCGTTGTGTACCGAGGATGTCGTAGCCGGAGATTTTCACTTCAAGGGCATTGTTCAAGAACTTTTTGCCCAAAGATGCGTTCCAGAGGAAGGTTGAAATATCCTCTCCCTCCATAGCGCTACCAGTATAATAAGTATAGTTGGCGCTATGTTCCATGGTGATACCCTTCCAGATAACCCATTGGAACGTGCCGCTAGCGCTATGAGTAAGGTAGTTGCGCGGATTGGTGTTGCTCTGCACATCGCTGAATGCCAAGTCGTAGTGGAGCGAGAAGTCCAGATTCTGGCTGATGTTCGAGGTGATTTCCAAGCCCGGCGCGATGCTACGGCTGATGCTCTTTGTCTTGAGTGCATCACACTTCAGCTTACCGTTCTCATCGGCCGTCACGACCTCCTGTACGCCAGTATAGACATTGTATCCTCCATCGAGATTAATGTTTACGTTACTCATGATAAGGTCAAAGGGCAAGCCGTAGGTCAGTCCTGCAAACAGGTTGTAGGTATTGTCGCTGAGGTTCATCGGGCGGGTAATCTGCGCACCTCTCACCAGCTCAAGGCCCTTGAACTGGTCGCCGCCCTGCTGGTAGAAGGCGATGGGAAGTGCGTCCACCGTAGTGCGCGTGTTGACAATGGTAGTCACCGTACCGATGGGGTTGTTCACCATTCCGCCACCCAGATGGAACTGCAGGTTGGTAGCTTTTTCCATATTGCTATGAATGAAACGGGCATTGATGTTGTGGCTCTGTTGCTGGCCGAGGTCGGGATTACCCGTAGAAAGCGCCAGAGGATTGGTGTTGTTTACGCTTTGCTGCAACTGGTTGATGCCTGGAGCCGATGAACTGCTGCGATAGAATATGTTCAGGCTGTTACCGCTATTGACCGTCCATTCGAACATGGCCATCGGCATAACATTGTAGTAAATCTTCGAGTCGATAACGTACGAAGGGTCACTCCCGGGAGCCCCACGATAGTAATCGTAGGTCTGACGGCCGGAAAGGTCGGCACGCTGCAGTTCCATGCGGGCCATCACATTCAGCTTATCGTTGTGGAAGCGATAACCGACGTTAGCGCCCTGCGTCTTATAGTCGCTGATGAACGTGTTGGAGAGGTTGGCGTCGATGGAGTCGCGGACGATGGGGTCAAGTCTCCTGCCATTCACCATGTCGCCCATTTGGTCGTACGTCGTCACGCGTTCGCTTTCTGAATGGTTGTTGCGCATGTTCAACGAAGCCGTCAACTGCATATTCTCGTTGATGGGCTCCGTCCAAGTCACGTCGGCACCATAATTGTAGTTGTTCGTTTCGTTTGTGGCATTTTGGTCAACGTATGTGGCGTTGATGGTGCGCATGGCATCAGAATTACTGCCACTACCTGAAAGGGTGCCGTTGAATCCCAACGAAAGCACACGCCCTTTGTCATTCAGCTTGTGCAGCCACGTCAGGTTACCGCCTACGTTGTAGCCGTCACCTCGTGAAATCGTCTCGTTGGAGGTTGAAGCGGTATCGCGAGCCAACGGAGAGATGGTGTAGTTGCGGGAAGAATTCGTTGAGCTGTTGCGCTGGGCGCTGAAGCGGGGACGGAACACTATCTGGTCGTTATCGCCGGGCGTAAAGCGGATGAGCATGTTCATCGAGTGATTCAGGTTCTTCGTATCGCTGCGCGAGTAGGCCTCCGTACGGCGGTCGATAGTCAGGTAGTCGCTAAAGGTAGAATCCTCCTGATGGGTATCGGTAGAGTTGAAGAAATAGCTGCCCTGGATCTCCAGCCTGTCATCAAAAAGTGCATCGTTGTAGTTGACGCCCAGACCGTTGGACTTGGCTACGCCGTTTTGTGCGCCACGCATACGTCCGCCCATGCCGCCCATCATTCCGGCGCCCATCAGGTCATCGAACGAGAAATTACGCTGGTTGACGTTGTTTGAGAGTCCCATCAGCGTCACGCGGCGGTCGCCGTTGAAAATGTTCAGATTGAAGTTGAAGTTATAACGGGGCGTCAGGCTCTCCTCGGGGGTGTATTTCGTTGGCACGTCGGCACCACCCTGAGCGGTAATCTTTCCAAACACACCATTACGCTTATAGGAACGGGTGCGGACGTCAAGCGCCTTGAATCGCTCGCCGTCGTCGAAGCCTGTGAACTCGGCCTGATCGGATTTCTTGTCAAACACAGCCACGCTCTGCACCACCTCGGCGGGGAGGGTCTTCAGCGCCAGCTTCGGGTCATTCTCAAAGAATTCCTTGCCATCCACAAGCACCTTTTCGACGGTTTCGCCCTGGGCTTCCACACCACTCTCGGTAATGCGCATACCCGGCATCTTGGCAATGAGGTCCTCAGCCGAGGCTCCCTCCATCACCTTATAGCCATCGGCATTGATGATAGTGGTGTCGGCAGTCTGCTTCACACGCATATTCTTACCAATGACCTGCGCCTCCTTCAACGCCACGGCATCTTCCTCCATCTTGATCCGGCCAATGTTGTTCGCCTGGCCAGGACGGAAGTTGTAGTCTTTTGAAAACGTCTTATAGCCCAAATAAGAGAACTCCAATGTGTATTTGCCAGGACGGTTAACCGTAAGTTCAAACGTACCTTTCTCACTCGTAATGGCAAACGATCCCTCTTCGCCATTCGACGAGGTAGCTTTCACCACAGCCGCCACTAACGGCTCTGAGGTTTTGCTGTCCATAACGGTACCCGTCACTTTTATCTCAAATCGCGGCTGAGCCGACACACACACCACGCCCATCAACAACAGGGCAACCACTGAAAACAACCTGAGATTTTGTTTGGATTTCATCCGACCTTTTTTTGCCATGGCAGAACTGATGCGAGCATCGCTCTGCTCATTTGGCTTAACAAAAACGTTCATTTTCCTTCCTTTTATTATTTTCTTTACATACGATTGGAAAAACGGCGCAAAGTTACTTCGTTTTTTTCTTATTTAACATTTCTCCTTGTTAAGAAAAATAAAGAGGTTGAAAAAAATTATCGCTTCCTGCGATAAAGATGTTCATTTTTTCTCTATCTTTGCGCTCGGAAACAATAAAAACTCATTATTCACCCCTTAAAAGTAAATATCATGAACGAAAAGCCTTATGTAGTAGGAATGGACATCGGTGGTACGAACAGCGTTTTCGGCATTGTAGATTCTGATGGCCACATCCTGAAGACCGGCTCGGTCAAAACTCAGCAGTACACCATTTTTGAAGACTATGTGAACGCCATCTGTACGGCGCTCTTCCCCCTCATCCTCGAGGTAGGCGGCATCGACAAGATTCGCGGCTTCGGCATCGGCGCCCCCAATGGCAATTACTATAAGGGCACCATCGAGTTTGCCCCCAACCTTCCGTGGAAGGACGTCCTCCCCCTGGCCAGAGCTTTCAGCGAGCGTCTCGGCATCCCCGTTGCCGTTACCAACGACGCTAATGCTGCCGCTATCGGCGAAATGACCTACGGTGCTGCCCGCGGCATGAAGAACTTCATCGAAATCACCCTCGGCACGGGCGTCGGCTCGGGCATCGTCATCAACGGACAGCTCGTCTATGGCCACGATGGTTTTGCTGGCGAACTTGGCCATGTCATCGTTGAACGTAACGGACGTCTCTGCGGCTGCGGACGCAAGGGTTGCCTCGAAGCCTACTGCTCAGCTACGGGTGTAGCACGCACGGCTAAGGAACGTCTTGAGCAGAGCAAGGAGCCCAGCCTCCTGCGCGCCATTACCGACCGTCCCATCGAGTCGAAGGATGTCTATGATGCCGCTGTCAAGGGCGATAAGATTGCGCTCGAAATCTTCGAGTTCACCGGCAAACTGCTTGGCGAGGCTCTTGCAGACTTCGTCGCCTTCTCCGCCCCCGAGGCCATCATCCTCTTCGGCGGTCTTACCAAGTCCGGTGAATATATCATGAAGCCCGTCCGCGAAGCCCTCGACAACACCGTCCTCCGCATCTGGAAGGGCAAAGTCAAGGTGCTCGTCAGCGAGCTCAAGGACTCCGATGCAGCCGTCCTCGGCGCATCCGCCCTCGGATGGGAAGCCTGATTACGTTTGAAAACTGTTTTCAATTTTATTACTACCTTTTTAAAATTATTAAAGAAAGAATGAAGAAGTATCATTTTTTGTTGATTTTGGCTGTTGCCATGTTGGCCTTCACAAGTTGCACTACCCTCTCCCGCTCCATGCGTGAGCCGAACGTGCGTATTGAGCTTAATGCCGACGACATGATTCTTTCGGAGCCTGTTACTGGCACAGCTACTGTCATCCGTGTGTTTGGTATAGACTGGAAGCGTCTGTTCAAGGGCGAATATGCCACCGTTACCGCTCCCATTATGGGCCTTACCCCTGAGCTGCTACCCGAAGGCGCCAGCCATGCCATCTACGACATGCTGGAGAAGAACCCCGGCTGGGACTTCGTCATGTATCCGCAGGCCAAATCAGAGAGCTATCGCGTGCTGGGTCTTGGCCTCATCTATAGCGAGACGGAGACTACCGTCACAGCCCGCCTTGGCAAGCTGAAGGGCGGCCCGCGTCCTCCGCGTCACGAATAAGCTGAACAAGAAGCTAATCAAACGACTGGGCGGTACTTTGAAAGTACCGCCCAGTTGCTTATTATATTTCCTGCTTTTCTGCTATTCTATCTCTATCCCCATGATATAGTCATTCATGTAATAGCCATTTCCAATAGGAAAGTCCCCTTGGCGCATCCGGCGCATCCCCAGATGCTCATAGAAGCCCACAGCTTTATTGTTTCGGTTAACATTCAGCTCCACACGACAGGGTGCTCCCGTCTGCCGGCGCACATAGGATAGCGCATGATGGAATAGACGCTTCCCTACTCCGCCAGCCTGTAAGTCAGGTAGGACATAAATCTTCTGCAAATGCCACAGCGGCAGTCCGTCCTCAGCCTTCCCCTCCAGCTGCACGGACACATAGCCCACAGCTTTGCCGTCTGCCTCCGCAAGGAAATAGACATGCCCCTCCTCCGTCATCTGCTTGCGCAGGTTCTCTGCCGAGTACATCCAGTCCATCATGTACTCCAACTGCTCCGCGCTGAGTATATCGCGGTAGGTATGGCGGAAGCACACGTCAGCCAGCTGGCCTATAAGTGCTATGTCAGCTGTTGTGGCAGGACGAATTGATAGTTCCATAGTGAACGATGGCTATAGCGATAGCGATGGCGGTGGCGATAAATGAAATCAAAGAACGATAGCAATGGTCGCTTTCGCTATCGCCATCGCTATCGTTCTTTGTCTTCGCTATCGTTTTTAGAAGCAGAACTTCAGACCGAAGCCTACATCACCATAGCCAACACCTACGTTCGGCAGGACATTCACACCAGGACGATAGTCCAGCGAAAGGGCGATAGGCAATTCGGGGAATTTGAACTCAAGACCCAGAACAGCATCAACACCAGCCCAGAAAGAACCATTGTTGTGTTCATCGCCCCAGAGGCCGAGGTGAGCACCAATACCATAGTACCAGTCAAGGCCGCCGCTGAGGTTCTGCTGCCATTCATAGAGGCCCTGCACTCTCAGACGGGTATATTCCGAGCGGAAATCCCAGCTTCCCGTGAAGTCCAGAGCCGTGCCGCCCATACCCTTCTTTAACGTGATACCGGCATTCTCCCAGCCACCACGTACACCTACTGCCCAGTTGTAGTCCTGAGCGTTAACAGCCAGTGCAGACACCATCAGCACGGCAATCATCATCAGTTTTTTCATTTGCTTAAACGGTTTAAAGAATTAATACGACGACAAAGATACTACACTTCCAACAAAAATCCAAATTATTTTCCAAATATCTACAATGAAGTTTCCCAACATTTGATGCGATTCTATTTACATGGGCTATTTGGGGAAGATGTTTTTCGAAAAATGCCAACACCTACCTACTCCTTCAAAACAAGCTATTATACAAGTCGTTAAGCCAGATAGGTGTTTGTGAGACACCTACCAAACACTTACCTATCTCCTACCTAAATGTCTGGAAGGGTGGAAAAGGATTGTAATAGAGGGCTTTTGGATTTTCTAAAAAAACAAAGATGAGGGTGTGTGTTTCGATATGGTAGGTGTTAGGTAGGTGTTAGGCAAACACCTACCTGCATTTACGCTTTTATTTTCAACACCTTACAAGAGAGAAGGTAGGTGATGGGGTGAAATCCTAACGCTACGAGCGTAGCCCATTGGGCTGTGCGCTCAGCCCAAGCATCTGGCGACACAGAATTAGCTTCTGGCAAAATAGAATAAGCTTCTGGCGGAACAACAGCTGATGTTATAGGGAGGGGGGACGGCGAAATGTGCGGATTATCCGAATAGCTCTGTACCTTTTTTTCGCGCGTACGTGTGGGGATTTGAAATAAAATCCGTACCTTTGCGGCGCAAAAGAATCAGTAACTTGTTTTTGGATAAAAGAGTTAAGGCCTATGAAACCGTTGAATAAGCAGACTGCTCCAAAGAGCATCGCACCTGAGAAAATCATCCAGTTCGGGGAGGGTAACTTCCTTCGCGCATTTGCCGACTGGATTGTGTGGAACATGAACATGAAAACCAACTTCAACGCATCGGTTGTCGTTGTTCAGCCCATTGAAAAAGGTATGGTTGACTGGCTCAACGGGCAGGACTGCCTCTATCATGTCAATCTGCAGGGGCGTCTGGAAGGGAAGCCTGTCGATACGCTAGACCGTATCGACGTCATCAGCCGGGCGTTGAATCCCTACAGCCAGAATGCTGCCTTTATGGCGCTTGCCGAACAGCCCGAGATACGGTTTGTCATCTCAAACACCACCGAAGCGGGCATCCACTTTGACCCCACCTGCAAACTGAGCGACGCCCCAGCCTCCAGCTATCCTGGCAAGCTCACACAGTTGCTCTATCGCCGATTCAAGGCCTTCAACGGAGATGCCAAAAAGGGACTCATCATCATGCCTTGCGAGCTGATTTTCCTCAATGGACATCACCTGAAGACATGCATCATGCAGTACATTGAGCTTTGGAAGGATGACCTTGGAAGGGACTATGAGCGGTTCAAGAACTGGTTCACGCGCTACAACTATGTATGCACTACGCTGGTGGACCGCATTGTGCCAGGCTTCCCCCGAAAGGACATCAACAAGTTGCAGAAACGTGCCGGCTATGTGGACAACCTGATGGTACAGGCTGAGGCTTTCCACCTTTGGGTAATAGAAAAACCGTCCAACCTTTCCATCCGTGCCCTGCGTAAAGAGTTCCCTGCCGACCGTGCAGGGCTCCACGGCATCATCACAGAGAACGAAGCCCCCTATCACGAGCGTAAGGTTACCCTCCTCAACGGCCCGCACACGGTTCTGTCACCCGTAGCCTATCTGTCGGGCATCAACATCGTCCGCGATGCGCTTCACGACCCCATTGTCGGAAAATACATCAAGAAAGTGCAGTTCGACGAACTGATGCAGACGCTCAACCTCCCGATGGCAGAGCTGGAACGCTTTGGCGCCGATGTGCTGGAACGCTTCGACAATCCTTACGTCGATCATCAGGTTACGTCCATCATGCTGAATTCCTTCCCGAAGTTCGAGACGCGCGATTTGCCTGGCTTGAAGATTTATCTGGAACGCAAAGGGGTGCTGCCCCAAGGACTTGTGCTAGGCCTTGCTGCTATTATCACCTATTATAAAGGAGGCACACGGGCTGACGGAGCCCCCATCCAGCCCAACGATTCGCCTGAAATCGTACAGCTCCTTAAGGAACTGTGGGCCACGGGCGACACGCGCAAGGTGGCAGAGGGCGTGCTGGGTGCAACTGACATCATCTGGAAAGAATCAGGAATGGACCTCAACACGATTCCAGGCCTTACGGACAGAGTCACAGATTTCCTCAATCAGATTCAGTCCAAAGGCATGAAGGAGACTGTCAAAGGAATTCTGTAAGGAATAGGATAACGATAATTGTTTAGAACAAAGTTCCGTGAAGCCGTTTTTAAGAATTAACCCAGCCGATAACGTCATCGTAGCGCTTCAGCCTTTGTCAAAAGGCTGCGAAATCAACGTGGACGGACAACAGATTACCCTCCTGACGGATGTTCCTGCAGGACATAAGTGTGCCCTGAAAGACATCGCAGAGGGAGAAAACGTCATTAAATACGGCTTCCCTATCGGACACGCCCTTCACGACATTCGTCAAGGCTCGTATCTTGACCACGAGGACATCAAAACCAACCTGGCAGGCACACTGGACTATAGCGACATCAAGCCAAAGGGACAGAAGAAGCCTCAGCTTTCCGACAATCAGCTCACTTTCCAAGGATATGTCCGCAGCGACGGACAGGTGGGCATCCGCAATGAGGTGTGGGTTATTCCTACGGTGGGCTGTGTGAATGGCATCATCAAACTGATTGTAGAAAAGACCAAAGTGGAACTGGGAGGAGACTCCATCGAAGGGATTGACGGCATCTTTCACTTTCCTCACAACTATGGCTGTTCCCAGCTTGGCGAGGACCACGAGAATACCAAGAAAGTACTTCGGGACATGGTCCACCACCCCAATGCAGGTGCTATCCTTGTCGTTGGGCTTGGATGTGAGAATAACCAGCCGCGTGATTTTGAAGCGTTCTGCGGCAACTACGACACCAACCGCGTGAAGTTTATGGTTTGTCAGGAAGTTGCGGGTGACGAAGTTGCCCATGGTGTCGCGCTACTGAAGGAACTCGTCCACAAAGCACAGCAGGACAAGCGCATAACGGTCCCCGCCTCACAACTACGTGTTGGCCTTAAGTGCGGAGGCTCAGACGGATTTTCCGGCATTACGGCCAATCCTCTACTTGGTGCTTTTTCCGATTTTCTCTGTGAAGAACAAGGCGGCACTACCATTCTGACTGAAGTGCCCGAGATGTTTGGTGCCGAGACAATTCTTATGGAACGTTGTGAAAGTGAGCTTCTCCTCCAACAAACGATATCGCTTATCAACAATTTCAAGACATACTTTTTGTCACATGGAGAGTCGTGTGGCGAGAATCCCTCGCCAGGAAACAAAGCTGGCGGCATCTCCACGCTGGAAGAAAAGGCGCTCGGCTGCACGCAGAAGTCGGGACAATCCGTCGTTTGCGGCGTGCTGGAATATGGCGAGCGATTGAAGGAGAACGGTTTGAACCTACTCTCAGCTCCTGGCAACGACCTCGTAGCATCTACGGCTTTAGCTGCTGCGGGTTGCCAGCTTGTGCTTTTCACCACGGGCAGAGGTACGCCCTTCGGCTCTTTCGTCCCCACGCTAAAGGTTTCCACCAATTCCGCCCTCTATCGGAATAAGCCTACGTGGATAGATTTCAATGCTGGTGTGCTTATCGAGGACAAGGATATGGATGAAACGCTTGATGCATTCATCCAAAAGATTCTTCAGGTCGCCAACGGCGAATATACCCAAAACGAGCAAGCGGGCATTCACGAAATCTCCATCTTCAAGAACGGCGTGACGCTTTAAGGGAGCCAGAAAGCATTTAATCGGATTTCAATGAAAAGAAGCAATTACTTCATCATACTCACCCTCTTCGTCTGTTCGTTCGCTCACGCCCAGAACGGGTGGATTGACATCACCAGCGAATACATCGTCAACCCCAACTTCGACAACGCGGCAAACGACGGCTGGCAGGGTTCGGACATCGGCCATGCCCAAGGATGGGTGTGGGCAGGCGAATTCTGGAACACCACGTTCGACTTCTATCAACACGTCAAGGACCTCCCTAACGGCCACTATCGCCTTTCGGCCAGCGCCCTCTATCGCCCGGGTAATAGCAGCCAGAGCCTCCTAGACCAGCACTTTGAAGGCAACGAGCGCATCAACGCCTACCTCTATGCCAACAACGAGGAGACGGCCGTCAAAGCCTGCTATGGCGAATATGCCACAGAAAACGCCAACGGGGCCCACCTGCTCTATAATTCCGAAATAGGCGAAAACGTCTATTACCCCAACAGCATGGAGAGTGGCGAATACTACTTCACGCTTGGCATGTATCACAACGAACTGGAGGTCGATGTCACCGATGGAGAACTCGTCTTCGGCATCTACTGCGACGACTACCAGCAGTACAACTGGTGTCTTTTCGACAATTTCCGACTGGAACTGTGGGGCACCATCGTCCAAGCCGAAAGCATCAGCCTCGAGCCTTCGGAACTGAGCATCGGGCTGGGCGAGACAGTAACCATCGTGGCAACTATCGTCCCTGCTGACGCCACCTATCGAAGACTTGCGTGGAGCAGTTCCGACAACAGCATCGCCACCGTCGACGACGAAGGCCTTGTCACCGGCAAGGGAAAGGGAACAGCCGTCATTACCGCCCAGGCTACCGACGGAAGTGGCGTTACGGCCTCCTGCACGGTCGTTGTCACCAAGAACGGGGCTACAGCCGAATCGCTCATCATCAACGAAATCATGGTAGCCAACATCGACACCTACCTTGACCCTTCGTTTAACTATGGCGGATTCGTGGAGCTCTACAATCCCACCGATGTCAGCGTCACGCTGGCACACTACTATGTGAGCGATGAGGCAGACAACCTGACCAAATTCCGTTTGCCTCCTACCATTGGCTCTATCCCAGCCCACGGCTACATGACGCTGTGGTTCGACCACTACGACTGGCGCTACGGCCACGACCAGGTGGACATTGAGCTCAATCCTGAGGGCGGTATGCTCTACATCTCTTCCGACGACGGCACGCCGATTGCCTCGCAGGAGTATCCTGCTGCCGTCAGCCGCGCCTCCTATGCCCGCATTACCGATGGCGCCGAAGAATGGCGCTACACCTCCACCCCTACTCCTTCAGCCAGCAACGACGGCTCTACCTTTGCAGACGAGCAATTGCCCGCTCCCGAAGTGCAGCAGGACTCGCAACTCTTTACGAACAGCCTCACGGTGCGTGTCACCATCCCCGGCGGAGCCTTGTTGCGCTACACCACCGATGGTTCCATCCCCACCCTCGAAAATGGCACCACCAGCCGCACGGGCATTCTGAATATTAAGAAAACGACCGTTTACCGTTTCCGTCTTTTCAAGGATGACATGCTACCCAGCCCCGTTGTCACTCGCTCCTACATCTATAAAGACAAGGAATATACGTTGCCCATCCTCTCCGTCACCACCGACCACGACAACCTCTATAGCAAAGAATACGGTCTTTTCGAGAAAGGCCCCAACGGGCGCGCCGGAAACGGACAGGACGCCAAATGCAACTGGAACATGGACTGGGATCGCCCCGTCAACTTCGAACTCATAACCGAGGATGGCCAAATGGTCATCAACCAAGAGGTGAACTTATCGACGTGCGGTGGTTGGAGTCGCGGCTGGGGGCATCACTCCTTTAAACTCAAAGCCGACCGCCAATACGATGGGCATAAAAATTTCTATGAGTACCCCATCTTCGAGGAGAAACCCTTCAACAAAAACAAGACTGTTCAAATCCGCAATGGCGGCAACGACAGCGACTGCCGCATCAAGGACGCTGCCCTGCAGGCCATCATCGCCCGATCAGGTATCGATGCCGACTGCCAAGCCTATGTCCCCGTCATGCACTTTATCAACGGCTCGTATATCGGCCTCATCAACATGCGCGAGCCCAACAACAAGCACTTCGCCTATGCCAACTACGGTCTCAGTGCCGAGGAGCAGGACCAGTTTGAAATCTCGCCTGACAGCAACTACATCCAAATGGCAGGCACGAAAGAAGCTTTCGACCGCTGGTATCTCCTTGCAAAGAACGCAGCCGATGACAACGTTTATGAAGAAATCAAGAAACTTGTCGACATTGACAATTTTATCAACTACATTGCCCTGGAGTTCTATCTTGGCAACTGGGACTGGCCGAAAAACAACCTTAAGGCATTCCGTCCCCGTACAGAGGAGGGCCGCTTTCGCTTCATCGTCTTCGACCTCGACGGTTCATTTAGTGTCGGCGACCCCTTCACCACTTTCGAGGGCAAACGCATCTTTACTTTCGATGCCCTACGCGGCGACTTCAAAGGACAACTGACAGCCGAGATTGAAGTCGTTACCATCTTCCTCAACATGCTCAACAACGCCCAGTTCCGCAAGCAATTCACCGATGCCTTTTGTCTTGTCGCAGGCAGCGTTTTCGAGCCCAACCGCTGCCGCGAAATCATCACTGAACTGGCCACACGTATTGAAGAACCTCTCTCCTACGAGTGGCGCAGCCCGTGGGGAACGGCCAATGACCTCATCAACAAACTTAACGCCAGCTACCAGACGCGCAATATAAACTATATGAAGAACTATTCGCGCATGAAGCTTAGTGGCAAGTCGCCCGTTACCGCCACACTCAGGGCCAACATTGACGAGGCACGTCTCACTATTAACGGACTGCCTGTGCCCACCAATCGCTTCTCAGGCAAACTCTTTGCTCCTGTCACCGTCAAAGCGCAGGCACCTGCAGGCTATACCTTCAAAGGCTGGAGCAGTTCGTCATCCACCACGACGAAAGAGCTTTTCCCTCGCGGATCAACATGGCATTACTACGATCGGGGCAGTCTCGATGGCACTTCATGGAAAACCACAGACTACGATGATAGCGCGTGGGACGTCGGCAAAGCTCCCCTTGGCTACTTCGTCACCGACGGCAGTAACAGCCGTGGCTATAACACTTTCCTCGACTATGGTGGCAACACCAATAACAAGTACCCCACCAGCTACTTCCGAACCACTGTTAACCTTAGCGACGCCCCGGCATCAAACGATGTCTTCACGCTCGATTTCACCTGCGACGATGGCTTTGTAATTTACGTCAACGGCGTAGAGGCAGGCCGCTACCTAATGCCTTCTGGCACACCTTCCTTCAACACCCTTGCCTCCACGTATGCCTCTGACAACCCTGACAGCGGCACGATTACCCTTAGAACCTCTTTTTTCAAGAAGGGACGCAACATTATTGCAGTAGAACTTCACAATAACGCTGCTAACAGCACAGATCTCTATTGGGACGCAACCCTTACCACCGAAGTGACAAGCGACACGGGCGACACCTTCGTCAGCACCGACGAGGAATACGAACTGCCCTCCGCTGGCACCATTAGCCTCACGGCTATCTATGAAGCCTCTACTCAACCCTCCCTTGAAGGAAAGGGAGTCTTGCGTATCAACGAAGTAAGTCCCGCCAATACCATCTATGTCAACGACCTTTGGAAGAAGAACGATTGGATTGAGATCTACAATAGCTCTGATGCCGATGTTGACCTCACAGGCTGGTACCTCAGCGACGATACGCTGAACGTGCATAAGTTCCAGGTTCCCGCTATTGAGGGAGTCAATAACGTTGTGCCTGCTCATGGCTATAAGATTATCTGGTGCGACAAGGTAGAGCCCTACAACCAACCCCATGCTGATTTCCGCCTCGCCACTGAAGGAGGCTTCGTGCTGCTCACGTCCCCCTCACAAGAAGAAACTACTAATTCATTAATAATTCCAAATTCTACCGATGTGTTCCACTATCCTGCCTGCGCGGGCTATCAAACCGTCGGCCTCTTTCCTGACGGTGGCGCTTCTACCTACGTTATGCTCCGTCCCACCATCGGACAGACTAACGTCATCACTACCGCCGACCTTGCCCACACGCAATCCATTATCACAGGTATGGAAATCTCGTTGCCTATCCTTCAAGAGGAGATGGGAGATTATTCCATCTATGACCTCCAAGGCCGACGTGTACTCAACCCACAGCCTGGCACCCTCTACATCCAAAACGGAAAGAAGATACTCTACCGATAATTACATCACATCATCTATCCATAATCCCTTCTAATTAAACGACAGAACGTCAAAGTCAACAAGAGGATGTGCCACAAATGACACATCCTCTTGTTTATACGTTTCTCACCCCTGGCTTACCTAACGATGACTTTCTTGCCACCTGCGATGTAGAATCCATCTCGTTGCGGAAAGGCAACAGGACGTCCCTGCAGGTCATAGAGAGGAGCATCGTCTGTCTCTTCCTGAAGGAGAGGAGTCTCAGGCAGGCTAATGCCGCAGGAAGTAAGGTCGAGACGAAAACCACCATTGTAGTTGGTAGTATAGAAATTGCTGGTACCCATAATGATATATATGGATTTCGGCGCGGAGAAAGTGATGACGGAATTCTCGAACTTGCCCCAATAATCTGCCCCAGGCACGGAGCCCATCATACATTCTCCATAACCCCAATCGACACCCATGGCCTGTAAGGCAATGGTTACAGCTTGAGGATTTGTGGCATTAATCTCGATGTAGTAGTCACCAGGAAGCACATCACTAGATGTGTTATTCGGATGATTGAGCCCGTAGGGATTCTTCATGCGGAAGAAACCAGGCATAGAGATACTCTCCTGCACCTCCACATCGTAAGTCACCATATCAAAGCCCTCAAACAGCGTACAGAGGACATCATCGGTATAGCGGGCCATGCCGAGCACCTTCCAGTCATTCCCCGTCGAGAAACTGAAGGTCTTGAAGTCGTATTTCTGCGGCACGTTCAAATCGTCGTAAGAGATAGCCAGCACGGTATAACTGCCGCTAGAAACGGTTATTCCAAAACTCTGTATGCCGGTGCTTGAAGTGGAGGCAATAGAGCCGTCGGTGATACCATTGATATAGCCGCTCATTTCTGACGATTCACCCGACAGCTTTTTGTCGATGACGGCATAACGCCAATGGGCAACACTGGAGCCAGGAGTGATGACCACGTTTTGTATTGCTGTACCATTGTCAAGCTCTTGGAGAGCACCCAATGCGACTTCAATGGAATAATCCTTAAAATTACCGCCAGCGACGGTAACCGTCTCGACAGCCTCGCCCCAGTTGGAAGTAAGGTCTATGAGGTCATAATATGCCACGTAGAGGGTGAAAGTACCAGACGAGGTATCGAAGCGGCTGGGGTAAGCACTCCATGTCGTGAAACGGCCGAGCACAGTGTTCTGGTAATAAACTTCGTCGGCAACATATACCTTGCCACAGCCATAGTAAGTGTCGGTGTAGCCGATGTACTGCTGGGCAACACTACAATGGCCGGTAGTCGAATCGTAGTCGATGTCAAGCGTCACATCATCGCCCCAACCGTAGAGGCGGAACTGATGCAAGGTTGGCGTAGCGTTGGAGGTACGGACAAAAATAGGATAGGATTTGTCGCCCATATCACGGAATATACCCTTGCTTGAGTAGTGATAGACTGCCGTACCATCGCCATAGGGCTCCCACTCGGTCCATTCGCCAAAGCCCTTCAGACGGACTGTGACAGCGTTGCTCCAAGATGATTCACGTTCTTTGGCTGTAGCCTTTACACAGTAAGAATGGATAACGGTAGAGTCAAGTCCTGCAACCACATAGAAGGTGTCAACGATTCCCTCATAATAGACAGGGTCGGCATCGCCTGATGTCACGGAAAGCGTGTAAGCCTCAGCACTCGAAATTCTGGACCAATGCGCAGTGAATGAATGCTCTTTCACATTCGTTGCCGACTCAGCCACAGGGGTGCGGAGGGTGCCTGCATCGCCACCCATGAAAAGAAACGAGATTAATCCACCCGACTCCTTGATTTCTTCGATGGGTTTACCCATCAGAAAACGCCCGTCAAGAGTCTCGTTGTAGAGCGTGGCTGCAGGCTTTGAGGTATCTGTCAGGGATGTGTTTTTTGATGTACCAGGATAAGGGTCACCTGCTAATTCCTTCGATGAGACGTAGGATCCGCTCTTAAAGCTGTTATCAGCAGGGATAATAGTACAACGCTGATGACTCTTAGTATTGTTAACAGTGTTGTTTTCCCACGCCGAGGATAAGTAATCCACGTGGACAACAAGCATACCATGTCCACCAAGTCCCTTATCCCATGAGCTCTTCTGACGGTTTTCCAGCAGGTAATACTCGTTGCGATGCGCATCATTATAAATAATGTATGCCTGGGGCGCGTCCGTCAAGGCCTTCATGTTCTTAATGTTGCGCCCGTCAGCCAGTTCTTCAGGTTCAAGCCAGCCGCAGAACATACGCTCGTAGGCCGTGTAGCCACAGGGGATATTACCTTGAGAATATCCCTCTGAGTCTACCGTGCCGTTGTAACAGCCGTAGTCCATAACGCTCCAGCTATCAAGGCCGAAGTTCGATCCACCCGCCGTATCGTAGAAGTCGGGCAGGCCGAGGCAGTGGCTGAATTCGTGGCACGCTGTACCGATGCCACTCAGTTCCATGCCTCTGGTACCGCCAAGTTCATAGCTGCAAGCAAACTGGTTGATTGTCACATTATCCAAACGTATCGTCTTCCCATAGTCCGAACTAGAAAGCCACCATTCAACGGGCCAAATAGTTTCCTTAGGTGCTCCTGAGGCTTCACCATAGCCGGCATAAATCACGAACACCTGATCCACTTCATCGTCGTCGTCCCAGTCGTAAAACTTAAAATTCACATCCTTGTCGGCCAACTTCACCGCCTCGGCAATCATAGCGCCGACATGCTTGTCATCGCCACGAGAATCATTTTCGCCATAGTAGGCCATTGAATCCTTGAGCGTGTAGGGACCAACGACATCGAAATTTATCTCAAACTGGTCGTAACTCTGTGCCTTGAAATAATCGCGCACACTGCCCACGTGGCCGTTGTCGTTGTAGCCTTCCCTATTGAACATAGCGTCAAACACTTCGCGCGTATGCGTCTCCTGCATCTTCACGTCCGCGAAGCTGACAAGAATTACCAAGCCCCTCTTCGATCCAACGAACGCTCCTGCCTTGCGAGCCTTCTCGGCGCGTCGCATACGTTGCGCATAGGCCAACTGACGACGTTGTTGCCCCTCGGTACGGCGCGCGGCAGCCATCCAAGGAGACCTCACACGAGTGAAACGCCCGTCAAACAAACGCTCTAGCTCATTTCCCTCCTCATCCACATAGAAATGGAAAAACTCATCACCCGTCAAACGAACAGTGACAGGATTTCCGTTATCCAAAACAGCCTGAAACGGCTTGCGATAGGCTGGCACAGCAAATAGGCACACAGCAAACATCACCAGCGATGCAAAAGTTAGGATTCGCTTCATAAACCTAGTTCTAATTCTTGTTTCACGATATTGATTTGCAAAGATAGTGCAAGCCCCGTGAAAATCCAAAATAAAATGAGTATTTCCGAGGCATAGCCTAGAAAAAGCCACTAAAGCTATTTTCAATTACACTTAGTCCAGCCTCCACAGTCCGTCGCGCACAGAGACATGATGCTCCTTGATGCCTATCGCGTCCATCCATTCACGAGTTCTCACCGTCGTCAGATTCGCTGTGTCAAAGCCTCCACCTGTATCGTTGTTCCAAACCCACATCGGGGTGGGCCATAGACAGGCACGGAACTTAATTGAACGGTAGAACTCCTCCGAACAACCGTTCTGCCCATGGTGTGCCATCTGCAGATAGTCGCAGTTCAGGTCCTCGGCATACGGTCCGTTCAAAGCCAGATTGCCACACTCTACGCCTGCATCGCCTAGGAAAACCATAGATTTCCGCTTGTCCCAGACGCGCATAATCATGGAATTGTTGTTATAGGGATTCGTGGTTAGCTGAGTGGCTACGCTCACTATCTTTAGCTTCATTCCATCAAAGTCAAGCACCTGTCCGGCCTGTTGTATATCCACTACCTTAGCTTCGCACTTACTGAGCCTTTCATAGAAGTCCCTGGTTTTTTCAGCTTCGGTAGGTTCGGCATCAATGACCTCGTCAACGATGCTGGAATGGTAGATGGCCTTGATGCGAAGATCCTGTAAACCCTGCTTCAGAATCTCATTAAGGGCTCCCATGTGATCGTCATGCGGATGAGAGATAAACCAAGCCTCCACTTCGTTGCCCAAGGCTCCGATGAAGCCGCGCAAAGTAAATGCCTCCTCGGGAAATCCCCCGTCCATGACGATGACCCGCCCAGTCTTTGTCCTGAAAACGTATGAGTTGCCTATGGTGTTACTATGCGAGGGAATCTGCCAAACGGTGAATGCCGAGTCCTTAGGTGCTTTTTTCACTAGACTCCTCTCTGCCCCTCTAATCTCTGCCGGTAGTGCCATTCCGACTGCAGCTACGGCACCAGTAAAAAGAAACTGCCTGCGCGTCAAATCCTTTTTCATCTTTCTCTTTATTATTAATCCATGTTTCACTCTGTCCGCATAGCTACGAATAGATAGCACATCACATATTAATAATATCCCCCTGCGCTGCGAATTTATTCCACTACGCTGAGCGATTATTCCACTGGGCTACGGATTTATTTGCTTGGGCTGAGAAACTATTTGATTACTTCCAGCTTTTGATTGCAATGTCCTTAATGTCCCAGCATGACTTTTCTGGTGCGACCATTGGCAGTTTTCTCAATGCAGAGTCCATGAGGTTCGTCCAATTGTCGTCCATGCAGGTCGTAATAGGTCTTGGGGCTGTCATTGTCCGCTTGCGTCAGTTCCTCAACAGCACTACCATCATCAATCATGAAGATATAGGTGTTCAGACTATAGGCAGGCTTCTCAACTACCACCACATCGGTAGGTTCATCAATGGTAATGTCCTTCGTCTGGCAGAGATTCTCTGTCTCATTGCCCGTCGAATATAGATGCACACCACTCTTCACCTTCACAGGAAGATTAATCTTCAGATTGCGAACACTCGCTGTTGTGTCGATAGCCATAACTATGAGCGAATCACCCTTAATATATGCCGAAAACTCAGCGGCAGCACCTTCTCCGGTAGTTTTATCACGCGAAGTTTTCAAGCGAGTGGAGCCAGTGACATGCTTCGAGAAATGCGACATAACATAGGCACGAGGCAGCAACGTGTTCTTGGTGTTACCTGGATTATATTTTGTCTCACCTGTGCCAACGAAGGCCCAGTGGGCACGCATATACCAGTAAATGTAGCCTGTGCAACCTGCCAACATACATTCATTGAGTTCCTCGGCAAAGATCAACTGTTCGTGCCAATTGGGCAGACGGTCGATATTGTCGGTCACCGAATGCTCCGTCATCCACACCTCTTTGCCATATTTGGCTGCTTTTTCAGCAACGGTCTTCAGGTTCCCCAATGGTGGGTGACCATAGATGTGGCCCGCAACAATATCGATTTGCTCACGGGCTACAGGGTCGTTCAACAGCGCATCGAAGTAACTGGGGTCGAAGCCCAATGGTTCGGCACTGATGAGGCGCACACCAGAATAAGTGTCGCGGTCTAGCATGTGTGCATAGTTCTTGACAAGGTTGAGCTGCTGCTGGGGCGTGTAGAGGCAACCGGAATAGTTGACCCACCAGTCGGGCTCGTTTTGGATGGATACGGCATCGACGTTGACGCCTTTGCTCTTCATCCACTGAAGAAAAGTATTCAGCCACGGAAAGAATTTCTCATAGCAGTCTTCACGCAGCTGCCCGCGCTGGTTGCCCTGGTCGTCGGAATTTCCGCCCTGCGCCGTGCCGTTGGTCTTATATTCGCCAGGAGGTGACCAAGGCGTGCCGAACACGATGCCACCGCGCTGCTTGACAATCTTGGCCGAAGGCAGAGAGCCATTCCAGTCGTAGGGTGTGTCCCAGTTGCCCCACTCCGGTACTTTCACATCGCCTTCGAAGTTTGGCGAAATTTCCATGCGCATGATGTTCAGTCCTATCTTCGACTTAGCGCCATAGAGCAACTCCACGGGCTTTGTGTCGGTGCCAAACGGGCACATGGCTCCGTCACAGCAGGCTGCACCGAAGCCCGTGATGGTCTGGCAGCGGGTGTCGTACACCGTAATTGTGATGGTTACTGCCTTAATAGCAGTAACAGCTGTCAGCAGAATGAAAACAGTAATAATCCTTCGCATGTTAGTATTACTTTTTTCTTTTTCAACAACTCGTGCGTCACGTTCTGGCATTTCGACGGAAACGTGACGCACGATGAAGTTATACACTCTCTATTTAGAGAGATATTAGGGATTTTTACTTAACAAACAGCTTTTTGCCGTTCTTAACAACGATGCCCTTATAATCCTTAGATACACGCTGACCTGCGAGGTTATATGTAACGGTGGATTCATCATCGTTGTCACTGACTGTATTCTTAATGCCTAAGGAGTAGATGCTGCCTCCAACTACCTTTGCGTAGAAGTTATAGGCATCAGTCTGGCTGATGAGAGACTCCGTGTCGTCCTCAAGTTTCCAAACAACATCCTTAATCTCATAAACGCAAGCCTCCTTGATTTCAGCCATGTTGAATGCGATGGACTGCATGCCGTTGGCTTCAGAAGGAACAGTGAATTTCGTCTCAAAGTCCTGCCATTCAGTAGAGAAGTTAACATCACCGATAGCAGCCCAGTGCAGGTAGTCACCGGGTTCTCTGTGACACTGTGTAGTAGTCTTTGCTTCAAGAGAAGCCTTATATTTGAACTGGAGCACAGTTACTTCACCCGTGCTAAGCGTACGATTAGCGCGAATCCAGAACTGGTTGTCCCAAGTCTCACCAGAGCCACCTACATCTTCTCTGATATTAGGTGTACCATCTTGATTCGTACCATCTGAAAGATCGTCTCTCTCCAAGGCATTCACAACAATTTCTGTTGGGTTAGGATTGATTTCAATAGGATCGATGACGGTGCCCTCAAGCATCTCAAATGCCATTGACTTATACTCGGTATCAAGATAGATTTTCCAGATACCAGCACCCGGGAGATTCAGCTTAGCAAGACTTGACTCTGTATAGTCGAGCCATTCGTCAGGATTATTGTGGATAGCGCCATTAGGCTTAAGGGTAGCACCCTTGAATGCTGCATCGTTACCGCGAATGGTAGAGATCATAATTTGAGAGACATAAGCGTTCTTCTCACCTACAGTAGCAATGTATAAACCTTCGCTTTCATCAAAATCAAACGGGATAGCATTGTCGAAGTCATACTCAAGGCCATCATTGGGGTTAGCGCCAGCAACGAAGTAGCCCTCGTCGAGCTTCATGTTTTGCCACGAGAGGTTGTCAAAGTAGAAGTTAATGGCATCCTTGTCGTTCTGGTTCAGCTGGAATGCGATTGACCAGCCGCCAGCCATATCATCAGCCATTGTCATCATACCATCAAAATCTTGCCACTCTTCTGTAAAGCTAATGTCACCAATAGCGTGCCAGATAAGGTAGTCAGACGGGTTCTGATTGTGAATCTGAGTGGCTACCGTAACGGCCTTTGATGCCTTGTAGCGGAACTGAATCTTGAGCTGTGTGCCAGATTTCCAAGACTGCGGAGACTGAATCCAGAACTGGTTGTCCCATGCGGAAGCATCGCCTTCAGTAGTAGCGGCTTGACCGTGAACGACAAACACATGGCTACCGTCAACCTCCTCAATATCGCAGGGGAACGGATCCCAACCACCTTCCTCGTTCATGTTTCTATCTTTCTCCTTACCCCAAGCACAAATCTTGTAGTTGTTTTCCTGGTCATTGAATCTGACGTCGGCAAGACCTAGTTCTTCCCATGATTTCTCAGCATCACCATTTACAAGATTCTCAATCCATTCAACGGGTCTAACATCCTTCTGATTGTGAGAAACTACAACATACTTCCATTCGATGGTTGCAGTAACAGTACCAGGCTGCGCGACAAGGTTACAGGAAGAGCCACCGATGCCGCTATACTCCCATTCTACCTCAGTCCACTCTGTGGGGATGGATACGGAAGTACCCGTCTGCTGGCCGTTTCCCCAACCCCAACCCATGTTGACGTTGATAGTGCAAGCCTCTGAAGCCTTCACCATTGCTTTAACAGTGTAAGCTCCATCAAGTTCTGTGGGGATACCGTCAGCAATGAAATACTGATGCCATCCGGGTTCGCTTAATTCAATTTTGTAATACTCAACGCCGCCTTGTGTCTTAACAATGACGTCGCTGGTTTCTTCTGCATCGTCCGTTACTTGAACATACTTGTACATTGCGCCAAAGTCGGTCATGACACCGTCATACCACTCTGGTACATAATCCATCACATAGAATGGGAATCCAGTGTTCTGTGAGTAGTCGATCTTGTAATCTTGTACCCAATCAGCTTTTGCTCCCATAAACACTGCTAAGAGAGCAATCAAAGTAAAGATTTTCTTCATAATTGAATAAATTTAGATTAATAAATAAAACAACAATAAAATATATTATTCTCAAACTTAATATTTTTGTTCCTTATTTTCCGCTGAGCGCATCGCAGAATGCTTTATAAGTGGCGGTGCGTACCCAGTCCTTACTCTTGCTGTCAATAGACCAAAGACCTACCGGATCGGTCGTGTCAGCCAGATTACCCTTACAGATGCCTGCCTGCTTTTCATGTGGAATCTTCTTCATGTAGCTCTTGATTACATAGCCGTAATAGTCAGCAAGCTTCTGGCGCTGCTCGTCCTTAATATCTTTCGCTGCAACATTTACGCCTGTAGCATCCTGATACTTGATGTCGAAATTAGAGAGGCGAATCAGTTTGCCTGTTGATGCAAGGTTATCAAGGAGGAGGTTGAGCGATGCCACATTTGCATCCTGCGTCTCCTTATTCTCGCTATAGCTAAGATTTAATTTAGCATTGATGCCATCAATCTTTGCCCCGTTCGCGTCCCAGATGTTAATCCAGTAGTTGAGACTCTCGAATTTCTTTTGATCATCAAGCCCTGTTTCGCTAATAAAGAATTTCAACTCAGAAGGATTACCCTCATATTTCTGGTATGCAGCGCGTGCCGCCTTTGCCACTGCCGGAGCATAGTTTTCACTGCCAAGGATATCTTGCCAGTAAATTTGGGCAGTTGAATGCTTGAGGTCAAACATACCATTCTCAAGTTGAGTCTTTGAGTCGATGGCTTCGTCAATGAGGTCGAATGACTTAATACGACGGTCGTTAACCTTCATTAGACCTTCGCACCATGCGTTGAGCGCATAGTTGATAGTATCTTTCTTCTCCTTTGCTGTTTGAGGGCGGTGATTGTCCGGATTGTGAACAACACTAACGCTCTTTATATAGACATCAGCATTTAAATTACCCTCAATCATCAAATAACCTTCTGTTGCTCCCTCTGCAGGCTGTGCCTCAATGACCATCTTATTCCATTTGTTAGGCTTGATGGGGAACTTCTTATTTTCATCTTTCTCCTGAATCTTGTTGTCGGCGAAAGTACATATGATAGTTTCATCCTTTTCAATATTGTCAACCTTAGCATAGAACGTGATGGTGTAAATACCAGACGGATCAATGTCAAAGCCTTCCACAATATAAACCTTTCCTCTTCTCCCCTTTGGAACCATTAGTGCATTGTCGTTACCATCATAATTCTTAACGATGGTTGGACTACTGTTGAATGCAGTACCTGTGAACTCTTCCATAGTGGTGTAGTCAACAAACTTATCATCAATAGGCTCTACGATGATTTCAATAGGAGCTGTAAGCATATTCAACCAATCATCAGCCTGATTCGCATTGGCAACGATAGGACTGCCGAACACCTCGCCACCTATTTCTTCGACATGGTCAAGAAGGTCCATCATATCAAGGAAATTCATCACACCTTTAGCGTTGATTATTGCTCCCGGCATAAGGGTAGTTCCAAAAGCAAGATTGTCGAAGTTAGTGACAGCTGCGGCATGGGCCAGTTCCTGTTTGTTGAATTCTGACACCTTGAGCGTTGCACCAAGAGACATGTTTGTATAGGTGGTTCTGTCGATGTATGACTTAACGGGAGCATAATCCTTGTATGGCTCTACGAAACTTGGATCGGGGTCAGCCTTGAAATCGTCTGTCACATTATAGTCGGCACAGGAGACTGCAAATGCTCCTGCAACCAACATCAAGAGACCGTTTCTATAAAACTTATTCATATTCTTTGCCTCCTATTATTGTTTAACGTATTTGGGTGTAAAGAATTCCCTCTTGTTTGATTCACGAGTTTGTACAACGAGCGTATCGTTTGTTGATACATCAATATCATCCTCAAGTACCCAATCTACTTCCACTTCTTTACCGTCAGCGCCTTTCACTTTCTTTTTACCAATGACCTTGCCTTTCTTGAAGGTCACATTGTATGCCAGACGGAGAATGTCGCGTTGAACGGGAACGCCATTGTTGCTTCCCCATTGGTAGTCCTTGTATTCAGGCTTCTCTGTTCCCTTAGCGATGAATTCGCCGGAGCCGGAGGATTCCGCATCATCATCGTCGGTAGAGACAGTGCATTTGTTACCATCAAATGTGAGCATAAGGTTACACGTTTGAGAAGGTCTGGCATCTCCAGATGTATCTTTACCAATATTTATTAATACAGGGAAGATAGCCTGTTTCATGTTTTTTGTGGTAATACCACATACTTCGTCGTTTTGGTTTACAGGGTTCTCCTTATAATGTTCGAGGTCTGTGTTTACAAGTGACATATCCCTGCGAACAACGGTTGTGGTAGTTCCTTTTTCCGTCACATTGTCAACACCACGACGAATGTATTTTCCTTGCCATGGATTCATATACTTCACGCAATAAAGCACATAGTCCTTTGCAAGAATCTCCCAATCCTCTGTATTCGTACGAGAGGGAGAAAGTCCTTCACGTGGCGTGCCCGTAAGAATGTGGTCAATACCTTTTACATTCGTCATCAAAAGCGGAATGACATAGGTGTTCTCAATGGCTTTTTCATCATTGAAGAAAGCGTCTGTGAACTGTACCTCCACATACCCGCGAGTATCACTATTGTAAGGAATAACGTCGGATAATAGTTTATAGTATGTTGATGGCAGAGGGCGTACAGGAGCAGCTGCATTGCCGCCTTCATCGACAAAAAAGAGATTGTCGCAGAGCGATTCGTCAACAACAATATCCACAGTGGCTTTGCGCCCGTGATAGGCTCCGCCCATAGTCGCCCATATCCGACACTTATGTTCGTTGTCGAGGGTGTTGTCGTAGATGTCGTTACCAAGTATGAGTGTACGTACTGGGAACTGATAGGCAAAATAGGCTGTTGTCCCCCCTTCGAAGTCTGGGAACTCATGCTCTGAATTATAGCAAGACGCATACGTGAGAGAAAGTGCTCCCAAGGCTACTACGTATATGTATCTCTTAAATCTCATCATAATAATACTTATTTACATTTTATTATTATTGCCAACCCTTGTTTTGCTTGAGCTTGCTCCATTTAAGTATTTCACTCTTTGGAATAGGTCCGTACCACTGATATGAACTGTCGTACTTACGTTCCTCAACATCTGAAAGAATAGTATATGTTAGTTCACCCGTTTCTTTGTTGAGGTCAATCTGCATACCTTTAATAGGTTCATTGAGCGGCAACATCCAACGACGAAGGTCCCAGAAACGTTTGTTTTCAAAACAAAGTTCAAGACGACGCTCATTACGAATAAGGTCTGTCATTTTTGCCTGGTCACCTGCGCACTCTTCAAGATAAACGTCACCTTCCGGAAGTGGCATTCCAATTTCGTTGGTTGCAAGTCCTGCACGAACACGTATGGCCTTGATAACATCATAAGCTGTGAAACCTACGCCTGTTGGATCATTTTTAGGTCCCCATGCATCGTTTGCAGCTTCTGCATAAGCCAGGAAGATTTCTGTGTAACGGATACGTGGATAGATATGCTGCTGCTCAATGAGAGAGCTAGCTAATGGACTTACATCGTCACGGAGAAGCTTCTTCAAGTAGTAGCCTGTACGTGTTGATGTACTGATACTGTTGAGGTTGTCATCCGTCTCGTTCTTTTCGTTCGGATAAGTCCCTGTAATGATAACCGTTTTTCTGAATGTTACGCCGTTATAAAGGACGTTATCATCAAGACGCGGATCACGGTTTGCGTATGGATTCTGAGGATCATAACCAGACTGAGAATCACTGATAGGACGACCGCTACGCATGGGGAAAGCGTCAACAAGATTCTGTGATGGATTAACGCGACCATTACCATACAGCGTTGGCGGGAAGTTTTCTCTTTCCTGCTCTGCATTCTTATGACGATCCTCGCGCCATAGCATTTCTGGCATTTCTGATGCTTCCGGAGCAAGTTTTGTTTTATTCTTGTACCAAACGTTGCCTGTATTGTCAAATCCTTCTAATCCACCAATGCGTTTGAGGACATTTGCGCACAAAGTTGCTGCCTCGGCAGAAGTCACGCCGCTTTGTTCGCGGAATGCAGGACTTGCAGCAAGAAGGGCAACCTGTCCCTTTACAGCCTCGGCAATCTTACCTGAAACAAGACCTTTAGACCTGGCACCGAACACAAGGTTGTAACCCGTTTTTTGAGCACCAAGAACCTGATACTTTGCAGGGATTTGATCATCATTGTCTATGTCTTCATAATCAGCAGGGAGAAGTGCCATCGCGCTGTCGCAGTCGGCGAAACATTGTTTCACGCAGTCGGCAAAAGTGGCGCGTGGCTGATTGAAATCGGAACTACCGTCTTCAGGGGCAGTAAGCAAAGGCACACCATAGAGCACTCCATCGTCAGCATAGCCTCCATGAGCCTGAAGCAAATAGAAATAAAAGATAGCACGAAGACCAAATGCCTCGCCTTTCAAACGATCAATGAACATCTGCTGCTTGGAAGCGGCACTTGGAGCCCACTTCACCTTTTCTACTTTTGAGAGAAAGAGATTGACATACTGGATGCCATCCTTACAATTGTCCCACTGCGACATAGGGTTATTGTCTGAAGCCCAAGTGCCAGTTGCCATATTCATGTAAGAGCTGGTTCTCAGGTTGGTCATGGCGTCATCTGTAGCAATATCCGTCTGAGTGGTCGTAATATATGGAAGACGATCGTAGCCGTACATCAGCAGACCATACGCATACTTAGACTCTTCATACATGGCATCCTCCTGCCGATTGTTTTCATCCAACGGCTCAAACATATCATCGCATGAACAAATAGCGAGGAGACCGATAAAATACAATATAATGTTTCTTGTCTTCATCTTGTTTTTTATTAGAGGGTTACCTTTACGCCAAGATTATAAAAACGAGTCTGAGGAGCAGAACCAACGTTTGTCTCCATCAACTTACGCTCTTTTGAAATAGTGAGGAGGTCGTTTCCGTTGAAATAAACAGAGAGAGCCTTAACTACCTTTCCATTGTTCAACATTTCCGTAGGGAAGTCGTACGTAAGCTGTAGCTTGCGGATGTTAAAACGGTCTGTGCTATATAGCCAGAATGTGGATGCCGCAGCATTATTGGGCGAGCTTTGTGTAGTCAGACGAGGATGGGTAGCCACATCTGCAGTCTCTGGTGTCCAACGGCCACGTGCATTTACAGAGTACTTGGATTCGTAATCCATATAATAGTAACTGTTGTTCTTCATCCCATATGCACCGAACTGACCATTGCCAAGCACAAAGAGTGTAAAATTCTTATACTTGAGTGTGAGGTTCACACCTGGTGTAAAAGGAGCACCGATGTAGCCCAGGCCTGTGCCAGTTGGGTTACCATTGTTATCGAAAATAACAACATTACCCGACTTGCCAAGAACAACCATGTCCTTATTGGTAATGGTTCCATCGCCATTCACATCCTCGTACTTCAAGTCACCTGGACGGATGTTGCCACCAAGTTTTGAACTGGGGAGGCCATCTTTTAAAGTGTACTTGCCTTCTTTCAAGTCAAAGTCATCCTCTGTGTAGAAGCCCAGACATTTGTACCCCCAAAGGGCGTCAAGGGCTTGGCCTTCAATGTGCTTGTCTGGAGCGTTAGGATCTATGGTTTCATCGAACTTCTTCCACTCTGTTTGGAGATAGGTTCCGACAAATCCAAGCGCAGCGTGAACCTGACCCAACTGCTTCTGAACTGTTACGTTGAAATCAAGACCCTTGCGGTTTTGGATATTATTGTTGATTGCCGGCTTGAAAGAACTTCCGGAAAGACCACCCTGCAAATATGAAGGGAATTGGGTTGGGTTCTGGATAATGAAACCTGCCAAATCCGAATTAAAGAATGTAAGGTTTGTGGTAAGAAGTTTTTGGAAGAACGAACCACGAAGACTTACAGAGTATTCTTTTCGATGAATGAAGTCAAGGGTTGGATTGCTACCCATTGTGGAATAAGTTCGGTCGGAACTGGCTCCTTCATTCCAGGAGAAGTCACTACCGTCAGTTGCCCACAAAGCATCGTAGAGATAGAAGTATTTGCTGCCCATATAGACATCCATATCCTCATTCAGATCGCTGTAAGAGGCACTGAGCAACAAATCGTCCACACCACTCCCCTTCATGAAATTCTCTTTGGCTATGTTCCAACCAAGAGTGAATGAAGGTGAGAGGGCGTTACGATGCCCTTCGGAAAGACGGGAAGAATGTACTCCTGCCATTGAAAAATCAGCAAAGTAACGGCCCATGTAGTCGTAACCCGCTTGTAGGCCTAAGTTTGCATTGGTATAACGATGGTAAGAACCACTGGATGTCGTGGTAAACATATTTGCAAGAAGCATTCCCGTAAAATGATGCTTGCCTGCAAAAGTATGGTCGTAGTCAAAATGACCATTCCAGCTAATTGTCTGGCGATATGCAGTATTTGACATAGCCATGTGGCCTGTTACGACTTCATCGTTCTGCTGAGTTAGGCCAACAATAATGTCCTGCGAATTATAGTTACTCCATGTGGGGATGAATACAGCGTATTTGTTATCATAGGAAAGACTGTAGTTTGCAGCATAGTCAATAGCAAACAATGTTTTGAATGACAGGCCTCTTACGAACTTATCCATATCATAAATGATACCTGAATCGAACTGGAACTGACGGCTAACGTCTCTTGTCCTTCCACCGAAATAACAATCAGCAATAGCATTTGTCTGGGTGGCTTTCGTGCCGCCAGGGAAATACTCTCCGTCGAGAAGGTTGAGAGATTTGCCAAGGATAGCAAGAGCCTTAGAAGCATTAGGGTCAACCATTTCAATAGGAATCAAAGGTGCTGCGTTTTCCGGGAAGTTTGGACGCGCAGTCGCTGCCTCACTCCAGAAGTCTCCTTTGTTTTTGTTGGCATTGTAGAATGTAGCGCTGGCATTAGCATAACCCTTGACGAGCCTATTGATAACGAGGTCAACATTTCCACGAACGCTGAAACGATCGGTGTAGTTTTTCTTTGCCAGACCGAAATTAAGAAGATCTTCGAGACGATAGTAGTTGATATTCGTATAGAAGTGAGCACGAGTACCACCACCCTGTATCTCCAACGTGGCTTCAGAACGGTTATATGCTTTGCGAATATACTCGTCTGAATAGTAGTTTACGTTCGGATAACGGTAAGGATTATCACCTACAGCATGATTGTAGATGTCCATCTGGCTGTACTTTGCGCCTGTGGCAAGCTGGTCGTTCAAACAGGCCTCGTTGTAGAGTGTCATGTACTCTGCAGCGCCAAGATACTCTGGAAATTCCTTTGCCACATGGTAGCCAGTGTTTGCGTTTGCAATAATCTGAAGACCGTCAACCATGCCACGCTTGGTAGTGATAAGGATAGCACCCTTTGCCCCTTTAGAGCCATAGAGAACGACTGCTTGCGCACTTTTAAGGAAGGTTATCTGCTCAATCTCAGAAGGAAGCACGTTGTTAGACGGGCGCTTTACTCCGTCGATAATAACAAGCGGAAGGTTGTTATTGTCGTTATTGTCAAGACGCTCATTGTCCATGCCCCAAAGGTTGTTTCCATTCCATCCACCCACAAGAGCATACATGTCTTCAAGGCTACTCATCGTATAATCCTTCTTCTGAAGCTCTTCCATGTCAACATAGGAAATACCTCCAAGAAGCTGGTCAGAATCCTTGTCGCGGAAGGCAACGTGGACTTTCTTTTTTGCCACGATAGAATCAGCGTCGTCAGTAATCTGAGCATTGACTGTCAGTGGCGCTACAGCAAGTATGGCAAAGAGAAATATATTCGTTTTTATTTTCATAAGATTGTCTTATTAATCATCAATCGTTAATCATTAATCGTCTTACCATCCTGGATTCTGAGGAAATCCTTCGTAAAGATAGGTATCCTTGTCAGGAAGCGGGAACCAGTAGTGCTTTGACTCCAAACGTCGGGTGATAAGATCTTTCCTTTGAAAGTTTCCAACCTTTGCGTCCTTTGGATCATGACTCTTAAACCAGTCGTCCGCTTCCAGACGCTCAAACTCATGAGAGTATTTCACCGTATAAGGAGGCTCTGTAAGGAGGAGCCAACGCTGCAGGTCGCACCAGCGGAAGCCTTCAAAAGAAAGCTCCACAGCACGTTCACGGCGTACCTCATCCATAAAGTGCTCCCTGGTGTCGCGAAGGTTAGCGGGTACATGCTCCATGGGATAATCGCCAGAGTTTACACGATCGCGAAGTGCGTTGATGGCGTCCACAGCAGAAAATGACGGACAATATTCAGGCCTTTCGTTAAGTCCTGCCACATTTGTTGCAATAGCAGTCCTAGCCTCAGCATACATCAGATAGATGTCAGCAAGACGCATATAAGGAAGATAGCTATGGAAGGCGTTGCCGTTTTCCCATCCATAACACCACCTGTCTAATTCATTACACTGATGTGGTACTAGCTTCTGAATAAAATAGCCCGTGCTGCTTCCATTATCAATGGCGCGCATGGCTCCATTGCTGTAAAGGGAACAATAATCAAGCTTCAGCTTCTTCTGGGCATCAGTAAAGTTTTCTGTGTTGAGAACATAGTGGAAACCGTCGAACACAATATCGTGATAGAATCGTGGGTCGCGATCTTTGTATGGATGCTCCGGATCCCAACCAGAAGCCGGGTTCAGCACTAATTCTCCATTCTGCACAAGATAGATGGGTTGCCCGTTTGCCATACCATACTGGTCGATGAGGTTTGCTGTAGGATGATGAATGATGTTGTCATGGGGCACAATGCCTAAAACCTTCGGACCGAAAATCTTCGAGCAGTTCCAGTTACAGTCATCTCTAGCGGATAGGCCACGGAAAATGGCTTCGGTAGAACCAGGCTGAAGCCAGTTCTGCCCTCTCGTATAGAATATGTCTGAATAATTTGACTCGGCATTTTCATCGCGCACGTGATCGTAGATGTTAGAATACTTGAATTCTGCAAGTTTGTACCGAACTGTACCCTTCTTTACCATGTCAAGAGCCTTGCCAAGAGTCTCAGCTGCCTTCTTACAGTATTCAACATCATAATCGTAGGTCTTGCCGTTGGAGCTTGCGCCTAAAAGCTGGGCAACGCCACCAGTCTTGGTCTTTTCCATTTCCTTCATAAGGGGAGACCCTGCCCAGAGATAGCACTTGCCAAGGTAGCAGAGAGCCATAAACTTGTTGATACGCAAATCGTTCTTTCCCGAGGTCTGCATACCGGCAAGTGTCTCGTCCCAATCCTGAGGAAGAAGGCTATAAGCCCTTTCAAAATCTTCTGCACAGCGGTCTGCACATTCCTGGAAAGAAAGGCGTGGAAGCTCTGGAATTTTTGAGGCCTCAAAGGCTTCGTCAATGTATGGAAGACCACCAAAGTAACACATCAGCTCGAAATGCCACCACGCGCGGAAGAAGTACATCTGTCCGAGCAACAGGTCGCGTTCTTCGTCAGTTCCAACGAGCGACTTGATGTTCTCAATACCCATATTGCACTTACGAATGCTATACCATGCGCCTTTCCAGAGTGAATACTTGGGTGCCCAAGAGCCATCTTTTCCTGCTCCGTTCAACCAGCACTGGCCGTTGGTCCACCAGTTACGATAGTTGCCAAGGTCAACTTGGTGATCCATGTGCGCATAACCTTCTGGGTTGTGAACAGCGTCATCACCAAAATTCCATGCGGAACAGTAGTTAGCCATTTCCTTATTAGGGATACAGTCATAAATCTCTTCAATATATCCCTGGAAATTGCGGTAGTTCTTGAACGCCTCATCCTCTGCTACGATAGCCTCTTTCTCCTTTTCAAGCCAGTCGGTACAGGAAGTGAAGAAAACACCGCCAACCAGAAGAAGCAATGAACCCAACAAAAGTGAATGAATGTTCTTATTATATTCCATAATAGATATACGCAATTAAAGGTAAAGCTTAAATCCGAAATTATAACGCCTGACAGTTGGGTAAGCACCACCGCTACCACTCCATCCGTAGTTACTCTCACGGTCGTCAGGCATCTTTGTAATAAGGAAGAGGTTGTTACCATTCAGGTAAACCTTCAAGCTTGTGAAACCAAGCGTCTTTACCCATCCTTTAGTCCATGTGTAAGCGACTTCCACGTTCTTGAGTCGGAAATAGGAACCGTCGTAAAGATACTGCGTACCGTCGTTGTACGAAACTTGAGTAGCGAAGCGTGGCACGACGACCTTGCCCGTTCCATCTACCGGATTCCACCAAGTACCATTATCATATACGGTGAGCAGCTTATTGTTGAATGAAGGAAGGCCTACGTCACGTGTGACACCTGTGACACCATAGAGCTGTGCAAACACGCTCCATCCCTTCCAATCCCAGCCGATAGTGGCATTGTAGGTATGCTCCGGGTTTTCTGTGTAGCCGTAAGGAGCCTGGTCGTTTGTCTCGTCAACGATACCGTCACCATTGAAGTCAACGATATAATGGTCGCCGATGAGCACCTGGCTATCGTCCTTCTCACGTGCAGGCGTGCTGTAGAGTTCGTCGTAGGTGCTGACAAAGCCGTTGTCAATAAATGAAACGTATTGCCCTTGAGAATAACCCTGTGCCTTTCGATAAGCCGGAATCAATGCCGGGTCATCTTTTAAAAGGATTACGTTGTGCGCGTGCGTGTAATTGGCATTTGCCCAGAAACGCATGCCATTCGCCAGCACCTTATTGAAACGAAGCTCAAGTTCGAAACCGGTATTCTTTATCCTACCCTTGTTGATGTCAGGGGTCTTCGCTGCACCATAGTAGGAAGGCACCGAACGATCGTTACCGTTGATAAAGATGTCATAACGGTCGTCGCGGAACAAATCGAAACTTCCTGCGAACATACCTCCGAAGAATCCATAGTCGAAACCGAGATTCTTCTTCAACACGGTTGCCCAACGGAGGTCAGGACTGGCGATGCCCGATTCCTTGTATCCAGTGAACGGGCTGTTGGAACCGTCTAGAGAGACACCATAAGGACCAATCACAGACCATTCTGTCAAGTAAGCCCAACGTGCACCGGCATTGTCATCACCTATCTCACCGATGGAGCCGCGGATTTTGAGCATATCAATAATCCCCTTTTCCCTGAACCACCGCATGAAATTCTCTTCCGAAATCATCCAACCTGCTGCCCCTGAGCAGAAGAAGGCGAAGCGGTTGGCCGGGGAGAACTTCTGAGAACCGTTGTAAGCGCCATTGAACTCAGCGAAATACTTGCTCTTCAGGTCATAGGTGGTACGGAACACCCAGTCCTCACGGCGGAACTCAAGGTCGGCATTACCTGCGTTGATACGGCGTTTCCAGTTACCCATGGCAGTCACGTTATGGATGCCGAACTGACGGGCCCAGTAGAGCTGGAGCGACATCTCCGTGGCACGACTAGTGCTGCTTACGCTACCTGCTACGGTGGACCAGTCACGACTTTCATAAAAATCGAAGCCTGTTGTTGCATCAATCAAGTTCTCTGGCGAGAACTGGCCATCCTCAGGAAGAATGTAGGCTCTTTTCGTTGCATGAAGGTCGGAAATACCTCGGCTACTCTCATTGAACTGGTTGTCCCAGGAAATCGTGCCGCGTGCGACAAGTCCCTTCGTGATGAAATCAAGTTTCTGCTCAAGAGAAAAGTCAGTAAATATACGTGTTATTGTCCTCAACTCATAGCCGGACGTAGCCACGCTCATAGGAGAGTTCTCGATGTTGGAAACCAACGGATAGTAACCCCACGAGCCATCGGAGAACTGCACGGGGAAGAGGTTGGGTGCCATACCGTATGCACCAGCCCATTTCTGCTGCTGGAAGAACATGCCGTCATTACCCCAATAATAGCGCGGAGCCTTCTGCTGCGCATTAGAACCTGCCAGGTTTACCTTAAACTGCGTGGTCTTCGTAATCTGGAAGTCAAGATTCGAACGCACATTCAGACGATTGTAGGTATAGCCGCCCACATAGTCCTGATGGTTGTCCCAAATCTTTGTCATATCGCCTTCATTCTGGAAGTCAAAGGCCACGAAATACTTCACGTACTCTGTACCACCGGAGAGATTGAGGTTGGTGTTATAGGATAAAGCAAAATCCTTGAACATCTCCTCCTGCCAGTCAACGTTCGGATAGCGTTCTGCCTGACTGTAGTCGCCGAGGTAGTTGCCTTCAGCGTCATAGTTTGGCTTTACGGTATAATCCTGATTGCGGAAGTTGTTGATGAAGGTCTGCGGACGATAGTATGCCCAGGAAGCGTCACCTCCTACAGCCAGTTCATGCTCGATAGCCTGGTTGCGGAACATATAGCCGTCGTAGGAGTCGTACTTGCGGGGAAGCTTCGATACAGCCTTCAATGTAGAGTTGTAGCCAACATTAATCTTCGCCTTACCCTCCACGCCACGCTTGGTCGTGATAAGGATAACGCCGTTAGCACCTTCAACACCGAAGACGGCCGTAGCAGAAGCGTCCTTCAATACCGAAATAGTCTCTACGGATGAAATATCAACGGACCTGATTTCGCGCTTGACACCATCGACAAGGATAAGAGGCTGAACATCTATATCATTTCCTTCCGAATCCTTACCCCAGGCTGCTGCACCACGAATGAAAATACGCGGGTCTTCTTCACCAGGCTGACCGGTAGAAGCAATGGTAGTGACACCGGGAAGGTTACCCGTGAGGGCTGCACCCACACTACCGATACCTGCCGTGCGCTCAAGAACTTCGCCCGTGGTCTGCGTAATAGCACCCACCACAGACACTTTTTTCTGCTGGCCGAAACCCACCACCACGACTTCTTCTATCTCCGTGTCGTCAGCAAGGGAAACCTTGAATTCACGCTGTTTGCCAACCGTGACCTCCTTCGCGGTCATACCTACATAGGAAATCACCAGCACCGACCGCTCCGATGGCACCTCCAACTCGAAGTTACCGTCAATATCAGTCACCGTACCTCGGAAAGCATCTCCTTTCACCACTACCGCGGCGCCTATCAGGGGCTCCGTGAGGTTGTCTGTGACTGTACCCCTTACTTTGATGCCGTTCTGGGCCAGCATGGTGCTGAATGAGAACAGCATCAAAATCGCGGGAATGGTCTGTCTCATCAGTTGCTTCAGACTCCTCGATTTTGACAGATTTTGATTCATAAATCTTTATTAAATATTTTTAATTATTATTTTCCGCGTGCAAAGATAAATAATAATAAGGAAAGAAAAAAGGAAAAGCAACGAAAAATTAAGAAAACACAAATTCTGTAAAAATCATCTAAAGAAAGTCAGTCACAGTATCAGTCACATTTGTCATAAAAAAACGGCGCCAAGAATAATTCCTCAGCGCCATTTTCCTCTCCTCGTACACCCTCAGGGGCTCGAACCCTGGACACCCTGATTAAGAGTCAGGTGCTCTACCAACTGAGCTAAGGGTGCAACGTGCTTTTTTCGAAAAGCGCGGCAAAGGTACTGCCTTTTTCGGAACTAACCAAACGTTTTCCCGTTTTTTTCATGCGAAGCACCTCTTTTTTTGTTTTTCAGGAAGAAAAGGGGTGTCATTCCGTAGATTTCCGCCCTTGAAGCACGCTACTATCGCACGGGGTAGTTAAAGACAAAATGCGTGCCGCTGTCGCGCGTGATGTCCACTTTCAGATAGTCCAATCCAGCGGGAATGCGGAAATCAACCGTATTCTTGTCAGCGTTTTTTTCAGCGATAAGCTTGTCGTCAGGCGTGAAAAGCGTCACCTTCTCGCCATAATCTTTGCCAAAGATTTTCAGCTGCTTTCCCTCATTGTTCAAAAGAATCTGCACGCTATTCGGAAGATGCACCTGCCAGCCGTACAGTGTGTCGGAGTCCTCGTACCCTTTACGATGAAAACAATACTTCACGTCGCAAACTCCCCGAAAGCTTATTTCGTCCCAGCGCTCACTCTCCCCGTTGGAAGCAAGCATTCTCTCGGTGATATCCCATTTGGCGTCATCAACCATATTTGCAGAGAAGGAGATGCTGTCGTAGGTATCCGTAGCCATAATGTCGAATACCGTGTCCTGTTCCGTCATCACGAAGACAGCCTTCTTCACCTTATGCACACGACAAGTCCCGCAGGAGTTCATTCCACACGAGGCTGCCAAAGCGAGCAACAAAACGTATAATCCTTTTTTCATCTTATTGTTACAGTCTTTACAACTATGACGTCATTCTATCGGGTTGCAAAGGTAGCGCAATTGTTTCAAATCACAAAATAAACATTTCTTGTTGTACCAAACCCGTTAGGACACGTGTCCTAACCCGTTGGGACACCTTACCTAACCCGTTGGGACACGTGTCCTAACGGGTTTGGTACAATAACAATCGCTACATCTGACATTCGAACGAAAGCGAGCATCTGTGTGCTTACACCTCAAATTCAAACAAATCGGAGGGAGTGGTGCGCTTGAGAGGGGCTAGATAGAAATCTTTGCCTGCGATGATGCCGCGCTCGCGCAGGCGCCACTCGACAGTTTTGTAGGCCAAGTCGGGATGGTTGTTCTCGGCGCTGAGATGGCAGAGCCAGACGTGCGAGGTGTGGGGTGCGAGGTGCTCCACCAGGTAGGCAGCGGTCTCCTCGTTGCTGAGATGTCCCGTAGGGCCTGTGATGCGGCGCTTGAGGTGAGGGGGATAGGGCCCGCGCCGCAGCATGTCGGGGTCGTAGTTGGCCTCGATAATGAGGTAGTTAGCCCTGTCGATATAAGCCGAGGCGGTATCGGTGATGTGGCCTGTGTCGGTAGCAAAAACAAACGTACGCCCCAGGATTTCCACGCAATAGCCGACGGTGTCGTTGGCATCGTGGGGTACTTCGAAGGGGGTGATGGTGAAGTCGCGAAAGTGGAGAGGGACGTCCTTCTCGACGTAGTGCATAGAAGAAATAAGCTTCTGCGTGGTGACGTAGTTGCGGTTGATGCCGACGTGAGTCTCGCGCGTAGCATAGATGGGCAGCTGGCAGCGCTCGCCCAAGGTGCCGAGGGCCTTGATATGGTCGGCATGATCGTGGGTGACGAAGACAGCCGAGACACGCTCGAAGGGTATGCCCACGTTGCGCAGGTCCTGACGAATGGTGCGCACGGGAATGCCGGCATCAATGAGGATGCCGTAGTCCTCAGCTTCGCTGATGCCCGAGACGCCCACGTAGTAGCAGTTTCCCGAGCTTCCAGAAGCAAGACTTATAAATTGAATTTTCATAGTTCACAATCATTTAGAACGGATAACCTACGGCGAAGTGCCAAGCAAAGTCGCGCTTAAAGTTGGGATGGACAACGGGATAGCGCTGCGGACCGCTGGCGTAGGCGGGGTTGACGGCTTTCATGCCTGCATCGAATCGGACGACGATGAAGCTCATGTCGAGGCGCACGCCGGCTCCGTAGGCTACAGCAATCTGGCGCCAAAAGCTGTCGGGGAGGAACTGTCCGCCGGGTTGGTCGTCGTAATCGTAGATGGTCCAGATATTGCCGGCATCAACAAATAGGGCGCCGTCGAGTTTCCAAAAGAGGTGAGGCCGATATTCGATGCTGCCGAAGAGGCGCATGTCGCCCGACTGGTTGATGTAGTCGATAGTGCCGTCGCGGGTGACATAGCTGCCTGGGCCGAGGCTGCGCAACGACCATCCGCGCACGTTGTTGGCGCCTCCGGCATAGTAGCGTTTCTCAAAGGGGAGCATGCGGGCATTGCCGTAGGGGAAGGCGACGCCTGCCGAGAGGTGTGTCACAAGGCTGCTGCGTCTGTTGAGGTTAAAGTTGGTTGTCCAGCTGAGATCGCCCTTGACATATTGCGCATAGGCTATACCTCCCACGCGGTACTGCCCGAGGGAATCCTGAACAGCATGGGTGAGATGAGAGAGGCTGTAGAGCAGGTTGCCCGCTGTCTCGATGCCAGCACGCAACGAATAATGGGCGAAGAAGGTGTTGCGGTCCACAACCGTAGGCATGGAGTTATAGTAGAACGAGTAGCCCGTGCGCATGATGAAGAGGTCCTCGTAATTGAACTTGAGGATGGAGTTGCGGCTGTTGTACTGGTTGAGATAAGTGTCAATAAAGTATTGGTCCTTAACAGGCACAGAGACGAAGTTGACGCCAACCAGGTCGTAACGGTGCTGCAAGTTGCGCGTGCTGTTCCAAAGGTATCCCCATCCGGCCGAAAGCACACGACGGGTGAATTCGGGGCGGTCCTGCGAGTTCCAACCGAAGTCAAGCTGCGTGGTAGCGCGGCTGCGGGCCTGAAAGCGCTCGGAGATAAAGGGGAGGATGAGCTTCGGGAAGTTGAGGCCCATGTCGGCACCATATTCGATGTAGTGATCTCCGGAATAGTCCTGCAACTGGGTAATGGTCTCATAGGCGCCACGAAGCTTGAGAGAAAGCTGCTCGGAGCCGTGAAAAAGGTTGCGGTTTACGAAGGAGAGTGACGTGGAAACGCCAAGGTCGCCAGCGGTGTTGGTGCCGTCGAGCTCCAGACTGACAGACATACGTTTGGCAGGCGACACAGAAATAAGGCACGAGAGTGTGCTGTCGGATGTCTCGGTAAAGCTAATGTTGGTATACTTCACCGCGCCGAAACGAGAGAACGAACGGTATGTCCCTTTCACGCGCTGGGCATTATAAATCTGTCCCGGGCGGATGAGGGAGTGGCTTTCCAGCAAATTCGGGCGCAAGAAGGGATAGTCGGTCATCTCGTAGCGGACGCTATCGATGGTATAGCGGTGGAAGCGGGTTCTGACCATCACCGAAAGGTCCACCTCCGTGCTCTCGCGAGCCGTATCAGCCACAAAGGTGATGTTGTCTTTCTGGAAGGTGTAGAAACCCTGGTTGTGAAGGTGCTCCGTGATGCGGAGACGTTCGTCATCAAGCACATTGGAGTTGAAGGGCATGTGAGGTTGAAGCAACGTGTGTATCGTGTCTGCTAGTACGCAGTCCATCAGTTCAGACGACATTCCGCGCCAACGGATGGAACGCACCGTGTACATCCCTCCCGGGTCGATGGTGTAGGTTACTTTCGCCTTGCGCCCCTTGAGTGCCGTTTCCGATGCCACATTTGCTTTCAGGAAGCCTTTGCTAACCAATGTACGACGGATGTTCAGCGCACTTTGGTCGGTCTGAGCAGAATTGTAAATTCGAGGAGCTTCGCCCAGCCTGCGGATAGTACGGTTAACGTAATTGTCCGCCTTGCCCGAGAGGCAATAGAGGCGCAAAGGCCAGCGGACAAGCCCCAGAAGACGGGTGTTAGGACGCTGCAAGACCTGGCTCTTGTAAGATGAAACTGATACCTTTTTGTCCGTCGAGACCATCTCCACCTCGTCCAGCAGATAACCGTCGTCGGGAAGAAACTTGTTGACGCTGCATGAGGAGAGGGAAAGGATTAAGAGAGAGGGAAAAAGAACGAAAAGCAAACGGATTCTCGAGGAGATTTTTATCTCCCTCGCTCCCGTATTGCAGCCATGAAATCCGCAACGACAGGCCTGCCTTTGAATCGCTCTTTTTTTCATTCCTTACTCTTCCTTGCCGAGCCGCAGTAATGCGTCTCGGCATACTCTTTTAAAATTCTTGCAAAATTAGCGCTTTTTTTTCATTTTCCATCCTTCCTATCTTCTTTTTTTATTAAATTCGCGGCCGATATGCTCAGTAAAGCCAAGCTTAAACTCATCCGCTCGCTGGAGCTGAAGAAAAACCGCCAGTCAGAGGGACTTTTCGTAGCCGAGGGGCCAAAGGTTGTCGGCGACCTGCTGCCCTATTATCGCCCCCGTTTCATCGTTGCCACGCGGACGTGGCTCGAAATCGGCGCCTTCCCAGCCCAAACGGAAATCATCGAAGTCACAGACGAAGAGCTTTCCAAAACCAGTTTCCTGAAAACACCTCAAGAAGTTCTGGCTGTATTTAATATGCCCGATGTTCGCTCATCTGCCCTCTCGTTTCCCCTTTCCGGATTGACGCTTGTGCTTGACGACGTGCAGGATCCAGGAAATCTCGGCACCATCATTCGCACGGCTGATTGGTTTGGCATCCGGCAGATTATCTGCTCGCAGGGAACAGCTGATGCCTTCAGCCCCAAGGTAGTACAGGCCACGATGGGCTCCATTGCCCGCGTCAAAGTCTGCTATACCGATTTGCCGAGCTACTTCGCCAATCTACCCAAGGGCACCCCAGTCTATGGCACTTTTCTAGAGGGCGCAAACATCTACCAGCATCCTCTTTCACAAAACGGCCTCATCGTCATGGGCAACGAAGGAAATGGCATTTCGCCCGCAGTCAGTCGCTTCGTCACGGAGAAACTGTTCATTCCCCCCTACCCTGCTGACGCCATAACAGGCGAATCGCTCAACGTCGCCATCGCTACGGCTATAACCTGCGCCGAGTTCCGCCGTAGGACTTTTCAATAAGAAAAAGATTATTCTTCTACATCCATGCGGACGTTTTCCCGTGTCTTAACGTCTTTCTTTGGAGAAGCAGATTCGTTTTTTTCTTTTCCCATTTGGGGATCTTTCTTTGTTTTCTTCTTTTTGAGCGAGCGGCTCTTCTTCGCCACAGCTGTAGAATCTGTCGTTACCGATGCCACCTGAGCGATATCTTTGGGCGCTTGTTTATGATAGCGAAACAGCTGGTTTTGAGCCACTACAAGATGGTCTGTAATTGTTTCGCTTTGGAAATAAACCCCTGCCGTAATGTTTTTCACATTAACGGAATCGGAGTTCTGCAACGTGATAGAGACTGGAGCACTCTCTTTCAGCACCACATCGCGAGCGAGGACGGAGTCGTTGGCATACCGCACAATCAGGCTGGCAACGGCAAGTCTTTTGGGGTCAACAGATTGGCCAATGAACAAGGCATCGAACGTCCAACGGATGGTGTCGCACTTATGGAAATTGGCGTCGAAGGGTATGGAGACCGAGCGGTAGTTGTCAAGCGACGTAGGGGTAAGGATGAAGTGACGGTTATCGTACCAGAGGTCGGCAGAATCGCCTTCCACGGATTGCGGGCCGCGGGCCGACACCTGCGCCTGACGTTGTTTCAGGTAATTCATCTCCCGTTCCATGCGTGTCCCCAGATGTTCATAAATCGAAGACAGTTCTTTGGGATTGCGGGCATACCACACCAGCGACGAATCAAGTTGCGCACGCGTGACGTGGTGTTTCTGAAAGACATAGTCCACATAAAGTCCACGCTTGTACGTGTTCTCTCCCGTCATCTCACTTCCCATCACCTGCGCCAAATGATAGTCGTAAAGCACGTCCTCCATTTTTAATGGAGGCAACACCTCCTTCGGACGCTCTACCTTGCAGGAAACGAGCAGCAACAATGAAAAAAGAAAAATGAAAAATGAAAAATGAAAAGCCCTGCGGGCGGAAACGGCTTGCAAAGAGGGGGTATAAATCCCTCTATTCATAGCAGGCGGATTTGAAATCCGCCTGAATAAAGAATGACAAAGTAATTTATTTTTCATTCTTCCGACGTCGGGCAGGCGGTGTAAGGCTCAGACAACGGCTGTAGAAGAGGATGACCATGAATAATCCCACCGTGATGCACGAATCTGCAAAATTGAAAATGGGACTGAAGAAGATAAAATGCTTGCCTGCCAGCAGGGGCACCCACGAGGGCCAATCCCACTCCACAAGCGGGAAGTAGAGCATGTCAACCACCTTGCCGTAAAACAATCCCGAATAACCAGTACCCCAAGGAACAAAAGTGGCAAGGCTGGAGGGAGTGCTAACACTAAATATCTGCCCATAGAACAGGCAGTCGAGGATATTGCCAGACGCTCCTGCGATGATGAGTGCCACAGCCACCAGATAACCTTTCGGGAAGCCTTTTCCTACAATCTTAATGACGTACCAGATGATGAAAGCCACAGCCATAATGCGGAACGAGGTAAGGAACAGCTTACCAAACAACTCCATGCCAAAAGCCATACCGTTGTTCTCGGTGAAATAGATGTAGAACCAATCGGTAATATGGATGCTCTCGTAGAGGCGCATATTCGTTTTGACCAGTATCTTTATGATCTGATCAGCCACAAGCAGCAATACTGCCAGCACGGATACCAGCAGGACGTCGTTTCGCTTACGATTTTTCATCTGCGTTTTTTCTTGGAAGCCTGCTTTGCCTCAATACTCATAGTGGCATGGGGCACAGCACGCAGGCGCTCGGCAGGAATCAGCTTACCAGTAACCTTGCAAATACCATAGGTTTTGTTCTCAATGCGGACAAGAGCAGCCTGCAAGTCGTTGATGAACTTCATCTGACGCTGAGCCAGACGCATGGTTTCCTCCTTGGCCAAGGTATTGGCTCCTTCTTCCAGTACCTTGTAAGTGGGGGAAGTGTCCTGGTCATCGTTGTCCTTGTTCATCAAGCTGTCCTTTAGGTTCTCGTAGTCACGCTTGGCCAACTCCAGCTTTTCCAGAATGATGGCGCGGAACTCCTCGAGTTCGGCGTCAGAATAACGTGTTTTTTCTGCCATAGTGATTCAATAATTAGAAATTAGGCATTTGTTAAGATTTTACTTTCTCCACCTCGGCCTTCACGGCAAACTCATCAAAGGCCAATTCCTCGGCATTTTCGCTAACATCGGTGCTTATTTCGAGGCTATCAGCCAGCACCTGACCGCAGATGTAGTCACGATGGGCATTGACAGAGGCATCAAGCAAAGGGTTGGAGGTGAGACGGACGCTGATGCGGTCGCTGATCTCGAAGCCGCTGGCCTTGCGGATGTTCTGTATCTTGCTCACCAGCTCACGTGCCAGACCTTCAAGACGTAATTTGTCAGTGACAACGATATCAAGTGCCACAGTCAGCAATCCCTCATTAGCAACCACCCAGCCTGGGATATCCTCGCTGAAGATTTCCACTTCGTCAGCCTCGATCTCTGCCAGCTGCGTCGTGCCGGGGAGCGGCAGGGCAATACGTCCGTCGGCTTCCAACTGGGCTATCTGCCCTTGCGTCATCGACGACACCGCTACAGCCACCTGCTTCATAAGCGGGCCGAACTTCTTGCCCAACACCTTGAAGTTACACTTCACCTTTTTCACCAAGATGCCCTCAGCGTCTTCTACGAAGTCAATATCCTTGACGTTCACCTCGTTCATGATGAGTGCCTTGACAGCCTCCAAGCGGGTTTTCATCTCTCCGCTGGCAGGTATCATCAGCTTCTGAAGGGGCTGCTTGACAATGATGTTCACCTTCTTACGCAGGGCAAGGCCCATCGACGACACCTTCTGCGCCAGCTCCATGCGGAGCTCCAACTCACGATCAATGACAGCTTCGTCGGCTTCGGGGAAACGTGCCAGATGGACACTACAAACGTCATCTCTGCCGGTAACCTTTACCAAGTCGGTATAGAGTTTGTCGGCATAGAACGGAGCGATGGGCGCCATGAGACGTGCCACCGTTTCCAGACAGACGTAGAGCGTCTGGTAGGCAGCCAATTTGTCTTCGGTGTAGCCTGCGCCCCAGAAACGCTTGCGGCAAAGACGTACATACCAGTTGGAAAGGTTGTCAGTAACAAAATCGCTGATAAGGCGTCCGGCCTTCGTGGGCTCGTAGTCGGCATAGCAGGCATCGACGTTACGGACAAGGGTATTGAGCTCACTCAGTATCCAGCGGTCAATCTCGGGACGCTGGCTGACGAGCACCTCGGCCTCGGCATAGCGGAAGCCGTCGAGGTTAGCGTAGGGAGCAAAGAACTTGTACGTGTTGTGGAGTGTGCCGAAGAACTTGCCAATGACATCTGAAACGCCCTTCTCGTCGAACTTCAGGTTGTCCCAGGGGCTGGAGTTGGTAATCATGTACCAGCGCACGGCGTCGGCACCGTACTTGCTGATAGCCCCGAAGGGATCGACGGCGTTGCCCAGGCGCTTCGACATCTTCGCGCCGTTCTTGTCGAGCACCAGTCCGTTGCTGATGACGGCCTTGTAGGCCACGGAGTGCTTCACCATCGTGCTGATAGCGTGGAGGGTAAAGAACCAACCGCGTGTCTGATCAACACCTTCAGCAATAAAGTCAGCGGGATAGACAGCGCCACTATCGACAAGTTCCTTGTTCTCGAAGGGATAGTGCATCTGGGCAAAGGGCATGGCGCCACTATCGAACCACACATCGATCAAGTCCGTCTCGCGCTTCATCAGTTTGCCCGAGGGCGAACAAAGTACAATGTCATCGACATAGGGGCGATGAAGGTCAATCTTGCTGTAGTTTTCATCTGTATAGACGCCGGGAATGAAGCCTGCAGCCTTGTAAGGATTCTCCTTCATGAAACCTGCAGCAACACTCTTTTCTATCTCATCATAGAGTTCCTCCACGCTACCGATACATAGCTCCTCGCGGGTGTCGGCATTACGCCAAATGGGCAATGGTGTACCCCAATAGCGGCTACGGCTCAAGTTCCAGTCGTTGAGGTTCTCCAGCCACTTGCCGAAGCGACCCGTACCCGTGCTCTCAGGTTTCCATAGGATGGTCTTGTTCAGCGCCATCATCTCCTCCTTACGGGCGGTGCTGCGAATGAACCAGCTGTCGAGCGGGTAGTAGAGCACGGGCTTATCGGTACGCCAGCAGTGGGGATAGTTGTGGATGTGCTTCTCAATCTTAAAGGCAATTCCCTCCTTTTTCATCTCCACGGTGAGGACGACATTAAGGTCGTCGTCCTTCTGGGCAGCAGCCTCATCGTAGCGTCCGCCCTCGTTGTACTTCGGAGCGTAGGCGTTCTTCACGTAGTCGCCGGCGTGGCGGCTGTAGAGCGCGGTGTCCATGCAGGCGGCGACAAACGGTTCGGCGCACTCCTCCACTAGGTAGTACTTGCCTGTGAGATCGACCATCGGCCGCGTTTCGCCCTTCTTATTGATTAGGTACAAAGCGGGTACGCCAGCCGCACGGGCCACCTTGGCGTCGTCGGCACCAAACGTGGGGGCGATATGGACGATGCCCGTACCGTCCTCGGTCGTGACATAATCGCCAGGGATGACACGGAAAGCCCTTTCGGAGAGCTCCACAAAGGTGTCCTTGCCATAGGCAAACGTCTTCTCAGGGTGGGCAGCAGCATAGTCACGCACATAGGCGGGGCTGAGGGTGTCAACCTTCTCCAAGGGCTTTACCCACGGCATCAGCTGGGCGTATTTCATACCCACGATGTCGGTACCCTTGTAACGCCCCACGACGCGGTAGGGGGCGAACTTCAGTTCGTTCAGCCGCGCATCGAGTGCCAGCAACTCCTCCATGGTCTCCACGCGCTCACCTTTCAGATAGACATCCATACGCGCCTCGGCCATGACGATAGTGATGCGTTCAGCCGTATAGGGGTTGTAGGTCTGCACAGCCACATAGTCGATGTCGGGTCCTACGCAGAGCGCCGTGTTCGAAGGCAGTGTCCAGGGCGTCGTGGTCCAGGCGATGAAGCAAGGTGTCCCCCACTCCGTCATCTCGGGACGCGGGTCGGTCATGCGGAAGAGCGCCGTGACTGTCGTGTCCTTCACATCGCGGTAGCAGCCTGGCTGGTTCAGCTCGTGACTGCTCAGGCCTGTGCCTGCAGCGGGGCTGTAGGGCTGGATGGTGTAGCCCTTGTAGAGCAAGTCCTGCTCGTAGAGCTGCTTCAGCAGCCACCACAGCGTCTCGATGTAGCGGTTGTCGTAGGTGATGTAGGGATTGTCGAGGTCTACCCAATAACCCATCTTGTGCGTCAGGTCGGTCCACTCCTTGGTATATTTCATTACCTCCTCGCGGCAGTGGCGGTTGTAGTCGTCCACGCTGATGCTCTTGCCGATGTCCTCTTTGGTGATGCCCAGCAGTTTTTCCACACCAAGCTCGACAGGCAAGCCGTGGGTGTCCCAACCCGCTTTGCGGGCAACCTGGTAGCCCTTCATCGTCTTGTAGCGGCAGAAGGTATCCTTGATGCTGCGCGCCATGACGTGGTGAATGCCCGGCATACCATTGGCCGAGGGAGGGCCCTCGTAGAAGACAAACGACGGGCAGCCCTCGCGTTCAGTAACACTCTTACCAAATACATCCTGCGCGTCCCATTTCTCCAGCACCTCGCGAGCCACGTCCGCCAGGTTCAACATGCCATATTCCGCAAATTTTTCGTTCATAAACGGATAAAATAGATTGTTTTCGTTTTGAGCCGCAAAATTACATATTTTTCCCATAACCACCAAAAGAAAATGAAGATTTGGGGGTTGCCTATGAAAAATAACTTTCTTCAATAGGTTAGTTCCAAATCCACATAGATAGGCAGGTGATCACTATAGCCGCCTTTATAGCGATAGCCGTTGTAGGTGCGGAAGGGCCGAACGCCTCCATAGAGGGGCTCTTTCTCTAATAGGAATGGGGCGTTGTAGACACAGAAGGGCTTAAGGCGCTCAGCCAAAAGGGGAGAAGCAAGCATTTGGTCAAGTTGCTCCCAGCGTCCTTTGTAACGGTAAGTACCGAAAGGGGTGCGAGAGGAGGATGCCTTTTTTTCAAATGTCGGTTTTGCCTGACGGGCAAGGTTGACAAGACGGGCTTTTTCTTCCAACTGCAGGATGGCAGGAGCGTTAGGCGACTCGTTGAAGTCGCCCATAACAAGGATGAGAGGCGTCGTACGCACATTGTATAGAGAGTCGCAGAGGTGCTGTACCACTGAAGCCGCAAGTTTGCGCAAAGGTTCAGAAGCGCGGGCTCCACCCAGGCGGCTTGGCCAGTGGCAGACAAGGACGTCGAGCGTATCGCCCGAGAGCATCATTCCACTGACATGAAGCACCGGGCGAGCGTGAGCGTCGTTGTTGAGGGTTTGCACAGGCACAGGATATTCAGCAGCGTCAAACAGTCGGAAGAGGGAGGGACGGTAGAGAAGTGCCACATCAATACCACGCGGATCATCACCGTGGGTAGTGACGTAACGATACCCTGCTGTGCGCAAAGGGGAACGACGGGTGAGGTCGAAAAGCGTGCTGTCATTCTCCACCTCGCAAAACCCAACTAATGCAGGGGCGGCCTCATCACCTATTGAAGCTATCACTTCGGCAATATGGCGTTGCTTCTGCCAATAGCGCGAGAACGTCCATTGACGCTTCCCCTCGGGAAGATATTGGATGTCGTCCTTCAGGCTGTCGTGATGACAATCAAACAGATTTTCTACGTTGTAGAATGCTATGCGAAAACGAAGAGAAGGCTCCCTCTGTGCCACAAGGGACAAAAGGAGCCATAAACCGGAAAGTAGTATCAGCGCTGTTCGCTGTACGCTAATCACTGTTCTTATTATTGACGCTTTTCATCGAGAGAAATGTCCTCGCGACGCAGCCAGCTGACGGGGACGAGCTCGAAATAGTCGTGGTTGAGGTACTCGTTGGCGGTAGGATTGTCGTTGACGTTTTTCATGCGGAGCCAGTGAGTTTCACCCGACAGGTACTTGGTAGTGAGCACGATGCGGACACCATGATCGTATTTACGTGCTGCGCCACCTTCACGAACCGACCAGTAACTGATGGGCAGTTTCAGGTAGCCGCGGTTCTTCATTTCCTTGTCGTTGGCCACGCCGTTGTCATCGGTTTGGGCGTCTGGAATGTAGCCGATACGGGGGTTGGTGGCATAAATACGGTTATCCTTGGGGATGCCGGTGACTTCGCCGTCGACATAGTACTGCACGACGCCTCGCTCCGGCTCATTGATGGAGCTGACACGAATCTCATACGTCCCTGGCGGTACACGGGGCAGACGATAGGCAAAGTCGTACTGTCCTCGGCAGGTGAGCAGATCACCTTCATATTCGTCCCAACCGTCATTCGGCATATAGTAGGAGAGTTTGCACTCATCGGAGTAAATACGGACGTGCTTGCTATATCCATCGGGGATGAAGAAGCCAGAGCCTCCTCCCGCAAACTGGTAACCGGCCGTACCGTCGTACCAGCGGAGGTGGTTGTTGGTCAGTTCGGGAATAACAGCGGACCAGTCGATACGAATGATGTTGTTGAGCACGTAGCCGGCCATCACATCATCGTCGTAGATGAGCAGGTTGTCAAGTAGGTGAATGGAGCCGTTGAGAGCCTCCTGCAAGAACTTGGGATAGTGAACGGTGTCGGCCAGACACTCGGTGGGATCGAGAATGCGGACGTTGACGGGTATTTGCTGTCCGGTTGACTTCGACGGCACAGTGACGTTCCACGGGTCTGCAGGAACGCTGTTGCGCGAAATCTCCTTCGAGTAGTTGAGGAAGATGGTGTTGCGGTATTCGCGCATCTTGCCGTCAGGAGTAATACCGCTGATATCGGCGCTGCGGGGAATCATGATCTTGACCATGGTGCCCAGCTTGGTCTCGTAGTATTCAAAGCGGTCGGAATACTTCGAGAAATGGTTCTCGGATTTGAAAGAGACGCCATTGGCTCTTCCGCTTAGGTTATAGAATACCAGGCGGGTGTAGAGTAGGTGCCAATCAAGCAGGTGATAGGCCATGAACTTCCAGAGGGCATTGTGTTCGCTGGTAAAGTCGGGGCTCTCGTTAGGATCAGGATACCATAGCTTGCACTTGGCGTAGAGGTCATCGATGTTCCAAATGCCGTTGGCATGGAACACGCTGTCAGTCTCGCAGAAAGCGGTATAGCCATAGTAACGGCTGGGGGGATAAGGCACCGGGTTATTGCTCATATCAGCATTCCTGGCAATCTTATCGGCATCGGTGTAGCTATCGTCTTTATAGAGCTGCAGGTCATCATCGAGGCGAGTCCTTACCAGCGCGTCGGAAAAGATGCTGAGGAAGGGCATATCGGCAATCTGCGTCGGCAGGGTGTTCGTTGAGGGGTTGAGGACGTCGGCCACCGTGTGGATGACACCGTTCTCCTGTTCCTGATCGTAGACTGTCAGACGAGCACCATTAATATACATGATACTATGGAGGTCTTCATCAACACCAAAGCTCATAGTAAGAAAACGATCGTTGAGATTCATGGCAGGCACGACGTCTCCTTCCATCTCGGTGGTGAGGAAAGCTTGCGCCAAAATGTGGGTGTTGGAGATAACGGTGCACATGGAGTCGGAGAGGTCCTCAAGTACGGGCGAGGTGATACCCGTCCAAACCACCTTGGGAGTACCCAAAGAGGCACGGTAGATACTGTCCTGCTGGAAAAGATAACGCTCCACAGCCTCGTTCGTCGGGGCAAAACAGGTGTAGGAACCATAGGCCTTCAGCAGACTCATCATACCCGAACGATTGAGGATGTAGTTGTAGTCACTGTAGAGATCTTCGTGTTTTTCAAGGAAACTTCCGATTGTTTCACCCATGAAAGTGTAACGATTACTGGTGTCAATATCCTCTTTACAAGCGGAAAGCACCAAGCACGACACCATCAAGGCAATAAAGCCGTTCCGTAATGATGTGTTTTTTTTCATATTATATTTGTTTTTAACGTTCTTTTTCAGCAGAAGCTTTTGCCTTCTTTTCTTTCATGCTGCAAAAATAACACAGAAAAAACAAACAAACAAATAAAAAAAGAAAATTTTTGTAATTCTTGGTCGGAAATCAGTAGTCAATAGACTATAAACTTTTAAAGCCGCTGTTCTTCGACGGAAACATCCTCGCGACGGAGCCAGCTGACAGGGACAAGCTCAATAAAATCGTGATTGTAGAAGTCCGAACCGCTGTCGGTATCATGGACGTTCTTTATACGAATCCAATGGGGTTCCCTATTCAGATACTTCGTCGTGACGACAAGACGCACGCCGTGGGTATATTTGCGAGCCACACCACCCACGTAAGGCGCATAGTATCCTGTAGGTAGTTTAAGGTAGCCACGGTTCTTCATCTGCTTGTCGTTAGCCACACCATTGTCATCGGTAAGGTTGTCAGCCACGTATCCGATACGGGGATTGTCGGCATAGATACGGTTATCCACAGGGATACCAGTAATCTCGTTGTCAACATAGAACTGCACGATGCCTCGGTCGCCACCACCGATATAACTGATGCGAATCTCGTACGTCCCTGGCGGCACACGGGGCAGGCGGTAAGCAAAGTCGAACTGCCCCTTACAGATACAGAGATCGGCCATGTACTCGTCAAAGCCGTCACGCGGCACCAAATACGAGAGGCGGCACTCGTCGCTAAATACCTTCACGTATTTGCTGTAGCCGTTGGGGATGAAGAAGCCCGCATCCGACACGAATGTGTACCCCGCCGTGCCGTCGTAGAAACGGAGGTGGTTGTTTGTCAGCTCAGGCACCAAAGCGCTATAGTCGATGCGGATGACGCTGTTGAGGACATAGCCTGCCATGACGTCCTCATCGTAAATGAGCAGATGGTCAATGAGGTGGATGGAGCCGTTAAGAGCCTCTTGCGAGAAGCCTGGGTAGCGCGCGGTGTCAGCTAATACCTCCGAGGGGTCCATAATGCGGATGTTGAGGGGTATTTGCTGCCCACTTGTCCTCGAGGGTACTGTGACGTCGAAAGGATTCACGAGTACACTGTTGCGCGAGACCTCCTTCGAGTAATTTAAGAAGATGGTGTTTCGGTAATCTCGCATAACGCCGTTCTGGTCTGTGCCCACAATCTCGCTGCTGCGCGGCATCATGATTTTTATCATTGTGCCCTGTAACGTTTCGTAGTGTTCATAACGATCAGCCGTGCGCGGAAAGTGATTCTCAGACTTGTAAGAAGTAGAACCTGCCTTGCCCACAATGTTATAGCACACCAGACGGGTGTAGAGCAAATGGTAGTTGAGCAAATGATAGGCGACAAACTGCCAAAGGGCATTATTCTCGCTGTGGAAGTCGGGGTCTGTGGCGTTGGGGTACCACTGCCTGCACTTGGCATAGAGGTCGTCGATGTTCCAGATGTCGTTGGCATGGAACACGCTATCGGGCTCGCAGAAAGCGGTATAGCCATAGTAGCGATTGGGCGGATAAGGCAGTTTACCTCCGTTCATGTCGGCATTCGATGCCCACTTGTCGGCATCCTTATAAGTCTCGTCCTTGTAGAGCTGCAGCGAATCCTCAAGGCCCGTACGGGCAAGGGCATCGGAAAAGATGCTCAAGAAGGGCATCTCGGCAATCTGCGTCGGCACGGTATTCGTCGAGGGGTTGAGGACGTCAGCCACAGTGTGCACTACCCCGTTCTCCTGCTCCTGATCATAGATCGTCAGTTTGGCGCCGTTGACATACATGACGCTGTGGAGGTCTTCATCGACGCCGAAGCTCATGGTAAGGAAACGGTCGTTGAGGTTCATGGCAGGCACCACGTCACCTTCCATATCTGTCGTGAGGAAACCCTTGGGCAACACGTGGGTATTGCCGATGACGACACACATCGAGTCAGTCAAATCTTCGAGCTTAGGCGAGGTGATACCCGTCCAGACCACGCGGCGTGAACCAGGGAGCAGCGAGGCGCGATAGATACTGTCCTGTTGGACGAGGTAGCGCTCCACAGCCTCGTTCGTCGGGGCAAAACATGTGTACGAGCCGTAGGCTTTCAGTAGGCTCATCAGCCCGGCACGATCAAGAATATAGTTGAAATCGCCGTAAAGGTCCTCGTTCTTCTCCAGAAAACTGCCCACCGTTTCGCCCATGAAGGTATAGCGGTTGCTCGTGTCAATCGTCTCCACACATCCCGTCAGGCACAAAAGCCCCAGCAGGGATAAAAGAATCTGTCTTTTCATAGGTTAGATACTTTGCCTAAAACTATCTGTTTTAATCAGAGGGCAAAGATACGGCTTAATTTTTGCTAAAGCAAACAATCAGGCAAAAAAAACGTCAAAACTTGATTTCGTAAGAATCATAGACCACAGCTCGCGCTCCAAAACCTTCCTTCTGGAACTGCAAGCCCTCGTTGAGCCACGTGCCCCCCTGCTCGGTGGATATACCGAAGTCAAAGTATGCCTTGTCGGCAAGGCACTCGGCTATGAGCCAGCCGAACAGCCCGTCAAGTGCTCCCAACGCCCTACCCTCGTCAGAGGCAGCGATGTACTGCGCATGCGCCACACGCTCCGTCTCATAAACGACGGTGCCGGCAATGGGCACACCGTCCGTGCGCAGGGCAAGGAAGAGGCGGATGTTCTCAGGGAAGCGCTCGTGGAGCAGCGTTATTTCGTCCAGCGTATGCACCGGTGCTCGTCCGTGCTTCGTCTGCAACACCCCGGCAAGTATGGGCCAGAAAGCAGCGAAATTTGTGCTCTCGGTATAGGTAATCCCCGCGTCAGCAGCCTTTTTCGCCCCCCTTCGGCGCAGCTCGCGCATGGGCAGACGGTCCTTCATGTCAACGACAGACGAAATGGCGCGACCCTGCAGCGTAGCCCCCACGCGGAACAGGGCATAGAGATCTTCCTCTGCAGGCTGACGATGGTAAATGTAAGGCATGGGTTTATAGATCCAGCGCATGGCGCCAAGCGTCTTTTGAAACCAATCCATAGCACAACTGAACACCTCTAGCGCTTCCACCGCCGTGATGTGAGGCGAGAGTATCAGTCCGCCGTACGTCAGTCCACCATGCGAGCAGACGGTGTTCTCTTCCTCCACCCAGTTGGCGGGCAGGGTGGCGATAAGCACTCCTTTTTTATAAAAGAGAAGGGAGCAGTCGTGGAAGCGGTCGGCGTGGTAGTCCATGTAGCGACGGTCAAGGAGGAACGTGCCGTTCTTCGACGTACTGACGAAGGCGTTCCATTCCTCGGCGTGCGTGTCATCGTACGGGACGGTGTGGACGACACCGGCGTGGTACTCGGCATAGTCGTTCGTATAGCCCGAAGCATTGTAGGGGTGCGAAGCAAACACCACGCACACAGTACCTGGGGCGAAGCTCTCAAGCCGGCACCACACCGAGGGGGGGATGAGGATACCCGTCAGGGGCGAATCCATGCGCACCGTCAGGCGACGCTCGCCGTCGTCAACCAGCAAATCAAAAGCACCGCACACAGGCACGATAACCTCGCTGCACTCGTTGTGACTGTGCTCTCCCCTCGCCTGCCCTTCGGGCACACCATAAATCCAGAACACACGCTCAGGCACAAACGGAATCTGGTGCCTTGTCTCGCCCACGGCAAGGCTTCCACGGCTGTCGGTACACTCCTGAAAACGGATGAGACGACACCCGCGCGGCATGGACTCTTGTTGACTTGTTGACATGATGACCTTCGTTTTCGCTGCGAAGATAGCACACACTGGGCGAAAAAACAAAAAAAATGTCACTAAACCGAATTTTTTTCCCGTTTTTGTTGCGTGAAACAAAAAGTCGCCCTATCTTTGCACCCGCAAAAAAGGTTAAGGCGTAAGCGGAACCTCCGTTTGGAAGTTTGGGTGAGTGGCTGAAACCAGCAGTTTGCTAAACTGCCGTACGGGTTACCGTACCGGGGGTTCGAATCCCCCAGCTTCCGCAGAGGAGCGGGCGAAGGAAACCTTTTTGCACCTATGGCGCTTTCATCTAGGGGTCTAGGATACCGGCCTCTCACGCCGGGTACACGGGTTCGAATCCCGTAGGCGCTACAAGGTAAACGAAACAAAAAGAGAAATCATCTTCCTGTCAACGGCTGGAAGATGTTTTTTTGCCGTTTTACTTGGAAAGTTCAAAAATATCACCTACTTTCGCGCCGTCATTCAAATAAACAATATTGCGCATGAAACACTCCCTCCTCCTTCTCATACTCCTCGCGGCAGGACTTCACCTGAGCGCGCAGCCCGCCCACACCCGCATCAACCGCAGTCTCTTCACCGGCACCACCGTCGAGATGGAGGCCACGAACGACTCTGTCATCTATTACGAGTTCGGCAAGCCTGGCAATATCATCCTCAGTGGCGACTATGAAGAGGTATTCTATAAGCTCGCCGAGATGAAGCAGTTCAGCCGCAACTGCAAGTGGGGCGACAAGGCACACCTCACCGAAAATCTCACCATCGAGCGCCGCGGACTTTTAGGCCCCCGTGCCTACGTCATCATCAACGACAGCACGGGCACCCGCATCCGCACAGGCTTCAACAGCATCTCCGAATGCCACCACGCCGTGTGGGTACACCGCCCCAGCAATGCCGACGCCATAGCCCGCGCCCGCAAGGCAGCCAAGCAGGCTCAAGAAGGTGAGAATCCTCAGGGACAGCCCTTCGACGGCCCTCCTTTCGACTTCGGAGGATTTGGCGGATTCGGAGGCTTCGGCGGCCCGTTCTGATAGAGTTCATACCCATACTACGACACAAAGGGAGCACCAGTTTTTCTGATGCTCCCTTCACTTTCTACACCTTTACGCGGCTCAGAGTTTTTTCTTGCCGTAGAGATAGTGGACAAGGAGGCCAATCCAACTGGTGACGATGAGCAGCACCATGAAGATAATCTTCGGGATGAGCTCTAACTTCTTTGATTTCCAAATGTCGATACAGCCAAGGACTGCCAGAACGACACCAACAATGTAAACGATTTTTGCAATCATGATAAAATGGGGTTTTGGGGGTTATGGAATAAAGGGTAACCTTCAGCTCGCGGCTTCGGTATTCTTGGGTCTAATCTTCTTGCGACCAAAAACAATATAGACAAAAATGCCAATCCAATTGCTGATGGCCATAAGAATGATGTAGAGAACCTTTTTCTTTTTGGAAAGGAGTGGAGATGTGCCTATCTCAACGCAAGCGAGGACGGTGAGGCAAAGACCCGCCAGAAAAAAGAGTGTGGAAATCATACTTGATGTAAATGGAATTAAATGATAAAATGGGAAAAGGGTCGGGAGTATTCCTCCCGCCCTTGTTTTCCCTTCTGGATGTTATTCTTCAGCCGACCAGTCCATCTTGCTCATACGGACGTAGGAGGCATAGCGCTTCTTCGCCATCAGCTCGGCGGCGTCGAAGAGCTCCTGTGCCTCGTCGGGGTACTGCTTCAGCACACTGGCGTAGCGCACCTCACCCTTGAGGAAGTTCTGGAACTCGGCCCAGTTGGGCTCCTTCGAGTCGAGGCTGAAGGGGTTCTTGCCCTGTGCCTCGAGGTCGGGGTTGTAGCGCCAGAGGTGCCAGTAACCGCAAGCGACGGCATCGGCTTCCTCTGCCTGGCTCTTGCCCATGCCCTTCTTCAGGCCATGGTTAATACAGGGAGCGTAGGCAATGATGACGCTGGGGCCGTGATAGGCTTCTGCCTCGCGGATGGCCTTGAGGCACTGGCTGTTGTCGGCGCCCATGGCCACCTGTGCCACATAGACGTAGCCGTAGGTGGTGGCGATGAGGCCGAGGTCTTTCTTGCGCACGCGCTTGCCGCTGGCAGCGAACTTGGCGATAGCGCCAAGAGGCGTGGCCTTGCTGCTCTGTCCGCCGGTGTTGGAATAGACTTCAGTGTCGAGCACAAGGATGTTGACGTCCTCGCCGGTGGCAATGACGTGGTCGAGACCGCCGTAGCCGATATCGTAGCTGGCACCGTCGCCGCCGATAATCCACTGGCTGCGCTTGACGAGGTAGTCCTTCAGGCTGAGAATCTTCTTGCATGTGTCGCAGCCACAAGCCTCGCAGCCGGCGATAATCTGCGGAGCGAGCACCTTCGTGGCATCAGCATCGTTGCGCTTCTCAATCCATTCGCTGAAGAGAGCCTTCAGCTCGTCGGAGCAGCAGGTGCATGTCTGAGCCTCCGTCATCAGACGGACGAGGCGCAGTTTCAGCTTCTTGTTGGCAAGCTCCATGCCGAGTCCATATTCGCAGAAGTCTTCGAAGAGGCTGTTAGCCCAAGCCGGGCCCTGTCCCTTCTCGTTCACCGTGTAGGGCGTGGAGGGGATGGAGCCGGAGTAGATGGACGAGCAGCCGGTAGCGTTGGAGGCCATGATGCGGTCGCCGAAGAGCTGGCTGATGAGCTTGACGTAGGGCGTCTCGCCGCAGCCTGAGCAGGCACCGCTGAACTCGAAGAGCGGCTGAGCGAACTGGCTGTTCTTGGGGCTTTGCTTGATGTCCACGAGGTGCTGTTTTGACTTCACGTTCTTCACGCAGTAGTCCCAGTTGGCAGCCTCTTCCAGCTGTGTTTCCAGCGGCACCATCTGCAGGGCGGGGCCTGTAGCGGGCTTGCCGGGGCAGACGTCGGCGCAGTTGCCGCAGCCAAGGCAGTCAAGGATGCCCACCTGCACACGGAACTTCATGCCCTTCATGGCGGCGGGAGCCTTCAGCTCGATGGTGGGTGCGCTGAAGCCGGCAGCCTCGGCATCGTCCATGACGAACGGACGGATGCAGGCGTGGGGGCAGACGTAGGCACACTTGTTACACTGGATACAGTTGTCGACGTTCCACACGGGGACGAAGGTGCCGACGCCGCGCTTCTCATAGGCTGCGGTACCCGAGGGCCATGTGCCATCGATGCTCTCCTTGAAGGCGCTGACGGGCAGCAGGTCGCCGTCCTGGGCGTTGATGGGACGCACCACCTCGTGGATGAACGCGGGCTCGTCCTTGCGCTCGGCAGCGGGGACTTCCAGCGATGCCCAGGCGGGGTCGACAACAAGTTCCTTGTATTCGCCTCCGCGGTCCACAGCGGCATTGTTCTTATCGACGATGTCCTGACCCTTCTTGCCATAGCTCTTGACGATGAACTTCTTCATCTGCTCCACGGCGAGGTCCACGGGGATGACGCCGGTGATGCGGAAGAAGGCGCTCTGGAGGATGGTGTTCGTGCGGTTGCCGAGCCCGATTTCCTGAGCGATCTTCGTGGCGTTGATGTAATAGACCTTGATGTTGTTCTCAGCAAAATACTTCTTCACCTTGGCGGGGAGGTTCTGCTGCAGCTCGTCGCCCTCCCAGATGGTGTTGAGGAGGAACGTGCCGTTCTTCTGCAGACCGCGGGTAACGTCGTACATGTGCAGATAGGCCTGTACGTGGCAGGCGACGAAGTTGGGGGTGTTCACCAGATAGGTGCTGCGGATGGGGCTGTCGCCGAAGCGCAGATGCGAGCAGGTGAAGCCGCCCGACTTCTTCGAGTCGTACGAGAAGTAGGCCTGGCAGTGCTTGTCGGTATTGTCGCCGATGATTTTAACGGAGTTTTTGTTAGCACCCACGGTACCGTCGGCACCAAGGCCGTAGAACTTGGCTTCGAACATTCCTGCGCCGCCCACGGCAATCTCCTTGCCCTGCGGCAGCGAGGTGAAGGTGACGTCATCGACGATGCCGATGGTGAAGCCGTTCTTAGGCTGAGCAAGCTCCAGGTTGGCATAGACGGCCAGAATCTGGGCGGGGGTGGTGTCGTGTGAGCCGAGACCATAGCGTCCGCCCACGATGGTGAGGTCCTTCCTGTCGGAGAGGGCTTCGACGACATCGAGGTAGAGCGGTTCGCCCAGGGCACCGGGCTCCTTCGTGCGGTCGAGCACGGCGATGCGCTTCACGCTGGCAGGCAGCACGGCCTTGAGGTACTTCACGCTGAAGGGGCGATAGAGGTGTACGCTGATCATACCCACCTTCTTGCCCTGACCGGCAAGGTAGTCGATGACCTCGCGTGTGGCCTCGGTGACAGAGCCCATGCAGATGATGATGTTCTCGGCATCGGAAGCGCCGTAGTAGGTGAAGGGGGCGTAGTGACGGCCGGTGAGGCGCTCAATCTCCTTCATATAGTCGTTCACGATGTCGGGCACGGCCTCGTAGTACTTGTTGCACACCTCGCGATGGGTGAAGAAGGTGTCGGGGTTCTCGGCCATACCGCGCATGACGGGGTGCTCGGGGTTGAGGGCACGGGCACGGAACTCTGCCAGCGCCTGCTGGTCGATGAGGGGAGCGAGGTCGTCGTTGTCAAGACGCTCAATCTTCTGAATCTCGTGCGACGTGCGGAAGCCGTCGAAGAAGTTCACGAAGGGCACGCGGCTCTTGATGGTAGCCAGGTGGGCCACACCGGCAAGGTCCATCACCTCCTGCACGGAGCCTTCAGCCAGCATGGCGAAGCCCGTCTGGCGCGTGGACATCACGTCCTGATGATCGCCGAAGATGCAGAGGCTGTGCGAGGCCAATGTGCGGGCGCTGACATGGAACACGCAGGGCAGCAGCTCGCCGGCAATCTTGTACATGTTGGGAATCATCAGCAGCAAGCCCTGGCTGGCGGTGTAGGTGGTGGTGAGGGCACCCGCCTGCAGCGAGCCGTGCACAGCGCCTGCGGCGCCTCCCTCCGACTGCATCTCCTGCACCATCACGGTCTCGCCGAAGATGTTCTTACGTCCCGCAGCAGCCCATTCGTCGACATGCTCAGCCATCGTCGAAGAGGGCGTAATGGGGTAGATGGCAGCCACCTCGGTAAACATGTACGAGATGTGAGCCGCAGCTTCGTTGCCATCACAAGTGATCAGTTTCTTTTCTTTTGCCATAATCCTAAAAAACTATTTTTTAATGGTTAATGTTTTTATGTCTAATATCTATTCGTCTTTAATAAAGCAGTCCAAACATCCAGAGGGGCACGAGGTTGTCGCGGCCCTTCTCCTTCTTGCCCACGGCGTAGTACATGCCCGGGCTCACCCTGGGGGGCAGCACCGCGGCGGTGACGTGGAACGTGTGGCGGTTGTCGATGAACAGCGTGCCGGGTATCTCGCCCTTGTTCACCACGTGGTCCTTCCAGAGGCTGTTCACGAAGAACATCTCTGCTACGTCGTCCTCGTCGGCCTTCACGGGGTAGATGCTGTAGGCGAGGTTGGGGTTGTGGAGCAGCACGCGGGCGGGCTTCTTCGGGAAATCGTCGCCCGGCTTGTAGACCAGGTTGATGAGGCGTGCATCGGCCAGGTACTTGATGTAGTTCATCACCGTGGCGCGCGAGAGCCCAATCTCGTCGGCCAGGGCACTCACGTTGGGCGAGCGGTGGCTGTCCGACGCCAGCAGGTAAAGCAGCTTCTTCAGCTTCGACAGGTAGCCCAGCTCTATCTGCTGGATGAGCAGGATGTCCACCTCCATCATCATGTTCATCGTCTTCAGCAGGTTCTCGGCGAAGTTGCGCTTCTCAAGGAAAAAGGGGTAGAAGCCGTGGTGCAGGTAGTCCTGGAAGTACTGCATGGGGTTGACGGTGGGCAGCACCTGGCGGGCTATCTGCTCGTGGTGCAGCAGGATGTCCTGCAGCCCGTACGAGGGGATCTGCGTGCCGGCCTGCAGGTTGAGGAACTCGCGGAACGAGAAGCCGCGCAGGTTGTACGACGTGACGATGCCGTTCAGCACGGGGTTCTCGTCCTTCAGGCGCATCACGCTGCTGCCCGTAAAGACAATCTGCAATTTTGGGTAGCGCTCGTAGCACAAGCGGAGCTGGCGACTCCAGTCGGGAATCTTGAACACCTGGTCCACCAGCAGCGTCTTACCGCCGCGCCGCACAAACGCATCGGCGAAGTCCGTCAGCGAGTGGCCCTGGAAGTAGAAGTTGTTCATGTTGATGTAGAGGCACGACAGGTCGTGGCGACGCTGCTCCTGCGCATACTGGATGAGGAACGTCGTCTTCCCCACTCCGCGAGTGCCCTTGATGCCTATGAGTCGGTCGTCCCAGTTGATTTCGTCCATCAACTGCCGCCGGACAGCCGCCTCAGTGTGGGCCAGCAAGTACTCGTGCGTCTTATAAAATGCCTCCATTTACCGAAAAAGCGATAATCCGCTGCGAAGTTACGACAAAAAAACAACAATTGCAAACTCCACCTGCCATTTTTTCATCTTTTTTTTCACCCCACCTCTGCGGCACTCTGTTTCTCCACCAAACTGCTGCTGCCGCACTGCCCGTCAGGGCGGATTTTTGCTTCGTTCCGGCCATGTTTTTGGCACTTCTTCTCCCATCTGTTTTCGCTACAAAGGAAATAAAAATAATCCGGACGCACAAGGAAAAACGACGTTTTTTTTGTGCTTTTTTTTGCCAATACAGTCAACTCGCTCCATGCTAAAAGGCTCAAAGGCTGCATTTTGCAAAAAACGACTCTGCATATTAACATTTAGAAGGGGGCGTGGCGAGCGCGACCGGGGGCGTAGCCATGGCGACAGGGGGCGTGGAGAATGCAAAAGCTCCAACGGCAAAAAGTTCTCTTTTTCTCCTGTTCTCCTCCGAGGAGAAAAACTGCACCCTCTTTTCTAAAAAGTAATCTAAAGTATATTATATGATATATATTATATACATAATTATATATAAATAGAGAGCATAAAAAAGGCGGTGCAGGAGAACAGGAGAATTGGAGAAAAAGAGAACAAACTTGCCTCAATAAGCACCAACTATAGAAAATGTTAAAATTGGTAAATAATTAACATTTTTATGCGAAATTATTTGGTAGATATTGCAGAAAAGACCACCTTTTGCATCAAGATTAAGAAAACCTTATTGTCTAACTTCTAAAACTTAATGCCATGTCCGTTTCATCCCCCTTTGCAGGTTTCCCCACCTCCCGAAGCGCCGAGGGCGCCGGTTACTCCACCAGCCGCGCCACGCGGGCCGACGGCCACGGCCTGACGTCACTCCTGCGGAGCGGAGGGGTTGCTTTTGCGGCGGTGACGGCGTTTTTTCTTGGCGGGAGAGGCTGCCTTCGCCTCCTGTCCGGACGTGCCTGTCGGGGGCTGCGACGGGGCATGCTGCATCTTTGCGGACTCTGCATGGGGCTGTTTCTTCCCCTTTCCTCCCCTGCCCTTGCCTCCGCGATGGCGCCCGCGACGGCTCTTGTCGAACGCATGGGGGGCATAGTCGGGGGCCTCGCCCAGCTCGGCGGGGACGGGCGTCTTCTCCACCTCGCGCCCGATGAACTTCTCAATCTGGCGGAAGCGCGACTGGTCGTCGCGGTTGACGAAGGTGACAGCCGCTCCCTCGCTGCCGGCACGGGCGGTGCGGCCGATGCGGTGGACGTAGTCCTCGCAGTCGTGGGGGACGTCGTAGTTGAGCACCAGCTGGATGTCGTCGATGTCGATGCCGCGCGACACGATGTCGGTAGCCACGAGGACGTCGATATGGCCGTTACGGAAGCGGTGCATCATCTCGTCGCGCTCGGCCTGCGTGAGGTCGCTGTGCATCTCGCCCACGGTGAACCCCTTCTCACGCCCGATGCGCTGCAGGGCGCGGGCGATGTCCTTCACCTTCAGCTTGGAGGAGGCAAAGACGAGGACGCGCTTCGGGGGATTCTCGGTGAAGATGTGCTGGACGATGCCGAGCTTCTGCGTCTCGTGGCAGACGAAGGCGCTCTGGTGTATGCCCTCGGCGGGGCGGCTGACGGCAATCTTCACCTCCACGGGGTCGCGCAGGATGGTGGCAGCGAGTTTCTGAATCTCTGCCGGCATGGTGGCCGAGAAGAGCATCGTCTGGCGCTCCGCCGGCAGCTGCTTGACGATTTGCATGATGTCGTCAATAAAGCCCATGTCGAGCATGCGGTCAGCCTCATCGAGCACAAAGAACGACACGCGGCTGAGATCGATGTTGCCCAGGGAGATATGGCTGATAAGCCGCCCTGGCGTGGCAATGACCACGTCGGCACCGCGCTCGAAACCGCGGCACTCCTGGGCGAAGCGGATGCCGTCGTTGCCGCCATAGACGGCCACGCTGCTGATGGGGACGTAGTAGGAGAAGCCCTCCATGGCCTGGTCGATCTGCTGTGCCAGCTCGCGCGTGGGCGACATGATGACGCAATTGACGGCATCGCTGGGGAAGCCTCCGTCAGAGAGGCGGCTGAGGACGGGCAGCAGGTAGGCGGCCGTCTTGCCCGTACCCGTCTGGGCTATGCCGATGAGGTCGCGCCCCTCGAGAAGCGGCGGGATGGCCTGCTCCTGAATGGGGGTGCACTCGGAGAAGTTCATTGCATCGAGTGCATCGAGGATATCATCGTTTAGGTTAAGTTCGTCGAAATACATCTATAATGAAAAAAACTATGAACTATGAATTATGAACTATGACCTACTTCGGTGCTTTGTGATAGAGGTAAAGTCCGATGAGCAGGAACACGATGTTGGGAATCCAGACGGCCACCACGGGGGGTGTGTTGCCGTTGACGGCAAATGTGGACGAGATGGTCTGGAACACAATGTAGCCGAACGAGAGGGCGATGCCGATGCCGAGGTTCATGCCCATGCCGCCCTTCACCTTCTTGCTGGAGAGGCTGACGCCGATGAGGGTGAGGATGAAGGCGGCAAAGGAGATGGCAATGCGGTTGTGGTACTCTATCTCGAAGGCCTTGATGTTGGCAATGCCGCGCCGTCGCTGACGGTCGATGTAGCGCTTCAGCTCGGGCGTGGTCATGGTCTCCTGCTGCCCTTGTGAAACCAGCAGGTCGTAGGGCTGGATGGCAATCACCGTGTCGCGTGAGAGCCCGCTGGTGATGACCTCCAACGTGTCGGTGATGTCGCGCAGCTGCCAGTTCTTGGCCGTCCACTTGTCGGGGTTCGCGGGGTCGTTGCCATAGACGAGCGTCTTGGCGGTGAAGTGGCTCTTCAGCGTGTTGCCCTCGAAACGGTCAAGCTGGAAACGGTAGCCCGTGCTGTTGGCACGCTCAAAGCGGTCGAAGTAGGCAATAACGCCGTCCTCCACCTCTAACTGGATGTTGTGCCCCGTGTCCATGATGACCTTCTTCTTGTACTTGTTCTCAAAGGCGATGCGCTTCACGTTACCCTTGGGAATGACGTAGGCGCCGAGGCCGTAGGAAAACAGGGCTATCAGCAGCGCCGAGAACATGTAGGGGCGCATGAGGCGGTGGAAGCTGATGCCCGTGGAGAACATGGCGATAATCTCGGAGTTCTCCGCCAGCTTGGAGGTGAAGAAGATGACCGCGATGAAGACAAACAGCGGGCTGAACAGATGCCCGAAATAGGGGATGAAGTTCAGGTAGTAGTCGAAGATGATGGCATGCCAGGGGGCTTCGTTCTGCACGAACTGGTCAACGTGCTCGTTGTAGTCGAACACCACGGCGATGGCAAGGATGAGCGCCAACGAGAAGAAGAAGGTGCCCAGGAACTTGCCGATGATGTAGCCATCGATGCGCTTGAAAAGCTTATCCCTTATCTTCATAGGCGGCGGGTTACTTCGGGCAGGGTGGCGCGCTTCCACGCGGCAAAGTCGCCATTGATGATGTGACGTCGTGCCTCGCCCACGAGCCAGAGGTAGAACGCCAGGTTGTGAACCGAGGCAATCTGCATGGCAAGGAACTCCTGCGAATGGAACAAGTGGCGCAGATAGGCACGGCTGTAGAGGGTATCGACGCGGCTGGCGCCCTCTTCCTCGATGGGGCTGAAGTCGGTGCTCCACTTCTCGTTCTTCATGTTCATGATGCCGTGCTTGGTGAAGAGCATACCGTTGCGCCCGTTGCGGGTGGGCATCACGCAGTCGAACATATCCACGCCCCGCTCGATGGCCTCCAGGAGGTTGGCAGGGGTGCCCACGCCCATCAGGTAGCGGGGCTTGTCCTTCGGCAGTATGGCGTTCACCAGCTCAATCATCTCATACATCACCTCCGTGGGCTCTCCCACCGCCAGTCCTCCGATGGCATTACCGTCGGCACCCAGCGAGGCGACTTTCTCGGCCGACTGCTCACGGAGGTCGCGATAGGTGCAGCCCTGCACGATGGGGAAAAGGCTCTGCCGGTAGCTGTACTTCGGCTCGGTTTCGTTGAAACGCTGCCAGCAGCGGTCGAGCCAGCGGTGGGTGCGCTCCATCGACTGCTTGGCGTAGGCATAGTCGGCCGTGCCGGGAGTACACTCGTCGAAGGCCATCATGATGTCGGCGCCGATGGTGCGCTCGATGTCCATCACCCCCTCGGGGGAGAAGAAGAGCTTCGAGCCGTCGATATGGCTGCGGAACTCCACGCCCTCCTCGGTCATCTTGCGGATGCCGCTGAGGGAGAACACCTGAAAGCCGCCGCTGTCGGTGAGCATGGGGCGGTCGAAGCCGTTGAAGCGATGCAGTCCCCCTGCCCGCTCCAAGACGTTGAGCCCCGGGCGGAGGTAGAGGTGGTAGGTGTTGCCGAGGATAATCTGCGCCTTGATGTCGTCCTTCAGTTCGTAGAGCTGCACCGCCTTCACCGAGCCCACCGTCCCCACCGGCATGAAGATGGGTGTCTCGATAACACCGTGGTCGGTGGTTATACGCCCGGCGCGGGCATTAGTCTGGCAGTCGGTGGCAGTCAGCTCAAACGTCATTTCTCTGTCTTCTTTTCTTCTTTGACGGTAAGGTCGAGGGGGTTGGCAACTTTCTCGTTCAGCAGGGCGAGGTGCCACACTTCGCTGACTTCGTTCACGTAGTGGAACGTCAGCCCCGAGAGATAGACGGGCTGGATGTCGCTGATGTGGCGGCGGTTCTCCTCCGAGAGGATGATGTCGGTGATGCCGGCACGCTTGGCAGCGAGAATCTTCTCCTTGATGCCGCCCACGGGCAGCACCTTGCCGCGCAGCGTTATCTCGCCCGTCATGGCGAGGTTAGCACGCACCTTGCGCTGGGTGAAGGCCGAGGCAAGCGCCGTGGCCATCGTGATGCCCGCCGAGGGGCCGTCCTTCGGGATTGCTCCTTCGGGAACGTGCAGATGGATGTTCCATTGCTCAAACAGCCTGGGGTCGATGTCGAGCAGCTTGGCGTGCGCCTTCAGGTACTCCAGCGCTATCGTGGCGCTCTCCTTCATCACGTCGCCAAGGTTGCCGGTGAGCGTCAGCTGCCCCTTGCCGTGCGAGAGGCTGGTTTCGATGAAGAGGATTTCGCCTCCCACAGCCGTCCATGCAAGCCCTGTGACGACGCCGGCATAGCCGTTACCCTGATAGCGGTCGCGGGTGTATTCCTCCACACCCAGCAGTTCGGGGATTTGCTTGGGACCGATGGAGGTATGCTGCGGAAGTCCCCTCGAAGCCATCTCCAACGCCATCTTGCGGAAGATTTTGCCAATCTTCTTATCCAGCTCACGAACGCCCGACTCGCGGGTGTAGTTCTCCACAATCTTCTCCAGCGCGGGCTTGGTGATGGTGACTCGGCGGGCGGGGATGCCGTTCTCCGTCATCTGCTTGTGGACAAGGTGGCGGCGGGCAATCTCCACCTTCTCCTCGGTGAGGTAGCCGCTCATCTCGATGAGTTCCATGCGGTCGAGCAGCGGGGCGGGGATGGTCTGGATATTGTTGGCCGTGGCGATGAACATGACGTGCGAGAGGTCGAAGTCCACGTCAAGGAAGTTGTCGTGGAAGGCGCTGTTCTGCTCGGGATCGAGCACTTCGAGCAGGGCGCTCGAGGGGTCGCCGTTGTGCGTCATCTGACTGATTTTGTCTATCTCGTCGAGGATGAAGACAGGGTTTGAGGAGCCTGCCTTTGCCAAGCCCTTGATGATGCGTCCGGGCATGGCGCCGATGTACGTCTTGCGGTGGCCACGTATCTCTGCCTCGTCGTGCACGCCGCCCAGCGAGATGCGGACATATTTGCGTCCGAGAGCATCGGCAATGGATTTGCCGAGCGACGTCTTACCTACACCGGGAGGGCCGTAGAGGCAGATGATGGGCGACTTCATGTCCCTGCGCAGCTTGAGCACGGCCAGGTGCTCGATAACGCGCTCCTTCACCTTCTCGATGCCGTAGTGGTCGCGGTCAAGGGTGCGCTGGGCATGGGCCATGTCGAGGTTATCCTCGGTGTATTCGTTCCACGGCAGCCCAAGCATCGTCTGCAGGTAGTTGAGCTGCACATTGTAGTCGGGCGACTGGGCGTTGGTGCGCTCCAGCTTCGCCACCTCTTTCTCGAAAATCTCGGCAACGTCGGCGTTCCATTTCTTCTTCTTGGCAGCCTCGCGCATCTCGGCAATGTCCTGATCCTGCACGCTGCCGCCCAGCTCGTCCTGGATGTTCTTCATCTGCTGCATGAGGAAGTACTCGCGTTGCTGCTGGCTCAGCTCCTCCTTGGCACGTGCCTGGATGTCCTCTTTCAGCTCCGAGAGCTGCACCTCGCGGTTGAGGATGGAGAGCAGCTGCGTGGCACGCTCCTGCAGCGAGGGCTCGGTGAGCAGCTGTGCCTTCTCCTTGATGTCGAAGGGTAGGTTAGCGCAGATGAAGTTGACGAGGAAGACGGGGTTGTTGATGTTGCGCAGGGCGAAGATGGTGTCCTGCTGGCTCTCGATGTTGAGACGGGTGTATTTGATGGCCAGCTCCTTGCAGTTGTCCACAATGGCGCGGAACTCGCGGTTGTTCTTCCCTGGCAGCACGTCGCGCAGAGGCTCCACCTGAGCCGTCATGTAGGGGCGGCGCTTGACGACCTCCACCATCTGCACACGCTGTACGCCGTGCAGGATGACGGTAGTGGTCATGTCGGGCATCTCAAAGATGCGGACGATGCGGGCGGCGGTGCCCACGTCGTAGAGGTCCGTCTCGGTGGGGTTCTCCGTCTCGGGCGACTTCTGGCAATGGACGGAGATGGAAATCTCCTTCTTGTAGGCGTCCTTGACGAGCTTCAGCGAGCTGCTGCGGCCTATGGTGACGGGCATGACGACGCCGGGGAACAACACCATGTTACGCACGGGTAGCACGGGCAGCGTCTCGCCGTTGGGGTCGATGACGTTGAACATGTTCTCCTCGCTGCCCTCGTAGTCGGCAATCATGGCGAACGAAGGTTCCTCTTCGTCGGAGCTGGTGATGATATCGATTGTATGCTTGTTCATATAGTCTTCGGAAAATTGGTGCAAAGGTACGTTAAAACGCACGTTCTACAAAGTAAATTTTGTGTTTTTAACCATATTATTAGTAAAAAAAGAGCACGTTGCTTGGCGGTTCGAGAAAGGATGTCTATATTTGCCCCGCTGAACAGAAAGATTTCCACTTATGTTAGATGAAGAAAAAATGGTCATCGTCAAGACCTGCAACGAACTTTTCGAGGCTGAGCTGGTCGTGGGCCGTCTGAAGGCAGAGGGCATCCTATCAGCCATTCGCGACCGGAGTACGGGTGTCACCATGTACACCTCCCCCTACGCATTTCCAAGCATCTTCGACGTGGAGGTACTGGAGCATGACCTTCCCGCGGCTAAGGCGGTGCTTGAAGTGACAGAGGAGGAATAGTTTTTTAGTTAAGAATTAAGAGTTAAGAGTTAAGAGAAAATGCTTTATATGCGACATCCCTTTTTCCCTCTGTCGCCGGCGGACAATCCCGTTTCCCAACTATTTTTCATAACTCTTAATTCTTAACTCCTAACTTTTCACAGCACTTCAAAGCTACGTCTGACGAAGTTGGCTAAGGCTTCGCCCTTCAGCATGCCGTTTTGCAGCAGGGCAAGGTCCACTAGCTGGTGCACGGTGGTGTTGTCGGCAGCAAAGGCGCGGAGGATCTCCTCACGCTCGTGGCGGATAGCCTCGATGCGCTCCTTCAGGGTGTTCAGCTCGTCCTTCTCCGGCACGGGGATTTCATCGTCCTTCTTCCCCTTGTGGGCAGCCTCCAGCTCGTCCTGGCGGGCACGCAGCCGTGTGTTCTCCTCCATCAGCGGACGGAGTTTCTCGCTGCAGGCGCCGTCCTCGGCGTCGAGGATGCTCTTCACCAGCCGGTGGTCGGCGTTCACCACCACGGTGTACATGTCGGGCATCTCGCCGTAGAAGCCCATGCCGCTCTCAATGGCAGCCATCTCCTTCATGCGGCGCATGTATTCACTCTGTGTAATCATCACGGGCACAGCCGTCTCGCCCAGGCAGGCAGTCTCCACATGGTACTCCACCTTCTCCCGCTTGGGCATGGAACTCTCGAAGATGGTGGAGAGGCTCAGCCGCTTGTCGGCATCCACCTCGCCCACGTTGGTGTCGTCCTTCTCAATCAGGCGGTCCAGCACGTCGGCATCCACGCGGGCAAAGCGTGTCTTCTCCGTCTTGCGCTCCCAGAGGCTCACCATCGCCACGTCCAGCTGGCCGTCCAGCAGCAGCACATTGTAGCCCTTTGCCTCGGCCGTCTGGATGTAGGTGTACTGCTCCTCGGGGTTGGCAGCGTACAGATAGACAAGATTGCCATTTTTGTCAGTTTGGTTGGCACTGATGAGCGTCTTGTACTCGTCGTAGGTGTAGTACTTATTATCGGTGTCCTTCAGCAGGGCAAATTTCTCGGCCTTCTCGTAGAAGTCGTCCTGCGTCAGCATGCCGTAGTTGATGAAGATTTTCAGGTTGTCCCACTTCTCCTCAAACTCCTTGCGGTTGTCCTTGAAGATGGCGCTCAGCCTGTCGCTCACCTTCTTGGTGATGTAGGTGGAGATTTTCTTCACATTGGCGTCGCTCTGCAGGTAGCTGCGGCTGACGTTCAGCGGAATGTCGGGGCTGTCGATGACGCCGTGCAGCAGCGTCAGGAAGTCCGGCACGATGCCCTCCACCGAGTCGGTCACGAACACCTGGTTGCAGAACAGCTGAATCTTGTTGCGCTGCAGGTCGATGCTGCTCTTCACGCGGGGGAAGTAGAGGATGCCGGTGAGGTGGAAGGGGTAGTCCACGTTGAGGTGAATCCAGAACAGCGGCTCGTCCGACATCGGGTAGAGGTCGCGGTAGAACGTGCGGTAGTCCTCGTCCTTCAGCTCGCTGGGCGTGCGCGTCCACAGGGGGTTGGTGTTGTTGACGATGTTGTCCTCGTCGGTCTCCACCTGCTTGCCGTCCTTCCACTCCTTCTTCTTGCCGAAGGCGATGGCGATGGGCAGGAAGCGGCAGTACTTGCGCAGCAGCCCTTCGAGGCGGCCCTCCTCGAGGAACTCCTTGCAGTCGTCGTCGATGTGGAGCACGATGTCCGTGCCACGTTCGGCGCGGTCGGCCTCGGTCATGGTGAACTCGGGCGAGCCGTCGCACGTCCACTTCACCGCCTTCGCCCCCTCCTGATACGAGCGGGTGACGATGTCCACCGACTTCGACACCATGAAGGCGCTGTAGAAGCCCAGTCCGAAGTGTCCGATGATGGCGCCCGCGTCGTTCTTGTACTTCTCCAGGAAGTCGTTGGCGCCCGAGAAGGCAATCTGGTTGATGTACTTGTCAATCTCCTCCTCGGTCATGCCCACGCCGTGGTCGCTGATGGTGATGGTGCCCTTCTCCTTGTCGAGTGCGACGCGGATGGTCAGGTCGCCCAGCTCGCCGTTGAAGTCGCCCTTCAGCTGCACGGTCTTCAGCTTCTGCGTGGCGTCGACGGCGTTCGACACCATCTCGCGCAGGAAAATCTCATGGTCGGAATAGAGGAACTTTTTGATGACGGGGAAGATGTTCTCTGTCGTAACCCCGATGTTACCTTTTTGCATAGTGCTATGTCGATTTGTTTGGTTGTTCATTTCCACAAACCACCGTGTGCAAAAAGTCTGCCACTCCCCCGCCGGCTGACAAAATGTCGCGCTTCGCACAATGAAAAATGAAGAATGAAGAAAAAAATGCCCCGTAAGCGGTGTACTGCAAACGGGACATTTTTTCTTAACTCTTAACTCTTAATTCTTAACCAACAAACGACTCTTAACTAAAAAAGTCTATGAACGGCCTTGCGCAGCGCCCTGGGCAGCGCGTGACGGTTCAGGAACAGGTAGGTGGTGTTCAGCGCCATGTAGTCGCGTGACATATACCACGTGCCCTTGTACGGTCCGCTCTCGCCCCACGAGTTCTTCACCAGGTAGTAGGGCTTCCCCGCCTCGTCCGTCGCCTTGCCATAGATGAGCATCACGTGGTCGTAGGTGAAGCGCCAGTCGTCCCACTGCTCCTGCCGTAGCTGCTGTGTGGGCACCACGCCGTCGGGCAGCATGGCCAGCCCCTCCTTGCGCAGGAAGTCGCCCGTCACGTCGCCGCCCCATGCCACCGTGTAGCCCGCGTCCAGCGCCCTGTCCAGCACCTCCATCAGCTGCTCGATGGGGATGTTGTAGCTCGGCTTCAGCCGCCACTTGTAGGGAGCCTCTATGACGAACCACTCGCCAAACGGATGGTGCGTGAAGCTCGTCAGGCTCACGTAGTCGTCGAGGTCCAGCCCCAAGCTCTCGGCAAACGACTGTGGCGTGTAGGTCTTCCCCTCATAGACAAACGTCTCGGGGCAGCGGCCCACGTACCTCTCTATCACCGCCTGCACGCTGTCGCGCCAATGGGGTCGCGGCTCCTTCACGACGGCCACCGAGGGGTCTCCTTCGGTGATGCGGTTGAGGTCGGCGGCAGGCCTGACGATGCTGCTCACCGTGCGCTCCAGCTCGGGGAAGAACACCTTGAAGTTCGCCAGCGAGTCGCCCGTCAGCGAGCCCGGTGCCGGCATGGCCTCCTCGGGGCAGATGCCGTGCTGGCGTATGACCTCCACCACGTCGTCGCACGAGCCACCCTCCGAGATCTGGCTGTAGCCGTGCATGCGCACGTAGTGCGTGGCGCAGTCCATGTAGTCCTTGTTCACCACGTACATCTCGCACAGGTCGTACGTCCTGCCCGTGCGTCGCAGTATCTCGCTCTCCAGGAAGCCCAGTGTGCCGTAGTCCCAGCACGTCCCGCTGCGGTATTGGTTTTTCACGCTGGTAATCGGCAGCTCTTTCACTACGGTGAACGTCTTCCCTGTCTGCTGCGCCCCGGCCGTCAAGGCCACGAGGGCAGCCGTCATCCATGTCAGTATTCTCATTTTTTGCGGTTGGTTGATGATGATGGTGCAAAGGTACAAAAACAATCCCACCCCGCCAAACGGTTTTCTGGTTTTTGCATCGTTTCGTTGGGGTAATTTTCGGCAACTCGCTCGTTTTTTTGCGTAGGTTGTTTTCAGTTTTTGTCCAAATGTGGGATGAACTAAGAATTATGAACTATGAATTATGAACTATGAACTGTTATAGCCCAATGGGCTGTCGGCACAGCCCTTAACGCTACGAGCACAAAGTTAAACGCTGTCGGCACAGCCCTTAACGCTACGAGCATAGTGCCATCGAAAATGTTAGAAACACAAACTTCCATCAATAATTCTTTGCTTTTCTCCAATAGCCGATACCTTTGTCGTAATCAAACATCAAACCCCCAAAAGTTATGACATCGCACTAGAGCCCGATTTTTTGATTCGCGTGCGGTCATTTGGTCATTTGGTCATTTGGTCAAAATCGTTTTCCAAGAGTCAAAATCCGCCACTATATAATAAATATTATATTTATATATAGTGAGCAAATGACCGAATCAGAAAACGAAAATGACAAATGACCAAATGACCAAATGACCACTTTGACCAGACAACTGGACAACCCATTGGGAACTATATTCGGGAAAAAAGCATTCGCTTCATATAAAAAAGTCGTCCAATTTCTTGCTTTTCCTCATTATATACGTTTTTTTTGCAGCGGCGTTTGTCTGATAGAGATATAGATTTATGGAAGGAACAAAGGTTATAGACAGCATCCGGCAGGTGGCCAGCATTGCTGATAAGCGATGGCCACAATGTGAAAAGCCATCGGGGTGTAATGGCATTGTTTGGTGAGCATTATGTCAAGAGTGGACTCTTCTCGAAGGAAGATGGCGCTTTGTTCTCCGATTTGGTTATCATGCGTGATAATGCCGATTATAATTGTTTCTTTGAGGCTGACAAAGAGAAACTGTAGCCATACGTAGCACCTGCCCGCCAGCTTATTTCAAAAATCAAGGAGTATATATCTGCAAAGATATAGCAAAAATACATTGTGGCGTATCGGGGGAACTATAATTCAGCGGATCGGTTGTCCTGTCCCTGGCGATTCTCTTCGGGCGACTTCGGCTACTGATACGATTCGCGTGCGGTCATTTGGTCATTTGGTCATTTGGTCAAAATCATTTTCCAAGTGTCAAAATCCGTCCGGGCGGATTATTTGAAAGCCTTTCCCCTAACATATCCTACGCCTTATTATCGGATAATAAACGTCATACTTTCTCATCAGCTCTTCTCCTTTAGCCCTTGCCTCATCTGAGATGTATTTGTCCACAAGATATAGTATTCTTTGACTGGCTACCGCCTAAAATTTATTTCATCATGAAGCCTAATGTCTTATAATTCCAGCAATATTTTGATTTGCTGGTCTATCACGAAGATAAAAACTATATTAAGAATAAGAGCGACAACCTACTCATTCCTCGCTCAGAACCACAAGTGCATCGGTTGCCACTCTTATCGGGTGCAAATATATATAGATTTTTTTTATTTTCCCAATACTTTTACATTTTATACATTTTTTATCGTCTCTCTCCCAGAGATTCTTTTTTGGTTTTTTGCAGCAATCGGAATTATAATTCCCAATTTGCTTTGAAAACGTTTATCAAATTGTTTTGACGTTGTTCTACGACCTCTTCAGTCCAAACAGGAATGGATAATACTTGAGTAGTAAGATTATATGAGGATGTACCTGTTCTAGAATTAGTGAAATATTTTTCTTTTTTCTCATCAAAGTCGTAGTTCTGAGCAGCAGAATTAATTCTACGAGCAAGAGGAACAAGATTGGCAATTTTGTGCAACCAAAAGGTTCTTTTTGCTTCGTCTGGCCAAAGATGAGCCCATTGAGAATCAGGATTGACGGTCTGTGGTAAAACGTGTTCTATCGTAAATACTTTTTCATCATATGTGGCAGCTCCATCTGAGACAAAAGAGTCAAGACGTTGAATAATGTAATTCCTATATCTTGATGTCATATTATAAATATCTTTACTCAAGACGTCAATAAATAAGGCTTTCTCTTCTTCAGTAAGTTCAATTGAAACCAAAGGCGAAGATAGACTATGGTTAGTTCTATTCTCCAACTCATTTAGAATTTGGACATATCGGTTTATACGCTTGTTGACATCCTGACCCGTTGCCATTAAACACGTAGCAAGCCGTTCCATTTTTTTAAGAAACCACAGCAGGTAATTTGAATCGTTTCCATAACTAAGCATGAACTTTAATGTAGCAGGAATCCAGTCATAGTTAAATCCTTTGTTAAGCCATTTAAACATTTCATTTATTTGCTTAGCTGTATCAGACGTTGAAGAATAGTCACATTTTCGGATTGTATTAAAAGCCTTACAATAAGGAAACAGGACTTTGTCGATAAAATCTTCCGATTTACTTATTTGTGATATTACCGTTTTCTTAAAATTGGTAACAAGTTCCTCGCGAAGTTTCTCTTTAGCATAAATCATTCTAATATGGACAAACAATTCGTTGAATCCCTGACGGGACAAATCATTCTCCATATCTTCCCATTTTTGGGTATAATAATTCTGAAGACCAGAAGGAATTTCTCCAATAATATCCGCTTTAAAAATATCAATCGGCAACAAATCCAATCCCCGACTATTCATAACAGAAAACACTCTGAAGGCGGAAGTCTGACTGGGTGTCATTACTGATATTAGATAACAGCGCTTAAGTATAAAACTAACAAATTTCTTGAAATCATCACTTTCCGGCACAAAATTCTGCTCTAATCTATCCTTAAAAGCCTGACAATTGATTCTGATGTGCTTTTTGGCTTCCGTATCAAAAACTGGGCTATCTGGTTTTAATGAGAGCAGTTTATCTATTTGCACATCCTGTATGAAATCTTTGAAAAAGTCCCTTTCTTTTGGTCTAAGAAAGAGCCTTGGTTGAGGTGCCAATCCAATTAGTTCGTCTCCATCCTCATAAAGATATTTTTCGACCTTTGTTCTCAATTTTACATCTTCTATTACAGATGCTATTACTGAGAGAAGAATTGTCAACGAGGTCAATCTCTGCTGTCCATCTATCACGTCTGAATAAGGTTTGTTTTCATCGTCTTCCTTGATAAGAACAATACTTCCCAAGAAATAATTGTCATCTTTAGGCTGATTCTTGTAGAAATCCAATAAATCATCGAACAAAGTTTCAGCTTGTTCTTTTTCCCATGCATAAGGACGTTGATAACTAGGTATGTGATACTCAAACTTATAAGTGAAAATATCGCAAATGGGATATTCCTTTCCTGTTATTTTACTCATGATATTTGACTATGTTTTATTATTTCGATGCAAAGATAACTCATTTTTTTGTTTTTTTCAAAACAATCATGAAAGATACTTTTACCAAACCTCCCTCGCTTTGGCGCGTGCTGCCATCAGCATGCGTTTCTGTTCATGCTCGCTCATCGTCTTGCTCTTTATCTTGTCGTAGCCCTCTTTGCCATCCACGTCATAAAGGATTTCCCAACAAACATCGCTAAAATCATCGCCCGAAAAACAGGTATCGATGAGGGGAATGAAAGAACGAGGACGTGCTTGATGGAACTCATTCAGGACAGACAGCATGTCGTCAGGCAGGAACTTTTCAAACGGCCTTCGCAACTTTGACGGTATGCCCCAGATTGCCTCGGCGATGCTGCCTGTGATGGCTCCTAACGTGTCGGCATCGGCACCAAGGCTGACAGCCAGACGCACGGCATCCTCAAAACAGGTAGCCATGCTGATAATCTTCAAAGCGACAGGCACGGTTCCCTGACAGGTTTCGTCGAACTTGTTCAGGACGGAGGCTTTTGGCATGTTTATATCGTAGCCGGAGAACTGTACGCACTCGGCGAGGATTTCGTCGATGTGCAAAGCAGCTTCTCGGTATCTCTTGTACTCAAGAGCCTTGAAGATGGCTAATGCCACCGTCTGCGCGCCCTTGATAGCCTCTTCGTGGTTGTGGGATGGAAGGGCTGTTGCAGCTGCAGCATCAAGGACCTGACCGACTTCCTCGTACCAATGTGCCACAGGGCTAACCCTCATGGCTGCCCCGTTACCATAGCTGCCATAGGGTTGGGGATTATCGCTTTGAACCCATCCGACAAACGAGCATCCATATCCGCCCATCGGATGAGGATAGCGTCGGCACCAGTCGTGGATGCTCTGGCCAAAGTCACGCCCTTTCAACAACGCATCAGCCACAGCAACCGTACAGATGGTGTCGTCGGTAAAGTCGTTCTCGTCTGAGAACAGCTCAAAGTTGTAGTCGTTGGTAGGATTGAACTCCCATCGGCTCCCTACGATATCACCAATTATCGCTCCTAACATAAGAATTAAAAACGATGAAGCACGTTGATTGTTTCGCCATCATCTTTATCCTCAATCTTCTTGAAATATTTCGCGAAGAGTTTCTCCAGTTTCATTGCTTGGTCATCGGTAAGCATGTGGCCAGAATGACCACCATTCCATGTAAAATCAGGAATGGCTTCGTCTAATTCCTTCGTTGTAATCATTGGAGCTCTATCAGGATCAATGATAACATTAGGCTTCATCTCCATATAATAAACAGTTCGACCCCTACCACTCCAATCATCTAAAACATAAGGTTGTGAGCTAAACACACCAGACATAACGATTCCTGTGTTACCTTCACCTACCCTAACAAGATAGAAGCGATCGCCCATTTCGGCTTTCTCCCATTCATATACACTCCAGTTAAAATCATCTACCCAAATGTTGCGTAATCCTTCCAGATGGTCTTCCATCTTTACGCTGGAAATGGCTGGGTTCCATTTCAGGATAAAGGTATGCTGTTTTTTGTCATAGCCACTACCTGGGAAAGTAGGCCTATAGAACAAGTCGCGTGGCTGATATCGCTTGGCCAATGTCATCATTTCCTTAACGCTATTGACCATCAACCTGCCATCTTTGAAAAAAGAAAATTCATCGATGATTTTAAGGCTCTTGCTTCTCACTATTTTGGGAAGATGCTCAAAAGGCATTATAGCCACTTCTCCGGTATCTTGATTCATTATACAAAACAAAGAAGCATGTGAGATATAGTCAAATTTGTCAAGTTGGTTATTCTTAATGGAGATTAAAGACACGCTCCTCGTCTCTTCTTTATCATTAGGATTCTGAATCAAAATCCTAGAGCTTGTATCCTTTTTATCTTTCAACATCCATTGAACACTAACCAGATACTCCAGCAGTCCGTTATATTTAGATTCATCTGGGTTCTTGATATCCACTTCGAACCCGTTCATGATGTGAAAACCAAGACAAAAGTCCGAGAACATTCCGTTATATGTAATTGACGCGCCAGAAGATCTTATTAAAGCGCAAGTGACATTTCTATCTGCCTTCATCTGGTCGTCGATCCATTCATCATTGAATATTTCATATGGGTTATTAATGTCCTCATCGTCTTCATTTTTAGCTTTTATCGATGTTAACTCGTTCATTACATCTATAACCACAGGATACAGCCGATAATCCTCTCTGGAAGCGTTTGCACATATTCTGATTTCAAATCCTTCTTCCTCTTGATTTACTTCCAAGCCCCTCAAAGCTGCATACATCCTGCCGAATTTCAAACTTGGAAACTCAGATGATACAACCATTATCTGCTCTCCTTTATCAGCAACAGCCTTGAATATTTCTTTAGGCTCTAATTGCTTCTCTGTCTTAAAATAAACACATACACTCATGGTATCTTCCTTTTAATGATTACACTCTTTACTTATTAAAGAAAAATGTAGAATAACTTTCCTTTTCCTTATTGCGGAACAAAGTTAAGGATTATTTGATAAATAAAAAAATAGGCTATGACTTTTTTGAAAAACAAAGGGACTTGGATAAGCTGAGCCAAGAAAGTCCCTTTGAGATAATACTGTTTATTCTTCTTCGAAGAACGAGCCTGATGGAAGTGGTATGTCTTCCTCAATACTGCAGTTGTATCGTTCGCGGCTACGACGTTCGCGAGCGAACATAGCTTTTGTTCCTTCTTCGTCTTGCTGGAACTTTAAATGCTCGTCTATCGCAAAACCGCGAGCCATAGTCTCTACATCCAGATTGTCTGTTCCGATGAGTGTAAAAGTCCAATGTTGTTTCTTTAGTTTCTCAATCAGGGTGCGAACCATTTTGAGTGTCCACTCTATGGAACTGTTCTCTTCGCCATCCGTGATGATAGTTACAAGCACGTTGTCATCTTCGTCAATCTGCGCATTTACTTTTGAGACGGATTTTCCAATAGCATCGTATAGAGGCGTGCATCCACCTGGATTATAGTCTTTCCATTTCAAATCATTTGTGTCGGAAGCTGGTGTGTTGTCATAATGCCAAGTGAAATGGTCGCTATCAAAGGTGACCAGAGTAACCAGCTGCGTTTGATTGGGATACTTCTCCTGCATTTTCCTAATGGTTTGTAGCGTCTCGTTCATCCCAGCGAAAGCTTGCTTGCGTATAACGGACATCGATCCGCTTTCATCGACGATAATCAGGTTGAAAATTCGTTTTGTCTTTTTCGTTTGCATAATTGTAGTTTTTTAAATGTGATATTAAATGTAAAGGTAATGATTCTTTTTTTATTCACGCAAATACAGATTGAATTATACTCCCTAGTCGCCATGTATCACTTCCAGCACATTGTCGTGGAAATCATCGTCCAGCACGCACATCGTATGATTGCATTCGGGGCAATGGAACGGCGTTTCGTCCCGCAGTTCAACAGGTACGGGTTTCGAAAAATCCCAATTCGCAAACACCCACTTGGCGACATGGAAGACCTTCCCGCATTTCGGACATTTTATTGTGTAAAACGTTGCCATAGTTTTATTTCTGTATTTATTATCTACTTCTTATTCCTTTTTATTTTTATTGTCATAAAGACCTGGTGCTCGGGGTGGGCGTCAGGATTCAGTTTATTGATGCGACACTCGAAGATGTCCGTCCAACCCATTTCGAGCAAGCCGGCAAGGGTTTCGTTTTCGCCACGAGGGATGTATCCCAACTTGAATTCTTCGCCGGCATTGTCCTCATACACAACCATTACGGCATGGGGGTCATAATGATTCTCTTTGTCGCGCTCCAGTTTTAGCATTGTTCCGACTTTCAGCTGATCCCATACTTCGTCGGCATCGTAATACATTCTGCCAGCAAGGTGGCAATCCATGAAATAGAGTTTCTTTGCTTCCATAATACTACTGTTTTATGATTACGGATGCAAAGTAAGAGGGGTGGTGACCCAAAAGTCGGGACACCCTGCGCGATTTTAATATCTTTTAAGATTTTCGGCTATCATTTTCTTCATTTTCTCGCGCAGCTCAAGGGGTTCGAGCACCTCAATACCGTCGCCATGCGAGAGCAGCGTGCCCAGAAAATCGGCTGTGGGACGAAGGTCGTAGGAGAAATCGGCGTACATGTCCGTAGCCCCTATCTCGCGCTGGGAAGAATGCAAAGGAAGGGTGCGGATATAGTCAGGAGTCCAGGCATGGGCTCTGATGACAACGTGGGCCATCGGGGTCTCGTCGGCCAACACGCCGTAATACTCCGAAAAGTATTCCTGAGCCGAGAAGTCGGCAGGAAAGGTGAAACTTTCGTCCGTCATCTCTACCTTGGTCATACGATCCAACGAATAGGTTGCCATGTGGCGCCCTGTGTAAGCCAGCAGATACCAACGCCGGTGAAACAGCTTCAGCGCATAGGGCGAAACCGTCGTCTCGTGGCTTTCCGTGCCGAAACGTTGGTAGCCAAGACGAAGACGCTTGCCGGACTTGATGGCACGAATGATGGTTTGCAGGTATTCTTCGCCCGCAGGCACTTCCTCCAAGACAATCCGCTCCTTGATGGAAACGCTGTCGGAGAGCACGCCTTGGACGGTAAGCGTGGAGAGCAGCCAACGTTCTATGGCATCGTCGTTCAGGACTTCGGGATTGCTGATATAGTATTTATAGGTTTTAGCCTCGCAGTCGATGATAATGCCGAACATATCGAGAATGGCATCACGATGACGGTTAAACGACGAGCGCTGCAATGGATTGCCATTGGCTACTTTGTCAGCCTTCCACTTTTGGGCAAGTTCGTCAAAAGTCAGACGCCCAAAGGTTCGGAACGTATTGATAATCCAGATATACTGGTGGAAAATCAGAGCGGGCTTCATGCGGAAACTATATTAAAAGGAATAGGAAACAGGCGACATCTTATCACCTGCGCTCGCAATAGACGCCGACTTCGGCAATGGAGGTGGTGCCGCGGCTCTCAAGCACCGTCAGCCGCACCTGACTGCCCCAGACGGTGGGGAAACGGTGTATCTTGACGCGCTCGGTCGTGGGGGCGTGGCCTTCGAAGAGGGTCTGCCAGCGGCCGGCGCAGAGGGCCTCGAGGCGGTAGCGCTGCAGGCGGTCGGCGTCGCGGTCGGTGATGACGACGAGGTTGAAGGGGGTCTCGCGCCCGAGGGTGACGCTCCACCAGGGGGTGATGACCTCGCGGTTGGCGTTCCAGCAGGTGCCGAAGTTGTCGTCGTTGGCAAAGTCGTAGATGGCATAGTCGTCGCTCCACGTGCCCTCGGTGGGACGGTTCTTGGCGAGGTTGCTGCTGATGATGGGGGCGGAGGTCTCGGGGAGGTCGGCGACGTGGCCGGTGCGCGTCCACAGGCGGCCTATCTCCTTCAGGGCGGCGAGGGCGTTGGCATCCATGAGGCCGTCGCGGTTGGGGGCGACGTTGAGGATGAAGGTGCAGTAGGCGTCGCCGTAGGGCTCGATGTTGTCGCGCACGAGTTCGGCGGGGTCCTTGAGGCGGTCGGTGGGGAAGCTGGTCTTCCAGAACCAGCTGCTCTGTAGGGGCAGGCAGGCGAGGGCGGGCAGACGGTTCTGGCTGGTGCTGATGCGCTGGCCGGCGCCCTGCTCGTAGGACTTGATGTCGGTGTAGAAGAGGGCCTCGCGGGGGTATTTGGCGGCGTTGAGGTCCATGACGAGACAGTCGGGCTGGAGCGACTTGATGTGGCGGTAGATGTCCTCGAAGGGGATGTCGTCGTAGGAGATGCGGCTCCAGGGGGCGTCCCAGCCGTCGATGATGAGGGCGCCGATGGGGCCGTAGTTGGTGAGCAGCTCGGTGAGCTGGTCCTTGATCAGCTGGACGTGGCTGGGCTGGATGCTGTGGGGGCGCAGACGGTGGTGGGTGTCGAGGATGGAGTAGTAGAGATAGACGGCAAGGCCCTCGGCACGGAAGGCGTCGGCATACTCGCGCACGACGTCGCGGCGGAGGGGGCTGTGCATGACGTTATAGTCGGTGGTCTGGGTGTCCCAGATGCAGAAGCCGCTGTGGTGCTTGGCGGTGAGGCAGCCGTAGGACATGTGGGCGGTCTTGGCGGCGCGGGCCCACTGGCGGCAGTCGAGCTGCGTGGGGTTGAAGAGGTCGGCAGGGGCGTCGGGGTCGGGCCAGTCCTGGTTGCAGAAGGTGGGCATGTTGAAATGGATGAACATGCCGAAGCGGCGGTCGATGAACTGCTGCTGAAGCTGGTGGAGCGATGGCTGCTGGGCCAAGGCGGCAAGGGCGAGGGGGAGCAGCACGAGGGTGAGGAGGCAGCGGCAGACAGCGGGACGGAGAGTTGTTTTCATAGAAGCGGATTTTTGCGGTTTGGGGGACAAAGTTAGTCAAAAAAACGCGAAACGGGTGACGCAAGGGGAAAAAGTTTCGGAAAATGGTTTTTTAGGGAAAAAATGACGGGGGTTTCGTTTGGCGTTGTGCGGAGTTTTCACTATCTTCGCAGCCGATTTCGGAAGGATGATGAAAAAGGCTGTCATAGTGCTTGCGGCAATGCTGCTGTGCGTGGCCTCACCGGCGCAGACGGTGGGACTGGTGCTGAGCGGCGGAGGCGCCAGGGGACTCACCCACATTGGCATCATCCACGCGCTGGAGGACAACGGCATACCCATCGACTACGTGGCCGGCACCTCGATGGGCGCCGTGGTGGCCTCGCTCTATGCCATGGGCTACAGCCCCAGGGAGATGGTGGACTTCATCTCATCGCCGGACTTCTACCGCGCCTACACCGGCACGATGGACGAGGATAACCTCTACTACATCAAGCGCAACGACCCCACGCCAGAGTTCCTGACCGTGCGCGCCGACCTGGGCGCCGACAGCATCGCCTTCTCGCCCTCGCTGCCCACGAACCTCATCAACCCCGTGTATATGAACCTGATGTTCATGGAAACGTTTGCCCAGCCCACGGCAGCGTGCGACGGGGACTTCAACAAGCTGTTCGTGCCGTTCCGCTGCGTGGCGTCGAACGTCTATGAGAAGCGCCCGCTCATCTTCAACCACGGCGACCTGGGCACGGCCGTCCGCGCCTCCATGACGTTCCCCTTCGTCTTCAAGCCCATCGAGGTGGACGGCGAACTGGCGTACGACGGAGGCATCTTCAACAACTTCCCCGTGGACATCATGAAGGAGGAGTTCCACCCCGACTTCATGATTGGCAGCGTGACGGCCTACGGACAGGAGCGCCCCGAGCCCGACGACGTCATCGGGCAGCTGGAGACGATGATCATGGCACGCACCAACTACGAGCTGCCCGACTCCAACGGCATCCTGATGAAGTTCGACCTCAAGGGCGAGGTGAGCCTGCTGGACTTCCAGAAGGTGAAGGAGCTGCACGACCTGGGCTACCAGACGACGGTGGACCTGCTGGACAGTATCCGCAGCAAGGTGCCCCGCACGGTGCCCCTCGACACCATCAGGGCGCGGCGCGAGGCTTTCAAGGCCTCGTTCCCCGAGATTCGCTTCCGCAACATCTACGTCCGCGGGGCTACCGACGAGCAGCGGCAGTACATCAAGCGCGAGATTCGCGACGAGGACGAGGAGTACTTCTCGCTGGAGGAGCTGCGCAAGGCCTACTTCCGCCTGCTCTCCGACAACAGCATCTCGGAAATCCGCCCCACAGCCATCTACAACCCCTTCGACCGTTCGTATGACCTGCAGCTCGACGTCACCCTGCAGGACAACCTCTCGCTGATGCTGGGCGGCGCACTCAGCACGGGCAACATCAGCCAGATCTACTTCGGATTCTACTTCAACCACCTCCGCCGGCGCTCCATGGAAGTGCTGCTGGACGGACAGCTGGGACGTACGTACAACAACGTGCAGCTGATGGCACGGTTCAACTTCTTCTCCATGGACCTCCCCGTGTCGCTGCGGGCGCTGGTGGCCTACTCCACCATCGACTACTACAAGCAGGACTACCTCTTCTCGGGCTCGTCGGAGCCCTCGCTCAACCGCGAACGTGAGTCGTTCGTCAAGCTGAAGGGCGCCCTGCCGTTCCTCTCGAATCAGAAGGCCGAAATCGGCGTCGGCGTCGGACGCATCATCGACACCTATGTGCCGGGCGGCACGCTGGACATCCTGAACCCCGTCTATAGCACCAACGACTACATGCTCTTCGGCGGCTCGGTCTTCTTCGGGCAGAACTCCCTCAACAGCCCGCAGTATGCCACCAAGGGCCGCGCACAGAGCGTCCTCGCCCAGGTGTTCTCAGGCACCTGCACCTACACCGACGCCTCGCGAGGACTCACGCCGCTGGGGCCGCAGACCGACATCTCCACCCTCAGCTGGCTGCAGGTGCTCTTCAAGGACCAGCGCTACCACCCGCTGAGCAGCAAGCTCACCCTCGGCACCTACATCGAGGGGTTCTACTCGTCGCGCAACCTGGCGCAGAACTTCACCGCCACCCTCATGCAGGCCAACGCCTTCACCCCCACCGCCTCGTCCACCTTCACCTACAACAGCTACTTCCGCTCCAACAAATACGTTGCCGCCGGCCTCATCCCCGTCTATAACCTCTCCAGCATCTTCTCCGTCAGGCTCGAAGGCTATGCCTTCCTCCCCCTCCGCCCCATCCTGCAGGACAGCAACTACCGTCCCTACTACGGCTCGTACTTCAGCCGTCTGGGACACATCGAGGAACTCTCGTTCGTGGGCCGCTTCTCCACCATCGTTGCCAGCGCCTACCTCACGCACAACAGTTCGCCGCTGAACCCCTGGGGCGTCGGCGTCACCGTCGGCTGGCAGCTCTTCAACACCCGCTTCATCGAACGGTAGCCCCCCGAAAAGGGTTGCCGACGAAACTTTTTTTGAAAAAACTTCCCCTATTGCTTGCACAATTCAAAAATGTGCCTTACCTTTGCACCGCTTTTCTGAAAAGAAGCACGGCTCCTTAGCTCAACTGAATAGAGCATCTGACTACGGATCAGAAGGTTATAGGTTTGAATCCTATAGGAGTCACATCAGAGTTGGGACGTTAATTCGCCCCAACTTCTTTTTTACTCCCCCACGCCATCTAAAAAGCACATCGTTTCGGACATTCCGGCAATTCCGTATATTCCGGGTATTCCGGCAATCTCTCCCACCCCCCAAAAAACAACCACGCCCCCTTTCGGGAGCGTGGTATTTCCGGAGAATAACCTCCGGCGTCATGAACAAAACAATTCCTCTCGTAGGGACGATCGGGCTCGAACCGATGACCTCTGCAATGTGACTGCAGCGCTCTTAACCAGCTGGGCTACGCCCCTATCTGACGATTTTCGCTGCAAAGATACACCGTTTTTTTCATTCCCACAACCTTTTTCCAAAAAAAGAACACTTTTTCTGCAAAAATCTCTTTCCGCAGGGTGCGAAACGGCTGAAAACCTATCGTCTGACGGTGATGTGGATGCAGTTCTCGCCCCGCTCGAAGATGCTGTAGCAGCGCCCCTGGGCACGCAGCCGGGTGACGATGCCGACGAGGATGTTGGTGAGCGCCTCGGGGTCGGCATAGAGGATGCCAGTCACTTCATGAGGGTCGAAGGTGGCGTTCAACCATTCATCGGCAGTGGCCAGGCGGTAGAAGCGCTCGTAGGAGAGGTCGAAGGTGGTTGCGAAGCAGTGGGTGGAGTTGGGCACGGCATTGCGGTTGCCCGAGGCACGCAGCCGCTCCACGTCCTCCACGGTGCGCAGCACCGAGGTGACGATGATGCGGTATTCGCCCAGCTCGGCCGCTCGGACGCTGTCGCGGAACGCCTCGCCGATGTCGTTCACCAGCGTTGCCGCTGCCGACGTGAGGAAGGGAATGGAGTATTCAAGCGAATCGACGGTGTAGGCATCGTTGCTCTCAATGAACGTCAGCCCTGCCGTTGCCGCCTCGGCACCCTCGCGTGTCGGCAGGGGCGAGCGCAAGCCGAAGCGCTTGGCAGCCTCCAGCTGGATGGCATTCCGGTCGTTGAGCACAGCTGCATGGCGCGCTTGCATGGCGGGGTTGGGCTCCCAGTGCAGCGTGTCCACCGTGCAGAGCGAGTCGGGCACAAATTGTGCCATGGCTGTCGTCGGCAGCACCAGCAGCAGCCATAGCACAACAAGGCTACTGTATCGTAAACGCATAGACGCAGAAGGTGTTGGGAGCCATCCGTCCGTGCATGACGTTGCCCTCGATGCGCTGCTGGAAGGTGCGCGGCAGCACGGCAGCGGGATTCTGCACGGTGTTCTCCAAATCGGGATTGTCGCTGTGGAAGATGATGTGCTCACCGTCCACCAGCGTCTGCTTCTTCTTCAGTCCGCTGAAGGTGAGGTCGAAGCGGCGCGGCTCGGAGGCTGTGTTCACCACCTTCACAATCACCTGGTTCTTCTCCTTGTCCAGCACAGCCGAGGCAAACAGCCCGTCCTGCACCTCGCTGCCTGCCACGGGCTTGCCGTTCTCGGTGAGCGTGAGGACGTTGGTGCCCTTGTAGGTGCTGTAGAGCTGCTGCACGTAGTAGCTGCACGTGCGGACGCTGCGCAGGTTGTCGTACCAGATGAGGTCGGGCCTCCACTGCCAGCCCTCCACATGGGCGAAGAGCGGGGCGTAGGTGGCCATATAGACGACGTCGGCGTTGCGCTCGAGGCCCGTCATGAAGGCAGCCTCCATGAGCGAGGCGTTGAAGTGGTTGTACTTCTTGCCGCGTCCGTGGCAGGCATATTCTCCGGCAAACACCTTCGGGCCCTTGCGGTCGTAGGTGTCGTAGCGGCTGGCATGGCTGATGAACCAGCTCTCGGGCGCATAGTAATGCTCGTCCACGAGGTCGGCTTTCAGGCGGCGCATCTCGGGCCAGAGGAAGTCGAACATCTCACCACTGTTGTAGGGGCCTGCGGTGCCGATGATGTTGATTTCGGGGTGAGCCTTCCGCAGGGCGGCGATGAAGGGCTCCACATGGTCGATGTACTCCTGTCCCCACTGCTCGTTGCCCACAGCCAGGAACTTCAGCCCAAAGGGCTCGGGGTGTCCCATGTCGGCACGCACCTTGCCCCACTTCGTATCCACGCTGCCGTTGGCAAACTCAATGAGGTCGAGGGCATCCTGCACATAGGGCTGCAGCTCGTCGACGGGCACATGGGCGTTCTCCTCCGGACGGTTCTGGAACTGGCATGCCAGGCCGCAGCTGATGACAGGCAGCGGCGCTGCGCCGATGGCCTCCGACAGGCAGAAGAACTCGTAGAAGCCGAGGCCGTACGTCTGGAAGTAGTCGGGGAAGAAGCGGTAGTCGAAGGTATAGTGCCAGCGGTTCTCGTTGAGCGGGCGGTTCTCGGCCGGGCCCACGGTGTTCTTCCAGTTGTAGCGCGTGGCAAGGTCAGTGCCCTCCACGATGCACCCGCCGGGGAAGCGGAACACTCCGGGGTGGAGGTCGGCGAGCGCCTGCACGAGGTCGTTGCGCAGGATGCCCCTCCACGCATCAGCCGGGAAGAGGCTGACGTGCTCCAGGTCCACGCTGTTCTTCCCCACGAGGAAGAGGCGCAGCTGTGCTTTCGGATGGGTGATAGGCGACTCGATGGCCACCTCGTACTTCTTCCATACGCTGCCCTCGAAGGTGATCTCCTTCTCCACGAACTGCTGACGCTCGCCCATGGTGTTGGGGATAGCCAGCTGCACGCGCACCTTGGCCGTCTTGAAGCCTACGGGGACACGTGCCCACACGGAGAAGTTGTACGTCTTGCCCTGCTCGACACCGATGCCGAAGAAGCCCTCGTTCGTAAGGGCGGTGAACTTGTCGTGATGCCCGCTGTAGCCGAGGCGCACATAGTTGGGGTTACGGTCAAACGGCCCGTCGCCCTGGCGCAGCTCCACGTTGCCGGCCACCTGCCAGCCCGTGAAGGCATAGGGGAAGTCAAACGAGCGGTTCTTCACCAGCTCGGCATAGAGGCCGCCATCGGCGCCGTAGTTGATGTCCTCGAAGAAGATGCCGTACATGGTGGGCTGGATGGGAGCACCCACCTTCTTGAGGTTCACCTGAAAGTCGTGACTGGGCAGGGAGTTCCAGTCCATGCCGCCCGGCTGGGCAACGACAGCCGATGCGCACAGCACGGCTGCAACGAGGGAAAGCAACGTCTTTTTCATTGTTGGGATTCGATTTTCTGGTTTTGGGTACAAAGATAGTGCAAGGTGAGCAAAAAAGCAAATTTATAAGAACGAAAAATCCACCATCGGCACATTTTTATCATTTCCGCTGCAAAGATAATAAATCCTTTTTTGTCATTCAGACTTTTGCCCCACAACCCCTTCTCGCGTCGATTTCATCTCCCTGACGGAGACATCCGGTCAGCCGGCTTGTTTTCTCGTGTAAAGCCGGGCGACCATCGCACCGCTGATGTTGTGCCACACGCTGAAGATGGCACCGGGAATCGCAGCCATGGGATAGGCCGCGAAATGGAGCGTGGCCAGCGACGAGGCGAGGCCGGAGTTCTGCATGCCCACCTCGATGGAGATGGCCCGCTTCTTCGGCTCAGACAGCCCTAACAGCCTCCCCAACAGATAGCCAAGACCCAGTCCGCAGAGGTTGTGAAGCATGACTACCATGACGATGACCCAGCCGCCTGCCATCAGCTTGTGGGCATTGGCCCCGACAACGATAGCCACAATGAAGGCGATGGCAAGCGTGGAGACAGCGGGCAGGTAGGCGGTGGCCTTCTCCGTAAGTTGGGGCAAAAGTCCCTTGACAATCAACCCCACGACGATAGGCAAGATGACCACCCAGAGGATGCTCAACAGCATACCGGCCACGTCCACATCGACGCTCTTTCCGGCCAATGCCCAGGTGAGCAGAGGCGTCAGCAGGGGTGCCAGCAAGGTGGAAACGCCTGTCATTCCCACAGACAATGCCAGATCGCCCTTCGCCAGATACGTAATCACATTCGAGGCCGTGCCGCCAGGACAACAGCCCACCAGCACCACGCCAAGAGCCAATGCCTCGTCGAGCTGAAAGGCTCTCCCCAGCCCCCAGGCCAGCAGCGGCATGATGGTGAACTGCGCCAGACAGCCGACGATGACATCCTTCGGACGGCTGAAGACGATTTTGAAATCCCTTAGGTTCAGCGTCAGTCCCATGCCAAACATCACGACGCCCAGCAGATAGTTGATAACCTTCGGACGCACCTGTTGCAGCACATTCGGGAAAGCCAGCGCCAGCAAGGCAGCTGCCAGCACCAGCACCCCCATGTATTCCGATAGGTAATGACAGAGTTTCTTCATTTTTTCTACTTTAACGACAAGCATTCTCTCGCTGCAAAATTACACACTTTTTTGAAAATCCCGAAATCCTCACCCAATATAAGAGGGCTTTTTTAACCAAATCTCCCATAGAATTGCCTTTTCGCTCGGTTTGCCCTGTCCTATTTCCTTCATTTGCGCCATGCCAGTATTCCCTCATTTACGCCAGGGCAAGACGCCCAATTCCCCTCCGATAAGCCCACTGGAATAAATCGCTAACGCACTGCGTCGTGCGCCCAGTCCACTGGGCTGTCAGTACAGCGCAGTGGGATTCTGGGCAGGGTGAGGGTATGGGGAGCAGCCGTCTTACCCCTGAAAACGCCCTTGCCCGCCTCCTGTGCGTAACAACGTCTGCCAGTGTGAGTTAGCCCTTAGCATCCTTTGTAAGTCGCTGACTTCCAGCCGAGTGAAAAAGGTGTCAAAGTGTCAAAGTGTCATGGTGTCATTTTCGGTGAAGCATTCCGCATGCACCTTCGGGAGAAGCCTTAATTATATATTATAATAAATTATAATATATAATTAAATAATATATATAATAATTTATAATATATTCCTTCGGATTTTCTTACAGTCTCCCCCTCCCCATCCGTCCGGCCTACGCCCAAACCCCATAACCCAAAATGACACCATGACACCTTGACACTTTGACACCTTTGCAAATCTGCTTAATAACTGATAGTGAATGAAAGCCTTACGAAAACGCAGTCTTCCCATTCTATCCCTTATGACGCTGAATGCCAGCCAGAAACCGACCGCGCCATCTGTCCCGTAGTTTTCGGCACCTCAACAGTCTATAGAACAACCTGTTTTGCCTTCTCCATCTCAACGCATTGAATCACATTCTCTTATTTGAAAGCCGGGGTCTTTTTTCAATAATCGACTCTTAATCATAGTCATAGAGAGTAATCCCGTCTGGAATACCTGCTCGCTGCGTCACGCTATATTCTGTGCAAATATACTAATAAAATCTGGAACTGCAATACCAAAGCTAAAAACATTTGAGGTTAGTGACCAGCATTTTATAATATGCCATCATTTTATCCCATATTTTTTGGCAATAATATAGCACTTGGCATAAATAACTATAAGAAATGAGCACTCATTGATTTGGTTACTCATCTTTATAATGTATACTGATAGCCATATATTTTGTCACTTAGTTTTATAAAGCCTAATTTTTGATATATATAATGGTCGGAAGAATTATATGCTTTGCCCCACAAGTAATCTCCATTATTCAGTTTAGCTAATACTCTATCAAAGATATTATAAATGACATCATTATCTTCTTTTTGAAACAACGATATTATTTGGTATATTTCGAAATTTGTTTGGTCATAAATCCTAAGAAAATGTAATGTTTCATTACTATTGTTGTAATTTTGCAATTTCATCTTTCCTTTTTTCAATAACATATATCCTTTAATACCATCGTTATCTACCATTATGAACGATTTAGGCCTAATAAGCTTTAGAAGGTCAACATATCGAGGTAATGAAAAGCCCAAGTGAAAATAATCGCCAAATAAAACATTCCTATACATATGCACTATATTTGGTGGCAAAATTAATGAAACTATTTCAAATAAGCAAATATTTAGGCAATGATATTGCAGATTATCCTGAATAGGTGGGTTAAAACTGTATGAAAAAAACACAGCTTAATCATTATTACAAGCATCCCATTCGTTCAATGCTGCTTGTTGATTTGTTCCGACACGTCCTGGCATTGTGGTGGGCATTTCAAACCATTTTTTGACCCAATTTATAACATCAGAAAATGTGTCATTTCTTCCCCTATTACCATAACTTACAACGCTCCACAGTTCTCCATTCTCAATATAAACCTTGATTTGCCAACCTTCTTGCGGGTAATTTATGTGCATGTGCGGTGGTTTGTGGGGTGAATTATCGCCTTGAACCCAAATTTTGTACTTATCAGAAGGAAAAGGTGATTGTGGGCCATCTTTCTTGTTCAATCTTGCCATTTCGTTGATTATGTTCCTCCCAATAGTCCTATTACCGTTTTCATCGTTCAAAGCAACGGCATATTCGTCATGGACTCTTTTGAAAGATTCCTTAACAACATCTTCCAATTCGTCCTCTGTTAATTTTGTCACTTTCTTTGGCATAAGCACTTTATTATGATTATCCGCAAAAATACCCCTAAATTCAAATTTACTAGTCTTTTCCAATTAATGAAAACACTACAACCGTCACAGACGGATTAACCTTATATAAAGTATCAATAACGAAATTTAGTGACGCACCACTTGTTTTAACATCATCAATGATGAGTACTTTAGGTTTGGTTAGTTTTTCAAACGCCATCCGTTCTTCTTCATTGTTGAAACGGAAAATATTATGTAGATAATTGCGGTATTTTACTTTCGAATCATTACCAATTGTGAAATAATCCTTTTTCCTCAATTCGTCCATCATTTTCTCTATATCCGAGAGTTTTTCACGTTTTTGTTCTTCTGTGTATTTGGGAAACACCCTATTCCCGATTTGATGTGTGGAATCCAAAACCTCACGTTTGTATGAGTCATAATCAAATACTATCTCAGATGGAGGAATCTTTGCAAGTTCAAATGGGATGAATTCAGGATAGCCAAACATCCTCAAATACGAAAGCATTTCTCTATTAATCTCTGACATGGATTGTGGATAAACGACGGTATTGTATCCTCTTAGATTGATAGTGCTATCCAGTGAATTAACAGCCCTTTTAATGAAGGTTGAAATATCATTGTCCTTCATATTCTCATGAAATTTAATATATTCAATATACTTTGACCTAATTGGCTTGCTCACGTCAGGATCAAACTGATATTTGAAAAAGAAACATTTATTATATAACTCACTCTTATGTAGTCCGTGATTTGTTAATTTGATAATATCCTGTTTCGAATCATTTAGGAAATTAAAGGTAAAGGAGTCCTCCTTTTCATTATATTGAACGCCTTCCACTAACATACTACTCTGTTTCCTTCTTTCCAAAATAATCTTATCTAATATTTTTATTTAATGTCTCATTGGTTGATTTCTTTTGGTTTCAGTTCTCCCGCAAGGTATTGTTCGTACTGGCTTATAAGCAAATTCTTCCTTCTGGTTGAGATTGGCAATGATGGCCTCATTGTTGCAATTGTCGGAGAATAGTCGGTGTCGCCAAAATTATAGGGTATGACAATATAGCAGTCAAGGTGGCTTCCAAATTCATAGCCCAAACTATGGTCGGAAAGATCATAGTCGCTGTGGGTTGCCATGTAATCTTCTCTCATTCTGGCCACCTCATCCACAGGGGGAGGTGTCTGAACAACAATGGCAAGACTCACGTAATCATCGCCCCAGAAGCTGTTTCCCGGATAACAGAACACCTCTACAATATCTCCTGGCTTGAACCGGATTTCTTCGGGTGTGCGCCCATGAAACATCCGTTTCTTTCCCAAATAATGCCCCAGCTCTGCTTCATCTACTGAAAGAGGAGTCCACGTTTGCATGATATCAGCATAGTCGTTTACGCCCCACAAAGTACCGTCAGGAAGATAGATTCGTTCGGAAAAGTAATCTTCGGAAATACGATCCCTAAGTTGAAACCCTAAAGGCAACTCAGTGACGACAAATGCGTATGTATCGCGACAGGAGTACTGGGAGAAGCGTTGTACGTATTCCTCCGCTTCTGCCAGTGTTTGAAAGTATATCGAATCTGGCGAATATAGTTTGAACTCCGGCCAATGGCATTTCTTTATGTTATAATGGCAATAATAATATCGCTTAACCTTGAAAATGCTTTGAAAATGGAAATCCGTTGCTTCGTTCATGCTTTGTTCTTTTAACAACTTCGTTCTTTCCGACCCGTCATTTCTTAACATCCCCATCCTCTCTTAACATCCCCATCCTCGACTTTATTGAATATCAAGATCTCGCCTGTCTCTCCTCCCTGACCAAACATATTGGCATCAACCAGTTCGTAGCCTTTTGCCTGATATTCAATAACTGTCGGGTTGTTCTCATACTCGCCTGGATTGCCTTTGCTCACCACGGCAACAGCGTGCATTCCAAAGGTTTCCCACGCACTAATCTGATTCAAGCACCTGATTTGTTCTACTAGTATTTCATCCATAATCCATCGTGTTTCTTTTTTCTGCAAAGGAAAGCATTCTTTTGATGCCGTCAAAAGGCTGTATACGTATATCGAGTGGTTGGGGTTTTCTTTTCCTCGGCAAATATACTTAGATTTTTCGATAGTTCCAAAAAATGTCAAAATAATAGTTTATTCCTCAAAAATCCAAATATATTTGGTTTTTCGCTCGGTTCACTATCTTTAATCCTCCTTCGGAGGCTTTTAGATAGGCTGCGGCTCGGAAAAATCCAAATATATTTGGTTTTTCGCTCGGTTCACTATCTTTAATCCTCCTTCGGAGGCTTTTAGATAGGCTGCGGCTCGGAAAAACTCAAATATATTTGGTTTTTCGCTCGCCTTGCACTATCTTTGTACCCATAATCCAAAAGAAGAATCGTAATACTATAATATTCAGCACAGAATATGAACCGAACCCTCATCGTCACAGGTGGAGCAGGCTTCATCGGCAGCCACGTCGTCCGTCTCTTCGTGAACAAGTACCCCGAGTACCGTGTCATCAACGTGGACAAACTGACGTATGCAGGCAACCTGGCCAACCTGAAGGACATTGAGGACAAGCCGAACTACTCCTTCGTCCGCGCCGACATCTGCGACTTCGACACCATCTGCGCCCTCATGCAACGCGAGCACGTCGACGGCATCATCCACCTCGCTGCCGAGAGCCACGTGGACCGCAGCATCAAGGACCCGTTCACCTTTGCGAAGACGAACGTCATGGGCACGCTCAGCCTGCTGCAGGCCGCGAAACTCTACTGGGAGAGCCTGCCGGAGGGCTACGAGGGCAAGCGCTTCTACCACATCAGCACCGACGAGGTGTATGGCGCCCTGGAGATGACGCACCCCGAGGGCATACAGCCGCCGTTCACGACGAAAGCCAGCAGCGGGCAGCACCACCTGGCCTACGGCGAACTGTTCTTCACCGAAGACCTGAAGTACCAGCCGCACAGCCCCTACAGCGCCGCCAAGGCCTCCAGCGACCACTTCGTGCGCGCCTACCACGACACCTACGGCCTGCCCACCATCGTGACGAACTGCTCGAACAACTACGGCCCCTATCAGTTCCCCGAGAAGCTCATCCCGCTCTTCATCAACAACATACGCCACCGCAAGCCCCTGCCCGTGTACGGCAAGGGCGAGAACGTGCGCGACTGGCTCTACGTCGAGGACCACGCCCGCGCCATCGACGTCATCTTCCATCGCGGCACCATTGCCGAGACGTACAACATCGGAGGCTTCAACGAGTGGAAGAACATCGACATCATCCGCGTGCTGATCAACACCGTTGACCGCCTGCTGGGACGTCCCGAGGGCGCCGACATGGACCTCATCACCTACGTCACCGACCGTGCGGGGCACGACCTGCGCTATGCCATCGACAGCAGCAAGCTGCAGCGCGAACTCGGCTGGGAGCCCAGCCTGCAGTTCGAGGAGGGCATCGAGAAGACCGTCCGCTGGTACCTCGACAACCAGGAGTGGCTGGACAACGTCACCAGTGGCGACTATCAGAAATACTACGACGACATGTACAAAAACCGCTAAAATCCATTTATATGCTGACAAAAGACAACAATCTCTACATTGCCCACTGCGAAGAGGGTGCCATCAACCTCTGTGGCAAGATGGCCAACCGTCATGGTCTGGTTGCCGGTGCTACGGGTACGGGCAAGACCGTCACCCTGCAAGTGCTGGCTGAGACATTCTGCCAGGCAGGCGTGCCCTGCTTCATGGCCGACATGAAAGGCGACCTGAGCGGCATCAGCCGTCCGGGCGCCATGAGCTCCTTCATCGAGAAACGCTGCCCCGAGTTCGGCATTGAGAATCCGCAGTTCGAGGGCTGCCCCGTGCGCTTCTACGACGTCTATGGCGAGCAGGGCCACCCCATGCGCACCACCATCAGCAACATGGGTCCGCAGCTGCTGGCGCGTCTGCTGGACCTCAACGAGACGCAGACGGGCGTGCTGAACATCGTCTTCCGCATTGCCGACGAGCGCGGGTTGCTGCTCATCGACATCAAGGATCTCCGCTCGATGCTGAACTACGTCAGCGAGCACCACAAGGAGTACACCACCAAGTACGGCATGATGACCTCTGCCAGCATCGGCGCCATCCAGCGCTCGCTCCTCTCCCTGGAGGATCAGGGCGGCAACCTCTTCTTCGCCGAGCCGTCGTTCGACATCTTCGACCTGCTGGCCAACGAGGGGGGACGCGGCGTGATGAGTGTCCTCGCTGCCGACAAGCTGATGCTCAACCCCAAGCTTTACAGCACCTTCCTGCTCTGGCTGCTGAGCGACCTGTATGCCCAGCTGCCCGAGGTGGGCGACATGGACCTGCCGCGCCTGGTGTTCTTCTTCGACGAGGCGCACATGCTCTTCACCGACACGTCCAAGGCGCTGATTGAGAAGATTGAACAGGTCATCCGCCTCATCCGCTCGAAGGGCGTCGGCGTCTATTTCGTCACGCAGTACCCCACCGACCTGCCCGAGAGCATCCTGGGCCAGCTCGGCAACCGCGTGCAGCACGCCCTCCGCGCCTATACGCCGAAGGACCAGAAGGCTGTCAAGGTCTCGGCCGACACCTTCCGCCCCAACCCCAAGTTCGACACCTCCGAGGCTATCACCCAGCTCGGCACGGGCGAAGCGCTTGTCTCGTTCCTTGACGAGAAGGGCATCCCGGGCATGGTGCAGCGCGCTAAGATTCTCTTCCCGCTCAGCCAGATTGGCGCCATCAGCTCCTCGGAGCGCGAGATGATCATCAACCGCAGCCGCATCTACGGCAAGTACGACAAGATGATAGACCGCGAGAGCGCCTTTGAGATACTGCTTGCCGAGAGCGAGGCTGCCGCCAAAGCCGCTGAAGCCGCAGCCGCCCAAGTGGAAGCCGAGCGCCGTGCCATCGAAGCCGCACGCCAGAGCGAGCGTACCCCCGCCCGAGGCGAGAAGGCCGCCAAGGTCACCAAGAAGAGCAGCAAAGGCAACAAAAGCCTGGGCAAGGTCGTCGCAGGTGCCCTCGTCACCTCAGCCACAGCCGCTGTAGGCAGCGCCGTCGGCAAGGAAGTGAAGAAAGCCGTCAAGGGCAAATCAAAGAGCGGCTCCGTGCAGAGCTCAGCCGGCAACGCCATCGGCAACGCTGCCTCCTCCGCCACCCGCTCCATCCTCCGTTCCATCCTCGGCAACCTGGTGAAGTAAAGTCAAGCCGTAAAAGAGAACCTATGACATTCGCTGCGCACAAACGACGAGGCGCAGCGAATGTTTTTTTTTGGGCAATTCACCCTACCTTTAATCCCCTTCGGGGCTTTTAGGTAGGAGGCGCCTCAGAAAAAACCAAATAAATTTGTTTTTTCGTTCGGCTTGCACTACCTTTGCAGACTTATTTACGAAGAATATACTTATTATTTTTTATAATATATTTATTATCAACTAAAAGACTATGGCAAATAGTAAAGAGAAACTGTTCGCTGAGTTTGCTCCGACCTCCACTGAAGCGTGGATGGAGAAGATCACCGAAGATCTGAAGGGTGCTGACTTTGCGAAGAAACTCGTTTGGCGCACGAACGAGGGATTCAATGTTCAGCCGTTCTACCGATTGGAAGACATCGAGGGACTGGCTACCACGAAAGCACTGCCCGGCGAATTCCCGTTCGTCCGCGGTACAAAAAAGGACAACAATGTGTGGCGCATCCGCCAGAACATTGAGGTGACCTGCCCGAAGGAGGCCAATGAAAAGGCCCTCTACGTACTGGATCGCGGCGTCGATTCGCTGGGGTTCCACTTCAAGGGCAAGGACGTCAGCGCCGAGTTCATCGCCACGCTGCTTGACGGCATCGTCTGCACGGCTGTGGAACTGAACTTCAAGACCTGCGGCAAGCGTGTCGTCGAACTGGCTGAAATCCTGAAGGCTTATTTCACCGCAAAGGGCTACGACCTGAAGGAGGTGAAGGGCTCCATCAACTTCGACCCGATGAACAAGATTGTCAGCAAGGGCAAGGAGGTAGGCGACTTCACGGCTACGCTGAAAGCACTGGTGGAAGTCTGTGAGGAGATGCCCGGCTTCCGTCCCGTGGCTGTCAATGCCGTTAACCTCTGCAACGCCGGCGCCTACATCTATCAGGAACTGGGCTACGCACTGGCTTGGGGCAACGAGTACCTGCAGCTGATGACTGAGGCAGGCGTGCCTGCTGACAAGGCTGCAAAAGCTATCAAGTTCAACTTCGGCATCAGCGGCAACTACTTCTTCGAGATTGCCAAGTTCCGCGCTGCCCGTATGCTGTGGGCACAGATTGTGAAGCAGTATGAGCCCAAGTGCGACTGTGCCTGCAAGATGGCGGCTCACGCCGAAACCAGCACGTTCAACATGACGGTGTTTGACGCCCACGTGAACCTGCTGCGCAGTCAGACGGAGGCTATGAGCGCCGCTATCGCGGGTGTTGACTCCATCACCGTCTGCCCCTTCGACAAGACCTACGAGACTCCCGACGCCTTCAGCGAGCGCCTCGCCCGCAACCAGCAGCTGCTGCTCAAGGAAGAGAGCCACATGGACAAGATTGTCGACCCGTCGGCCGGAAGCTACTACATTGAGACCCTGACCAACAACCTCGCCAAGGAGGGTTGGAAGCTGTTCCTCGCTGTGGAAGAGGACGGTGGGTTCCTCGCCCAGGCCAAGGCCAATAAGGTTCAGGAAGCCGTCAACGCCAGTGGGAAGGCTCGTCACGAGGCTGTCAGCAAGCGCAAGGAAATCCTGCTCGGCACCAACCAGTACCCCAACTTCAATGAACTGGCCAACGGCAAGGAGCCTGTCAGCCCCTGCTGCTGCAGCTGCTCAGAGGAAGCTCCCGCCTACGAGAAGCTCGACTTCCATCGCGCCGCCAGCGAGTTTGAGGCTCTGCGTCTGCAGACCGAGAAGAGCGGCAAGCGCCCCAAGGCATTCATGCTTACCATCGGCAACCTGGCTATGCGCCAGGCCCGTGCCCAGTTCTCGTGCAACTTCCTCGCCTGTGCCGGCTATCAGGTTATCGACAACCTCGGCTTTAAGACCGTCGAGGAAGGTGTTGACGCTGCCCTGAAGGCAGGTGCCGACATCGTGGTGCTCTGCTCGAGCGACGACGAGTATGCCGAGTATGCCATCCCCGCCTTCCAGTACCTCGCTGGACGTGCTATGTACATCGTGGCTGGTGCCCCCGCGTGCATGGACGACCTCAAGGCCGCTGGCATCGAGCACTTCATCCACATCCGCTGCAACGTGCTTGACACGCTGAAAAACTTCAACACTATTCTGAACATCAAATAAACCGAACCGCTATGAGAAAGAATTTCAAAGATATCGATATCTGTGCCGGTTTCACCGCTCAGAATGGTGCCGAATGGCAAAAGGAAAACCACATCGAGGCTAACTGGCGCACACCGGAGCTCATCGATGTGAAGCCCGTCTACACAAAGGAAGACCTTGAGGGAATGGAGCACCTGAACTATGCTGCAGGTATCGCCCCCAACCTCCGTGGTCCCTACTCCACCATGTACGTCATGCGTCCCTGGACCATCCGTCAGTATGCCGGTTTCTCGACGGCTGAGGAGTCCAACGCCTTCTATCGCCGCAACCTGGCTTCTGGTCAGAAGGGTCTTTCGGTTGCCTTTGACCTCCCCACCCATCGTGGCTACGACCCTGACCATGAGCGTGTCGTGGGTGACGTCGGTAAGGCTGGCGTGTCCATCTGCTCGCTTGAGAACATGAAGGTGCTCTTCGATGGCATCCCCCTCAACAAAATGTCCGTCTCCATGACGATGAACGGCGCCGTGCTGCCCGTCCTCGCCTTCTACATCAACGCCGGACTTGAACAGGGCGCCAAGTTGGAGGAAATGGCTGGAACCATCCAGAACGACATCCTCAAGGAGTTCATGGTGCGTAACACCTACATCTATCCGCCCGCGTTCTCCATGAAGATTATCTCCGACATCTTCGAGTACACCTCCAAGAACATGCCCAAGTTCAACAGCATCTCCATCTCCGGCTACCACATCCAGGAGGCTGGTGCTACTGCAGACATTGAGCTTGCCTACACGCTGTCCGACGGTCTGGAATACCTCCGCGCCGGTGTGAAGGCTGGCATGAGCGTCGACGCTTTTGCTCCCCGCCTCTCGTTCTTCTGGGCTATCGGCATGAACCACTTCATGGAGATTGCGAAGATGCGTGCCGCCCGTATGCTCTGGGCTAAGATTGTCCACAGCTTCGACCCGAAGAACCCGAAGTCACTCGCCCTGCGTACCCACTCGCAGACGTCTGGCTGGAGCCTCACCGAGCAAGACCCGTTCAACAACGTGGGCCGCACCTGCATCGAGGCTATGGCAGCCGCCCTGGGCCACACCCAGAGCCTCCACACCAACGCCCTCGACGAGGCTATCGCCCTGCCGACGGACTTCAGCGCCCGTATCGCCCGTAACACCCAGATTTATATTCAGGAAGAGACCTACGTCTGCAAGAACGTCGACCCGTGGGGCGGCAGCTACTATGTGGAGAGCCTCACCAACGAGCTTGCCCACAAGGCGTGGGAGCACATCCAGGAGATTGAGCAGCTGGGCGGTATGGCCAAGGCTATCGAAACAGGCCTGCCCAAGATGCGTATCGAAGAGGCTTCCGCACGCACGCAGGCCCGTATCGACAGCGGTGTGCAGACCATCGTCGGCACCAATAAGTACCGCCTGGAGAAGGAAGACCCCATCGACATCCTTGAGGTCGACAACACGGCTGTGCGTCTGGAGCAGATTGAAGGACTGAAGAAATTGCGCGAAGGCCGCGACGAGGCTGCCTGCAAGGCTGCTCTTGAGGAGATTACGAAATGCGTCAAGGAGTTCAACGAGGGCAAGCGCAGCGAGAACAACCTGCTTGACCTTGCCGTCAAGGCTGCCGGCCTGCGTTGCACCCTCGGCGAAATCAGCGATGCCTGCGAGGCTATCGTGGGCCGTTACAATGCCATCATCAGAACCATTTCAGGAGTGTATAGTTCAGAAACCAAGAAGGACAGCGAGTACCAGCGTGCTTGCGCCCTCACCGAAGAGTTTGCCAAGCGGAACGGTCGTCGTCCCCGCATCATGATTGCCAAGATGGGTCAGGACGGCCACGACCGTGGTGCCAAAGTGGTTGCCACCGGCTATGCCGACTGCGGTTTCGACGTGGATATGGGACCCTTGTTCCAGACACCCGCTGAGAGCGCCAAGCAGGCTGTGGAGAACGACGTTGACGTGCTCGGTGTCAGCTCACTGGCTGCCGGACACAAGACGCTCATCCCGCAAGTCATCGAAGAGCTCAAGAAGCTCGGCCGAGAGGACATTATGATTATCGCTGGCGGTGTCATCCCCGCTCAGGACTACGATTTCCTCTACAAGGCTGGTGTAGCGGCTGTATTCGGTCCAGGCTCCAATGTCTGTACCTCCGCTGCCAAGATTTGCGAACTCCTCATGGAGGAATAAGAAAAAAGCGGCGCGGCATTTACCGCGCCGCTTTTCATTTCTATGCCAACGCCCTACCTGCAAGTTGACCATCTGACGAAGTCCTTCGGCGAGCATGTGCTTTTCGAGGACATCTCCTTTGGTGTAGCACAAGGACAACGCATCGGCCTCATCGCCAAAAACGGTACGGGCAAAAGCACCCTGCTCGACATCCTTGCCGGTGTGGAGGGCTACGACAGCGGCTCCATCGTCTATCGGAACGGGCTACGCATAGGTTATCTGCGTCAGACGCCCGTTTTCCCTGAGGGAACAATCATCCGCGACGTATGCCCCACGCATGAGGAGGAGGCGCTGCTGCATGTCATGGGCATTACGGATATGACGTTGCCTACAAACAGCCTTTCAGGCGGGCAGCAAAAGCGTGTAGCATTAGCACAGGTGCTTGTCACAAAGCCCGATTTCCTTATCCTTGACGAGCCTACCAACCACCTCGACCTTTCCACTATCGAATGGCTTGAGGGCGAACTCTCGCACAGCACCTCCACATTGCTGATGGTCACGCACGACCGCTATTTCCTCGACCGTATTTGTTCCGTCATTATGGAACTTGACGACAATACGGTCTATACCTATCATGGCAACTATTCCTACTACCTCGAAAAACGGCAAGAGCGTATCGACGCCTTGAGCGCAGAGATCGCCCGAGCCAACAACCTCTACCGCACCGAGCTTGACTGGATGCGCCGCATGCCCTGCGCCCGAGGGCACAAAGCCCGCTATCGTCAGGAAGCATTCTACGAACTAGAGAAGAAAGCCCACCAGACTATCCGCGACGAGCGCGTGGAACTTCGCACGCAGGCAGGTTACATCGGCAACAAAATAATTGAGCTCGACGATGTTTCTTTCTCTTATATTATTAATAAGGAAAAGGAACCGCTGCTTTCCCATTTCAGCTACACCTTCTCCCGCTACGAGAAGCTCGGCATTGTGGGTGACAATGGGACAGGAAAAACCACCTTTCTCCGTTTGCTGATGGGCGAACTGACGCCCACATCCGGCACTATCGACGTAGGCAGCACCATCCGTTTCGGTTACTACAGCCAGCAGGGGCTAACGGATTACCCTTCGTCGCAAAAGGTCATTGACGTCGTCCGCGCCATTGCCGACTACATTCCCATGAGCGACGGCAATTCCCTCTCCGCCTCCCAGCTCCTTCAGAACTTCCTTTTCAGTCCGAAGAAACAATACGACTACGTCCACAAGCTCAGCGGAGGCGAGCGCCGTCGGCTCTATCTCTGCACGGTGCTCATGCGGAATCCCAACTTCCTAATCCTAGACGAGCCGACGAATGACCTCGACATACTCACCTTGCAAATCCTTGAGGAATACCTGAAGGCCTGGAAGGGATGCCTGATCGTTGTCAGCCACGACAGGTATTTCATGGACAAGATGGTGGACCATCTGCTCGTTTTCGACGGAACGGGCTCTGTCCGAGATTTCCCCGGTAATTACAGCCAGTATCGCGAGTGGGCAGCATGGCAGGAAAAAGCCGAGAAAACCACCTCAGCACCTAAGACTAAGCCTGCAAACGAAAAGACGATTTCAAAACCAGAAGGGCCGCGCCGCATGACGTTTAAGGAACGGCGCGAATTTGAGCAGCTAGATACGGACATTGCTTCCCTCGAAGCAGAAAAGAAGCAACTGGAAGATGCCCTCTGCAGCGGGACACTCTCTGTCGAAGCCCTCACCGCTGCTTCCAAACGCCTCCCTCTCCTCAATGCCGAGCTCGACGAAAAGTCAATGCGCTGGCTTGAACTCAGCGAACTAGTATAATTCCACAGGCGGGAACGCGCTGATGCGAAGACGGGCAGCACCCATGGGGACAAGGGTGATATCCTCTAATGAACCACGTGGAGCATCAGCATCAGGAAGGATTTGGCATAGTCCTGTCTCGTCCTGTCCCCAAGAGGGAATGCGTGCTCCATGAGCAGTAACGCGCAGAGGCACACTGGTGAGCGTGAAGGGATAGTTATCAGCAGGCCACGGGAGACGCTCAACCGTCATGTCGGCTACACACGGGACAATTCCGTAGTTCCATGGGGTTTCGGGATAGATTTCGTAGGAAGGCCACTGGCTGTCGTCGACACCCTCCTGCCAGCCAGAATCGTGCTGGGCAGTCTGGCGCGAGTTCTTCGCCTCGTACCGTTCGCCGATAAGAAGGCTAAGCGTAAGAGGACCATAATCGACACTGACGCTATTCTTGTTAAGTGCCCAGCGACGCAAAGTAAGATTCATGGGGAAGTGAAGTTTGACTTCATCACCCGCGTGCCACTCACGCTGAATACAGAGCAACCCTCCCCTAGTTACCTGACAGGGTACTGACGTGCCATTCACAGAAACGTGAGCAGCAGGCGTCCAAGTGGGGATGCGGAGATAGAGAGGAAATGCGACAGCGTTCTCTGCTCTTTTCTTACCTTTCTTTTTGTCCTTCCCAATGGACATTGTAAGAGTGACATCTTCTTCAAAAGGATAGTGAGTCTGCTCGTCAATTGTAACAAGCTGCCCATCTGCCACGCGAAGGGTAGCAGAACAATCGCCGTAAATAAGCAATGCGGCACCCCCATCGGCACTCGCCAGAACGAGGTTCTGGGCATAATAAGGCCATGCCATTGTGTGGTTATGCTGGCAACAGCGCGACGAGAAAGGATTCATCATCAGATAGGGACCTGGATTGTCAATGCCAGGATGGTGGTTGCGGCTGTCGGCTTGCACCATGTTGGGGCTGGTGATGTAGCGCAACGAGCGCTGGTCGGGCATGAAGGCAGCGGGCAGGCTATTGAAAGCCACGTCTTCGAGGTTCTCCATCCAAAGCAGGTCGCCCGTCTGAGCCATCAAGATTTCATCGCTTAACATCTGCTCGACAAAGCCACACGTCTCTGTTCCCTGACGAGGGTCAATGTAGCCGTGTCTACAATTCTCGTCAGAGCCAAACATTCCGCCTGGCACTTGGCCATAAATGCGACGGATGAGGTGGAAGTCGTCGTAAGTAGCACGAAGTGCCGCAGGATTGCGACTAACGAGATAGTACTCGGCAGGCTCACGGAAACACTCGGCGACATTGACGTTGTGCCAGTTGGGTAGTGTGCTTTCCTGCATCCAATTAGCGGTGCAGCGGTGTATCTTCTCAGCAAGTTCCAAAAGGAAAGGCTCGCCTGTGCGGTTGTAGAGCCAAATGACTGAAAGCAAATTGTCGCCTCCACGCGAATTCTCCCAATAGTGGCGCAGGAACTTCTCCTCGGGGTAACTAAGTTCCCAACGATAATAAGCGGTAAGGGCATCTATGACACGTGTGTCGCCACTGTAGTCGTAATAATCCTGAAGGATTTGCAAGGCAAGCATGTTGGCCCACACTTCACGACGCCCTTCTCTGTCGTTAATAGGACCAAGGAAACCGTCATCCTTACTACTGCGTAGAATGGCTTCAACCCATAGTTTGGTCTCTGCCAGCATATCCTTATCGCCTAGCATATAGGCCATGTTGCTATAGCCGCGTAGCCAATAGGGCACTTCCTCCCAGCCATGCGAACCACCTTCGCTAAGCCAGGCATTGTCTTTCTTATCGAGCCAAACGCTGATTTCACCCAGCTTGCCTGCAAGTCCTTCGCTCTGACGACGAATCATTTCACCTATCCAGCCACGCGGTGTAACGGAAGTAACGGGGAGTTTGATGAAAGGATTTGCTGGCAACGGAGCACGGTTGTTCACATAGTTCTGGCTGCTAGCCGGAATTTCAGATGGGTCTACCATTCGGGCCGTCTGCGCCTGAGCAAACAAGGATATAGCCATCATGATAAGAAGAATCGTTGTCTTTTTCATAGTTATTGCTCTTGATTTTTAATCTCCTCATTGGGATGCAGGTAATCTGCAGGCATCTGGGTATCGATGCCGTCACGTCGGGCGTAAATATGGGGCGACATGATTTCCACGCCTGCCTCGAAGAAACGCTTCAAAAGGTTCTGATGCAATTCAGAATAGATGCGAGGCAGGCCGACGGAGTTATCCGTATAGGCGTTGATTTCATACTCCACATAGAAGTCGTCAAGCGCCGTTGTCATCATGAAGGGTTTGGGATTCTTCTTGATGCCGTGCGTATCAGCTGCAGCAGCCTCCATAATGCGCTTTATCAGCTGCCAGGGAACATCATAGCCTATGGTAACCTTCGTGTGGACAATAAGGCCGTAAGTCTTGGCTGCCTCCGTGTAGTTGGATGTCTGTGCACTAAGCATGTTGGAATTCTGAATGGTAACAATCTCGTTCTTGCGGGTGCGGATGCGGGTGACAAGGACATTCTTCTCGATGACCTCGCCTACGACGTCGCCCACCTTGATGTAATCGCCAATGTGGAAGGGACGCATATAGGTCATCACCATACCAGCCACAATGTTACCAATAATGGACGTAGAGCCCAACGACACCACAAGACCCATGAACACAGACACGCCCTGAAACACGGATGAGTCTGAGTTGGGCAGCAAAGGCCATATCATCACCAACATCAACGCATAGCACAACACGCGCAGGATGTAGTATGTGGGCTTTGCCCAATCGGAATAGAAGCCGCCCAGCTTCAGGCGTCCTGTCTCTATCTCACCAGCGAAGTACTTCAATCCGCGCACCAGATAGCGGAAGCAGAGATAAATGATAACTATCTTGAAGACATTGGGCAGGTAGCCAAGAATGGATCCAAAGATGTCCTTTACAGGATTCCAAATGTATCCGAGGACAGTAAACGTAAACGTGCGCGTCTCAGGAAACAATGAGAAGAGTATCGGCACGGAGATGAACAATTGAATGCCTATAACAATAAACTTCAAGAGTTTATAAATGAACATGCAGCCGACTTCCTGACGATGGATGTTTAGGAATTCATAGTCCTTCCAGCGAATGGGTTTTAACGTTCGCGCCAGTCTGCGCATCACCTTGAACCGCCCCTTGGCAAACAGCCTGCTCGTCAGCTTAATGAGCCACACCTGCACCCCAATGAGAAGCAGGGCCAGCAGAAAACTCCACAGCTTGCGCTTCAGACCATAAGTCTTGTGGAGTTGCTGAACTTTCTTCTGGATGGAAGAGGCATACTCCTCAGCCAGCTTTGTGCGCGACTTGCTCTGCCAAAGGCCATCGGTGTCAGTAATGCTGAGAATGACGTCGTTGCCTGCCATAATGTCGGACGATCCCTCACTATCATAGACATAGATGGAATCCGGCTTCAACACCAGTTTATGCCCCAGTTCCTCGATTTTCTTCTTTGCCGCTTCTACCCTCGTCTCAGGCAGGATACCCCCTTGGCGGGCATAGAGCACAAGCAGGGTGTCGTCATCAATGATAAGCGGCGAACCGGGAGTAATCTGACGGAGCGAATCGATGCGATGCTGACGTTGTGCTCGGGCAATGGAATCCATCCGGGCATTCAGTCCCGAACGGTCCAGTTCTTCCTGAAGCAGAATACGTTGCAGCTGCAGCTCCTGCACCTGCGCCATCAGCAATTTCACCACCGAATCCTGAGTAGCCTTCAGCGTATCAGCCAGGTCCTTTTCCTGAGCCTGCAGGGACACAGGCATTCCCGCCCAAAGGCAAAACAACATTATTATGAGCTTTTTCATTTCACATAGATTATTCTCGGTGCAAAGATAATACTTTTTTTCGTTTCTCAGACCTCATTTTCCAATTTTATGAAAAAGGTATCCGAATAGGCTGACAACCCTTTGCCCTCAATTATTCAAACAAAAGTACCTTCCATAGCACAGTTTCCTTTTTGGGTTGTCAGCCGCTATGTGAGTAAAAGCTTTTTCTACGACGTCAGATGCTTGGGCTGTGCGCTCAACCCAAGGGGCTGGCGCCACAGCCCACTACGTTACGGGCAGGACGTAGTGCGTTACGGATAGGACGTAGTGCGTTACGGGCAGGAAGTAGTGCGTTACGGCAGGACATTCGGAAAATAGCGGCTGACAACCCCAAAAAGTAACTGTTCTGCAGACGGCATTTTCCTATAGGAATCGATAAAAAACAAGTCTGAACGTGAGCGATGTGTAAGCCTAAAACGCTAACAAATCAGCCGCTATGAACATTTCATACCCAAATGTGCAATTCTTTAAAAGATGTTAAGAAATGAATATTTGTATTTATATTACGTGGCTAAAAAAAAAAAAAACGCTACCTTTGCACGGTTTTTAGCTAAAAAAAGATTTAACCCTATCAAAACAATACCAACTAATCGTATGCAGCACATACAAAGGACCATTGGCAGAACGTTGCTGTTGGTGATTTTCTTGGCAGCAAGCAATCAGGCCGAGGCCCAGATTTCATTGAAGAACAACCTGCTTTATGATGCCACTCTTACTCCAAACGTCAGTATGGAGGTGGGTTTGTCACCCAAATGGACATTCGACCTCACCTACGGCATCAATCCTTGGACATTCAGCGACAACAAGAAGTGGCGTCACTGGCTTCTGCAGCCTGAACTCCGCTATTGGTTCTGCCAGGCATTCAACGGACATTTCATAGGCCTCCATCTCATGGGTGGTGAGTTCAATGCCGGCGGAGTGAAGTTCCCCTTTGGCATAGCCCCTTGTCTGCACAACAACCGTTATGAAGGTTGGTATGCAGGTGGCGGTTTCGTTTATGGTTACCAATGGCCTGTCAGTCGTCACTTTAGTGTGGAGACTGTCCTCGGCCTCGGCTACGACTACGTTCAGTACAAAAAATTCCCCTGCGAGGTATGCGGCACGCAGACAGGCAGCGGACACTACAACTACTTCGGTCCCACGAAACTCGCGCTTAACCTAATTTACAACTTCTAATTATATATTAATAATGTATAGGACTATTAAGTTACGCTATATTCTTGCAGGGCTGCTTGTCGTGGTGGCCTTCCAGCCTTTGTTTGCTCAAACGCTGAGCGACGGAAAGACCGTGGTAAAGAATGCGCTCTTAACCCCCAGGGACAATCAGATGCTACTGACCATGGACGTCTGTCTCGATGAACTCAGCCTCAACCATAAGCAGTCGGTGGTGCTTCATCCTGTGCTCACGTCCCTTGATGGCACCAACCGCGTCCCCTTCGACCCCTTGGTCATTGACAGCCATGCTCAATATGTGCTCTATCAACGCGGGCTTTCCAACTTGGTTTACAAGAATGTTCGCCACGTAGAGCATAAGAACAACAAGCCCCTTACCGTGTCCTACCTCAGCACCATTCCCTATGAGTCGTGGATGGACAGCTATCAGCTGCTCCTTGAGGAGGACCTCTGCGCCTGCGGCGACCTCTCTTCGATGCCTTACGTACCCTCTCTGCGTCGCGACCTGCCGCCCGATCCTGTTGAGCTTATCGCCTTAGTCAACGAAACGCCTTCGCTTGAGAAGCCTACCATCAATCTGCATGGCACAGCATTCATCAACTTTGTGGTTGACCGTTGGGAGATGAAGCCCGACTACATGGACAACCGCCGTGAGCTGCGCAAGATTACCGATACGCTCGACATCATGGTGCAAGACCCCAACATTACCGTGCGCGAGGTGAAGATTCACGGTTGGGCATCGCCTGAGGCCACTTATAAGCACAACACTATGCTGGCAACCAACCGTGCCAAGTCACTTACCGACTACGTGCGCAAGGCATACAACCTGCCCGCTGACGTGTTCGCTCCCGCTGAGGCTACGCCTGAGAACTGGATTGGACTGCGTCAGGCTGTTGACGAGATGACAACAGACGTTCTGCCTCATCGCACAGAGATTCTTCAGCTCATTGACAAGGTGCTTGCTGACCTCGACCGTGGTGTCACCAACCAAGCTGACCGAGATGAACATGCCCTTAAGTCGAAATATCCTCAGGAGTACCGTTATCTGCTGCAGAATGTTTATCCCGGTCTGCGTCGCTCCGATTACGAGATATCCTTCGACATTCGTAAATTCACCCTTGAGGAAGCCCTTCAAATTTATGCCACACGCCCCCAGCACCTCTCGCTCCACGAGTTCTGGGAGGTAGCCAACACCTTCGAGCCCTATAGTGACGAATACAATCAAGTGATACAAAGAGCCTACAACACCTATCCTGATTCTACCGTGGCTATGATTAACTTGGCCAATGTAGCCCTTCATCAGGGAGACAAGTTGAAGGCCGAGTCCCTTCTGAAGAATGCCGGCGAAAGTGGCGAGGCTCTGAACGCCCGTGCAGCCCTCTACATCCTTCAGGAACGCTACGACGATGCCAGCCGCATGCTCGACCGTGCCGAGCAACTGGGCATCGACGTCAGCCGCAACCGCGAAGCCATCCGCAAGATGTTACCCTACAAAGATAGAAAGTAATTGTGAATAGAATATAGAGTTAAACATTTTAATTATTTATTTTTTAATCATCAAAAATTATGAAAAAATTCTTTTTTTCCATGATGGCTGTAGCGGCCTGCATACTGGCTTCCTGCAGCAGTAATGATGATGTTAAAGTCAATAGCCCTTATGGTCCTACCGGCGAGGGCTACGTTGCCTTCAACATCATGTTGCCCACCACTCCCTCCAGCACCCGTGCGAACGATGACTGGGACGATGGTCTTGCAGAAGAGTACCAAGTGAAAGATGCAATCCTTGTAATCTTCGCCGGAACCGATGAGGCCTCCGCCAAATTCCAAAGCGCTTACGAACTGGATACGACGCCCTTCGAAACTGATGAAACCACGACCGACGGCTGTACCACCGAGGCTCGTCTCACAGCTCTGCTCCAGCAGAAGGAAGAACAGTCGACTGACGAAGTCTACGCTTATGTCATCATTAATGGTAAGACTGAAAATCTGTTCTATGTGAATGCCGCTAACCAGACTCTGACGGTCAAAAAAGCTACTGTGGCAGGTGACAATGTTACCGAGACCGCAACCGAACCACTCACGCCAGGTAGTGTCACTTTTGAACAATTCACACAGTATGAACTTGCTGCACAAAGAATTGGCGAACTGGGCAATATGCTGATGACCAGCGCTCCCAACAGCGACAAGCAGGGTGGCTCGGAAAACCCGAAGGGTGCAAAGGTTACCGCTCTTGCAAAACTTGACAAGTCGAAAATCTACAATACCCGCGAAATGGCCCGCAGCAACCCCGCTGCTGAAGTGTACGTAGGCCGCTCCGCCGTCAAAGTGGAAGTAACAACGAACTTCCCCTCAACGACAACCATTGAGGGCAATACTGATGTGACTTTCGATGCCACGTCATTTGTATGGACTCTTGGCAACACGAACAAGACCTTCTTCATTGGCCGTCAGTTCAACAGCACATGGCTGGAACTTTATGCTCCTGGTGAAGGAATTCCTGCAACGCAAGAAGCCGCTCCTGGCGCAAACTATAAATATCGCTTCGTAGGCTATACTCCTATACACTCCGGCGTATGGCGCACCTATTGGGGTATGGACCCGAACTATGGTGTTGACAACACAACGGGCAAATTATTAGACAATGGAGTTCCCTCAACCACAGCCTATACAAAGAAAACGGGTGATATTATGTACACCACCGAAAACACCATGGACGAGACCCTGATGACACACCGGAACACTACATATGTGGCTGTTGGCGTTAAACTGAATGGAGGAAACAAGTTCTACACCCTTCCTGGCACAACTGGTACTGATTTCATTTACGACGAAGCTGGAGTCAAAACTCACATCAAAAATATCGTACTTGGACTGCCGGCTTGGGAAACATTCCGAACTGCTGTCCACACAGAGATTGGTGTTTGGATTGGTAGAGACGATATTGATGTGACCCTAACAGAGACTGAATTGGAGGATGTTGAAGTAGCCATTGATTACAACGGTACCGCTACTGTAGACTTCACTGATGTACAAGATAAGTATGAGGAAACGATGACAAATTCGCCCATTTATGTTTATCCTCAAGGTATGGCTTACTACTATGTACCCATCCAGCACTTTTCCAACGACGAGACTCCGTGGGATGCCGTCAACAAGCAGAGTGCCGCATATAACGACACCTATCCTGTGACAAATCGTGCCGCCTATTATCTGGGTCGTTGGGGCGTTCTCCGCAACAACTGGTACAAGCTGACTGTCACCGGCATCCGCCACATCGGCAAGCCCGAACCCGTTGAACCCGGTCCCGAACCCGACGACGAGGTTGACAAGTACATCAGCGTGAAGATCCACGTAATGCCTTGGACTCTCCGTGTTCAGGATAATTACAAGCTCTGATCTCTCGCATTTAGACCAACTATTTGCAAAAAAATCATTAGAAAGTAAAACAGATGCAGTTCATTTATAAGACATTCATAGCAATAGCAGCCTGCGCCAGCCTGACGGCCTGCTCCCTGATGTCCGACAGCCTTGAAGACTGTCCGCAGGGACTCAGCGTGGAGTTTGTTTACGACTATAACGTGGAAAGAGCCAACATGTTTAATGACCATGTGGGCAGCATCACGCTCTACGTCTACGACGAGGCTGGCCAGCTGGTGCGCACGCAGACCGAGGATAACACCTCCTCGGCCAAGCCCCTACGCGACCCGAACTATCGCATGACCGTCGTTGGACTGCAGCCCGGTGAATATCGGCTACTGGCGCTGGCTAACCAGCGTCAGTACGCCGATATCAGCCAGCTTTCTGGTGTACGTTACCTACGTGACGGAGAAAATGGCCCTATGACAGACCTCAATGTCACACTCGCCACACAACCTGGCGCACAAGCCGCCACACAAATCGCCCAACAACTTGACACCCTCTGGCACGGCACCTTGCGTTCTGCACAATATACGCTGAACCCCACCCGTGCCGCTGAAGAAGACGTGCTCGTCGACGCACAGACCGTCAGCGTCCACAAATACGAACTGACAAAATGTATTGTCAGCCTTGTGCGCGACACCAAACGCCTACATATCTCGCTCCGACAGAGCGACGACCCTGCCCATTGCGATATTGCCGACTACGACATCCGCATTGTTGACATCAATGGTCGGCTTTTGTGGGATAATTCCGTCGATACCGTCGGCACACCCACTATCACCTATCGTCCGTTCGACGAATGGAACACCTATTACAGCGGAACCACTGGCCAGAGCTACGACCAGCGGCCTTCCAACGACAATGCCGTTGAAGAAACCGCACATGCCGACATCGACTTCAACCGTCTGATGCTGCGCTCTGGCAACAGTACGGTGGCTCCTGCTATGCTTTACATCGTCCATCGTCCCGACAACAAGACGGTGGCAGCCATCAACCTGCCCGAAATCCTCAAGCAAGGGCGCGGCGCTGTAGAACGCTATATCTACACGGCTCAGGGATTTCTTGATCGCGCCTACGATTATCGCCTCGACTTCATCCTCGTAGGCGATAAATGGGAGTACCTAAGTCTGGGCATACATACGCTTCCCTGGACACAACGCTTCCAGAATGTTGAACTTAATTAGTAAGTAAGATACGAACGAAACGAAAGCATGAAAGTGCTTCACTACATATCAATCCTTCTCCTGCTGCTGAGCTTGGCGGCATGTAAAGACTCACGCATTGAAGACCTCACGGAACAGAGGGTGCTTGGCGATAGTCTCTATGTGCAGCTGTCACTTGACTTAAGCAACAATTCTGCCACTCGCGCCAATCCCAACGGAGGCGAGCAGGGCGATGGCTGGGAGTATGGATATGACTATGAGAATTCCATTTATGATTTTTGCCTCTTCGTGTTGGACGGTAACAATATCAACGATGATGCTACAACGTCTTTTGTCGCTGCACGTTATTTTAATCACGATGAAGTATTGACGGCTACCACATCCCTTGAGGAAATTCCTCTAAAAGGAGTCAATAAAAATGTTTTCAGCTACGTATTCAACGTTGCCGTACCTCTAGGAACAGAAAACATTTCTGAATTCATTGAAAACGAAGAGCGACTGCGTCAACTTCGCTTCATCATAGCTGCCAACGTGGGTAATATTGTTGCCAATGTCACTACGTTAGGTGTATTACGTGACTTCCTGCCTGAAAAGTCATTCGAACCTGGAGAAACAATTGCCCAATACAGCAATTTTGTAATGTCGAACGAGAACGACGCTATCTATTATAATGGCTATGGAACCCTTGACAGTCCCGTACGCCTGCATGTAACCATCGAGCGTTTGGCAGCGCGCATCGACTTTAAGCGAGACAATTACTCACGCATTTCCAATGACGGTAAAAGCCTCGTCTATCAATTAAAGAACAGCGAGAGCACCCTCCTTTCAGAGTTATATCTCGATGAGTTGCAAATCGTCAACGGAAGCATTCAGCCCTCATATCTCATCAAACGTGTGGCTAACGATATTAATGGCACAAACCTAACATATCTAGGTGACGAGACTCCCACCCCCAATGGTGTCGCCACAAACTATGTCATCGACCCCTACTCTGCACAAAAGACTGACGCCAACCGCACTAATACCACCCTGCTTACAACGCTCTTCGGCACGACACCCACACCGCGTTTTGACCTTGACCCGACGAAAGAAAATCAGATTCTGGGCTATGTCAATGAAAACACCTTCGACCGCACCTGCACCTTTGCAGAATATACTACAGGCGTGCAGCTGAAGTGCCGTTTTGTTCCTAAACATAACTATTATATTAGTTATGATAAAGAGAACGATGCATTAACCACGGGAACCTATACATTAGGTGAGACATTCTATATGGTTGAACTCAACACTCCGACCATTGACGAAAGCGAGCGTCTTTACTTCAAGAATAAGCTTGATGCCGATGCTTATGCCACCAATACCGCTAAGGGTCACTTCGGCAAAGTGGTGAAGTATGAGGGCGGTGTATGTTACTACTATGTCTATATGCGCCACTCCAACAAAGTGGAGGTGGTTCACAATACCATGGAGTTCGGTATCGTGCGCAATAACATCTATCGGTTCTCCATCGACGCCGCCACAGGCCCCGGCACTCCCGAGCCTGATCCTCGTCATCCGGAGGAGCTGAAGGCACGCATCTACGTCAAAAAATGGGTTTCCGTTGAGCATCCAATTATATACGTCTAAACAAGTATGAAAAGAAATATCACCATATACTGTCTGCTTGCGCTCGCCACCATACTGGGGCTGAGCGCTTGTAGTGAAAATGACAATTCCATCCCGGAAGGAATGGGGAAGGTTGAGATACGTCTCACTTCACGTTACCATAAGGCCACTCGCGCTAGCGGCGATTGGCTGGATCCCGATCCTAATCGCTCGGAAGAGTTGATTCACGACTACTACGTGGTATTCGTCAACAGCAGTAATATTGTCGAAGAAATTGCCCAGGGCAATGCCAATGGCAAGGAAGAGGATACATTCCGTTTCCTGCTTCCCCCGGGGAACTATACCGTCTATGCTTTCGCCAACCTTCCTGAAGACATTCCTGCAAATGGAGAAGACCCCGCTATCCCCGGAACGCCATTTTCCTCGTTGGGTATCGTAAAAGGCTCGGCCCTGCCCGATCTGACGACCATGAAAATTGCCACCTCCAACGGATGGACGAGAAACATTCCCATGACCAGTCATACAGGCGGACAAAGCGTCACGGTTTATGAAGCCGAGAACCAGACGTTCCAGATTGAACTCATCCGTACTATGGCGAAGATTGAACTTACTTTCATCAACAATTCACAACAACGGATGGGCATCGTCGGATACGAGATTTCCCCCTTGACTAAGACCAATTATGTCAGCCTCCTTGAACCAACGGATCCCGAACATATCGTTACCACCGAATCAGAGTCATTTGCCGTGAATCGTGAAGATGATCCACTCAAATTACCAGCCATGACTCCGACTATGTTAGTTCCGACATCCCAAACTGCCAAGGCTTTCTATGTCAACGAGACCAACGCCTCTGCAACATCTACCGAGAACCAATACTCCATCCGAATTAAAGCAAGGCGTTATCGCAATGCAGAAGAAGATGATGATGAAGATGATGATCCAAATAATTATGTTATCGACTATCGCTATGGTTTCACAGTAAACAGCGAAACTTCTGGGATGAGTTTCGACCCTCTAAAGGAGGATGGTGAAGGCGATAACATCAACGGCTTTAACTATATCCGCCGTAACGACTGGATCAAGTTGCCCATCATGTTCACCGACTGGACATTCCGCATTGAAGCACTCCCCTTCCCGCCTATTGCCGGCTTCCAGGCTCGCGTGCTCTCCACCGATGCACTCAGCATTACCTTCAATTCTGGCGGTTACATCTTCCTCCGTCCAATGTTCCGCAACAATGCCGACCCCGAAGGCGTGTGGCGCGGTTTCGACGACAGCGACGTCACCTTCGTGCTCCCGCCCGAGCCCTATACTGTAAACGGAGAGCCGGCAGTGGCACAAACGATAACCGATACTCAGCAGTATGCATGGACAACGCCCCTTACGCATAATAGCGTAGCAGAGTCCATTGATCCGGATACAGGCACGGGCATTGTACTCACGGGTGACTTAGGCATTTTGGAACAGCGATTTGTTCAGTTACCCTCGGGCGACATTGTCGGCAAACTAACGAACAGCAAGACTACTGATGTCACTGATCCCTCGAAAACAGTGGGTATGGTCACGGTCACGCTAAAGCTCAAGCTGGATGGCTTTGCCTACCAGTTCAACTATAATATCTATGAGAAAAACTAATAGCGTATTCTAAATGATGAAAACGAAATACTATTCCAATAGCCTCTTCCATCGCATAGCCATTCTGCTCCTAGCAGGTGTGGCGGTATACAGCAAAGTAGAGGCACAAACATTTAATTCTACAAATTACATCAAGAACACGCAATCCTTGAAAGTCGTGCATAAGCAGTCGTTTCTAGCCGACAGAGCCGACGCTATGACCGTCTCATTCCCTCAGGAGTTTTTGCAGAAAAACGAAGGTTGGAAAACCAATGAATATGGCAAACAGGTCCAGAACACTTCGGATTACTATACTACCCGCTATGTAAAAAAAGGAACATGGGCTCCTTTGTTTCTCACAACAAAACAGAACACCTCCACTTCGGATCATAAATACTATCAACGCTGGTACTACTATGATGCCAACGGAAATGAATTACCTTTGCCTGAAGAATACTATGCTCCCGAATTTAAGGCGTATGTTTACAGCAATGGGCTTGTAATGGGCGAAAGGTTGTACAATAACGACACTGGTCGAAATCTCAGCAATGGAACAGTACCCGTTTCAACCTCTCTTCTTTGCAGACTACCCCAAAATATGGAGAGTCTTGAAATAGGTGGTGATATTTCCCGTTATAGTGATATGAGCTATGCCCAAAATGGAACAACGGCTCAGGCCTCCGGCAATTTAACTGAACCCTCTCTCACCATTCGTCATCATTTCAAACTTATTGATGCTAACGTGATGGCTCGACAGCTTACGTCAAAGACGTATGGTGGCGATGAATGGTTAGAAGAACATACTATCCATTTCCCCAATAAGACGATTGGGTTGCGTGACGACCATGTTTCCTTGAATCTAGAATTGCAAGACTACTGGTTCTATCGTGGAGGGGTAGAAGCAGAAGGCAATCTGCAGAATATTTCAGCATCACAATATATCACTTACGAGTTTTATTATCCTGATGGAACGAATCTCGGGTTTGGTGGCATTGACCTGATTCCAGCTCCAACTTCAGACAGGACCAACAGCTATTCAAACATCACGAATACCACCTTTCTTCGCCGCCGTATGGTCAAGTTTTCTTATCCCACGGGTGGTCAGGTGCCTGCAGGTTCAAAGATGGAAATCCGCGTATATGCCCGCGAAGGCACCGCTGCAGATGCACGGAAATATAATCTGGCCCGCTTTACATTGTTTTTCGACGGCGATTCTGAAGTGTTACCATGGATGGATATTGTCGGTCCGAATGCCGATCCTGACCTTAACAAAAAAAGGTCTCCTCAGGGACTTCATACAATATCAGGCAACAATCCTGTAGCCCATATCGATTTTGACTACCCCAAGAACCAGTCATTCAGGAATCCACCTAAAGGTCAAACGAAGTATCATGGTAACGGCGGAGCAGCTGCCAACACCGCTTTCCCTCAAAGTTCAGCCTTGCCACTTTCCTATAAACATACAAGTTATGGCTATGCTCCATTTGCCGTTGACAATGTATATAACTGGTGTGTTTGGGGTGAGTATGGCATTGGAAAAGAATCGGGTCAAGCACTGAAAGTCTATCCTGTAAGTCGAAAGACTGGTGTAGTCTTAGATGCAAATCTGGAATCTGGTTTCCTTTATATTGATGCCTCTGACTTGCCTGGCACGGTAGGTTCCGTACCGTTCCAAGGTACATTTTGTATGGGTACTAAAATGATGTGCTCTGGTTGGATGACCAGCATCACAGATAACAAATTCTCTAATAATATGCCAGGAAGTGTAATCCTGAAAGTCATCGGAACGAAGCCCAATGGAGAAGAGGTTGAGATTTACGCTTTCTGTCCTGGTCAGATAGGCAGATACTATAGAAAATATAACGATGCTCCCGGCACCTTAACGGATTCTTCTGGAGAATACTGTTGGCAACAATTCTATTTTGAATTTATCCTCAAAGACCCTTGTGTTTCCTATGAGCTACGTATTGAGAACAACTGCGAATCCACATCGGGCGGTGACTACTTTCTGGATGACGTTTGGGTATATGCCAAATTGCCGAGTGTAGGCCCTGAGATGACCACCCCGCTTTGCGGTGGCGATCTCGAAGTGGTGCAACTTGAGACTGATTTCGACGCATTGCTTACATCGACAGGTACACCCGAAGCTGAGACTCAAGAAGAGGCTGAAGCAGGCTATCTCTCCTTTGTTTATCTTGATTGGGATAACTTCTTGCTGAAGTTCAAGGAGGGATTGGCAGATATGGGCATCAATGTTACTGCACACGAACTACAGGAAAACATTAACACCGGTATCTACGATTGGGATGATTATCGTACAATCTACCACACGGCGTTTTCCGAGTCAATGCTCAGAGACACTCTCGAAAACAAGGTTATCTTTGGCAATTTTCAGTGGAGCAGTTTCTATAATGACCATCCAGAATTTTCATTTGCAGAGATGGCGCTGGATACCCTGCACACTGTCTATCGGATGACAGACAACGGTAAGCGAAGGCTCTTTTTCAATGGCTACATGGGTGCTTTCAAGTGGGACTTTTACCACAACTATGCGCTCTTGACAACAGTACGCGACACGCCAATGACCGAAGGCGAAATCGGAACAATAGATTTTTACGACATATATTACAACGTACTCAACGAGTGCTCCAACCGTTCCATCCTCTGGTTTGCTCCTAAAATAGAGATTTTGGGTACTATCGGTGGTATTTCCATTGACGATTTAGAGTTCTGTTCGTATACCACTCAGACCTTTGCCATGGAGTTAGCAGGTTATACTAGAACAGATGGCTATGAAGATGAAGATGGTGTTCATCATCCTGGCGATTATGTCCTTATGCATGATGTCTATTTTGACTGGTGGATGGGACTTCCCAAGTCGGAAGAGAATCCTGATGGCGTCCCTGCTACCGTAGAGAACTACAGGCAACAATATATAACCTATATGGAAGATGGCTATGAGAAAAGACTCTATCTTTACGATGCGGTTAGGTGCTTCCGTTTCATGAATCCCGACATTACCGATATCAATTCCCCCAACATCCGATTGGGACAAAATCCTCTTTACCATAATATCCCCGCCTTTACGCAAAGGATGTTGGACTATCTCCGATCGCTTGCCTCGCCTGCCGACGGCAGTAAACCACAGCTCTTCATTCATACTCAAATCGTAGATATCCAAATTAATGATGATAACATTTTTACTGAAATATACCTCGGTGACACTATCCAATATGTAAAGTTTGTTGCTATCCCCATCGAAGCAAATCTTAACGAAGGAGTCACAGACTTTGTCTATATCTGTGCTGAACCGCAGCCCTTCAAGGTAAAAGTGGGTGAACATGCTCCACACATGGAGGTAGGCTTTAGTGAAAAGCACTATCCTTCCAACTTGGGAACGTTGAGTATTCGTATCTCTAAGAGCCAGTTTGAGAAATTGGTTGACCATGAAGACGGAAAAGGCTTTAGCGAGTTACATATTCCTCTACGCAGCATTGACGTAGTTATTCCTCAAAGTGTTGGTGTGATAAATAGTAATTCCGACAATCTTAAATACGTTAGGATTGCGAATTCCACTGATGCCTTGATGCAAGAATACATAATGGATAACATTATCTTTGATGAAAACAACAGTTGGCCTCCTGTTTGTGGTGTGGTTGACTATTTGGTGGCCAAGCAAGACAATTATTGGCCTACACCTTCAAACTATGCTTATCCGAACGAGCAACGTATGTTGAAAATTCATTTCAACAAAGATTTCCAAGTACGCGAAGGCTACAGTTATACCCTGCGATACTATTATATTGAGGATCTTAATGAAGGTTTTTCAATTGCATGTAATGGTAATGCAGACATCATCATAAAGATCGTCCCCGACTATGAGGTTTGGACAGGCGGAGCAGATAATACAGACTGGAGCAACGACGAGAACTGGCGTCGCGCTGACTATGATGAGTTGTATGCCGACAATGGTACAACTTTGAAGAACAATTACCTGCCGAACGGAAAAGAAGGTGACGACCCTGAAACCACCAATTTTGTCACAGCTGCTGACCGTGAACGTATGCAGGGCTTCGCACCGCTCTACTGCACCAATATCCTGATGATGACGGATGAGAGAAAAGCGTCTGCGTTGCTATACGACGATGGAGATGAAGAGATAAACGGTGAGCTGACGGGCTTCCCTGCCCTGCGAAATACGTCTTCGCCTCTTATCCGTTACGACTTCCAAGCCCACGAATGGGATAGAACTACAATGTCTGTTGAAGGATCCGGAGTATCAACGAACTTCCGCGCAAACGGTGATATGATAACCGAACTCTATTCAACCAACGTTTGCGAGAACATTGCCTTCCAGTCTGAAACAGAACTCGTGAAAGCCCATCTGTTGAACTATAGCAAGGCATGGGTGGAATTTGCTCTTCCTAAGAACAAGTGGCATCTTGTCTGTTCACCTCTGCAAAGCACCATCTCTGGAGAATGGTATGCCCCGACATGGAGCGGACGTCAAGAAACCACCTACTTCGAGCCCATCAATTTTGACGTAACCGACCATATCGCTATGACAGGCATCAGCGGAGCATATCCCGCAGGCCTTGACTATGACCGCTTCGCTCCAGCCGTCTATCAGCGTCAATGGGACAAGGCAAAAGCCGTACTCTACGAGCGTGGTGCTGTGTGGAGCGCCGATGATGCTGACCAGTATCACAACCTCGGAGAGGAGCAGGAAGGTGACTGGTCGAGTTCGGGTCAGGGATTTGAATGGGATAGTAGTAATGCCGATGAATATCTGAATCGTTTGGTATATAAGCCCTTCGGTCTCAGTAAGGTTAACGTTGCCGTTCGCGGGTCGTGGAGTGGCGCACACAACGACCATACGGTCCCCTACGACAATGGCGGCTTCAGCGTAATGCCCATCAACAACCTGAAAGCATATAACGATGAAAAAATTAAGACCATCTTCCGTATGCCAAAGGACGACCAGTACTACGATATTTGGGACTGGACAAAGGGCTACGAGATTGAAAGACGTGTTCGCGTTTACATTAACGACGGACGTCCAATGCTTGATGGTGCGACTGAAGCGAACACGGTGACGTTGAACAATCGCGGTCGTCTGCGCTCGGACTTCTTTGCTCCTGATTCAACAGCAGAGTATGAAGTGACCCTGAAAAACGAAGGAGAGGGCAGCATGGGCTACTTCCTCGCCGGCAATCCCTTCATCTGCGGTTTGGATATGCAAAAATTCTTCGCGAAGAATGCAGATGTCGTGTATCCCTACTATCTGGTAATGAAGGACAGCGATATCGATCCAAAAGATTCTTCGTTGAATCCCAATGGGGCTGAGTGGAAGTGGACGGATATGAACTTTGCCTATTACGAAGGTTCGGGTAATACAGTTGTTCCTCCGCGCTACGCCTTCTTCCTAAAGAAAAAAGGAGAAGAAAACATGAACCAGTTGACCTTGAAATTCACCGCCGATATGATGGTACATTCGCCCAGAACGACCACCACAACGGAGGATCCGGATCCACAAGGGGGTGGTGCTCCCGGCCTTCGCATCAAGGCAGAACGTGACGGTGATATCAGCGAGGCTCTGGTGATGATAAGTCATGATGCCAGCAACAAGTTCCTTCCCGAAGAAGACTTGGAAACCTTCGTCGTCAGCGACATCAGCTCGTCCATTCCAGTCATCTACACGCTGACGGGCCGCTTGGCAACAAGTATCAACCGCATCCACGATTTCAGGGTACTGCCCATCGGCATAGAAAGCAACAGCAATAAACTGGCAATTGTAACCTTCGACGGAGTGGAGAGTTTGGGCGACGACCTGATGATCTACGATGCGAAGACGGAAGAGTTGCTGCCTCTGAAGTCAGGAATGAAGGTTCGGATGCCAGGCCGCACTCAGAACCGTTTCTTCATCGTGAAGGGAGAGAACTTGCAAGAGGCCATTGACGAGAGCAATCTGCAAATCTTCGCCAGCGATGGCAGCATCACCGTTTCCTCCGCCACGAATCAGCCCATCACGGAAGTGCGTGTCTATGATGCCGGCGGACGACAGGTCTATGCGGCAACACCCAACAGCGCCGAACACCATTTTAGCTTATCAGGAGGCACCTATGTGGTAAGGGCACAGACCGACTCCACACAACAGACGAAGAAGGTACACAATTAATAGGCATACTTTTTATCGTATAACGCTGTAAACACAGCGTTATACGATAAAAATATAGAATCAAACGCTGTAGATTTAGAATCAATCACTGTAAACATAAACCACGACTTTATGGAATAAGGTATAGTATACAACAATTGATATAGGTTCTCCATCAATGCCACTACGGGGTCCAGTACACTCGAGGAGTTGATGGTTAGTATTTTCTTCAAAAATAGATCTCGGTAGAACATTCTATCATATACATCTAAACAAGTATGAAAAAAAACATCACCATATATTGTCTGCTTGCGCTCGCTGCTATACTGGGGTTGAGCGCTTGTAACGAACCAAGCGATTCGATTCCCGCCGGTATGGGGCAGGTAGAGATTTACCTCACGGCGCCCTACCATAAGGCCACCCGCGCCTATGGTGATTTACTCGACCCTGTTTCCGACAACGAGTTGATTCACGATTACTACGTGGTATTTGTCAATAATAATATTGTCAAGGAAATTGCCCGTGGTACTGCCGGCGGTGCAGAAGAACACTCGTTCAAATTTTTTCTTCCCCCAGGGGACTATACCGCCTATGCCTTCGCCAACCTACCTGAAACTGAATACACTCCTGCTACAGCCTCTCTACAATTGTCACCTTCTTTAGTTAAAGTATATACACCCAAAGAAGCCACAGTAACCGACCCTTCCTCTTTTGTGTTTACTCCTTTAGCTGCGATTACAAAAGGAGAATCCATGCCAGACTTGACGAACGTAAGGCTTGCCACTACCAACGGATGGACGGGAAAAATTCCTATGTCCAGCAACATAAACGGCCAAGCCATCACGGTCGTCGAAGCCGAAAACCAGTCGTTTGAAATAGAACTCATCCGCGCCATGGCGAAGATGGAGTTCACGTTCCTCAACAGTACACAGCAGGATTTGTATATCGATGGCTTCGAAATTTCCCCCTTAGCCAAGGAAAACTATGTCAGCCTTCTCGAACCAAGAAGTGAACCAGATGATGAACACCCAATCTTTCCTGCAATCCTTGCTGCCAATGAAACAGAGTCTTATGCCATAAACTTAAAAAAGGATCCACTCACTTCTCTTTATTTGCCTAAAAAAGTAGAAAATGCTCCGCCATCTCAAGAGACAGCCCCTATCTTCTATGTCAATGAGACCAATGCCTCTGCCATATCCACTGAGGAACCGAATAAGAACCAGTACTCCATCCGCATTAAAGTAAGGCGTGGCACATCTGATGTAGAAGAGTTTCGCTATGGCTTCACTGTAAATACAGGAATTGACCCCAAAGGTTTCGACTACATCCACCGTAACGACTGGATAAAGATTCCTATCGATTTCAACGACTGGACATTCCGTGTGGAGGCACTACCCTTCCCGCCTATTGCCGGTTTCCAGGCTCGTGTGCTTTCTGCGGATGCATTGAGCATCACCTTCAATTCCGGTGGTTACATCTTCCTGCGTCCCATGTTCCGTAAAAATGACGACCCCGAAGGCGTCTGGCGCGGCTTCGATGATAGCAACGTCACCTTCGAACTTAAGGGAGAACCCTACATCGTAAATGGAGTACCGGCTGTGCAACAGACGGTAACCAGCTCTCAGCCATATGCATGGACAACACCAGACACGGGCGTGGCAGAGTCCCTTACCCAAAAAACATCTGAAAACACGACAGGACCGATTTATACGGGAATTGTCCTAACGGGCGATTTAAATATTTTTGAACAGCGATTCATTCAGTTAGATTCGGGCGATATCGTCGGCAAACTGATTAACGATGACAATAAAAATGGTCAGGTCACCGTCACGATAAAACTTATACTCGATGGCTTTGCCTATCAGTTCAACTATAACATCCTTAAGCAATAAAGAGAAAAGCGAACGACTATGAGCCTACGACTATATTTCCAACATATCCTTCGGACATTGCTCTGCATCGGAGCAATGGCTACATTGTTTTGCCAACAAAGCCACGCTGTTGTTATTGACGGACAAGAATACTTTTTCATCCAGTTTGTCAATATTGATAATGAAAACGATTGTAGATTTGTCAGAGCAAAATGGCCGGATGATAACGGTTTGGAATTGGGTAGAATGCAAACTGATAATGAGCAACAAGGATTGTATTCGGATCCAGTAGGTCTTTGGAGATGGGATGGAGATTTGTTAGTCTGCTACTCTAACAACCGCTATCTTCGCTACGATACAAACGCTCAAAAATATGCTGTTACTCCTAACCGCAACGAGGCTGTGCCGATGGAAACCTTTACCGATGCTCACGGCAACCTTAAATTGCGCAGAAAAGACCAGACCGACTTTGAGATGGGCTTTAGCGCAGCAGTTGACGGAGCTGACATAGTAGATGTCCCATCAAGGAGCGAGTCCAAATATGCCATCGGAACAGCCACCACCTATACTGAGGCTCTTTCCTATCATAACGAGACCTTTTCCGAAGCATTCTATATTCGTTTCTCCAGTCGAAACGCATTTACTGTAGGCTCCTATCCTGTTGCCACCGACAATGGCGTGGATCAACCCTTGACAATGACCATTCGAGGAAACAACCTGACTGAAGAAGATGCCAGCAACAAACTTTGGCAGTGGGTTGACGGCAAATATCTGCGTAATCTGCAAGAGCATTATATCTTTTTAGACGGCACAGAGTTCAAGACAACAGCCGACAAAAGTCAAGCTACCCGATTCCGAATTTATTATAGCGAATACGCCCGTCCAAAGCTACGAGTATTAAATGCAGATGGCACTGACTGCGACCTCGTAGCGCGTCCCCAAACGGTGGATGACAATAAGAGAGTCGTCCCCGGATCGCTTATTGTATCGTCTGAAAATCTGAATTCTACTGATGACGAATTGGAACTGGTAGATTACTATCCCACCGTGAATCAGCCATATTTCATAAGGTTTATCAATAATACCTATTCTGCATTCATTCACGAACTGGGATACCCCGACTCCTATAATGGACATGATCCAGCACTTTTTGAGAGCCCTGGAACGACAGTTGGCGGAAATAAAATCAACAACAACAACATGATAGCCTTTACGGCAAACATGAAGAGTATGACATGGACGCTGGAAAGTTCAGACACAGAAGGCAATTATTACATTAAAAGTAATAACGGCTTGTATATAGGCAACACTTTCCAGTATTCTGCATGGGGAAACAGGAATGTCTATACCGTCAAGCCAACAAAGGAGGCAACATTCATTATCAGAACAAGGGATGTTGACCATGAACTAGCTCTTACTGATGCAGCCAATCCTGCTGGAGTATTCGAAATGGAGAATAGTAGTTCTCATAGATACGTGTTTAGATCTACTACAGATTTAAACGCCACGAATTTTAATACTTTCAAGAAAGTAGTACTTGACTTTATTCGTAACGATGACCCGTTGCCACAAGACGTACCCGCGATGGAGGACGGCCATTGGTACAAATTGTCGTTCGGTGGTAGTTTGCCGCAAACCTTGATTAGGGCACACGTCGGTACGGATGGCTATTATACACTTGAACACGACAAAGGCCGCTATGTTTATTGGAACGGTACGACACTTGCTTATACTACCAATGCCTCACAAGCAGCCAAGTTCGAGATACGTGCCGAGCGTTCGGGCTGGCATCTGGAGCGCGTCACCACTGATTACGTTAACGTAAAAGTAGTGATAGCTGAAGGCAACACCTTCAAGGAGGTCTATCAATGCAGGAATGCTAACAATACAGATAAGGCAAGCACCTACTTTACGTTTGAGGAAGATACTTCTATCCCTCTCGATGAAGTCGAAACGCAACGTCCTACAATGACTACGGTTTTGAATGAGTCCGAATGGTATATGCTCTATTTCCACGACACACCCATTTGTGCAAAGAAAGTGACGTATGTAGGCAATGATGGTGGTGAAAACCGCATCTACACCTTCATGTACGGCGGGAAATACTTGATGTGGAATGGAACTAATGGGTACACCACTACTACAAATGCAGATGAAGCCACACAGTTTGTTGTTACACGCGAACTGACAGGCTGGCACCTGTCGCGTCTCGTAGGTGATTTCTATGGAGGTGCCACCGTGGCTACAAAAGGCAACGCAGGCAATAGTTCCTTTAAGGAGGTGCCCGTGTCCATTAGCACCTATTTTGGTGTAGATCTCATTCCTTCGGAACTTGAAGATGGAGAAAAATACGTGTTCTACTTCAAGAATAATGAACTGCGAGGCATGTACGACGTAGAAATGGAACATGGTGGAGACTGCGATCTAATGAACCTCTACCCCAACTATGGAGGAATGGCCTGGACAGCGTTGGATCCCGAAATAAGTGGTGATGACTTTTACTATCGCTTTAAGAATGAATTCAACCGCTACATTGCCTTTGACACGACCAACAACAAATACTACATCACAAGCGATGATACCAAAGCTGCCCATTTCACCATGACAAGCAGCGAATACGGTTACTATCTATTGCACGAAGGAAAGGTCTTCCTACCTAAACTTTATGGCTCCACAACCGTCCCCAATAGCACCTATTTCATAGAGAAAGAAATCAGCAACTTAAGCAATAGTTCTAACGCTGAATATAACGAAAGGGAGTGGGCCTCTATTTATTTCCAGAAAGTAACTACCAATGATGCTTGGTACGATGAGGCTACGAAAAACTCCAGGGTAATTCATCGGCCCTCCTATTTTCAGGAACGCGCCAACGCTTTGGGTGGAGCCTTCCCCCAAGAATTCCTGAAGCCCGGATCTGGTTTGACGAACAAAGCACTATCGGGAGGTGGAAGCGTCGATGTCCAAAATACCCCCGAATACCGGCTGACGCGATATGTCAAGCAGGGCGAATACGTGGGACTGTATATTACAACGAGTAACGGTATGGCAAAAACGCATCATGCTGCCTATCAGCGTTGGTATCTTTACGACAGCGAAACGCCCTTAGAGCACAAATACCACATGCCCTTCAACAACAACAACTCATTCTACTACCAGAACGGTCTTGTGATGGGCAATGGACTCATCAACGACGATGGTATTAACCTAAGCAAAAAGACGGCGGCAGACGCCTATGATATGTATGTGGGATTATCGCTCATTGGACGCCTGCCTACCAACGAGGATAGTGTGACCATTGCCTGCGACTTCAGCTACGAACTCCAGCAAAATATGACCGATATGCGGTTTGAAAATGGCACTGCTACGAGCATGGGCGAAGCCGGCAATCTGACAGAGCCCACACTGAGCCTTCGGCAGATATGGAAGCTCGTTGACGCCAAGGTGATAGCCGACAAGATTGTGAGCAAGACAGGCGATGATGACTGGCTTGAAGAACGCACCATCCACTTTCCTAGCCGCACACAAGGGCTGAGTCACGAGTATATCCCTATACAAAACGACCTTGAGAACTACTGGTTCTATAAGAACTACACTGGCGATGCAGCACAACGCATCGATGAGAATCTTGTCTCAATGGCCCAGGTTGACGGCACCAATTTCGATAAGTACTATAGAATAGTTCTCGAAAAACCCAATAATATAGACATAAACCTTGAAAATGGTGGACATTTTGTCCAATTGTCGAAAGAAACTGACAATGGTATGTTTATGTCGAACACCAGCCACAAACGTCGACGCCATATTTCCTTCAGCTATCCTTCTACTCATGAGGTGCCCGCCGGTTCGAAGATAGTCATCAAAGTGTTTGCCAAAGACGCTGACGGCCATGGGAACGAATATAACGTGGCAAAATTCACCATCATCTTCGATGGTGGTACCGAGACGCTGCCTTACATGGACTTTGTGGGGGATGATGTTCCTGAAAACAGGGCAAAACGCTCACCCAATGCCTTGATAAAACGCTGCGGCAATCCAAAGGCGCATCTTAACTTTGACTATCCCCGTACCTTTGGCTTCACCTCTCCGTTCCAGACCACGACGGAAGCCATGATGGCTGCCTTGCCATTGGAATACAGTACTACCAACTATGCCTATGCACGGCGAAAAGGCAACATACGTCTTGCTGCCGGTTGGGGAAGCTCAGGCATAGGTAATACACATTCAGCCACGGCCAGTACAAACAATAACAAGACCTACATTATCCGTAGCATCAATGACTATCTCAGTGAACAAAATACTGGTCTTCCATACCCAAATACAAATACGAATACTACTTACGACCCGGGTTTCCTGTTTGTCGATGCCTCCGATATGCCCGGGCAGGTGGCCACGGTGTCGTTCGACGGTGACTTCTGCGAAGGGTCGCTGCTGATGTGTTCTGGATGGATGGCTTCGCTGCAAGGTGGCTTTACAATTACTAATGGTACAGTTAACACCTCGCCTGGCAGCGTAATACTAACCGTGATGGGTCGTAAACCCAAAGGTGACGGCACTTACACGGAGGAAGAGGTCTATTCGTTCTGTCCAGGACAGCTCCCCTACCATGTCCAAAAGGCAGATGGTTCTATCATCTATCCTGATGACAACAAAGTATTCAGCAATGTCGGTGATTTTATCTGGCAGCAGTTCTACTTCGAGTTTTACGGCAATGGCTCCGTTGAATACTACTTGAAGATAGACAATAACGCCACGAGTACCGATGGTGGCGACTACGTGCTTGACGACATCTGGATTTTCGCCGTGCTCCCTGAATTGGAAACGGGCAGCATGCTACCCCTATGTGGCGGTGAGCTGGAAATGATTCGTCTGGAGAACAAATATGAGACACTGCTTAACGCAGTCGGTATTAAGCAATACGATGAAGAAAACGGTGAACCAGAGCAGACTGGTTATCTGAACCTTACTTATATAGATTGGGATAGATTTGTCCGCGAATTTAAGGAAAAGGTAGAGGTTATTGATGGAACCACTTACACCAAAGAAGAATTCCTTGAAAAGCTGGAGCAGGAATTTTTTTCTGACGAAATATATGAGGAGGATTACAGAAATGTGTTCGATGCTTCGCTGCTGAAAGATGATTTGGATCCCACGAAAGTGGCTTATTCCTGCATCAAGTGGAGTAACAAGTTCGACTCTGATTTGCACATACCATACACCTTTGATACTTTTTACAATAACAGCCAAGATCCAGAAAGCAACATCAACAAGGTTTACTATACGACTGAGAACGGTGTGCGCAAACTCATTTTCGATGGCAAGATGAACATCAGCACCTTTGAGTATTATCACAATTACCTGCTTCTGGCGGCTTTGAGTTCTGTACCCTACGATAATACATACGTATCAGATTTTTCTCATTTCTTCGATGTCAGAAGCTCCTGCTCTACTCATACAGACCTCTACATGAAACCGTTTCTTGAGGTGGACGGTCATAAAGGCGTTCAGGATTTGAACGAATTGTCACATTGCTTGAATTCCATCGAAACGCTGGCCGTGAACCTGACCGTTTGGCGCTACGACGAGGATGACCCAAATGCAGAAAATGGGTATGTAGTAGAAACACCAAGTGATATTTATTTTGACTGGTGGGTAGGCACCAACACGGTGTCGGGCACTGTGGACAACTTCTTAACCCAAGACAACGGAAAATCCCCCACCGACCCTGATTATTTCACCTTGCAACACGCATTAAAATGCCTACGTTACAACTATCCCAACGCATCCATTTTAGAGGGACTCGCTGTACCTGCGACCAACGACGAATACTCAGCATACACGCTCACGGCCGACATATTGCAGTATCTGAAAGACCTGGTTACTCCCCCAGACGGCAGTATGCCACAGCTTTACCTACATAGTCAGACGGTGAATGCGATGCTTGACGAGGAGAACTTTAAGATAGAGGAAGAAGAAGATGGCAATTACATCTACATCTGCGCCATGCCAATTGAACTAGACATAAACTCTGCACTCCAACAGTATTATTACTCTTGTTCTGAACCGCAGCCCATCAAGGTGAGGGTTGAAGGTGTGGCTCCTCATATCGACCTTGGATTTGCAGATAAGAAATACCCTGATCAACTCGACCTGCTCAGTGTGCGTCTAGCCAAGAGCCAGTTCGAAAAGGTGAACATCCGTAACGCGGAAGATCCTTCCAATCCATCCTGCCTGCACATACCTCTCAGGAATGTAATGTCTGAGTCGGAGGGTGCCATTGGTATCAAGAATGTCGGCATCAGAAATGATGGTGTAAATGGCGATGTTATCCTGCTGACAGCTACCACCGACACAGAGATGGAGAATTACCTTCTGAATCATTATAATGACTACGTAGCTGACAATGAGATGAACGGAGTCAAGGTCGGTACTATCACCTACTTGTATGGCACCAACGGCAATACAGAAGAAAAGCCGTCAGAGACTTTGGCGTTCTATTTCGACGCAGACTTCAAAGTACGTGAAGGCTATTCCTACACGCTGAAGTTCCCCTACACCGAACGATTTGCAAACGATGCAGTGGTGTCGACACAATGCGATGGCTACGGTGCCTTCATAATAAAGATAGTCCCCGACTATGAGGTATGGACCGAAGGCACAGGTAATATCGACTGGAGCAACGACAATAACTGGCGACGCGCCAGCAGAGAGGAACTCTATGCCGACAATGGTATTACATTGACTAGCTATCTTGACAACGGTCATGTGAAAAACAATGGCGAGATCGATGAGCCAGCTTCGAATGATGATGGCACGCCCCACGTTAACTACATTACGGCCGAGGATCGTCAACGCATGCAGGGCTTTGCGCCGCTCTATTGTACCAACATCCTGATGCTGAACAAAGAGACAGCCGATGCTCCGGAACTTTATGACGATGGTCCTGAGGTAATCAATGGCGTAGAAACAGGTTTCCCCGCCCTACACACGACGGCTTCACCAATGATCCGCTATGACTTCCAAGGACACGAATGGCCCAACTTGACCAATGACGATGGTACGTCCAACACATCGAATAACGAGGCCAACCCCTACAACTCAAGCAAAATGGTTCGTAAGGAAGGCGACATCGTCACCGAGCTATATAGCACCAACCAATGCGGAGGCATCGTCTTCCAGTCCAAGACGGAACTTGTAAATACTCACCTGCTGAACTACAACAAGGCATGGGTGGAATTTGAACTTCCCAAGAACAAGTGGCATCTCGTCAGCTCACCCCTGCAGGGAACTATCTCGGGCGAATGGTACGCCCCGACATGGAGCGGACGTCAGGAGACCACCTACTTCGAGCCCATACAGTTTGACGTGAAATCAGTTTCGAACATAGCTGTAACCACGCCATCCAACACTTTTTCCTATAATCTTGACTACGACCGCTTTGCTCCTGCCGTCTATCAACGTCAGTGGGATAAAGCAAGGGCCGTACTCTATGAGCGCGGTGCCGCGTGGAGTGCCGACGATGCCGACCAAGCTGCAGAAAACGACCAGTCCGAGGGAGGTCAATGGTCGGGAGATGGTCAAGGATATAGTTGGACGAACAATAGTGACGAATATCTGAACCGCTTGGTCTATAAACCTTTCGACGTCAGTAAAGTTAACGTAGCCGTTCGTGGTTCATGGAGTGGAGCACACAACGACCATACTGTACCCTACGACAATGCAGGCTTCAGTGTGATGCCTATCAACAACCTAAAAGAGCATAACAGTGATGAGGTGAATACCGTTTTCCGTTTGCCTAAGGATGACCAGTACTACGACATCTGGGACTGGGGAAAAGGCTATGGAATTGAAAGACGCGTACGCGTTTACATAAATGACGGACGCCCTTGGCCCGAGAATCTGTACCAGTTAGTTGAAGAAGCCATCAAATATGGTGGCGATTCCAATGACTATATGCCTAGAGAAGACGACAATGAAGAAGATGAAACAAACACATCAAACATTATAGAATTAGAGAACCGTGGTCGTCTGCGCTCCGATTTCCTTGCTTCCTCTGAAGAATATGAAGTAACCTTAAAGAACGAAGGACTAGGCAGCATGGGCTATTTCCTGGCCAGCAATCCCTTCATCTGTGGCCTGGATATGGAGAAATTCTTTGAGGTCAACACACATTTGGAACCTTATTACCTAGTGCTGAAAGATAGCGAAATCGATCCAGAGAATCCTTCGTTGAATCCCTATGGAACCTCGTGGAAGTGGACGGATATGAGCTTTGCCTATAATGACGGCTCGGGTAATACCATTGTGCCTCCGCGCTATGCTTTCTTTGTGAAGACAACAACTGCGCAAAATGAAGTCACTCTCAAGTTCACCGCCGACATGATGGTAAGCACAAGCAGAACGACCACAACAGGTGGTGGTGCTCCCAGTCTCCGCATCAAGGCTGAGCGTGACGGCAACAACAGCGAGGCAACAGTCATGATCAGCTCTGATGCTAGCAACAGGTTCGTCCCTGGGGAAGACATGGAAACCTTTGTCGTCAGCGACATCAGCTCGAAGATTCCCGTCATTTACACGCTGACAGGCCATCTTGCCACGAGCATTAACCGCATCCACGACTTCATGGTGCTACCCATAGGCATTGAGAGCAACAGCGATGAACTGGTGAATGTAACCTTCGAGGGTGTGGAGAATTTGGGCGATAGCCTTATGCTTTACGATACGATGACAGAAAAACTGCAGCCCCTGAAATCGGGAACGACCACACAAATGCCTGGCCGCACGCAGAACCGCTTCTACATCGTGAAGGGAGAGAACCTGCAAGAAGCCATTGAGGAGAGCAGCCTGCAAATCACAGCCAGCAATGGCAGGATTACGGTTACCTCTACAACAAACCAGCCAATCACGGATGTACGTGTCTATGATGCTGGCGGCCGACAGGTTTACGAGGCAACTCCCAACCGTACGAAGCACCGCTTCAGCCTATTAGAGGGCACCTATGTAGTGAAGGCAAAGACCGACTTTATCCAGCAAGCGAAGAAGGTACACAACTAAGCTGTAGTCCGTCAACGCACTGGAATAAATCCGTAGCGCTAAGAAGTGAAAGTAGTGCAATAATAGTCCACTCTCCTACCAAATTAGAAAGGCCTTCTGCCAGATTAGAAAGGCCTTCTGCCAGATTAGAAGGGCCTTCTGCGAAAACAGAAGGCCCTGTTAATTGTTAAAAAGGCATTTTCTGAACCCACGTTATTTATCCGAATTCCTGATTTCCTCCTGCATAGTCTCGCAGGTGGGTAAGACTTCATCTGTATGGATATAACGGATAATACCCTTACGATCGCTGATATAAATGCGAGGAATACGGGAAGTGGCAAAGAGGTGATAAACGGAACGATCGGACTGTGGGGAATAATTCATACTAAATCCCTCTGCTTGCCAATAGCGTTCAATATCGGCTTTCTCCTGAGCACGGGCAATAAGGAGGATTGGCACTTCTGCACGGTCGGTGGCATCCCAGAGGCGCTGTATCTCTGGAAGTTCTTTCTGACAGTCAGGGCAAGAAGTGGAAAAGAAGACAATAACTGACGGATGTCCCATAAGGTCAGACGTAGCAACAGAGGTTCCGTCACTCATCGTCACAACGAAAGAAGGCAACGCATCACCAACCTGAAGGTTAGCACCTTCGTCAGGGTCGGTACCCATGCACGCCATGCACAACGACATCAAAAAACAGGCAAAACAACACTTACACTTTCTCATTTCGCTGCAAAACTACGCTAAAAAACACAATAAAACAAGGGAAAGGTCACATTAATTAAAAAATCCGTGTAAAACATTACACGGATTTTCTTATCAATCATTTCTAGGTTTCTGCTATCAATGGACCTCCTCGAAGTCTGCATCTTGAATGTTTTCGTCCTTTTTGTCAGAGGAGCTGGAATTCTGCTGACTGTAGTCTGCCCCACCCTGTGGACCCTGCTGGGCGCCACTTTGTGCGTACATATCTGCACTGGCAGTCTGGAAGGCTGTTTCCAGTTCCTTCTGGGCAGCTTCGCAGGCAGCGACATCCTGTGCCTTGTGGGCATCTTTCAGTTTCTGCAAGGCAGCCTCGATAGGAGCCTTTTTGTCGGCGGGAATCTTATCACCGAGTTCGCTGAGCTGCTGCTCAGTTGTGAAGATGATGCTATCGGCCTGATTCAGTTTGTCAACACGCTCACGTTCCTTGGCATCAGCAGCCGCATTGGCCTGCGCCTCGGCTTTCATACGCTCAATCTCTTCCTTGCTCAGGCCTGAGCTAGCCTCAATGCGGATGGTCTGCTCCTTGCCTGTAGCCTTATCCTTTGCACTCACCTTAAGGATGCCGTTGGCATCAATGTCGAAGGTGACTTCAATCTGAGGAACGCCACGACGAGCAGGAGCGATGCCTGAAAGGTTGAACTGACCGATGCTCTTGTTCTGGGCAGCCATCGGGCGCTCGCCTTGCAGCACGTGGATGGTCACCTCGGGCTGGTTGTCCTGGGCTGTTGAGAAGATCTGGCTCTTCTTGCAGGGGATGGTGGTGTTGGCATCAATCAGCTTTGTCATCACACCTCCAAGGGTTTCGATACCCAGCGTAAGCGGGGTGACGTCGAGCAGGACGATGTCCTGTCCCATCTCCTGGTTGAGTATGGCGCCCTGGATGCTGGCACCTACAGCGACGACCTCATCGGGATTTACACCCTTCGAGGGGGTCTTGCCGAAGAAATTCTCCACTAACTGCTGGATGGCAGGGATACGACTGGAACCACCCACGAGGATAACTTCGTCAATATCGCTAGTGCTCAGCTTGGCATCAGCCATAGCCTTACGGCAAGGCTCCAAGCAAGCCTGGATGAGGTTGTGGCAGAGGCCTTCGAACTTTGCACGCGTCAGCGTCTTTACAAGGTGGCGGGGTACACCAGCGACGGGCATGATATACGGCAGGTTGATTTCGGTGCTCGTGGAACTGGAAAGTTCAATCTTTGCCTTCTCAGCGGCTTCCTTAAGACGCTGAAGTGCCATCGGGTCGGTTGTCAGATCAGCACCTTCATCGTTCTTAAACTCCTGTACCAACCAGTCGATGATAGCCTGGTCGAAGTCATCGCCACCAAGGTGGGTGTCACCATTCGTGCTAAGCACCTCAAAGACACCGCCACCGAATTCCAAGATAGAAATATCGAATGTTCCGCCACCAAGGTCGAAGACAGCAATTTTCATATCCTTGTTCGCCTTATCGACGCCATAGGCAAGAGCTGCTGCCGTCGGCTCGTTTACGATACGGCGCACGTTCAGGCCTGCAATCTGTCCGGCTTCCTTCGTTGCCTGACGCTGGCTGTCGCTGAAATAGGCCGGCACGGTGATGACGGCATCCGTTACCTCCTGACCGAGATAGTCCTCGGCCGTCTTCTTCATCTTCTGAAGAATCATAGCGCTGATTTCCTGAGCGGTGTAGAGGTGTCCGTCGATATCGACACGCGGCATGTTGTTGTCGCCCCGTACGACGGGGTACGGTACGCGGGCAATCTCCTTCTGCACCTGATCCCAGTTCTCGCCCATGAAGCGCTTGATGGAGAATATCGTTCGCTTCGGGTTCGTAATAGCCTGTCGCTTAGCCGGGTCGCCCACTTTACGTTCGCCACCATCAACGAATGCCACGATGGATGGCGTAGTGCGCTTGCCCTCAGAGTTGGCAATCACAGTAGGTTCGTTACCTTCGAATACAGAAACACACGAGTTCGTAGTTCCTAAGTCAATTCCAATAATTTTTCCCATAGTTGTATGTTTTTAATTTGTAAATAATCATGTTCAGGCTACCGGGATATACACGGCAATCCGTTCGAAAATGAGCAAAGCCCGTGCCACACTACTGGCAGAAGGTCCTTTGCACTTTTCTGCCACGAAAAATCTGCCAAACATCCACATTTTGTCAGTATATCTGCCAGATTAAAGTTTTTCTCTTTTCTGTTGGAACTATCAAGGAGAAACCTTACCTTTGTCCTCAAAAACAAATAATACCTTATTATATTATGGCAAAGAAAAGTGAAGAAGAAATCACTGGAGACATTCGCAGTGAAAAGCTCAAGGCATTACAGGCCGCTATGGCAAAAATCGAGAAAGACTTCGGCAAGGGCTCTATCATGAAGATGGGAGACGAGGTAATTGAAAATATTGATGTCATTCCTACCGGGTCTATCGGTCTTAACCATGCCCTAGGCGTAGGAGGTTACCCGAAAGGACGCATCATTGAAATCTACGGACCCGAATCATCAGGAAAGACGACATTGGCTATTCATGCCATCGCCGAAGCACAGAAACAGGGTGGCATTGCTGCATTTATTGATGCTGAGCATGCTTTCGACCGGTTCTACGCCTTCGACCTCGGTGTAAACGTAGATAATCTTTTAATGTCCCAACCTGACAATGGCGAACAGGCTCTTGAGATTGCCGACCAACTCATCCGCTCCAGTGCCATTGACATTATCGTTATTGACTCTGTTGCAGCATTGACACCCAAGGCAGAAATTGAAGGCGACATGGGTGACAACAAGGTAGGACTTCATGCCCGACTGATGTCACAGGCCATGCGGAAACTCACCAGCACCATTAGTCGTACTAAAACCACATGTATCTTTATCAACCAACTTCGCGAGAAAATCGGCGTCATGTTTGGCAATCCCGAAACGACCACTGGTGGTAATGCATTAAAGTTCTACGCGAGTGTCCGCCTTGACATCCGCAAGGTCAGCCCCATCAAGGATGGAGACAACATTATTGGTAATCAGGTACGCGTAAAAGTTGTCAAGAACAAGGTAGCTCCTCCCTTCCGCCGCGCAGAATTCGACATCATGTTCGGCTCTGGCATTTGTCGCTCCGGCGAAATTCTCGATTTAGCTACAGATTTGGGTATTATTAAGAAGAGTGGCAGTTGGTTCAACTATGGAGACACCCATCTTGCACAAGGGCGCGATGCTTCCAAGAAAGCTATTGAGGACAATCCCGAACTAGCCGAAGAACTTGAAAAACTTATCACAGAGGGGCTAAAAAAACGTTGACATCAATTATTCCACTACGTTGAAAAAATATTCCACTGGACTACGAAATTATTCCAGTGCGCTACGGAATTATCTGCCTGGGCTGAGCAGTTTTCCCACTGGACTGAGAAGAATGAAAACGAAAAGCAGGGCCCCGGTCTTTCGACTGAAGCCCTGCACTCATGAAAAACGGCGGCTACCTACTCTCCCACTTGCGCAGTACCATCGGCGTGATCGGGCTTAACTGCTCTGTTCGGAATG